>Ga0182011_10002796_pt1 | contig 14575 bp, 21 predicted proteins | sample 711E1DmetaG_FD_120481 | JGI IMG/M metagenome (GOLD analysis project Ga0182011, IMG submission 120481) | Permafrost microbial communities from Stordalen Mire, Sweden - 711E1D metaG | ecosystem: Environmental > Terrestrial > Soil > Wetlands > Permafrost | place: Sweden: Stordalen | collected... | reverse complement strand
TTCAGGGTGAATGCGATCTGCTCCTCGGTGAACTTCGATGTCTTCATGGCAAAATCCTCCTCGTCTATTTTGCCAGAAAACTAACATTTTGTGTTGTACAGTTTTTTGGGAGCAGGTCCCTTTTTCATTGACATACAATTACAATCATATCTATACTTTTATCAAACAAAACACCGGAGGTCGAAAAAATGATGATGGTGGCTATGGTATGGAGCGTAGCCATGGACGACAATCCCTGTCAACCGGCAAGTCCATGGATGCAAAAGAAACCAAGGCCATAATGAAAGACTATTTGAAGTCTTCAAGAAACCCCAACCTGAAGCTGGGGAAAATCAAAGATGCCGGCAATGCTTTCGAAGCCGAGATAATGACACGAAATAACGCTCTTGTGGACAATGTCCTCATCGACAAGACGACAGGTTCTGTAAGATCGGCTTATTAGGAACAGGGTGGATGTCCGAGTTTACCTTCGACCTTGTTCCAAGGCGGGCATTTGATCCTTGGGGCAGAGTTGAAGGCTGCCTCCAGGATAAAAGAGAAGGGGAATAGGCATGATCGATTACGGCTTCACCAAGGAGTTGGATATCCCTTTTGAGACAGTCATCGAGCAGGTGAGAGAGGCACTGAAAAAAGAAGGCTTCGGGATACTGACGGAAATCGATGTCAAGGAAAAAATGAAGGAAAAGCTGGGCCTTGATATGAAAAAATACATTATTCTGGGTGCCTGCAATCCTCCGAATGCATACAAAGCGATCCTTGCCGAGGAAAACATCGGACTTATGCTCCCCTGTAACGTGATTGTTTATGAAAAGGGTAACAAGACGGTACTTTCCGTTATACGGCCGACGGTTGCCATGCGGATGATTGATAATATGGAACTTCAAAAAGTAGCAGAGGCAGTAGAAGGGCCATTGAAGAAAGTCTTCGATGCCATAAAATGAGGAGATCCCGAAGATGAAAAGGTATCTTGAATTATCGCTTACGATGGTTGCCGGTTTGCTTGTATCCTGCGGCGGAGGTTATTATGGCCCACAAGGCCCCTGTGGATGGGGGCCCATGATGCATTATGGATTTGGATATGGAGGGATGTTTATGTGGATAATATTTTTGATTGTCATTGCATTGCTGATCTATTTCATTGTTCAGGGCCAAAAAACGAAGGACCAGACACCGACACATAATGAAAGTTACCTTGACATCCTGAAAAAGCGTTATGCAAAGGGTGAAATCACCAAGGAAGAATTTGAGAGACTCAAGGACGATCTCAAAAAGACATGACGATGTTTTTAATCCTTGTTCACGCGTCAAGCCTGCCGAGCTGGGTCATGCCACCGGTCAGTTCCGCGTTGGGCAAATAATTAAAGGGAGGAACTGCAATGAAACAGAACATGGGTACGATAGACAGGGTCATCAGGACAGTATTGGCTTTGGTCGTAGCGATCCTGTATTTCACAAAAAACATATCAGGCCTTGCAGCAATCATATTGGGAATTTTTGCGATTGTTTTCTTGTTGACCAGCATAGTTGGCTTTTGTCCTCTCTACACGGTTTTGGGCATAAGAACGACAAAGAAGAAATAGGGAACGGCTAACCAAGTAGCGTGCCGACTTCAGAATGGGTCATTGGCCGAACGGGGACATAGGTAACAGATTATTCTGGGTTGATGGGCAACACTTTTTGTTGGTAATCTTTGCTTTCTCAGCATTTGACAAATACACCAATTGTAGGTGTACACCGCAAATGTACGTATGGCAACTTGAAATCCTCATAATTGGTATGGCCTCCTTTCTTTTTGAATGCATGAGATATCGTACTGAGCATATCTCATGTTACTCACTCAATGTGAGAAAGTACCAGAATTTGAATGCATGGGGAGATGCTGGGGCTTTTTTTATATATCCATGTTTGTTAGCTATGCGTTAGCAAGCTTATTTTTACTTGAAAGGTAATGTTCTGTAAGTTATTAATATTATTAATGCGCCCAGCAGGAATCGAACCTGCAACCTTTGGATTCGAAGTCCAACACTCTATCCAATTGAGCTATGGGCGCCTATTCGTAGTGACTCCATAATAACATACCTGTTAAAAAAACGCACCTCTTCTTTGAATGTGAAGACGCTTCTTTGTTGCGCAGGACAGAGTTAGGACACCGGTGGATACCATCCTGGGCACTCCAAGGCAGGCTTGGCGCTTAGAATCCCTGCAAACCCTTACGTATAAACATAATCGCTATACTAGCAATGATGAGACTGAAGACCTTCGAAAGGGCCTCGACGAGTCGTTTGCCGAGAAGTTTCAGGATGACATCGGAGAACTTAAGCACGACGCCGCAGATGATAATATTGAGAACAAGGGAGGTGAGGAAGTAGTAGTATTCATAGACGTTCCATATAATTACCGATGTCGCCAGTACGGCTGGTCCGGCAAGAAGGGGAATACCAAGGGGGACAACGCCAAACATATCGTTTGCTATCTTCGGTTCGGAGGGGCCGCTTATAATCTCCTTAATCGCCGTTATGAAGATGACGATACCGCCGGCTACGAGGAAATCGTTCATGGATATACCGAGGTACATCATGACCTTATTACCAACGATAACAAAGATCAGGGCTGTCAGAAATGAAGTCAGAATGGAATCTCTCAGGTGCCTGTTCTTTGTTTTGGCATCAAGGGTAGAGGTAAACTTGAGATAAATGGGAAGGATGCCCAGAACATCGAATGCCACAAAGAGAGGAATGAAGGCAAGAAGAAATGTATCGATCATATCTTGTACTATACTATACCACAGCTCCGAATGAGTGTAGGTTTTTTCTATAGAGTGCCGGAATTACGTAGGGGTAGGTTCTTGCCCTTGATATGGGACAGGAATAGTGAGGATGTGAGGCCTTGAAACGAGAGGTCTCTCTAGTCTCCTGACGAAATGATTTGTGATGGACAGCGCGCTGAGAGCGTAGAGTCTCAGACCGCTGTCTTCTGTCTCTTCTTTGCGGGCATTTTCGCCAACATTGCATCAACCTTTGTTCCAAGGCCCGTGAGTTGTCTGGTGAGACGGTCTACCACGATTACCTGTACATCGTTGGCCACCATGGTCTTGAGTGTCTCTAAGTGGCGATTAGCTTCATCAAGGCGCTGCTTTGACTCCGGTATTGCCTTACGTTCGGTCAGCAAGGATATCTTAGTGGCGAGTGCTTCAATGTGTTCCCTGCTCTTAATAAATTCTGCTACGCTGGACATCTGTCACTTCCTTTGAATAGTTAACTGATAATCTGCCGGGAATCGAGAATCGATTGTGATCCGTATCAGCCGACCCCGTAAATAGCTGCGGAACAAATAGGGTGAGATCGACCGGAGTTATAGTATACCACTTTTGGCAGGCTATGGGTGAAATTTTTATCCTCATATTGCAGGAACTGAGCGCCAAGTCTTGCAATACAATGTTCTTGGCATCCCCAGCCGAAAGGATTTTGATGGAGATTAAGTACACGAGACTTATACTTAATGAACCATCTTCATGGTGGGATGCTTTTTACGCGCATTTACGCGCAAAAATCATTTGTTGAAGAATGACCGGATGGTTTCTGCAACGTATGTGCGTTCGGTTTTCTTCAACTCCGGGTAAACCGGCAGCGCTAAACTCGTCTTCGCTGCCTGCTCCGCGATGGGGAAATCGCCTTCTCTGTATCCCAGATAGGCGAAACATGGCTGGAGGTGGAGCGGTAGGGGGTAGTAGATACCCGTCATGATCCCTTTTTCCTTTAGGAACTGCTGGAGCTCATCACGTCTTGCCGTCCGAATAACGTAGTGGTGAAAGATATGCGATGTACCGTCGTCGATGACGGGAAGCATCAGGGGCAGTTTTTTGAACTGTTTGTTGTAGTATGCGGCATTTGCCTTGCGCTTTGTGTTCCAAGCTTCAAGATGGGGAAATTTGGCTGTCAGGGCACAGGCTTTGATCTCGTCGAGGCGGCTGTTGAGCCCGATCATTTCATGGAAATACTGATTGCCCATGCCGTGAACACGGAGCTTCTTCGCCTTCTCCCCGAGGTCAGCCCTTTTTGTGTAGACCATGCCGCCTTCACCGATGCCGCCCAGGTTTTTCGTAGGATAGAAGCTTGTGGCGGCGATATCGCCAAAAGCGCCGGACATGACGCCGACCTTACGGGAACCCAAGGACTGGGCGCAATCTTCAACAACGGAGAGGTTATGTTTTTGAGCGATGGCGCAGATACGCTCCATGTCGCAAACCTTGCCGAAGAGATGCACAACGGTGATAGCTTTCGTGTTCGGTGTAATGGCTTTCTCGATGAGAGCGGGGTCGATGTTCATTGTCGCCTCATCGATATCGACAAAGACGGGTTTCGCGCCCAATATGGCAATGGAACTTGCCGTGGAAAAAAACGTATAGGGGGTAGTGATCACCTCATCACCCGCTTTGATGTCGAGGGCCATGAGGCTCAAGATAAGCGCGTCGGTCCCGTTTGCGCACGAGATGGCATAGGGAACACCCGCATAAGCCGAAATCTGCTGTTCCAGTTGATTACAATATTTGCCAAGGATCAGCCTCTGCTCGTTAAGGATTTCGCTTATACCGGCCATGATTTCTTTTTTCACTGATTTATACTGGGCCTTAAGGTTTATGGGCGCTATGTTCATGATATGTTTTTCCTTTCCGTGATTTGCGTAACCATGCTTGGATTTGACGCTATGTTAACACATCTTTAAGACATATCTCAAGAATTCATTGTCAGAGGAACGGCATCCGGAATGAAGTTTGTGATTCTCATAAAATTAACGAGAACAAGGAAATGACCCTATTAAAATCATTGACAAACACGCGTAATTAAGATAAAAAAGTTGTGAAAATTTATTCAATTGAAAGGAGACTCGTATGAGAGAAGCAGTGATTGTATCATGTGCAAGAACAGCGATAGGCCAATTCGGTCAGTCATTAAAAGATGTACCTGTTGTAGAACTGGGTGGAATAGCAATTAAAGAGGCAGTAAAGAGAGCGGGAATCAGGCCATCAAAGAACAAGGATAAGGAGTTTGCGCCTGATACATTTGGCGGTAAAACAGACACAGAGCTTGAAGCTAAATACTATGATTTTGACAACAGTCTGAAAGAGGTTCAGATTGATGAAGTCATCATGGGCAATGTTTTACAGGCAGGCTTAGGTCAGAATTCCGGCAGGCAGGCAAGCATACGTGGTGGGATGCCAAAAGAAACAGCAGCATACACGATCAATAAGGTGTGTTCATCAGGATTAAGGGCCATAATTAATGGTGTACGTTCCATAGAAGCTGGTGATAATGAAGTTGTTGTCGCAGGTGGTATGGAAAATATGAGTCTTGCACCCTTTGCAATGCCTTCTTTACGTTTCGGGGCAAGAATGTTCGATACGAAAGCTGTTGACCTTATGGTGCTTGACGGTGTCTGGGAAATCTTTTACGGATACCACATGGGTGTGACGGCGGAAAATATCGCTGAAAGATACGGCATCTCAAGGGTAGAACAGGATACATTCGGTCTCGTAAGTCATCAGAGGGCAATGAAAGCGATAAAGGAAGGTCTCTTCAAACCTGAAATCGTCCCTGTGGTGATTCATCAGAAAAAGGGCGACATTGTTTTCGATACTGATGAAAGACCAATGGACACAACCTTGGAAAAGATGGGAAAACTCGGTACTGCATTTAAGAAAGGCGGAACAGTCACAGCAGGAAACGCATCGGGTCTCAATGATGCAGCCTCAGCAGTGGTAATCATGTCTCGTGACAAGGCAAATGAACTTGGTATTAAACCAATGGGCAAGCTGCTGTCATGGGCAAACGGCGGCGTAGATCCTCAGTTCATGGGACTGGGCCCTATCCCTGCAGTCCGTAAAGCCTTAAAAATGGCAGGACTGACGCTTGATCAGATCGACCTTATCGAATTGAATGAGGCCTTTGCATCTCAGGCACTTGCATGTATGAGGGAACTGAAAGTTAATGCGGATAAGTGTAATATGTTCGGTGGTGGTATATCTCTTGGCCATCCTATCGGAGCCACCGGCGCACGGCTTGTGACAACAGCGCTCTACCAGATGAAGAGACTGAACCTGAAATACGGTCTTGTCTCCATGTGCATCGGCGGAGGTATGGGACTTGCCGCAGTACTTGAGAGAGAGGTATAAAAATGGAGTATAAAAACATTATCGTTGAAATAAAAGACGGTATTGGCACTCTCAAGATCAACAGGCCAAAAGCACTGAACGCCCTCAACTCGGAGACGCTCGTAGAGATCAAACACGCGTGCGGCGCACTCAACGCAAATAGGGACGTGAGGGTTGTTATCGTTACAGGGGAAGGGGATAAAGCTTTTGTCGCTGGAGCCGACATCCTGGAGATGAAGGATCTGACGGCCCTTGAAGGTACAACATTTTCACAACGCGGGCATGAAGCTATGGGCGCCCTGGGAAATATGGAAAAACCGGTTATCGCAGCGGTGAACGGTTTTGCCCTCGGCGGTGGGTTCGAACTTGCCCTTGCCTGCGATTTTATTTACGCTTCCGACAAAGCAAAAGTAGGTTTTCCGGAAACAACACTCGGTATCCATCCTGGCTTTGGCGGAACACAGCGGACCGCAAAACTCGTCGGACTGGCAAAAGCGAAAGAATTGATATTTACCGGCAAAACGATTAACGCCCAGGAAGCTTACGAGCTTGGGCTTGTCAACAAAGTTTTACCCCATGACCAGTTAATGAACGCAGTGATCGCCCTTGCCGAAAAGATTAAAGCGAATGGTCCTTTTTCAGTAAGACTCGCAAAGGAATGTATCAATAAGAGTCTGTCTCTCGACAACAAGGAAGGACTCGCATTGGAAGCAAAAGACTTCGGAATATGTTTTGCCACGAAAGACCAGAAGGAAGGCATGACGGCCTTCGTAGAAAAAAGAAAAGCCACCTTTATCGGTGAATAAAGAAATATCAAGGAGGACACAGTGAAGATAGCGGTTTGTTTAAAACAGGTTCCTGACACTGAAGCGGAAGTCAAATGGGACATCCCGAAGGGAGCCCTGGCGAGAGAAGATATGGATTCAATAACCAACCCATTTGATGAATTCGCTCTGGAAGAGGCGCTTCTTGCAAAGGAAAACTATGATGGTGAAATTGTTGCCATTACCATGGGACCCGATAAGGCTGCCGACGTGCTGAGAAGCGCCCTTGCATTGACTGTGAATTCCGTATATCAGCTCAACGATCCGGCATTTGCAGGGTCTGATACATTTGCAACTGCCTCTGTGCTCGCCTCTGCAATTAAAAAAATCGGTGATGTTGATGTTGTCTTTTGCGGCAAACAGTCAACAGACGGTAGCACAGGCGTTGTCGGCGCAGAACTGGCTGCCATTCTCGGTTTCAGCCAGCTCACCTATGTCTCAAAAGTCCGCCAGATCGACGCGGCAGGGAAGAAGATTGTCGTTGAAAGGGCTATTGAAGGCGGCAACGAAGTCATAGAAGCGAAGCTGCCGGCTGTCGTGTCTGTCATCAAGGGCATTAACGAACCGAGACTCCCGAACCTCATGGGTATCAGAAAGGCGTCAAAAGTCGAGATCCCGAAATGGAATGCCGGTGATCTCGGGATAGACGCAGGTAAGGTCGGCGCTGCCGGTTCTTCCACGAAGGTCGTAGAGATCGCCGTACCTCCTCCTCGGGGAGCAGGTGAGATACTCAAAGGTGAAGTGGAAGAGATTGTCAATACACTTACCGATAAACTGATTGACTTGAAAGTTATAAAATAGGGAGGAGGAATAACAATGGCTAATGACGTATGGGTATATATAGAACATAAAAACGGTGACATTTCACCGACGTCCTTTGAACTTCTCGGTATCGGCAAAGAGCTCGCAGACGGTTTTGGTTCCCAAGTCTGTGCATTTGTAATTGGGGATAAAGTGGACGATCTTGCAAAAGAGGCTTTTGCTTATGGCGCTTCGAAAGTATTTGCCGTTGAAGGCGATGTGTTTAAAGGCTTCAGGGGTGAGGCGTACGCGAAGGCGGCAAGCTTCCTTCTTGAAAAATATAAACCGGAAGTGGCCCTCTTCAGGGGCACAAGCCAGGGCGTAGACGTATCGGCAGCAGCCGCAGCCAATCTCGGCTTTGGTCTCTGTACGGATAGTATTGGCCTTGCAATAGACGGTGGTAAACTGAAAATGACAAGGGCCGCATTCGGCGGGAACTTCACGGTTTCCGTGGTAAATGAAAAGGCACAGCCTCAGATTGCAACGGTAAGACCGAAGGCCTTTGCAATGCCTGCAAAAGATGCATCAAAAAGCGGCGAGGTTGTCAAAGAGTCTTTTTCTCTTGCAGAGGCTGATCTGAACACAAAGGTACTCGAGTTCCTCAAGTCTGCAACGGCGGTTAACCTCGTTGAGGCCGATATTATTGTGTCAGGGGGCCGCGGCCTTGGAGGTGAAGAGGGGTTCAAGGTGCTACAGGAATTTGCCGATGTACTCGGCGGAGCCCTTGGGGCATCCCGCGCAGCCGTTGACTCAAACTGGATATCCGTCGAACACCAGGTAGGACAGACCGGTAAAACGGTAAAACCGAAGATCTATATCGCGTGTGGCATTTCCGGAGCTATTCAGCACTTAGCAGGTATGAGAACATCGGACTGCATTGTTGCCATCAACAAAGATCCTGATGCGCCTATCTTCAAGGCGGCCACATTTGGTATTATAGGCGACTATAAACAGGTCGTTCCGAAACTCATTGAAAAATTCAAAGGTAAACTGGGTAGATAAAGCAAAACGATGTTAAAAAACAAAAAAAGGGGAGTTTTTAGGCTTCCCTTTTTTTTGTTGGAAAAGATAATGACTATGAAACTTTCTGTGAGCCCAGAAATTTTATTATTTGATAGGTGCCATGAAGGCCTTCTCTAATATTTTCTATGGAAATCCTCTCATTTTTGCCGTGCATCCTTAAATATTCATCTTTGGAAAGTGTGATGGGAAAAAATCCGTATGCCGGGATACCTAACTCTCTGAAATATCTCAAATCGGTTGCCCCTGTCGTGATGTATGGTAAGACTGGAAGAGAATTTTCCTTCATGCCTTCGATAATTGTACGAATCCCTCTGAAATATCTGTTATTATAACCGGAAGATACAGAATCGTTTGCGGGGTTGCCTATGCGAACCACCTCTATATCTTTTCCCGACAATTTCTCGATCTTCTTGAAAAAGGTTTCATATTTTTCTATCGGCAATAATCTCGCATCGAAGTATGCTGAAGATTCTGTCGGTATGACATTCACTTTTTCTCCACCTTTGAGGATTGTCGGTGTTACCGTATTTCTGAGCAGCGCATTATAAACAGGGTCATCTTCTATGTAATTTCTGAACCTTCTATCCTTTAATGCTTCTTTCAAATTTTTAAACGCATACCCCTTTCCCCTACTCCCTCTGAAAACTCCGTTGAGATAGGCTGATACAACGCTCGTAGGCTTAAAAGGCCAGCGATAGGATAATATTCTTTTGCACGCGTCAATAATCTTCTCATTTGCGTTGTCTTTATGGGGCATGGAACCATGTCCGCCCGTCCCTGTTGCCTTTATCATAAATTGACTCAACTTTTTTTCGGCTACAGAAATCTGAGCATGTATGAAACCTTCATCTTCCATAATATGGCCGCCTTCGCTGAGAACAAATGAGGCGTCTCGTAATTGGGGTACTTCCTTTAGCATGTATTCAACGCCATATTTACCGCCAACTTCTTCATCACAGGTTGCGAGATAGATAATATCTCTTTCCGGAACCACACCATCATTATAGTACCGAATAAATGCCAGGAGCTGGCATATAGCCTGTGTTTTCATGTCGATCGCGCCACGGCCATACACAAAACCATCGACCACCTCGCCGCTAAAAGGGTCTACATCCCACTCATCTTTATTCGCAGGCACAACATCTATATGGCTGAGCAGTATAACCGGCTTCCCCTTCTCTTTCCCTTCTATGCGTGCCAGGAGGTTTGCCCTCTTTGGAAAGGGTACAAATATTTGACACTTAATCCCCTCTTTCTTTAAAATATCTTCGAGAAAGAGGATCGCCTCTTCTTCATTGCCTGGAGGATTTGATGTGTCAATCCGTATAAATTGCCTCACAATTTGGATCGCATCCAGACTATCGTTCATAACAAATCCTGTTTTTCCCGTCCGCTTTAGCCCTGTAAAGATTATCATCAACTGCCTTAATAAAATCTTGTATGCTCTTTCTGTCATGATAACTTGTAATACCCAAGCTGATCGTCAATTGTATTGCATTATCATTGTAAGAAAAGTTTTCAGCCTCTATTGTCTTTCGTAATTTTTCACCTACAACAGACGCTTTCTCCAAATCTGTTTCCGGCAAAATAACGAGAAATTCTTCGCCCCCATATCTTCCGACAATATCGATGGCACGTAAACTCTTTACAATAAGCTGCGCCAAGTTTCTTAAAACAGCATCTCCCGCAAGATGCCCGCATGAATCGTTTACCGCTTTAAAATTGTCTATATCGAGAAGGATTATTGAAAAGATCGCATTATACCTTTTTGCCCTTTCAGCCTCCGATTCCAACGCTCCAATGATATAAGCATGGTTAAAAACACCGGTCAGTCCATCATGGATTGAGAGCATCTTGATTTCGTTGAATAATCGTATCTTTTCCAAGGTATGCGTTATATGCGCACAGAACCTGCTGAATATAAGTTCTTCCTCATTATCGAAGGGCGCCTCTCGGAATAAGCCCGCATACCCGTATATTTTGTCTACCGTAGATAGCGCAACGATTGCAGCTTGTTCATTTCCTTTGTCAAAAAGAGCAGCCTCTTCGATATTACCCTGTAAAACTACTTTGTGCAGCTGATCTCTTTTGGAATGAGGAACTGTTTTCAAAAGCGTTGAAGCGATAAATTCAAGCAGTTCTCTATTTTCTTTGAGGTTCGGATAGACTTGTATATTTGCTTCATCGTCTTGCAATAGGAGCGCGGCAAAGTATTTAAAGTTTAAAAAATTTTTCAGAAGTGTAGAAGCGTTTTCCAACACAAAAGCAGGATCCTCGGTTTCCCCTATCATATGCTGAAGATTTTTTAAAAAATCAAGTTCAAGAATATTCATTTTCTCTCTTTTGTGTCTTTCCTCAACTTCCCTATTTAATTCCTCTGTCCTTAGTGATTCCAAATAATGATCCATTGCATTGTTGGCTGTGTGATAGAGTTCCTCAAGACTTTGAAAAGGCTTTGTCAAAAGAGCATAAGCACCGCTTCTTAGAGACTCAATTCTCTTTGTTTCATCTGCGTATCCTGTCATCATAATCACAGGAATTCTCTGATCGATTTTTTTTATTTCTTTCAGTATATCGATCCCCGAAACATGGGGCATGATGATATCGAGGAGAATTGCATGAGGTTTTTTTTTCTTCAGTTCATTTTCTAAATCAGGAATTTCTTCGTATGTAAAAACCTTTAAACCATACTGCTCAAGATATTCTTGCAAAAAAAGAAGTAACGATGTCTCGTCATCTATAATCATTAAACGTTTTTCTGTATCCACCAGACTATACCGCAACAACTTCCTTAATTTCCGGTAGTTCCTGCTTCAATTGTTTTTCGACGCCCATTTTTAGGGTCATCATACTCATCGGACAGGTGCCGCAGGCTCCCTGCAGTTTGACTTTTACTATACCGTCAACTACATCGATAAGCTGAATATCACCGCCGTCTCGTTGTAATAACGGCCGGATTTTCTCTATTATTTCTTGCACTTTTTCTTTCATGATGTTCCTCCATGTTTTTTAAATTATGCATTCACTATGTTTAAATATCATCACAGACCTTTGTTACTGGACCTCTATTTTTATCTCTTTCGGGATGGATTTCTGAGATTTCGGCACGATGATCTTCAAAACACCGTCTTTATATGTCGCCTTTGCTTTGTCCCCCACAACTTCCGTGGGCAACTGAACCGTTCTCTGAAACAAACCATGCACTCTTTCAGTTCTATAAAAATCTTCTTCTTTTAATTCCTCTTCCCTCCTGCGCTCACCTTTCACGGTGAGCTTATCCTCGGTAATAGTAATTGAAATTTCTTTAGGATTAATCGCCGGGATATCCATTGTTATTACAACATCTTTTTTTGTCTCAGAGACATCAACCGCGGGCATCCATCCACCTTCCCTTAGCGAAGGGAAGCCGGCTCTCCCGAAAAAGTCCTCAAAAACTTTGTCCATTTCTTCCCTCAGTGAGGGAAATTTTGTCTCCCACAAGGATTTCCATGGTGTAAGCGGCATGAAAACACCTCCCTTTATGCGTTTCGTTTTTTCCCTTTTAAAGACCTCTTCCAAAAACTGACGATACCCGACTGATGAAAAACAAGTTGAGCGAGTTCCCATCCTTCTTCGCCTAATATATTCAACACCGCCGACAGATTATCGAGCTGTTCCATTTTAACATTGTGTATCTCGCAAGCGCCGTCAGATCTGCACGCGTAAACGATGTTATTATGAGAGTCTATTACAATCCCTTTATCTTTTAAGTCCTGCATGGAAAATATCTTTACTTTATATTCGAACTTCATAGACACCTTCCAAAATATTTTTATACTCCTATGCTATAATATTAACGCATTAAACAAGATTTTTAAAGTGCTTATGGCAGATTTCCCCTCTTACTTGAAATCTTTCTCCGACGGTTCACTGGAAGAAAGGATTGAAAATCTTCAATCTCTGCTGAATCCCTGCATGCTCTGTCCAAGACAGTGTAGGGTAAATAGAGCGGCTGGCGAAATGGGTTTCTGTAAAGCACCTTATGAACCTTTCATTTCATCCGCTCGCCTCATTTTGGTGAAGAAGCACCCCTTGTAGGTTCACACGGTTCCGGTACAATTTTTTAACCCATTGTAGCTTGAAGTGCATATTCTGCCAGAACTATGAATAAGCATCTACGGCAATGGTATCCGGTACTCCTATCAAAAACTGGCAGCATGTATGCTCGACCTCCAACAAAAAGGCTGCCATAACATTAGCCTTGTAACTCCAACCCATTATACTCCTCAAATTATGAAAGCATTGCCGATTGCTATAGAAAATGGGCTTTCTCTCCCCATTGTTTATAACACAAGCGGATACGACTCCCTGGAAACAATAAAGCTCCTCGAAGGCATTGTCGATATATATATGCCCGACATCAAATTTCTGAACAGTCGATTATCAAAACAGTATTGTCATGCTGAGAATTATCCCGAAATTGTCACGGAAGTCGTCAAAGAAGCGCAAAGACAGACAGGTGATCTTATCATTGATGAAAACGGAGTTGCCAAAAAAGGCCTCGTTATTCGTCATCTTCTTATGCCTTCCTGTGAAGAAGATACGAAAATGATCTTACGTTTTATTTGTAACGAAATATCGAAGAATGCTTTTGTGAATATTATGGCACAATACCATCCCTGCCATAGGGCAGATGAATTCAAAAACATATCCATAGGATTTCAATGAAAGAACATATGGATGTAATACGGTATGCTGAGGACTTGGGGCTCACCCGGGCGCTTAATCATTAAGCCGTTTTTTTAATGCATCATTTGCCTTGAGAATTTCCTGTACATCCTTTCCTGTTATTTCCCAACTATAACCCTTTCCATCCTTCTTTATCTTTATTTTAGTTTCCCCCTTGACGCTCTTCCTGATTGCGTCAAGCTCGTTTTTGTATTGTGTTTCCGTGTTGACGTCGATATTGGTCTTTTGCTGAGCGGGAACATCAACTCCCTTACCACAGGAAAACAGTAAGAAGACTATTCCAAAGAGAATCATATTTTTCATATCGTCATATTATAATGTCTTATTCATCCTTGCAAGATAATTTTTGAGAAGGACATGGCGGAGGATGCCATTTCCGGGGTTCCCGCTCCTTTATCCCATTAAATACTTTAGAAAATCACATAAATACGGTATGCTAACGAACATTAATGAGGGTCATTTATGAAGGTATTCAAATCCAGCGTAACCTCTGAGAAGGAAAAGGCATTACATGATAAAATGGAAGTACTTGGTATAAAAGAATCGGACATCATAGAACGATTCGTTCGCTCCCGAGGCCATGGAGGCCAGAATGTCAACAAAACTTCGACCTGTGTCTACCTCAAACATGTGCCCACAGGGATCGAGGTCAAATGCCAGCAAGAACGTTTTCAATCACTGAACCGTTTTCTCGCCCGGAGAATTCTCACGAAAAAAATTGAAAACGTGATTCTCGGTAAAAAAAGCAATGAACAACAACTTATAGAAAAAGCAAAGAGACAGAAACGGAAACGCTCAAAAAGAGCAAAAGAAAAGGTACTCAGGCTAAAACACTTCCAGTCGGAGAAAAAGAAAGAACGCTCTTTAAAACCCGACACTTCGGATTAAGCCGATTTCTATAATAATTTCTAGCGAGTAACCCCCATTCACAGGTGGTCCGGGTTCTTTAGACACTCCGAAGCAGTTCTTAAGTGATAAGCTGCTCTCGTTTCATACTGCCTTCCTTGCTTCCGACAGGATACTCCAGCAAACCTCATCCGGGGTCCTATCG
>Ga0182011_10002793_pt1 | contig 14585 bp, 15 predicted proteins | sample 711E1DmetaG_FD_120481 | JGI IMG/M metagenome (GOLD analysis project Ga0182011, IMG submission 120481) | Permafrost microbial communities from Stordalen Mire, Sweden - 711E1D metaG | ecosystem: Environmental > Terrestrial > Soil > Wetlands > Permafrost | place: Sweden: Stordalen | collected... | reverse complement strand
GATCGAATCGAGCCCCAGGCCTTCACCGAACAATGGTGAATCCGGGTTAATATCGTCCACAGAAATATCTTCGAGATTAAGTTGTGCAATAACTTCTTTCTTCAGTTTGTTGATCAATTCGTCCATATTCTCTTTTCAGTTTACTTTAATTAAATCATTAAGCGAACCTTCAGTAAAAGGCAAAGGTTTGAAACCGGTCTCCAGGTTCCCTGTACTTTCTTTTTCAACCAGAGCCATCATGGCCCTGAAATTATTACCAAGCAACTCAACCCATCCGCAAATACAGGCTTCGGCCCGGTTATTATCAAGGAGTTCTGAAACATGGACCTTCAAATGCGAAGGATTGAATCTTTCGCTGATCAGAAATGCATTTTCCCCTTTCATGCTGTGCCGTATACAGATTTCTCCGATAACGATATTTGCGAGCGTATAGACAAAAACCGAAGGGCTTGGGAAATATTCTGACCGGTTCCTGATACTTTCCTGATGTAAAAGATCGGTATCCAGACTGGAACTTGAATTTGCCAGCACTACAGCAAGCGATCCGGGTTCAAATCTTCCGGGGTTTTCATTTCTGAGCAGCAGTTCAGCACACATAAACCCAAGTTTACTTAATGAATCCATTTTATAGAACTTGGGGTATGAGATCTGCTCCTGCTTATACAGAGCCTTGATAAACTCGGCAAAAGTAGCAATTTTTTCCTGATAAAAGATAAGGCGCTTATTTACAAATACTTTACCTTCCCCAATATAGATATATGCCGTGATCAGTTTTTCCATCTATGTTTTCTGAAATACGAGCGCTGCATTGCACCCTCCGAAGCCGGATGCGATTTTCAAACAAGTATAAACAGGCTTAATTATTGTTTCCGGAATCACGTTTATTTTTTCCGGGACTCCCAGGATTTCAAACCCCGCTGATTTAAAAAGCCGGTTCATTTTCATCGACTGCATCAGGGCAGCTGATTCCATAACCCCTGAAGCACCAAGTGTATGCCCCCAATATCCTTTAAAACTGTTTAAAGGGACATCGTTCATTTTGCTCAGCGAAATGGCTTTTGCTTCCATTTCATCATTAAATGGCGTGGCGGTGCCATGCGCTGAAATAAAATCTACGGCTGCCGGTTCTATACCAGATTCTTTCAGTGATTTGTTAATTGCCATGCAAAGCTCTTCCCCTGTCTTTGATGGCCCTGAGATATGATTTGCATCATTGCTTACCGACCCACCCATGATAAGGATGCGGTCCTTTTCGCCATCCTCAGGATTTGTGGATAGAACAATGGTCCCGCAACCCTCACCGAGCGAGAGGCCGCTTCGGTGAATATCAAATGGTTTGCATGGTTCCGCACTCAGTGCCTGGAAAGACTGAAAGCCCGAAATCACGAATTCCGTCACGATATCGCCACCCGTCACAACAGCAGTATCATAGTTGCCGGCACGCAGCAAACGGCTGGCTGTAATCAGGGCCATAACACCTGAAATACAGGCATTGCTGATGATCAGCGGAGTGTTTAAGAACCCAAAGAAATCCCTGAGAACAGCTCCTACCGCCCACAGATAAACACGTTTATGGTCGAACTTTGCCTTGAACCGGTCTTCAAGGAGGTCAATATTCCCTTTGGTGGTCGACAGGATCAGGATGACCCTCTCATTCTCAGGTTTGATTGAAAGGTTTTGAATGGCATCATAAACAGACAGGATCAGCATCTTCTCCAGCCTAGCATATGATGAAGGCTGCTGCCCTTTTTTGTATATGTCAAGGACCCCTTCAAACCTGTTTTCCATCTCAAGGGTATCAACAAGAGAAAGCGGAACCGGATTGGGAAAGAGATTCCCGTCATGATGTATCCTGATCCCGGTGGTTCCTGAGAGAAGGGATTCAGCATTTCCAGAAGCTGTAAACCCCAGGGAAGAAATGATGTTTTCGGAAATGGCGTAAACGGTTTTCATCACCTTAACTTATTCAACCCCCCATTTTCTTTTCCATCCGGTATAGAACTCCGGGGATGTTAACAACAATTCGCCATCAGGGGTAAGAAACACCTGGGTTGAACTTCCAATGGCCACTATTTCACCGTCCTTCTTTCTTGTAATAGTATATTCAAAGACAATCTTGGCTGCTTCTGTAGGAATATATTTTGTTTCAATAATAAGATCGTCCCCATAAACGAGCGGTTTTTTATAATCACAGTTTACTTTTACGATAGGGATCATCACGTTATGCCTGTATACATCAAGATAGCCAAGGCTGAATTTCAGTCCGAAGGATTCCCGTCCGTCCTCGAAATATTTCAGGTAATTCCCATGCCAGACGATTTTCATGGAATCAACTTCACTGAATCTTACGGTGATCTCCTTCCGGTCGGTTAGTGTCATGCTAGCTGTTTAATGGGGAATTGACCCTGCGGTAAAATAATGCAATAGAGATCGTCACAACAAAAAATGCGATAAGTTTCAAAACCTGCGGGAGAATATCCACTATTGTGGCCTGCCTGAGGAAGAGGTCGATAAACCCAACATGCCCCCAGTTCAGGGGCGACCATGTAGCTATGGTTCTCATGGCTTCAGGCATAAAGTAAACCGGCACCCACAATCCGCCAAGAGCCGTAAAAACGACTACAGAAACCACACCAAAAGCGGCAGCCTGCTGATGGGTTCGGGCAATAGTGCCGACTGCAATAGCAAAGCCCAGCGCCGCAAGGCTTGAGGCAATCATCATCAGCAGTATTCCTGGATAATTTGAACCTATGGCCAGAGGTGCGATGCTTGCCAGCGGGAGAATGTACCGGCCGGCCAGCATCATCAGAATGAATTGAATAATACAAACAACAGTGTATACTCCTACCTTGGCCATAAAAATGGTAAGATAGGAAACTGGCAAGGTATATATCCTGATCATGCTGCCTTCTTCACGCTCCTTGATCATACTGCCACTCATAGGGATTACGATAAAAAACATGGCAAACAAAGCCCAGGCCGGAACATTATGCTGGGTTGTCGAAGGCACCGCTTTCTCGTCCTTTCCGGCAGGAAAAATTTCGGAAAAATACACTGTTTCCCTGTAATCCATTTTTGGAGGCTGATATTGGGTAAACATTTTTTTCAGTTCCGAGTTGAATGAACTGAAGATCATGGATGATTCGATAAACATGCTGTATTCCTTCATTGTTGCCATAAAGGCATATTTGAATGTTCCCTTGATCCCCGGATCGAAATATACCAAGATATTGACCGAATCATTCGACTGAATGTCGAGGAAGGGATTATCGACTGGCATCATGATTCCTGAAATAACCTGGGTCACAATTACCTGCACTTTATGCCTTATGATCTTTGTCGCTCCCTGCGGAATGATGACTCCGACATTATATTCTCCTTTGGCAATCTTTTCTTTGGCTACTGTCTGGCTCAACTTTTTCCCGTCAAGGCTTGTATAGATCTTGAAAATATTAGAACCTTTGAGGCCTTCCTCGATTTTGGCCCCCAGAGTATCCTGGTCTTCATCGACCAGCAAGACAGGTATGGATGGATCCTTCGTAATGGAACTCCATCCCTTTTCCTGCACCAGGGCCAGGATCACCACCATGATCATTGGCATTACGAAAAGCAATACAAGCCCGGCCATGTCCCTGATCAGGATCAAAGATTCTTTTCGGCAAGCTGAAAAAAATTTGAACATTGTGCCTTTCTTATCCTGTTAATCCCTTAAATCCTTACCTGTAAGGTGCAGGAAAATATTCTCCAGATCCTTGAACTCCGGATGTTCAGCTACAAGCTCATGGGGATTCCCCATGGATATGACTGTGCCACGGTCAATTATGGCAACCCGGGTACAAAGTTTTTCTGCCTCCTCCATATAATGGGAAGTGTAAATAATGGTAGTACCTTTTCTGTTAAGCTCTTTAAGATACTCCAAAATGACGACTCTTGACTGCACATCTATCCCTACCGTAGGTTCATCGAGGAAGATAATTTTAGGGTCGTGAAGCAAGCCTGCTATCAGGTTAATCCTTCTTTTGATACCGCCGGAGCAGTCCGCAATTTTTTTACAGGCATGTTTCTCCAAACCAAATACTGCAAATCCCTCAGCGATCTTTTCCCTGAGACGCTCTCCCTTTAGTCCATACATATTGCCAAAGAAAGTCAGATTCTCCCAGGCTGAGAGGGTAGGATAGAGGGCAACATCCTGAGGGACAACCCCGATGATTTTCTTGATCTCGGCAAGGTTTGAATGGATATTCATTCCATCTATCCTGATACTACCCCTGGTAGCACGAAAAAGGCCGCAAAGAATAGAAATTGTTGTGGTCTTTCCGGCACCGTTTGGACCAAGCAGGCCGAAAATCTCACCCTGAAAAATATCCAGTGAAATGCCATTTATAGCAGGTTCATCTGATCCTTTATAAATTTTGACCAGGTCCCTTATTTCTATAATTGCCTTACCTGACATCAGATTTTTACCTTATCTATTTTTTTGAATACCTGCTCCTCCATGCCGGCGATCTCCATCATCATATCTCCCAATATACCATAGTCCTCAGCTGGCTGGGATGACCTGTTTTTGCAGTTTCTGGCGCCAAGATAAGTAAACTCTCTCCATTTATTCGCGGTGCGGCCCATAAGGTCGGAGGCCTCCAGAATTTCATTATTATTAAATTTCTCCCCGCTTTCTTTCAGGAAGGCGCCATAAATATATCGGAAACCGGCACCGCCTGTACCATAGTCCTCAGCCATCCTTAAAATCTGGCCAAGGTAAAATGCGGCTTTTTGATTGCCGTGCTTCTTAGGCCACTTTTTGATATCCTTTGCCATTACGCGAATCCCTTTTATCCCGATGAGCCAGAAGGGTACCTTGGTCATTTCATATGCGCTCTTTTTGATCCCCAATTGAACACCGCTTCTGATATCCAATTCCTTCGGCATAGAATTAATCCAGTACATTTTGCCTTTGGGGGCAAAAGCCCCTTTGGCCCAGCGCACCCTGACCAGGTCATCATAAGTGAGCGTCTGCGGATGTTCCATTACCGTATCGCTGACATGGTAAATGTTTCCTTCCTTTCCGAAAACAACCATATTGTGCATGTTATAATGCTGGCGGTATTCAGGAGGAAAAAAAGGAAGGTTGAACACACCTACCTGCACGCCTGTAGGAATACCATTTGCAAGGTTTCTGTCCAGTGCATCCATGGATTCCCTGACATTGCTGAATTTCTTGATCACGGTGGAATCAACCCCCAGGTATTTCGTCGAACGGCGAAACACTGTATTTGGCAGATTGCGGAACGACATCATCGGGGCAAACATCAGCTTGATGAAAGGAAGGTAGCTGAAATAAATTCCCGTTCCAATGCCAAAAGCCATGGGTTCCGACAGTTCCATACCATAAAAGTTAAACAGGTTGGACGTGGCGCCGCTTTCGCAATGGCCTGCCTGGCGGTGTGTATAATTTATCATTAAAGGTTTATTATCCATTGTCTGATTTTTTTTATTCCATTTTTTTTAACTGGTCGATGGTAATGTTGAATGCCCCGGCATATTTTGCAAGTGTTTTATCGCCGAGCCTTTTAAAAAACGCCGGCCTGCAATGCAGTTTGAGCTTCCAGAGCGATACTCCTGCCATCATTGACAAACCCATAGGATCTGCAAGGATCTTCTCCATATAATACACGATCGGGCTTGCTTTTCCTGCAAGAACCTTCTGGCGGGCCTCTTCAATCCGTTCGTTAAACAAATCCCATGCCTGTTCCAAAGGCACTCTGGTGGTCGTTCCGTGAAATCCTACCGATTTATGGAAGTTCCCTTTCTCATCGTAAGAATAAAACAACTCACGGTATTGGCCGTAATTCTTGTTTTTATATACCTGGTCTGTGTTTTCAGCTGAGTTTTCCATCCGGTTTATGTTTAAAGTAAGGTCTGCGAATTTATTAAAAATTACATTTCAGAACCTGGTTATCTTTCCTGCAACTTTGCGAACTTTTTTGCTTACGATCTTCAACACGTTCTTCCTCACGATCTTCAACACGTTCTTCAACACGTTCTTCCTTACGTATTTTCAAGAAAGATCCTGAGCTCGCATCCTGCAATCAGTTCATCCTTCAATCTGGTCTGCCCCATAACTACTATTGCATTAAGGATCTCATGGGTGACAGTGACCGTGGTAATGATCTCATCACCTGCCTTGGGAAGTTTGAAGATAATCAGTTCCCTGATTGCCCCGATGAATCCCAGCTTGGGTTTTTCTTTCTCGCTGACCGGCCGTGCGGCGATTCCTGCTGCTGCACTTTGTGCAATATTTTCAATCAGTCCGGGTTCCCTGAATAATCCATCCTCAATAAAAACATTATCATCCCTTATCAGAAAAGCGGTTACAGTGGTTTTGTCCTCTGCTTCAATGATGCGGTCGACCATCACCATTGGTGGTTTCTGGGGAATATTTATTTCTTTAAATGATGCCATAATGACCCTTTACGGTTTCTGCTTCTGATGCGGTTCATTGATGTTGATACATCTTCATCCGCGAAAACCCAGCGGCGACCCGTTTTTTCGGCTCTCGCCTTCAGGGTTTCATAATTTACAGCCTTTGATAAATAATATACAGGCTCAATGATGGGGTCTTCAGCGCTCAGAATCCCCTCGGCAATGCTGAGTTCATGAAGTCTGGTACCAGGGTAAATACGCATTCCGACATATGGAAAAAATACAGTGTCAGCAATCCGTTTTGAATTCTCAAAACTTTCATCAACCGTCTGGTCGGTCTCACCATAGCCACCAATAATCATAAAATGGCAGAAATAGACCCCGGCCTCATTGCAATACCGTGAAACATTAACAACCTCCTCCACATCAAAATGTTTTCCGTAAGCTTTCAGTGTAGTATCAGAAAGCGATTCCGTACCGAATTCAATATGAGTGAGGCCCGCCCTTGCGAAAAGGTCTAACAGGTCCCGGGTAAGATTGTAAGGCGAGAAGTATGCTCCCCACTTAAGCTTCATGTTTGACTTAATGATCTTCTCGGCAAGCTCAATATTGAAATTATTGCTGATATTGAAAACCGAGTCGGTGAAAAAGTAATAATCTATATTATGATGATAGTAGAGGTCGCGCAGGGTATGAAGGATGCGGTCAGGATCAAGGGTCCTCACGTTATGCCCCTCAATGAGAGGATAAGTGCAATAAATACAATTGTTGGGACAGCCACGCTTGGTCTGAACATTTATCATACCGCTTTTCTCCCAGTAGTATTTCACCATTCCGGGGTCAAATGACAGTTCAGGTGTTTTAATGAACTGCTCTCTTGTATTCTGCCTTATCTCTCCATCTTTCCTGTATACAAGACCCTGAATATTCATATCGGGGAAACCTGCATCAAGACTTTTCAACAGGCTGTGAAGGCTTGCTTCACCCTCGCCGCTTATACCAAAATCAGGTTGCAGAAGTTCAAACAATTCCCTGGGGTAAATGGAAAAGGCGGATCCTCCGACAATAAAAGTGGTATGACCTCCGGCTTCTCTGATTATATTCGCAATAGCCTTGTAACTTCCCACGAAACTTTCCTTGCTATAAAAATTGACATCGTCAATATTTCTCAGTGAAAGACCTGTGTAATCCGGCTTGTAGGAAAGCAAAAGGCTCTTAAGTTCTTCAATTGTATTCAGATTAAAATCAAATGAAAGGATGTCCAGATCGGGCATGCGGTCATTCAGGTATGAAACCAGATAAGATAATCCAAGAGGATATACCGGGTAAGGATTTGTATAACGGTTTGCAGATATAAGCAAAAGCTTCCTGTTTTGTTTGTTCCCGGTTTCCATATGGCTTCCCGGTTGTTCAGGTGCAGAAGTGGCCTGACTGTATCGGGGTGTTTGCTGATGGATCGTATCAGGCAATTTCCAGAAGTCATAGTAATTAAACCATTGTAAAGGATATTTATAGACCACCGTCTCAAAAGCATCCACAAATTTTATCACTGCTGCTGCCAGTATCGCATCCCTTTTCTTCAGATTGTTTGAAAATTCGATATACTGAAGAGGGGTGGAATAAAAATGATAATGAGTATTGGTTTCCTTGACTGCAAATACGTATGCTGCAGGCACATTAAATCTTGCTGCAAGGTTTACGGGGCCCAATGGAAAAGCCGCGTGTCTACCAAGGAATTTGGTCACTACGGTCTTATTTCCTTCAATATAACGGTCACCATGCATGGCGATGATCTCGCCTCTTGAGAACGCTACCTTGATCTCCTGGAGATGTGAATAATCTTCCCTGATAATTATAAAGTGGACATTTCGCTGAAGCACATCGGCCAGGTATCCCTTTATCTTCTGATGTTCCGCGTCATACATCAGGATGTTGATCTTTTTATCCAGCCTGACAAGCAGCTGTCCTGCAATTTCCCAGTTCCCCGCATGGCCACTGATCAGCAGGCCTCCCTTATCCATCTGCCTCAGATACTCTTCGCCTTCAAAATCGAACGTGAACTTATGCTGAAAACCGGCAATCAAGGCAAGCTTATCTACCAGTATCTGGCCAAAAACGAAATAATTCCGGTAAATGCTGATCAGGGACTTCAGCTTCCCGTAATTCATCCTTTCATGAAAGAAACGGTAAATCCATATGAAGGCTTTACCGGATGTGAACATGAAATACGAGACAACGAAAAACAGCAGGAAATAAGCGAAAGAAATTCCAAGGTTTCTGAGTGTCCAGACAAAGATTTTATAACCAAGGACTCCTCCGCGGGTTTTACCTTCCCAGGATTCCATCTTAGTTAGTTTGAATGGACGCGTTTAATAATATAGTCGTAAAAATCCTGTAAACTCTTAATATCCGCCATTTCTTCAGCCTTCATTTTCACTCCGAAATTGTGTTCAATGATGACAAACAAATCAACAAAATCAAGGCTGTCAATTTCAAGATCCTTCTTAAGATCAGCTGCGGGACTTATCTTTTCCTCTTCAATCTCAATTTCATCAACCAGCAACTGGTTTATCCTATGGATAATCTCCTCGTTTTGCATTATGAGATCTTCTAATAAAATGCAAAAGTACAAAAAATTAATGAAAATCTCAGAGAGAGGCTTTCTTAAGTACGAGTGATGAATTAGTGCCCCCGAATCCAAAGGAATTGGAAAGGAAGGCATTGATAATACGCGGGGTTGTAACAGTTGCCAGGTTCAGGCAGGATGTAGAATCATCAGGATGTTCAAAGTTTATATTCGGGGCAACGAAATCATTATTCATCATCAGGATCGAATAAACCACTTCACTTGCTCCTCCCATCCACATTTCATGTCCGGTCATTGATTTTGTACTGCTGACCAGGGGCATTTTCTTACCGAAGATCTGGTAAATGGCCAGGGCTTCATTCCCGTCGCCGGCCGGTGTTGATGTGGCATGTGCATTAATATAGTCGATGTCTCCGGCCGACATCCCTGCAGCTTTAAGTGACATCCGCATGGCCCTGGCCGGGCCGTCAATGTTTGGAAGGGAAATATGCTCCCCGTTCGATGAAAAGCCATAACCTGCAATCTCGGCAAGGATTATAGCTCCGCGCTTTTTTGCCGATTCATAGCTTTCCAGGATCACTGATGCTGCTCCGCCGCTTGGGACCAGGCCGTCACGGTCCCGGTCGAAAGGCCTTGAAGCCTTTGTTGGTTCAGACTCGCGTACAGAAAATGCATTCAAAGCGTCAAAACTTGCAGTTGATTCCGGATTGATCTCCTGGGCACCCCCGCAAATGATTATATCCTGCAGTCCCTGTTTAATCAGAAGATAGGCAATACCGATTGCATGTGAGCCGCTGGCGCAGGCGCCACTGACTGTAAAGTTGATCCCTTTAAGTTTAAAGATCACTGAGAGGTTCATCGAAACAGTCGAATTCATCGACTGGAAAATGTAACCCGAACCGATAAGCATGGTATCTTTTTCCTTGCGGAGTATATCAACAGATTCCACAACAGGTACTGCTGAACTGTCATTTCCGTAAAGGATTCCTACTTCGTGTTTATCAAGAAACAGCTGGTCAATGCCTGAATTCTTCAAAGCTTCAAGAGTGGCCATGTAGGCATATTCCCCCTGGACGGGCATCCCGACACGCATGCGGCGGTCAAGAACTCCTTTGAGAACGGGACGTTCAACCATTCCGGTGAGGGCAGAGCGGAACCCCATTTCTTTTCTTTTCGGGTCAAAAATGATCCCTGACCTGCCATGCCATAATGAATCTTTAACATCTGCAAGATTCCTGCCAATGACTGAGTATATACCCATTCCGGTGATCACGACACGGGTCATATTTAAAAAGCGAATTGCGAATTGCGAATTGCGAATAGTATCATTTCTATGGCTTTATGTATATAATCCTCCGTTTACATTGATTACTGAACCGGTGATATAAGAAGCATCGTCGGAGGCAAGGAATCTTACGGCTGAGGCCACTTCTTCGGGTTTGCCGAAACGTCCCATCGGGATCATAATTTTAAGCTGGGACTCATCCAGGTCTTTGGTCATATCGGTCCTGATAAAACCCGGGGCTACTGCATTTACAGTCACATTCTTTTTTGCGATCTCCTGAGCAAGGGCCTTGGTTGCAGCAATAACCCCGCCTTTTGCAGCAGAATAGTTGGCCTGGCCGGGCAAGCCTTTAATCCCGCTAAGGGAGACTACATTGATGATCCTGCCAAACTTGTTAACAAGCATGTCTTTCAAAAGGAACCTTGTGATATACAGAAAACTGTTCAGATTGGTATTCAGAACATCGGTCCATTCCTCGTTTTTCATCCACATGAGAAGCGCATCTTTCCTGATACCTGCATTATTTACCAGTACCTGGATATAACTGTCTATATTCCTGGCCTGCCAGTCGCCAAGGGCTCTTTCTGCTGCTGCCTGACTGGCAACATCAAATTGCATGATCTCACCATTGCCACCGTTTTCACGTACCATAGCCAGTGTTGACTCAGCTTCGGCAGAATTAGAATTGAAATTAATGATAATGTAGAAACCGTCTTTTGCCAGGCTAACACAGATAGCCCGTCCGATTCCACGGGATCCTCCTGTCACTAGTGCATATCTCATTCCGGAGCGATTATTCAGATTCGTACTTATTCTTCAACAGAAAACTGAGGCTTATTCTCCATAATGTATTGTACAATATTCCAGATGTCGTTATACCTGCTGGCATCCTCGGTAAACACCGGGACGATCTTCCGCAAATCCACATATTTGCTCCTGGAATATGAAGAAAGTTTATCCTTGCTATTCAGGTAATCAATAGCCTGAAGAATAGATATCATTTCAATCGCTATTACCTGATATGTGTTATCAATAACCTTTTTTGTAAGCAAGGCTGCATTGGTTCCCATACTGACAATATCCTGGTTATCGTTATTGGTGGTGATGCTGTGCAACGACATTGGATAGGATAGTGTTTGATTCTCTGCCACTGTAGAAACGGCTGTGAACTGTGCGCCCTGCATACCAAGGTTAAGCCCCAGTTTTCCAAGATTGACAAACGGAGGCAGCTTTTCATTGAGCTTCGGGTTCATAAGATAGTTCAGCTGGCGCTCGGCAAGCATTGAAAGCTTGGTGATAGCGATTTTAAGCTTATCCATTTCGAGGGCCACATAATCCCCATGGAAATTTCCGCCATGATAAACATTATGATGTTCGCCATCAATGATGGGGTTATCGCTAGTAGAATTCACTTCATTCATCAGCACATGGGTAGCATACAGAATAGTATCCTGCACCGGGCCAAGAACCTGAGGAACACAGCGGAGGGAATAATATTCCTGAACCTTATGTTTGAACACTTCAACCTCAACCGCCTTATCGTTGTTGTATAAATGATCGGCACGCCGGCGGATAAGCTGGCTGTCTTTGAGAATGTACTTCATTGTACGTGCAACAACTCTCTGGCCATGATGAGTTTTTGCACGGTTAAGGCCATCCGAAAAATGATCATCATATGATTCCACAATCTCCGTGATCATGGATGATGCGAGGATAGACCAGTCAACAAGATTTCTGGCATGGATCACATTGATCATTCCAATACCTGTCATAGCTGAAGTTCCGTTGATCAGCCCCAATCCCTCCCTGATATGCATGATAATGGGAGTGAGGCCTTCCTCCTTAAATACATCAGTTGCACGAAGTGTCTGACCTTTATATAAAACCTCTCCCTCACCGATGAGGTTCAGTGCCAGGTGAGCAAGTTGAACGAGATCACCACTGGCTCCAACGCCTCCATGTTCCGGAATGTATGGATTGATGTCACGGTTGATAAGTTCCTTTAAAAGATCAACAACCTCAATATGGATCCCCGATTTTGCCTGGACCAGGGAACTGATCCTTGCAAGCATGGTTGCTTTGGCGTACAAAGGGGGCAGGGGAGGACCACATCCGGCTGCATGACTGCGAATAAGGTTGTATTGAAGTTCAAGCTCCTTATTGTTATTTATCCTGAACTGGGCCATGGGGCCCAGACCTGTATTTATTCCGTAAATTACTTTCCCCTGTGCAAATTCTTTCAGAAATTCATAATCTTCTTCAACTTTGCGGCGGGCTTCAATATCGATATCGATTTTCTCACCCTCAAAAAGGACTTTGAAGAAATCATTAACCGTGAGTTTTCTGCTTCCAACTGTAATCATTTTCTATCTTTCACTTTTTGCCATTTGATCCGGAATATCCGGAAGAAACTGTCAGAATCAGATGCAAAGGTAAATTTTTTTAAATTAGCTTAGCTGCCTTTTCTTACTTTTGAGGCTTAGTGTAACAAAATGAAGGTAAATATTATCGGGGCAGGAGTATCGGGGATAGCTGCGGGTTGCTACCTGCAAATGTGTGGTTTTCATACCATTATTTTTGAACGTAGTGGGAGTTCCGGCGGGCTCTGTACAAGCTGGAAGAAAGGAGATTATACCTTTGAAAGCGGTTTCCAGTGGCTTTTAGGGTCGGGTCCGGCAAATCCGTTTTATCAGTTGTGGTCGGAGCTCCTCGATATGAAATCAATTCAGTTTATCAACCATGACAGCCGGATGGACATTGAGGTTAGGCATTCAAGAAACCTGAGCGGTGATAAGATCTTTCATCTGTATACAAATCTCAACATTCTCAGGAACTATCTTGTCGAAAATTCACCGGAAGATCAGGTTGTTATTGACAAACTGATCCGTTCCATGAAGCATATACAATCATTTGAGATTCCACCGATGATAGAAAAAGTCCCGGGACTTTTACCTTTCCCTGAAAAGATCAAATATATACGTTACCTCCCTTTGCTTTGGTTCCTCAACAGGCTTCAGAAGGAGACAAATTATTCATTTGCCCGGAAATTAAAGAACCCGTTTCTCAGAGAAGCTTTTGAATTACTTTTCGATGGAGATGAGCTTCCTTTGATGATCATAACCATGCCCCTGGCCTATAACGACCTTCATGCTTCAGGATACCCCATTGGGGGAGCGAGTGTTTTTGTCAGTAAATTAAAGGACAAATATCTTTCACTTGGCGGGCAGATTCAATATAATTCTCCGGTGAAAAAGGTCATTGTACAAAACAATAGTGCATCAGGAATTCAGCTTGAAAACGGAGATCAGATATCTTCAGATATTGTACTTTCTGCAGCCGACTGGCATTTTACGGTCTTTAATGCCCTTGATGGAAAGTATATCAATAATACAATCAGGGAACTGGACAGCCAGAAGAAATTAAAGGTGTATTTTTCCCTCTTTGTCATTTCTTTAGGGATAAGAAGGACTTTCGAGAGAACATCTCATTTTCTGAGATTTCCTCTGGATCATGAAATCGTTTCGCCTGATGGTACATCTTATTCAAGGCTTGAATCCCATATTTATAATTATGATCCGACGCTGGCGCCGGAAGGGAAAACAGTCGTTTCAATAAGTTTTTATACGAGGAATGCCGATTATTGGATCAATCTCAGGGAAACCGACAGGGTTCAGTACAACAAAAATAAATATGAATTTGCGGGAGAAGTTATAGACCTCATGGAAAAGAAGTTCGGAAATATAAAGGAATTCATTGACGAGGTAGATGTGGCCACTCCTGCTACTTTTTTCAGGTACACGAATAACTGGAAAGGATCAGCCCAGGGTTGGTTGCCAGGAAAAAACCTGATTGCCCGTTCACCGGTTGAATTTACACTTCCCGGGCTTAAAAGCTTTTATTATGCAGGCCACTGGTGTATTCCCGGTGGCGGATTGCCTGTTGCCATAAAATCGGCAAGAGATGTTGTACAGATTCTCTGCCGGGATTCCGGACAAAAGTTTGTTTCTGAACATCCGCCTTCAACAGGCACAGCCCGGTAACCGGTTTGAAAATTCTCTTTGTCGCTTTATCTATAATTCATACCTTTGCACCGAAATTGGCCCCGTAGCTTAACTGAATAGAGCATCTGACTACGGATCAGAAGGTTGGGGGTTTGAATCCCTCCGGGGTCACTGAGAAACAGCCACTTACAAATGAAAATGTGAGTGGCTTTTTTAATTTGCAGTATCATTTGTAGTAACTTTTTTATTGTTTTTCCCTAAAATTGGTTCTTCTAATCCCCCCCGGGTGGGT
>Ga0182011_10002792_pt1 | contig 14588 bp, 14 predicted proteins | sample 711E1DmetaG_FD_120481 | JGI IMG/M metagenome (GOLD analysis project Ga0182011, IMG submission 120481) | Permafrost microbial communities from Stordalen Mire, Sweden - 711E1D metaG | ecosystem: Environmental > Terrestrial > Soil > Wetlands > Permafrost | place: Sweden: Stordalen | collected... | reverse complement strand
GGAAGACCTGTTGGTAATACAACGCACAGGATCAATAAATTCTGTGGTAGGGCCTGCAGTAACAAGAATCCTTTCACCTGCAAGATCTTTTTCCGTAAAGATGTCCTCCATCTTTTCAACAATTTCTTCTATGGCGGGAAGTCTCCCTTTTCCTTCGGTGCCGCACGCAAGATCACCGCTTGCCGGTTCCATCATCTCATATCCGGCTTCTTTCAACTTCAGGATATTGGCCTGCACCATCGGGCTTCCCCACATTTTTGTATTCATAGAGGGCACAAAAAATACCGGCACTGTTGTGGCCATGACCATCGTTGTCAAAAAGTCATCGGCAATACCGTTGGCAACCTTCCCGATAATGTTCGCTGTGGCCGGCACAATAACGAGTTGGTCAGCAATATCGGAGAGCGTAATATGACCTATTTTTGAGCCTGCGAATAATTCAAACATCTCGTGGATGACAGGGTTACCTGAAACTGTCTGGAACGTGAGAGGCGTTATAAATTCCATTGCGTTTTTCGTCATAACAACGTGTACATTGGCCCCTTTTTTCGTAAGGCTCCGTATAAGTTCAATAGTTTTATAGGCTGCGATGCCGCCGGTAATTCCGACGATGATCTCCTTATTTTTCAGCATGGTAAATTGCGTGTCCATTTTAAATGTTGAGCCCCAATCTCCTGATAAATCTCGTAAAGAGGTTTGCCTTCGGTACATAGACGGGTGAAACAATGTCCACCTTCCCGATCACTTCGTTGTCAAGCTTAATAACCATCTCTCCCAGTTTTTGTCCTTCCCGTATCTCACCCTTCACCTTCTCGGGAAGGAGCACTTCCTTTTTCACGGTGCCCTTTTTATCAACAGGAATGGGGTATAGGAAATTCCTCTCTGCCACCCCTTTCATCTTCTTGTATTTTCCGTCAACAAGAAAAACATCCTTATCGACAACCTCGCCTTTTTTGACAACGTTCAACATTTTATACTGAGAAAAGGCCTTTTTCAGCTTTTCTATAGCAACACTGTCACGTATTTTCCCGGTCGGACTTCCCATGACAACGACAATAAAACGCAGTTCCCCTTTCTTGGCCGTTACAACAATGTTGAACCCTGACTCCCGATAATACCCGGTTTTTAAACCGTCTGTGCCGGGGAATTTTGTAAGCAATTTATTGGTATTGGTGAGGATAAACTTACCTTCTCTAAAACTGTCTGTCACCGTTCCCGTCCATTCAATGATCTTCGGGTATTTTAAAAGTTCCCGTGCAAGAATTGCAAGATCACTGCAAGACGTAAGGTCCTCTTTCTCGCCTTTTGAAGGAGGTAACCCATGAACAGAATGGTATTCCGTATCAACAAGGCCCATTATTTTAGCCTTTTCGTTCATGAGTCGGATCATCTCGTCCGCGCTGCCGGCGACATGCTCGCTTATGGCGTATGCCGCGTCATTGGCCGAGTGGATCATCATGGCCTTTATGAGTTCTTCAAGAGTAAATGTCTCGCCCTCTTTGAGATAGACCTGACTTCCGCCGATTTTCGCAGCATCCCTTGAGACGGTAATCCGGTCGGTCAATTTGACCGCGCCGGTAGCCAGTCTTTCCATGACAATGTAGGCTATCATGAGTTTTGTAATACTCGCGGGAGGTCTCTTTACGTTGATATTTTCGCCTTCGAGAACCTTGCCCGTATTGGCCTCAACGACAATATACGCTTTATAGGGCGCTTGAGGTTCTCTGGCGTGGCTCGTTGCCGCCGGTTTCCCGACGGGTGCGGTTTTTTTTCGGCCTGCCGGCCGCGCTTCCGTAATGGTTGCCCAGAATACGAGTACGAGGGCGATGATGAATAATCTCTTCATAAATCTCACTTTCACAATTATTTATTTACTTAACTTCTCCATAAATACTTTCAGAATGTCTATGGGTATGGGGAAAATAATCGTTGAATTCTTCTCCGTGGAAATCTCGATAAGGGTCTGTAGATAGCGAAGCTGCAACGCCATAGGGTTTCTGGAAAGAATATCGGAAGCCTCTGAAAGCTTTGTGGAAGCCTGGAATTCACCTTCCGCCCCGATGATCTTCGCCCTTCTCTCGCGCTCCGCCTCTGCCTGGCGGGCAATGGCCCTCTGCATTTCCTGCGGGAGGTCAACGTTCTTCACTTCCACATTGGATACCTTGATACCCCAAGATTCCGTATGGGTATCGAGTATCTCCTGGAGTTTCTCGTTGAGTTGGTCCCTGTGTGACAGAAGGTCGTCCAGTTCGGCCTGGCCGAGGACGCTCCGGAGCGTCGTCTGCGCGAGCTGACTTGTGGCATAAAGATAATTTTCCACATCGATGATGGCTTTTAAGGGCTCGATGACCCTAAAATAGACAACGGCATTCACCTTGATGGTGACATTGTCCTTCGTGATAACATCCTGCGGGGGTATGTCGAGGACGACAGTCCTCAAACTCACCTTGGTCATCCTGTCGACGATGGGAATGAGGATGATGAGCCCAGGTCCTTTTGGGGTACCGAGGACCCTGCCAAGCCTGAATATAACTCCCCTTTCATATTCATTTAAAATCTTTATCGCACTTGCAAGAAAGAAAAAAACTAATACAATAATAAATACATATGCTGGAAACATCTTAGCCACCTTTCCTTTTTTTGATTTTTACGATAAGCCGTTCCACATCAGTCACTACAACCTCTTCGCCTTCGCGTACAGACTCGTCGCTTTTAGCGTCCCATAATTCTCCATGAACAGAAACCTTGCCCTTCCCGATGATGTCCGTTTTCGCGATGCCTATCTCGCCGACAAGGCCCTCCATGCCTGTTTTCACTTTCGCCATTTGGGCCTTGACGGCATACGCTAGAATACCAAAAACAAAGAAACCTAACGACACCGCCACAGTGATGATCGATTTCCATGAAATAGCAAGTACTCCTGAAGGATCATCGATGAGCATGATGGAACCAATAATAATTGATATAACTCCCGCAATACCGAGGGCGCCGTGACTGATAATCTTCAATTCGAGAATAAAGAAAATAATGCCCAAGAGGATCAGTGCTACACCTGCAAAGCTGATAGGTATTGTCTGGAAAGCGTAAAGGGCGAGAATGATCGAGATGCCGCCTGCGACCCCCGGGAAAATAGCTCCGGGGCTATAAATTTCAAAGAAAATCCCGATAATACCCAGCATCATGAGGAGATAGGCCACATTGGGATCGCTGAGATAGGAAAGGAATTTATATTTAAAAGGCATGTCGATTTCATTTGTCTTCATACCTTTCGTTTTCAGGGTCACTTTCCCGGTCCTTGTTTCAACGGTTCTCCCGTCTATCTTCGTCAGAAGTTCGTCCATACTGTCGGCGATCACGTCAATTACATTTTTATCAAGGGCGTCCTTTGCCGTAATGGAGGCACTCTCGAGAACCGCCTTCGCGGCCCATTCCACGTTCCTTCCTTTTTTCATGGCAATGCTTCTCGAATACGCCACGGCATCATTTTCAACCTTTTTCATCATTGTCTTGTCCGGTTTGTCCTTGCCGATCGTTACCGGATGGGCAGCGCCGACATTCGTGCCCGGCGCCATGACGGCAATATGGGATGCCATTAGGATGATGCTTCCTGCTGAGGCGGCGCGGGCTCCAGATGGAGAAACGTAGACAATGACAGGGACGCTCGCGTCCATGATATTTTTCACGATGTCCCGCATCGACGTATCGAGACCACCGGGTGTATCGAGGGAAATCACGAGGGCTTCCCCGCCTTTTTCCTGTGTCTTTTCGATTGATTCTTTTATGAAGCCGGCAACGGGCGGGTTAATGGCCCCGTTGACAGTGATCGTGTATATATCTTTTGCCTGAGCAGGAAACGTTATAAGGACAAAAAAAATCAACCATAGGAGGAAAACATGGGTCTTTTTCATCGCTGAGAAAATTTCTCCTTGAGGCTCCTCACCACAACCTCCGGCACAAATTCGTTCACGGGACCGCCGAAAGCCGCCACTTCTTTGATCGTTCGCGAGCTGACAAAAAAATAGTCTTTACTCGTCATCATGAAGAGGGTATCCATCTCGGGATTCAGGCTTCTGTTCATCGACGCCATCTGAAATTCAAATTCAAAATCACTCATGGCCCGAAGTCCCCGGATAACAAAGGGCGCATCTATTCTCTTCACGTAATCGACCAGAAGACCCTCAAAACTGTCGATGATCACTTTAGGGTTCCCGTTTATTGACTTTTGTATCAGATCCTTTCTCTCCTCAACGGTAAAAAGCGCTTTCTTTTCTATATTATTTGCGATGGCAACGATGACTTTATCAAAGAGTTCCAGACCCCGGCTAAGAATATCCAGATGGCCGAAGGTTATGGGATCGAAAGAACCGGGATAGACAGCAACGTTCTCATTCATCAAAAGACTCCTTATTGATTATTCAATTCAATGGTGATTATTGTAATGTTTGTATCGCCATATCTTTTCGTCTTTACCCGGCCCAATTCCTGGAAATCCGAAAAAACGATTGTTTCCCTTTTCGAGTATTCCATAATAACCGTAGCCTCTCTTTTATAAATTGCATGTTTTTCTAAGAGCAACATCGTTTCTGTCAGGTAACCTTTCTCATAGGGAGGATCCATAAAAATTATATCATAGAGAGCACCCCTGCTACAGAGAAAAGGGATTGCATATCTTACATCCATACCAAGCACTTGGCAATACTTATTTAACAACAGAGTTTGAAGGGTGCGCTGGAGAAGATCCGCCCTCCTCTTGTCGCTTTCTACGCACGTTGCCGAGGAGGCTCCTCTGGAAAGCGCCTCAAGGGAAAACGATCCTGAGCCTGCAAAAAGATCAAGAACGTCTTTCCCTCCCACATCGCCTATGATGTTGAAGAGCGCCTCCCTCACCTTCGATGATGTATATCTCGCATCAAATCCTTCGGGGGGCGTTATTGTTTTGCCTTTGAGGCTTCCGCCTGTAATCCTTATACCAAGTGGCATTCTCTTTTCCTCTCTCAGGTAAATAATGCCCGGGAGACCTCCATGATCCTCTCCATGCCCTTTATTTCGTAAGGCGTAAGATAAAGGAGCATTATATTTTTATCTTTATAGGCGTTTTTCAGAAGATCCACATAATGTTCCTGCATGTGCTTGCGAATGCTGTGGAACTCACAGTCACCCTCTTTCACTACATTATTGATAATGATATTTTCAACTTTTAATTGATTTTCTTCCAGTTCACTCACAACCCTTTCGGTGAGCTTTACTCCGAGGGCCTCAGGGATAGTGACAATGAGGTATTTTACCGCCCTTTGATCTCTGATAAAGGCAACGATCCTCTCGGCAAGAGCCTCCCAGCTCGATATAATCTCGAGCAGTGTCCTTTTCGATTCTTTAAGTTTTATTACATCCCTGATCTTTTCCAGATAACCGTAGATGTTCATATAAAACTTTGTTGCCGCCTCCATGTGGGCCAGAAAAAGCTCTGGCAGTTTCAAAAGACGAAGCGTATGACCGGCCGGTGCCGTATCCCAGACGACAACATCATAGGTTTTGCCGAGGACAAGCTCCATAATAAAGTTCAGTATGTATTCCTCTTCGATACCCGGCGCAGACCCGATATAGTCAACAAAATCGTAATCGACATCGGCAAAGGAAGAAACCACCTCGTAAATCTCAGGCCCGAATCTCTCTTTCCAGCGTTTAAGAACAATATCGGATGAAACCTCAAGGGCGTATAGTTCGTGCTGATCGCTGACCTTAACCTCCCTGTCGCCGACCTCCCTTTCAAAAATGTCTGAGAGCGACGGCGCGGGATCGCTGGATATTACAAGGACCCTTCTTTTGTCCATGGCAAGCCTTAAGGCAATGGCTGTGGCACAGGTGGTCTTTCCGACACCTCCCTTTCCGCCGACCATGATAAGCTTTACCCGGCTATCTTCAATGTTGGCAAGGCTCATAAGTGTATTATCATAGCATTTCGTATGCTAAAAAGCGATTCAGCACTGTAGCGTTAATTGCATCTTTTGAAAAAAACTTTTTTATGGTATATTAAAGCACACTGGCAAGGAGGAGAACAAAGTTTATTGGACGAAAAAACTGAGGAAGGATTTTTACGATTATCCTTCGATGATATAGATGTGGCCAGAAATCTCTTCGGGCCTCGTGAAGAAAATATAAAATACCTCAAAAAATACTTCAACATCAAGGCAAGCATACGGGGAAATCATCTCACCCTCATCGGGAGCAAAAAGGATATTGAAGACGCCAATAAGGTTATCAATGAGCTGCATGGCATAATCAAGAAGGGTTTTGCGGTCAGCCATTCCGACATTGACCATGCGGTACGCTTTGTTTCTCATGCGCATTGCCCGACGGAAGAACTCAAGAAAGACCAGATATACATTGCCGCCTCGAAAAAGATCGTAACACCAAAGACCCACAACCAGACAATGTATACCAACGCCATGAGGAAACATGACATGGTTATCGGCATTGGCCCTGCAGGCACGGGCAAAACCTATCTCGCCATGGCCATGGCCCTCTCCGCTTATTACCGGAAAGAGGTTTCCAGGATAGTCCTCACAAGACCCGCCATTGAGGCAGGTGAAAAACTCGGGTATCTTCCGGGAACGATGTATGAAAAGGTGAATCCCTATTTGAGGCCCCTCTATGATGCGCTCTACGACATGGTTGATATGGAAAGGGGAGCCAGGCTTCTCGAGAGGGGTATCATTGAAATCGCACCCCTTGCATTCATGCGCGGGAGGACCTTAAATGATGCCTTTATTATTCTCGATGAGTCACAGAATACCGCATCGGAACAGATGAAGATGTTTTTGACGAGACTCGGGTCTTCTTCAAAAACGGTGATTACCGGCGATATTACCCAGATTGATCTTGCAGATAAAAAGACAAGCGGTCTCGTAGAGGTCCAGGGTATCCTGAAGGGGATAAGGGGCATAAAATTTGTTTATTTTACCGAGAAAGACGTTGTCCGGCATCCGCTCGTTCAGAAAATCATCAAAGCCTATGAAGCAAAAAAATCTGGACTATAAGGATGGAAACAATGCAGAACGGTAAGGACAAACCTCCATCGCATATCGATTATCGAAAGTTAATTATTCTCTTTCTCCTTTCACTTGCCCTTTCACTGATCATCAGCATAGGGAATCCCTATTTCAACACGGAATATCAGTATGGTGATATTGCCCGTGACAATGTAAAAGCACCCGCAGACCTTTCTGTTCCGGGAAGCGACATCACGATAAAAAGAGGAGAAATCATTGTCCGTGAAGGCGAAAGGATAAACGAGGAACATCTCAAAAAGATTTCCGCCCTCAATGCCCTTGAGAAGCGGGAGATGTTTACTGTGAAAAAAATTTTCTCCTTTTTCCTGCTCATCTTTTTATTGATTACCATCGTTTTTGAATATGCGGAAAAGAATATTAAAAAATTTATCCTTTCTGTGAAAGACCTGTTCTTCAGCGCTATCTTTACTGTTTTGAGCATTATTCTCGTTAAAATATGTTTTCTCGTTTTTGAATATTACGCGCAGAGTCATATCGCGCAGTTATTCTACCTGATACCCATGTTTCTATTCGGTATTGTTTTGAGAATTGTCCTCTTTTCCGAGGCTGCAATCGTTTTTTCAGCGATCTTCGCAATTGTTCTCGGTTTTGCCTTTGAAAACAGCCTCGCTGTTTTTCTCTATGCCTTTGTCGGTAATGTCCTTGCTTCTTATTTCTCAGGGAAATGCGAAAATAGAAATACCATCCTGAAAGCTGGGCTGTATACATCCCTTCTGACGGGTCTTCTGGTACTCATTTTAAATGTTGTTCTCGGGCATTCTCCGGGCAATATCCCGGTATGGATCGGTTTTATCATGCTCAACGGTGTGGCAAGCAGCTTCATCGCACTGGGTATTCTTCCTGTCATTGAGAGTGTTTTTGATTATACAACGGACATCAAGCTTCTGGAGCTTGCCAATCTTGAAAATCCGCTTCTCGAAGATATGATGCTCAATGCCCCCGGAACCTATCATCACAGTATCGTGGTGGGGAACCTTTCAAAAGCTGCCGCAGAGAGTATTGGAGCTCACCCCCTTTTAACGAGAGTTGCCGCATACTATCACGATATCGGAAAGCTGAAGATGCCCCATTATTACATTGAGAACAGGGTGGGAGACGAGGATGCTCATCAGGGGCTTACTCCCAATATGAGCGCCCTTATCATTCTCTCGCATGTCAAGGAAGGGGTGGAACTGGCCCAGAAAAATAAGATCGGGACAAAGATTACGGAAATTATACGTCAGCATCACGGCACAACCCTTGTGAGCTACTTTTACAGCGTGGCAAAGGAAATGGAAGACCCTGACCTCCATGTCATCGAGGAGAAGGATTTCCGCTACTCCGGGCCAAAGCCACAAACGAAAGAGGCCGGCATCATTATGCTCGCCGATGCCGTGGAGGCTGCGTCGAGGATCCTCGAGGACCCTACGCCGAAGAGGATCGAAAATCACGTACAAAACATCATAGAAAATATATTCCTTGACGGGCAGCTCGATGACTGCGAGTTAACATTAAAAGATCTCCATGCAATACAGAGAAGTTTCATAGCTATCCTCATTGGCATTTTTCATCAAAGAATAGAATATCCTGAAAGGACACCAAATGGCGGTAATGATAAAAAACTCCCAAAAACTGCTGAAGATAAGCGCAAAAAGTATGAAAAAGATCGCCGAAGATTTGCTAACCTTTTCAGGGCTTCAAAATAGAGATCTCAGCATCCTTTTTGTCGACAACGGGAAGATGACAACGCTCAACAAGAGGTTCTTTCAAAAGAATCATCCCACCAACGTTATATCTTTTTCCTATATAGACGGTTTACCCGGCGAAGTGCTCGGCGACATCATTATTTCTGTGGAGAGAGCGGAAGAAGAGGCGCAGGCCTCAGGAACACATTTTCATGAACGGCTCTTTGTTTTAATTGTCCATGGATTAACGCATATTATGGGACATGACCATGAAAGGGGCGGCAAGGAATGCCGGAGAATGAGATACAGGGAAAAGAAGCTCATGGATTTTGTTGTGGCCCACGAAGGGTATAAGGCATTTATCAATGAAAAATCATGACAAAAGCGCAGTGAGTACAGTGAAAACTACGGTCAGTAAAAACAGGCTTCTCAACATGGCATATATCTATAGCTTGCCCTTTCTTTCCGGTATCCTGCTCATATTCATTCAACCGCCGGTCTCTCTGTTCCCCGTTGCGTTTATTGCCCTTATACCGCTTCTTGGCTCCATCGAGAAGGGCAATCTCCGGTCCTCGTTTTTCTCTGGTTATGTAACCGGTGTTGTTTCATATCTCGGGCTTATCTACTGGGTCATTATTGCCATGAACCACTACGGCGGGATCGATATTCCCCTGAGTTTTTTGATACTGCTCCTCTTTGTCCTCTATCTTGCCTGTTATACCGGCCTTTTTGCACTCTCCTGTGCCTGGTTTGAGAGAAAATTTTCCATACCGGTCTATATTTCATCGCCTCTGGTATGGGTACTGCTGGAATATATCCGCGGGTTTTTCATGTCGGGTTTTCCTTGGTCTTTTCTTGCCCACTCCCAACACAATTTTCTCCCTTTTATTCAGGTGGTATCCATTACCGGCACATACTTTATATCCTTCCTCATCGTTGCGATAAATGCCATTTTTTATGCCCTCTGGCGAAAAGGGAAAATTTCCCTTACCTATGTTACCGTCATAGCAACCCTCGTTGTTGCCACGCTCGCCTGTGGTTTTATTTCTCTTTCAGCGAGGAATGAGAAGTCTTTCAGGGCTTCCATCGTACAGGGAAACATCAGACAGGATGTAAAATGGGACGAGGCCTTCAAGGTCATGACGATCAATAAATATTTGCAGACAACATTATCGTCGGGCAAAGACACGGACCTTATTATCTGGCCCGAAACGGCCATGCCCTTTGTATTCGATCGGGAGGTATACGCAAGCAAATATATAAAAGCGCTGCCATCTGTCGTAAACGCCAATCTTCTCTTCGGCACAATGTCTCAGGATCCATCGGGAAAACTCAGCAATTCTGCGTACATGATCGGGAAGACAGGCGAGACAATCGGGGTTTACAATAAGGTACATCTGGTACCCTTCGGCGAATATACACCGCTTCTATCGTATTTTCCCTTCCTTGAAAAACTGACCGCGGCAGGCGGGGAGTTTGCTCCCGGAGAAGGGCATAAACCAATCAAAACGGACATAGGCAATATCGGTATACTCATCTGTTACGAAGGTGTATTCCCCACTATAACGAACGAAACGGTGAGGGAAGGCGCCCAAGTGCTCGTAAACCTCACCAACGACGCATGGTACGACAGGACATCGGCCCCTTTCCAGCATTTTGTCTTTTATATCTTCAGGGCCATCGAAACGGATCGGTATGTCCTGAGGGCCGCCAATACAGGCATCAGTGCCATAATTGATCCGCAAGGACGCATAGAGACAAAGACACCGATTTTTACGGAAGCGGTATTAAAGGGCTCATTTGCAATGAGAAATACGAAGACTTTCTATGTGAGATTCGGAGATTATTTCATTGTTATCGTGTTTTTTGTTCTTGCGGTTGCAGTATTGACGGGATGGCGGATACGCTCCGCTTAAGAATCTTTGCAATTTCGGCTCATTATGTGTTACAATACTCTGTCGTGTTGTCAATTTATCAGCCTCTTCAATCAATCATAACTGTCGATTGCGTATAAACTGATTCACGGCAATAATTGAATAACAAAGGAATTGCTATGCCAACAGAAAAGTTTGAAGACCTCCGGCTCGCAAAAGAATTACTCAGGGCTGTTGAGGATATGGGATTTGAAGAAATGACGCCCATTCAGGCGAGAGCGATCCCGCTCATACTTGAGGGGAAAGATATTATAGGACAGGCACAGACGGGCACAGGGAAAACGCTCGCCTTTGGACTTCCGATCCTGGAATCAATCCATCCTAAAACAAAAAAGATACAGGCCATTATCTTGTGTCCTACACGGGAATTGGCCATTCAGGTTGCGGAAGAACTGAAAACCGCTCTCAAATTTAAGCGAGATGTTGTTATTTTAGCGGTATACGGAGGGCAACCCATAGACCGGCAGATACGCATCCTCAAGAGTGGCGTACATATCATCATCGGTACACCGGGCCGTACCATTGATCACATCAACAGAGGCACACTGAAACTTGATACGGTCAAGACGGTAGTGCTTGATGAGGCTGACGAGATGCTCAATATGGGCTTTATTGATGATGTGGAAACAATCCTCAAGAGTACCCCCAAAGAGAGGCAGACGCTTCTTTTCTCGGCGACCATGCCGAAACCTATTCTTGATCTTACCCGAAAATATCAGAAGGACCCCGAATATGTGAGGGTGGTCCATAAGCAACTGACTGTCCCTAACGTGGAGCAGTATTATTTTGAGGTGAAGGAAAGTGTCAAGCTCGATGCCCTCTGCCGCCTCATTGATATGTACGGACTTAAATCATCACTTGTTTTCTGCAATATGAAAAGAAGGGTTGACGAGGTCGTCATGCATCTCGAAGCAAGAGGGTATCCCGCTTTAGGTCTTCATGGAGACATGACGCAGCCGCAGAGAACACAGGCAATGGGCATATTCAAGAGAAACGCGTCAGAGATACTCGTGGCAACGGATGTTGCCGCGCGAGGGATTGATGTGGAAAATATCGAGGCTGTTTTTAATTATGATATCCCCCAGGATGAGGAGTATTATGTCCACCGTATCGGAAGGACTGCCCGGGCCGGCAAGAAGGGGCTTGCTTTTACATTTGTCGTGGGGAGAGAAATTTATAAATTGCGAGATATCGAATCCTATGCTTCGACAAAAATTACCCGCAGGTCAATCCCAACGCTGACCGATGTGGAGGAGGTAAAGACTACGGTTATTCTTGAAAAGATCAAAAATATTATTGATAAAGGTAACATAGAACGATATGTACAGATCGTCGAACCCCTTTTGTCAGAAGATTACACCACGCTTGATATCGCGGCCGCTCTTCTCAAAATAAACATGGATGAAGAGAGCAAGGAGTACCCTCAACTCAAAGAGTACCAACAGGAACGCCAAAAAGAAGAAAATCGCTACCACGACCGGCGCAAACAAAAGAAAAAAACCAGCAGGACCTTTACGGGCAAAAAGAGGTATTAGGATGGACGTCAAGCAGGCATTACCCCCTCTTGTTATTAAAGGGAAAACGATAAAAATACCTATCATTCAGGGCGGCATGGGTGTCGGTGTCTCTTTATCACCGCTTGCCGGCGCTGTCGCCGAAGAAGGGGGCATAGGTATCATATCGAGCGCGGCCCTTGACCGGCTTGTTTCAAAACGCAAGGGCAAAAAACTGACCACCTATGAAGCGGTTTACGAAGAAATATCACTGGCAAAGGAAAAAGGTGGCGTGTCGGGTATTAATATCATGGTCGCGCTTGTACAGACCTATGACGATACGGTTAAAGCTGCCATTGATGCCGGAGCGGATGTCATTATTTCCGGCGCCGGGCTTCCCCTCAGTCTGCCCACAATTAAGCAGCCGGGAGATACCGCTCTTATACCCATTGTCTCTTCGGCAAGAGCACTTGAACTGATATGCAAAAAATGGGAACGGGCACACTACAGGCCGGATGCTGTTGTCCTCGAAGGACCTTTGGCCGGTGGCCATCTGGGGTTTAAAATCGAGGACATATATCTTGAATCAAATAAGCTCGAAAACCTTCTGCCGGAGGTAAAGGAAACGGCCATACAGTATGGCAATATTCCCGTTATCGTTGCCGGGGGTATCTATTCGTATGATGACATTGTGCGCTTTCTGAAGATGGGGGCGGACGGTGTACAAATGGGAACACGTTTTCTTGCGACAGAAGAAAGCAGCGCCACTGACGCGTATAAACAGGCTGTTATTAATGCCGGTAAGGAAGATATTGTTGTCGCGCAAAACCCCGGTTCTCCCTGCGGTTTGCCTTTCATGGTCATCAAAGAATCGCCCATGTTTGTGAACACGCTTGAACAAAAGAGGCGGCCACATTGTGATAAGGGATATGTCCTGAGAAAAGACAAAGAGGGGGATTACACGCAGTGCCTTGCAAAACAACCTGATGGCGGTAGCTTTTGCATCTGTAACGGCCTTCTCAGTTCCGCCGGATATAATCCTCAGACAGAAGATCCCCTCTACACGGTCGGCGCCAACGGTTATCGCGTGAACAAGATCATGGCTGTCAGAGACTTGATGAATGAATTAACCGGAAAAACAAGCAAAGCTGCTGAATCGACTAAAAGTGTTGCCGATAGGAGCCTTGCGATTCAATCTTTGTAGGAGACAAGGCGGGTCTACCCCAATAATGCCATTTCTAAATCAAAGATGAAATCGAGGCGGCAAGGAGAAGGCGACGAGGCGTATTGTATATACGTTGAGGAAGCAGACAACGCTGCCAACAAAGACAGCGGTTTGATTTAGAAATGGAATAGCCTCTCCTCTGTCCTCATTCTTTGATAAGACAATCAATATTAATCGTGAAATTTGGAGATAATTAAAGAGGGCTTCTCGTTTGAGAAGCCCTCTTTATCGCTTATCACTGTATGGCGAGTTTTATGCCAGTGTCGCCAGCTTATTCTGCAGGTTCTGTGTGAATGCCTTCTCTGTCTCCTTTGCCTTCTGCTTCATAATTCTGTCACCAAACATGGCAAGCTTTCCTACGATACTTACGTCTACCTTATAGGAAAACGCAACTTCGCCGGGTCCGACCTCTTTAAGGTCCACACTGGTTGACTGTTTAAAATGGCCGAGCTTCGTCATATCCTCGCCTTCACCTTCAAATTCGGCATGTGTCGGCTTCTCCACTTTTGTTACCCTTGTTATGAATTTCAGCTTTGCCGAAAAGATGCCGACTTTCTGCTTTACGATACACTCAAAGCTTTTATCATCAATAATCTTCACGGACTCTGTGCCGGGTACGCACCCCATGACAGTTTCCGGCTGCATAATAAAATCAAAGAGCTTGTCGATAGGCGCTTTTACGGTAAATCCACCCTCTATAACCATGCATACCTCCTAATATATAAATTAACTCCGTATTGCCAGTGTACTATTTAATCTGATCCTGCGCATTCTCAACAAGTTTAGCTACTGTTTCATAGCTCTCATTCCCAGAGCTTGTGGCCTGTTGAACCAATAAATCCGCGTATGATACTCCCTGCGACTCAACCCAGATTCTATGCTTTTGGTCACCGGTTCCGAATATGTGCCGTGCTACCTGGAAGCTGTAAGGCCATTCTTTTTTACATACAGGACATTTAAAAGACATAGTATCTTCCTCCTTTTATTTTCCTTTCTTAGTGCCTTTTGCTTTTGCTTCCTTTTCTTTTTCTTCCTTTTCTTTCAGTGCCTGCACGATCATGTGAGGTCTGATGGGACATTCCTTCATCTGAATACCCCAACCACGGAATAAGGCATTGCCCATTGCCGCTGCGGTCGGGTTTGTAAGACCTTCGCCTGCTTCCTTGGCGCCGTAAGGCCCATCCGGTTCATAGGTATCGATC
>Ga0182011_10002791_pt1 | contig 14589 bp, 13 predicted proteins | sample 711E1DmetaG_FD_120481 | JGI IMG/M metagenome (GOLD analysis project Ga0182011, IMG submission 120481) | Permafrost microbial communities from Stordalen Mire, Sweden - 711E1D metaG | ecosystem: Environmental > Terrestrial > Soil > Wetlands > Permafrost | place: Sweden: Stordalen | collected... | reverse complement strand
TCGCCCTGCGGGCAGCCTCTGCCCTAGCGGGTACAGGCCCAGATCTGTAGGATTTGGGGAGGACTGGAGAAGGGTGATAAAGTCCCCGGTACATTGGAAGTGCCGGGGACTTGTGTTCAGGCCCAATGCCAGCTGGTGCCATCCTTGCTGTCTTCGATCAGCACCCCCAGCTCCTTCAGCCGGTCGCGGATCAGGTCCCCAAGCGCCCAGTTCTTCTGCTTGCGGGCTTCGCTGCGTACGTCGACGAGCAGGGCGATGAAAGCATCCGCGTCCCCGCCGGAGGTTTTCTTTTCCTCCAGGCGCAGACCCAGCACGCCTGTCAGGGTGCGCAGGGTCTCCTGGGCAGCTTTGAGTTGATCAGCGCTGGCGCCGGTGCTCCGGGCCGTATTGATTGCCCGCACCAGCTCGAACAGCGCCGCCAGCCCGCCGGAGGAATTGAAATCATCATCCATGGCTTCAACGAAGGTCTGTTGGGTTGTCCCGGTTTGCTGATCCAGTACTGCTGTTGCTTCGGCGGAGGCGCCCGGGGCGCCTACCGGGGCGGGCTTCAGGCCAGAACGGAGGCGGTCCAGGCCGCGCTCGGCTGCGTCCATGATGTCGTCGGAGTAGGATAACGGGGCACGGTAGGAACCGTTCAGCACCATCATGCGCAGGGCGTCCGCCTCGTGGCGTGACAGGAAATCGTCGATCGTCACCAGGTTGCCAATGGATTTGGACATCTTCTCACCCTGCAGCTGCAGCATGCCGTTGTGCATCCAGAAGCGTGCGAACTGTTTGCCGGTGAAGGATTCGCTCTGGGCGATCTCGTTCTCGTGGTGCGGGAAGACCAGGTCGTTGCCACCGCCGTGTATGTCGATCTGTTCGCCCAGGATGGCCAGGTTCATGGCCGAGCACTCGATGTGCCAGCCCGGCCGGCCCTTGCCCCAGGGGGAGTCCCAGGCGGGTTCACCCGGTTTGGCGGCTTTCCAGATGGCAAAGTCCATCGGGTGCTCTTTTTCTTCCTCGATCTCGATGCGGCTGCCGGCCTGCATGTCGTCCAGCTTGCGCCCGGAGAGCTTGCCGTATTCCGGGTCTCGGGTGACACGGAAGTAGACGTCCCCGTTTTTGGCCGGGTAGGCAAAGCCTTTGTCGATCAAGCCCTGGATCATGGCCTGGATCTTGTCCATCGTCTGGGTGGCGCGCGGGTTGGAAGTGGCCGGCAATACATTAAGATCCTCCAGGTGCTTGCGATAGGCCTGAATGTAACTCTCGGCCAGCGCCTGCGGATCCACGCCCTTCTGGGCGGCGCGGGCGATGATCTTGTCATCCACATCCGTGAAGTTCATCACGTAGCGGACATAATAGCCGCGATATTCCAGGTAGCGCCGCACCACGTCGAAAACGATGGCCGACATGGCATGCCCGATATGCGCATCCGAATAGACGGTCGGGCCGCACACGTACATCTTGACCTCGTCCGGTGCGAGCGTCTGGAATTCTTCTTTTTTGCGGGAAAGGGTATTGTAGATGCGCAACATATGGGCTCTCCTGGTGTTTTCTCTTTATTATAAACCAGGGGATGATGGAAGATTGAAGTTTGTTTATTCAACCACGTTTTTTTTCGTTAAGATAAAGAAATAACCATATTTTTCCGCCTGCCGTGGCAATTCCCACAAATGTCCTATTTATTTCAATAAAGAATTGCATTATTATGATAATGTATACCAAAAATATAATAATAACCAGCATGTGAAGCAATTCATCCAGAACGCGATTCATTTATCCGGAGTAATTTATTTTCCCCAAGTTTGGAGCGACTGTAATAGAAAAAAGCTGTGCAACTGGTCAGATCTGCTTGTAAGAAGGACTTCTTTGCAACCTGCTTCCCTTCCTTCCGGACCCCCAGAGTTATTAATTAAGGAGAATATCAATGGACAAAAAAATTCAGGCTTCTTTTCTTGGAGCATACCGCAACACAATTACCGCTCTGCATGACCGGCTCAATCGTAGGATTAACCCTACTTTTATATTATTCGGCATCTCCGGACTGACCTTGGTTGTGCTGCTCTCTGCATGCAGCCCTTCAACCAGCACTCCCACTCCAACCACCGTTATTGCGTCAATCAATATCCCAGTTTCAACAGCCACTCCGGCACCAACGACCGTGCAACAGCAGGCGGCTGCTTCGGGATCGATTAACCCACTTGACCCCTGCCAGTTGATCGATAGCCAGGAGGCTTCATTATATGCCGGCGCAACGTTTGGTCCCGGCCTGGAATCAACCACTTCCGGCGGCGGGAGGATCTGCACCTATGGTGCCGAGACCGCGAATGTTTTCATGGTGGAAGTTGCCCAGGCTCCAGATGTGGCCACGGTGAAAGCGGATAAAGCAGACTTCCTGGCCACGCTTCAAGCGAGTGCAGCACAGCTGGCGTACGGGGGGCTCAACGTGACCGAGCTGCCAGACTTTGCGGATGGGGCTACCATGGGCCAGTTGAGCACCAGCGTCGAAGGGATCGCTATCAACGGCAGCGCAATTGGCGTGTTGAAGGGCACCATCTTCTTTGGCTTCAGTGACGTTGTCAAGGGCGGGGCTGCGCCCTCCAGCGCAGCGGTGCAATCCGAGGCGACCACCTTGCTCGGACGGCTGCCGTGAGGGCAGCCAGATGCGAATTGCCGATCGCAAAGTGATTTGGCGCCGGCAGCCCATGGGTGGCATCCGCAGGCGGGACGGCACCATCTTGCCGGGTTAAATTCAACGGCTGGAAACATGGTTTTTGTAAAACATGGAAACCCGCGACTGCCAGACGGTGGGGCTGATGTTTGATTGGAAATCCTGCGCTTGTTGCTCTATCTTCCCGAGAATCTTTAAGCCGGACAGCCGTGCTATAATCGCGGTGTAGCTTTCACGACTTTTTTTCTCATTTCCTGATGCGTAATGGATATCTATGGTGTTGTGAGAATTTAACGTTTAAATAGCGCCCATGTCCTTCACCCACCTACACGTGCATACCGAATATTCCCTGCTGGACGGCTTCTCGAACATCAAGAAGCTGGTCAAGCGTGCCAAGGAGATGGATATGCCCGCCATGGCCATCACCGACCATGGCACCATGTTCGGGGTGATCGAGTTCTACCACGCTGCCAAAGAAGCCGGCATCAAACCCATCATCGGGCTGGAAGCCTATCTTTCGGCCCGCTCGATGAAAGAGCATGACGCCAAGGAGGACCGGCGCTCCTCGCACCTGCTGCTGCTGGCCCAAAACGAGACCGGTTACAAGAACCTGCTCCAGATTGCTTCGACCGCCCAGTTGGAAGGCTTCTATTACTATCCACGCATCGACAAGGATTACCTGTCCAAACACACCGAAGGTCTGATCTGTACCTCCGGCTGCATGTCGGCCGAGGTGCCGCGCTTGATCAGGCAGGGACAAGTGGAGGCGGCCCGCCGCAGCCTGGACTGGTATTACGATCTGTTTGGCAGGGAGAACTTCTTCCTGGAGCTGCAGCAGCATGATGTGCCCGATCTGGAGATGATCAACCGCACCCTGATGGAGCTGGGTCCGCATTACCAGAGCAGTTACGTGGCCACCAACGACGCCCATTACATCAACCCCGAAGACGCCAAATACCAGGATATCCTGCTTGCCATCCAGACCGGGGCGTTGCTGAGTGACCCGGACCGCATGCGCATGACCGATCCATCCTATTACCTGCGCTCGCCCCAGGAGATGCAAAGCCTGTTTGCCGAAGTGCCCGAGTCGCTTTCGAACACCCTGCTTATCGCTGAACGCTGCAATGTGAAACTGGATGTCAAGGACTACCGCCTGCCGCTTTTCGAGGTGCCGGATGGACAGACTGCCGAGACCTACCTGCGCAGCCTGTGCGAGGATGGGGCCAAGCGCCACTACGGCGAGGGCGCTGACGGCGAGGTGGTTCAGACCAGACTCGACTATGAACTGGGCGTCATCCACAAAATGGGATTCGATGCCTACTTCCTGATCGTGTGGGACCTGTGCCGGTATGCCCGCCAGCAGGACATATGGTACAACGCGCGCGGTTCGGCGAACGGTTCAATTGTTGCTTACACGCTGGATATCACAATGGTGGATCCAATCCGGCATGAACTACTGTTCGAGCGCTTCCTCAACCCGGGGCGTATCTCGATGCCGGATATCGACCTGGATTTCCGGGACGATTGCCGGGCGGAGGTGCTCGAATATACCGTCAAGAAATACGGAAGCGACAAGGTCGCCCAGATTATCACATTCGGTACGCTCGGGGCAAGGGCAGCCCTGCGGGATGTGGGGCGGGTGATGGATATCCCGCTGCCCGAAGTGGACCGGGTGGCCAAGACGGTGCCAAACATCCCCTCCAAAGCCGTCCCGCTGCGGGACATCATTGCCGGAGGTTTCGAAGGCCTGCCGGAGTTGAAGGAGGCCTACCAATCTGCAGACCACCTGCGCGAGTTGATCGACACCGCCGCCAGGATGGAAGGCGTGGTCCGCAACGCCGGGACGCATGCCGCCGGGGTGGTCATCTCGGACCGGGCGCTGGTCGAATACCTGCCGCTGCACCGTCCCACCAGTAATTCCGAAGAGACCCCGATCAAGACGGTCACCCAGTTCGAGATGGGTATTCTCGAAAAGCTTAAAATGCTCAAGGTGGACTTCCTGGGCCTGGCCACCCTGACGACCATGGCGCGGGCTTGTGACCTGATCGAGCAGCGCCACGCAGTGAAATACAGCCTGGGGAACATCCCGACGGACGACCCGGAGACGTACAAATTCCTGGGCGATGGCAATACCATGGGTGTCTTCCAGTTGGAAGGGTCAGGCATGACCAAGTGGCTGGTGCAGATGAAACCCCAGACGCTCGATCACATCATCGCGATGGTGGCACTGTTCCGCCCGGGTCCAATGGAATTCATCCCGGATTACATCAGCCGCATGCACGGCGAATCGCCGGTGGAATACCGACACCCAGCCCTGGCGGCGATCTTCTGCGATACGTACGGTATTCCTCTCTACCAGGAACAGCTTATGCGCGCGGCGGTGGAATTGGGCGGCTACACGCCCTCCGAAGCAGACGACCTGCGCAAGGCCATTTCCAAGAAGAAAAAAGAGGAAATCGAGAAACACCGCCAGAAATTCGCCCAGGGCGCGGTCAGCAAGGGCATGCTCCGGGAGACGGCCGAAGCCATCTTCGCCGACTGGGAAGAGTTCGCCCGTTACGGCTTCAATAAATCCCACTCTGCCGACTACGGCGTGCTGGCCGTCCAGACCGGTTTTTTGAAGCTGCATTATCCGGCAGAATACATGACCGCCCTGCTCTCGGTAACCAAGCATGAGACCGACAAGATGGCTCTTTACATCAACGATGCTCGCAGCATGGGGGTGGAAGTGCTGCCTCCGGATGTGAATGCCAGCGCCTGGGACTTTACCATCGAGGACCGGTCCGGCCAGGCCTCCGCCATCCGCTTTGGACTGGGTGCGATTAAAAATGTCGGACAGGGACCGGTGGAGATCATTTGCCAGGCGCGTGCGAAAGGTGGCTCGTTTGAGAACCTGAACGAATTTGCTGCGCGGGTGGACCTGCGTTCGGCTGGCAAGCGGGCCCTGGAAAGCCTGATCAAGGTGGGGGCGATGGACAAGTTCGGATCACGGGCGGCCATGCTGGAAGCCATGGATCGCCTGGTGGCAGTCAGTTCCTCCCAATTTCGGGCAGCCGAGGCCGGGCAGTTGTCGCTCTTTGGAGCGCACACCGGCGTGACCGAAAGTGTCAGCCTGCCGCTTGTCCCGGATACCGACCGGCGCGAGACCCTGGCGTGGGAACGCGAACTGATCGGCATGTACATGGGCGAGCATCCACTGGCGACCTACATGAAGGAGATTAGCCAGGTGGTCACGCACTTCTCCAGCAATTTAGGCGAGGCGGCCCACGAAGAAAAAGTGCGCGTAGCCGGCATGATTACCGCCATTCGCCCGCACCAGACCAAGACTGGCAAGATGATGGCGTGGGTCACGCTCGAGGATTTGACCGGAACCATCGAGCTGGTGGTATTCCCGCGCACCTGGGAGAAATTCCAGTTTGCCCTGGAAATCGGCGGGGTGATCCTGGCAGAAGGAAAGGCGGATGCCCAGTCCAGCCCATCCAAGGTGCTGGTGGACAACTTCCGGACCGAGATCAAGCTGACCGAACCCGCCCAGAGCGCAGCCGGGACAGCGAAAGACCCGAACCAGATGTTTCTGCAACCGCAGCCACGCCCGATGGAGCGCAAACCGGCTGCGGCGAACCCGCGACGCGCCAGCGTGACTCCCCCGTCAGATCGGATAGCCGTCATTCCAGCCCGGCCCAATTTAGGGATGGCTGATCAACCACCGGAAGAACCGCCCGATTGGGAAAATTACCAACCTGCCCAAAGTGCTTTGGTCGAAAAGTCGTTGGAATCAAGCGATCCGGGAAGAGCTGCCAACAGCAAGCAGCCACAGACCGTCGATCGACCATCCACGGATGCGCCCGCCGCGGGAACCGATCAATCCACTGAGCTCGATCCGCAAGCCTCAATCACTTATTTCCCGCCGGTGATCCCGCCCGCCCCAAAGCTGCCCGGCACGAGCCTGCCTGTCCGGCTGGGGGACGAGCACGCACCCCAGATGGTCACGGTGATCCTGCGTTCCAGTGGGGATTCGGAGCGTGACATCCGCCGCATCAGCCGGTTGCACGGGACTTTCATTTCCTACCCCGGCAGGGACCGCTTTGCTTTCCAGATCTTCGAAGAAGGCCGCGGCCACTTGATTGAGTTCCCCAATGACACCACGCATTACTGTCCCGAACTGCTGACAGCGATAAATGATGCCGTAGGGGAGGAGAACCTGCGCGTGGAACCGATTTTGTATCAATAAGCGCAGAAAATTGCAGCTGACTTCAATCGCTACCTTGGGGGAACCACAATTCGTGATCAGGTACGGCTTGGTTGTGTCGCACCTCGCACCATGCTCCTGCTGGTAAAACCATGCCAGTGGGTCTTTTTTTATCCGTGCTTCACCACAGCGGACAGCTTGTTCAAGGGCACCTTGGCACCGGCCGGTTTCAACCTCTAATCCAAACTCGAAAATATTGCTTTATGGATAATTTAGATATATAATATTATATATTAAATTCATCCCATAAAGGAGACACCATGCAAACCAGACTGAACCCGTACTTAGCTTTCAAGAATAATGCACGCCAGGCGATGGAATTTTATAAGACCGTCTTCGGCGGCAAACTTCAATTGACCACCTTCAAGGAATATCACGCCTCGCAAACCCCGGACGAGGATGATCTGATCATGCATGCGGAGTTGAATGCAGGCGAACCCCTGCTTTTCTATGCTTCGGACACCCCGGCACGGAATAAGTTTCGTCCTGGGACAAACATAAGCATGTCGCTGACCGGTGAAAATGACGCTGAACTAAAGGCTTATTTTCAGAAGCTGTCGGCGGGCGGAAAGGTAACCATGCCGCTTGAGAAAGCCGTGTGGGGGGACACGTTTGGCATGTGCACGGATAAATTCGGTATCAACTGGATGGTGAGCATCCCGGCCAAAAAAGCCTAGCGGCCGAGTGGTTGACTCATTTGGTGGAAAGAAAGAACCCAGCATGGCAGTAACGACGTACGTCGTTACTGCTGCCTGACAACCTGTTGCCTGATCTCCCCGCAGCGTTCGCAATCGTCCTGCTGGCATAACAATGCCAGCAGGTCTTTTTTAATCCGGGCGATGACCACTTTGAACAACATTGCCAGCGGCACTGCCTGGACACCGGCCGGTCCGATCTGCACCTTGCGGGTGTACTTTTCCAAATCCGGGGCGATGGCTTCGAAGCCGGCCGAATCGCCCGGGAAGCCCGGACATTCCAGCACGCCCTTGAGAGTCAGCGCCCAGCGCAGGAACTGCCGGCGCCCGGCCAGTTTTTCGGCATAGTGGATGCTGGTGTTGACGGTGTGGTTAACCCCCATCAACACCACCCAACCGCCGTCTTTTTCCAGTGCGGCCAGGGGGCCGAGCGGGTCGGCCATGGTTTGTGCTTTCAGGAGGCCATCCGCATTTATCCCGGCGAATGACTGGATCGGATGGATCGAACGTTTGGCATTCGGGAGGCTGCGGACAGTCTCCGGGATGATGCCCATCAACGGATCGGCCGGCATGCGTGGGGTGAAAAACTCGGCCATGCGGTTGCGGCTCTCCCCGGAACCATAGCTCATGGCATTATGCTCCGGCCCGGTCTGCGGGATCAGCATGGTTTTGTACGTAAAGGTCGGCACGAGTACAACCGGGAAGACCCCCGCCAGTGCATTGACCACCGTCTGCGGGCCGCCTTCCACCTCGCCGAATGACTTCAGCGACGAATGGACGATGACGGGCGCATTCCCCAGGCGCAGATCGCGCAGGCCCAGCAGCAGATCACGCAGGCGCACAGCCATCTCAGCTGCACAACTCCAGGATGTGCCTGACCACATCGCCCGTCTCTGCAGGCTGGATGTGATAGACCCGGATGCCGGCCTCGGATAATTCGTAGGCTGCCAGGGCAGAAAACGCCGCCAGCCCGGCCTTGCTGGTGAAGTAAGCCGCCCGTTTTTCCGTTCCTTTGGGCCGCTCGCCCACATGCACGATCACGCCGCCGCCCTTTTCTTTCATTATCCGCCCGGCCGACTGGGTCAGCAGGAAGGCACCGTTCAGGTTAACGTCCTGGGTGCGCTGCCAGTCCCAGTCATCCATTTCGAGCAAACTCTTGTGCGGTTCCACCTCGGCGCAGTTGACCAGGATGTCGATTTGTTTGAAATCATCCAGCACGGCGTTAAGTAAGGTCTGGACCGTCATCTTCTTGGCGATGTCTTCCACATAAGCTTTGACCTGCCCGCCTTCCGCCAGGATATGCGCCACGGTCTCATCCAGGTTGACCGGCGAAATATCGTTGGCGGCGACCAGCGCAGCCTGCGCGGCGAAGGCTTCCGCCACGAGGCGGCCGGTCCCTTTTCCCGCACCGGTCACCAGGACGACTTTATTCTCAAAATTGCCCATGCGGTGATTATAACCCGCCTTTTATTGGCTTTCTCTAATATAAATTCTATCTTCCGTTTTCATGTTTCTTATACGGACCCGCTATCATAAGCACAATTCAACGGTAAGTTTTTTGGAAATTACCGTGATAAAGCGGGAAGCAAGCAGGCGGCAGGTCGCCAAGCAACCAGCAGGGTGCAGGACCTGCCCAACCCCAATTGTTTTTCTCGAGGCTGCGGGTGTCTCCCAAAAGCCAATCCTATCAATACTCAAAAGGAGTTTGAAATGACATACTTTATTGCCCCCCACCCGTACGAAATTGCCCAACGCTGGGCCCGCATGGCTGGTTATGAACCTTCCCGGGATCTCAGCCTGGCTGTGGACGTTCGAGAAGAAGATAATGCTTACATTCTCAATGCCCTGGTACCCGGCCTGAAAGCCGCTGACCTGAATGTTCAGGTTTTGGAAGATGTGGTTACCATCTCAGGCGAGTTCAAAGACGACGAAACCGAGTACCTGATGCGCGAATTGCCCTACGGTTCATTCAGCCGCACCCTGCGCATGCCGGTCACGCTGGATGCAGGCAAGGCCGAAGCAAAGATCACCGACGGCGTTTTGACCCTGCGGCTGGCCAAGGCCGAATCGGCCCTGCCCAAGACCATTAAGGTGGCCGTCAAATAAACCCCAGGAACGATCCTTTTCTTCTCCTCTCCCATCAGAGCGCCCGAAAGGCGCTCTGAACCTTTAATATCAGGTAAAATACCTGCATCCTTCTCTGGAGAAATTTTGTGCGAACGAGACCCGTCTTCTTTCTGATCATCCTGACCCTGCTGGCTGCCTGTGGCGGCCGGGCTGCTACACCATCCATCCCGGCAGCCTCCACGGGAACGCCGAACCCGACTGCCAGCCCGACAACCGCAAGCATGCCGCTCGCCATCCTGGTCCTGCCGGCCGACATGGCGCAGCAGGATAAGGACAATTACCAGACCCTCATTTACGGTCTGGCTCAGGCCAATGGGATGCGTTTCCAGGTCTTGAACAGCCTCTCAGCCAATGACCTGGCACTGGTGGGCCCGGCCTTGAAAGTGGTGATCGTCTTCCCGCCTGATCCGGGCCTGGCCAAGCTGACGGCTGCTGCTCCGGGCGTCCAGTTCCTGGCCGTGGACATCCCGAACCTGGCTACCGCCCACAACCTGTCAACGATCGGTGCCAACGGCTTCCCGGTGGACCAGCAGGCCTTCCTGGCTGGTTACATCGCCGGGTTGGTCGCCCCGGAGTGGAAGGTGGGCATCCTGTCCCAGAAAGACAATCCCTCCGGCGATATCGCCGTGACGGCCTTCACCAACGGGTTCGTTTACTATTGCGGCTCCTGCCGGAACCCGCTTTTTCCCCAGCCGGCCGGGATCTATCCGGTGATCGTGCGCATCCCTTCGGATGCCAAGCCCGGAGAATACACGGCCTACGCCGACCTTTTGATTCAGAATGTTGTCAAGGCGGCCTATGTTTTTCCGGCTGTGGCCACGGCCGACCTGCAGGGATATATGAGCCAAAAAAACCTGCTGCTGGTGGGCCAGTCCCTGCCGAGCCAGGCGGTGGCGCCCCAATGGATCGCCAGCATCCAGCCGGATGAGATCACCGCCATAAAAAACATCTTCCCGCAACTGGTTGCCGGTAAAGGCGGCCAGGTCGTCCCCACCCCGCTGGTACTGGCGGATGTCAATTCCGACCTGCTCAGCGCCGGGAAACTGCGGCTGGCGCAGAATGTACTGGCCGGCCTGCAGAACGGCAGCATCGGAACCGGCGTCAGCCCCTGATTGATTGCCAGATTCTCCAAATCCGGCTATAATACCGGCTTGCCCCTGGCTAAAGAGTCCAGGGACAGGCCCCCTGGCTAAAGAGTCCAGGGACATGTTGACGGGGCGTGGCGCAGTCCGGCTAGCGCGCTTGCATGGGGTGCAAGAGGTCCCGGGTTCAATTCCCGGCGCCCCGACACGGAAGACTCCGCATTTCGCGGAGTCTTTTGATTCACTTCAGTGTTTTCTCATTGGGGAACTTTCTTAATCCACCGCGTTTGATCTCAATCCAAGAAGCCCGCCTGGTTGTAATTCTTTCTGTAAATACACAAGCCACAATCCTCGGCGGGTTCTGGCGGGGTTGGCTCATCCAGCAATGTGACGACTCCTGTCAAGAATCCCAGGAAGGCGGCATCATTGCGGGGAACCTCCATCCAGGTGGTCCTGGTACCAAAAGCTAATTCTCCATCCGGCATTCGCTCGAAGCGATTGGGCGTGATGATAAACAGCCCAAGATGGGTGATGGGTGATATGGATAGTGCGCCGGGGGCCGGGTTTTCCAAAGCGTAGGCGTAGGCCGATAACTGCCGGCTGTAGAAGGCCGCTTTTTCTTCAGATGCGTCGGAGGTCTTGTAATCGATAATGCCGTAAGAATCATCCTCGAAGGCCATGATCGCATCGAACCGGCCCTTGATGACGCATTGGGTGGAAGTATCCGGAAAACTGATTGGAATGGATTTGACCCACTTCTCCCGGTATTTCACGATCCCGTCCGGCAGATCAGGGGATATTTCCCTGGTGGGTTTATCCAGGTAAAAATTACTGGTCAGATCGCCCATCTTTCCGAACATGCCCGGAAATGGGCCCCGGTAAACAATGTTGTGTTTAACCTTGAGATAAAAGCATCGCTTGCAGCCGTCCCACAGAAACGTGAGGTCTGACGGGCTGAGGGTATAGACTGTCATGGAAAGGTTACCAGCCGCCTGTTTTTAACCGGTTCCTTAGTTCATCCTGCAGGGATGCCAGCATTTCCTTGAAGGCTTCCATGTGCGCAGGGTTTTTAGTTGCTTCTGCTTCCAGGCGTCCCAGTAAATACACCATCCAGGACTGCCAGGTGCGTGGGTTGGCGTACATTTCCGCCATTTCTTGGGCGGTTTTATCCAGAATATCACGAAGATCGTCTTCACTACTGGTGCTCATAGGTCAATCTCCTGGGTTGAAAAGAATAGCGAAAGGTTCTAAGAGGGCATGCTTGTTTGTATTGTAGCACCTTCCGCGGGCGGCAGTCATCTTCAACATAGCTGTCAACCTGTTTTTTTGTCTGTGCTAAAATATTATCCCTGACGTTTATCCAGGAGTAAATCCGATGGAAATCATCCCGAATGTCCACCTCATCCCCAAAACCGTCGCCAACCCCTACCTGCTGATTGACCCGGACGGCCTGACCCTGATCGATGCCGGTCTGCCGGGCAGCCAAAAGAAGATCCTGCGCTACATGGCCGGCCTGGGCTACGCACCCGCGGACCTGAAGCGCATCCTGATCACCCACGCCGATTTCGACCATGTCGGCGGTCTGGCTGCGCTTATAAAGGCTACCGCAGCGCGCGTGTATGCCAGCCCGGTGGAGGCCCAGGCTTTGAGGGAAAGACATGCCTCGCGCCCGGTCAAGCCTCGCAGACTGATTACCCGCCTGCTATTCGGCCTGATGGGCGGCCTGTTCAAGCCGGCCCGCATCCAGGTGGATGAGCTGTTAACTGACGGTCAAATTCTTCCGGTGCTGGGTGGGCTGCGCGTCATCGAGACGCTCGGCCACACCCCCGGACATATTTCGTTATATTCTGCTTCCACCGGCATCCTGTTCTCCGGTGATTCGATTGTCTCGGGCGAGGCCGGGCTGCGCGGCTCCAGCGGAGCCAATAACTGGGACCAGGCTAAATCGGACGAGTCGGTTCGCAAGCAGGCAGCCCTGGGGGCGCGCATCCTGTGCTCCGGGCACGGTCCGGTTGTCATGGAGGCGGCCGGCAAATTTCCGCAAGTATAGCGTTTCTTTTCAATACTAACATGGGCGGCAGGACCACCTACCGCCCTTTTTTATTATTTGCCTTGGTAGGCGATTTATTTGACTGGCAGACCCATGAAATTCACCCTTCTCAAAACAGAACATATGTACTAATATTCACTTACGCTTGGTTTTTTATTTGCCTGCCGGATTCTTTTATTCAACCTGGCCCGTGTTCCTGGAATGCTTGCAGACCCTCGCGCTTGCCTCTCCAAATGGGCGCTCCGTCTTTCGGTGGGATTTGCCCGGCCTGTTGCAGTGCTGCAGGTACAGGCAACACCGTCGCCGGGCCGGAGCCATTCGTTTTTCCTTTCGTTTTTCAAAAAACGAATACTCCTCCGATCGCCCGGCCTGCTCTTCCCATGCAGAAAACCTGCTCCCTGATCGCTAATTACATGGTCTCATGATTACTCGTTCTCGCCCCTCTGTTTTCTCCCCGCATATATCCGCGGTACAATTTGACCAGAGGTTTATCCATGCATATTCTGGTGACCAATGATGACGGGGTGCAGGCTCCCGGACTGCTGGCGCTTGCGCAGGAGCTGCGCAGGTTGGGCGAAGTGACCGTCTTCGCTCCGGACCGCAACTGGTCGGCTTCCGGGCATGTCAAGACGCTTGACCGGTCCTTGCGGGTGCGCGAGGAGACCCTGGCAGACGGCTCTCCAGCCCTCTCTACAGACGGGGCCCCTTCCGACAGTGTCGCGCTGGCCCTGTTGGGGCTGGTCAAGCAGAAGATCGCCCTGGTCGTTTCGGGTATCAATCCGCACGAGAACATCGGCCATGATGTGACCTATTCCGGCACCGTCACGGCTGCCATGGAGGCGGTCATCGGCGGAGTGCCGGGCATGGCCGTCTCGCTGCATGCCCCGGAGGGTTTCCAGGGCAGGCTGGATTATGGCACGGCTGCCGCAGTTGGCCGGCGCGTGGCGGCCCGGCTGCTGGCGGGGGGGTTGCCCCCCGGGGTTTTTTTGAATGTCAACGTACCATATCTGAAAGAGTCTGAAATTAAAGGCTTTATGATCACCCGCCAGGGCCAGCGCGTCTACCGGGATGCGCTAGAAGCGCGCGTGGACCCACACGGGCGCCCGTATTATTGGATCGGCGGCCAGCCGCCTAGTGCGGTCGATGAGCCCGGCACCGATTTCGGCGCGATCAAAGCCGGCTACGTTTCCATCACGCCCCTACAACTGGATATGACCGCTCCCCGGGCGCTGGATGAAATGAAGCAGTGGGAGTGGAAATAGGCGGAAATCCGTTCTCATTGTTGAAAGAAGGTTCACCTGATGCGATTCACCTCCCCACCCGACCCGAGCATCTTCAATCAGCAGGTCTGGGAGATTGTCCGGCGGGTCCCACCCGGGCGCGTCACCACCTATGGCGAGATAGCCCGTTTAATTCCTATCCCGGAAGGCATGGATCCCAAAGCCTACCTGGCCTTTGCGCCGCGTTGGGTGGGCGGGGCTATGGCCGCCTGTCCCGCGGATGTGCCCTGGCAGCGGGTGATCAACTCCAAAGGCGAAATCAGCCCGCGCCCCGGCGCGCCGGCCCAGCGTCAGCTGCTCGAAGAGGAAGGCATTCCATTCGACGAACGCGGTAGAATCGATCTGAAGATTTTCGGTTGGCAAGGCTCGCTTGATGAGCCCGATCAGCCACATCTGCTGTAATGATAGGAGCCAAAATGTTTGTTGCATCTACAAGCCGTTACGATACCATGA
>Ga0182011_10002790_pt1 | contig 14592 bp, 8 predicted proteins | sample 711E1DmetaG_FD_120481 | JGI IMG/M metagenome (GOLD analysis project Ga0182011, IMG submission 120481) | Permafrost microbial communities from Stordalen Mire, Sweden - 711E1D metaG | ecosystem: Environmental > Terrestrial > Soil > Wetlands > Permafrost | place: Sweden: Stordalen | collected... | reverse complement strand
TGCCGTCTCGATGGCCGGCTTCGTGGTCGGCAACGTGATGCTCGTGGTGGCCGGCGCCCTGGTCGGCGCCTCGGGCGCGATCCTGACGCGGCTGATGGCCAACGCGATGAACCGTTCCGTGGCAAACATAGTCGTCGGCGGATTCGGCTCCAACGAAGGCACGCAGGCCTCGTTGGGCGGCGTGGACGGGGCGGTTCGCGAGGTTTCCGTCGACGATGCGGCAATCCAGCTCGCGTATGCGAGCAAGGTCATCATCATCCCCGGATACGGCCTGGCAGTCGCCCAGGCACAGCATGGCGTTCGCGAGTTGGCGGACCTGCTCGAGGCGCGCGGCATCGAGGTCTCGTACGCGATTCACCCGGTCGCCGGCCGAATGCCGGGCCACATGAACGTGCTGCTTGCCGAGGCGAACGTGCCCTACCCTCAGCTCCGCGAGATGGACGACATCAACCCCGAGTTCGAGCGGACGGACGTGGCCCTGGTTGTCGGCGCAAACGACGTCACCAACCCGGCCGCCCGAACGGACCGCTCAAGCCCGATATTCGGCATGCCGATCCTCGACGTGGATCACGCCCGATCTATCATCGTCTTGAAGCGATCGATGGGCCGAGGCTATGCAGGCATCGACAATCCGCTGTACGTGAACCCCAAGACGGGCATGTACTTCGCCGACGCCAAGCGCGGCCTGCAGGAACTGATAGCGGCCGTCAAAGCGCTCTAGCCGCTCCCTCCGTGCTCCTTGACGGCGGCCTTCGGCCCGTCACTGCGCCCCCGGCCCCGGAGCCGCCAATTTAGGCGATACCAACCCCGGACGATATTCAGCGTGGACTCGGCCCGGCAAATGGTGCGAAGATGCTTGGGCCTGTCGACCTCGGCTGGGCGGTACCGGAGAGCGATACTCCGAGGCCGCAAGCAGCCCGCAAAGGCGTGGAAGATGGCGGTCGCGGGGGCGCCATCGAGGCCAGAAAAGGGGTGAGCGTGGCAAACGCACGCCGAACCGGTTCGAACCGGCCGGCCCCTACGGCATTCGTCACGCCTGTGGCCAACGCGGCGGATTCGGCGAGAACCGGCGGCGCCGACGAGGCCGAGCGCGAGGCTGAGAGCAGCTGCCAGCTCCTGTTCGAACAGATGTCCAGCGCCGTCGCGATCCACGAGATGATCTTCGATCAGGCGGGCAAGCCGATCGACTACCGCTTCATCGACGTCAACCCAGCCTACGAGAAGCTGACCGGCCTGAGGGTCGACCAGGTCGTCGGCAAGCACGCCCTTGAGGTCAACCCCATCCTTGGGCCGGAGTTGATCGAGCGGTTGGGCGCGGTCGTGATGGGCGGAGAACCGGCGGAGTTCGAAAGGCACGACGAGAAGTGGAACCTCGATCTGCTGGTCCGCCTCTCGCGCGTCGGCCCGGCCTGGGTCATGGCGATGATCGAGGACGTGACGGAGGCACGACGCACCGAGGCCACCCTGCGCGACCGGAATGCGTTCATCGAGACGATCATCGACAGCACCGGCGACGGGCTGGTTGTGTACGACCTGGACCTGCGCATACTCGTCTGGAACCCGGCCATGGAGGACATGTCGGGCAGGACCGCGGATCAGGTCCTCGGCCGGGATCCGCGCGAGGTGTTTTCGGAGGCTGAGGCTGCCGGCATTGAGGAGAACATCGCCAGGATCATCGAAACCGGCGCGCCGCAATGGCGTGAGTTCGCGTTGGAGGGCGGCCGAACCGGCAGGCCCGTCTGGGCCCGAACGATGTACCGTCCGCGCCGCGACGCGAATGGCCAGATCGTCGGGGTTGTCGCATCAGTGCGCGACATCACGGACAAGCACGCGGGCGAGGAGGCCATTCGAAGCCAGGCTCGCTTCATGCAGGAGCTTCTCGACGCGATACCCAGCCCGATCGTTGCCAAAGACAAGGACGGTCGGATAACGCTCAGCAACAGTGCCTACGCGGAGGGCAACTACGGCCTTCCTCGCGAGGAGGTCGTGGGCAAGACGAACGTCGAGCTGGGTCAGCCCGAAGCGAGCATGCACGCGCAGCACGACCGCAGGGCCATGGAGAGCGGAACGGCCGAGAACTACGAGGCTGACAGGTTCCTCGCCGACGGTACGGTGCGGCGTCTGATCGTGACCAAGGCACCTCTCCGATCTCAGACCGGGGAGATCACGGGGACGGTCACGGCCAGCCAGGACATCACCGAAAGACACGCCATCCAGGAGGCCCTGCTCCGATCGGAGCAGGAGTTCCGAGCGATCTTCGACAACGCGGGGGATGGCATAGTGATCCACGATCCTGACGGCCACTTCCTGGAAGTCAACCGCGTCATCTGCGAACGCCTGGGCTACAGCCGTGAGGAAATCCTCACAATGCCAATCGGCGACGTCGTCTCGCCCGATCAGACAGCGGCGGTTCCGGGACGTATCGCCAGGATCCTGAGCGGTGGCGTCCGGGTCTTCGAGACAATGAATGTCCGGCGAGATGGAACGGAGATACCCACAGAAGTCGTTGCCCGCCAGATAGAGTTCCGCGGCCACCCGGCAGTCCTGAGCGTCCTTCGTGACATCACCGAGCGAAAGGTCACCGACGAGGCTCTCCGCGAGCAGGCTCGCTTCATGCAGGAGCTCCTCGACGCTCTTCCGATCCCAATCATCGCCAAGGACATCGATGGCCGGATCCAACTCTGCAACGCCGCATTCGCCGCGGCCGGCGGGCGGTCGCCCGACCAGGTAGTGGGCAAGACAGTGGCGGAACTCGGCATGCCCGACGCCCCGGTGCACGTCGCACGCGACAAGGCCCTGCTTGCCGACGGGGTCCTGCAGGTCTACGAAGCATTCATGCCCGTCGGCCCGGGCGAGCAGAAGCGCCACGTGATATCCAAGGCTCCGCTGCGGGCCGAGGACGGAACCATCACCGGCGTGGTTACGGCCGCCGTAGACATCTCGGATCGCTATGAAGCCGAGCTGGCCTTGCGCCAGACGGAGGAGCGATTCCGAACTCTGTTCGACTTCGCGAACGATGCCATCTTCATACACGATCTCGGAGGGAAGTTCGTGGAGGTCAATCGAACCGCCTGCGAGCGGCTCGGCTACAGCCGCGAGGAGTTCCTGACGATGTCGCCGGCCGACATCGATGCGCCCGACTTCGCGCCCCTCCAATCTGAGCGCGAAGGAGCGCTTGAGGGCCATGGCTCGGCATTCTTCGAGGCTGCTCACGTTCGGCGGGACGGATCCGTTGTCCCCGTCGAGCTGAGCGCCACCATCATCGATCTTGGGGGCCGCAGGGCCGTACTGAGCATCGCCCGCGACATCAGCGAGCGGCAGCGAGCCGAGGCGGAACGAGGCGCGCTGGAGGATCAGCTGCGCCAGGCCCAGAAGATGGAGGGCATCGGCCGGCTCGCGGGCGGCATTGCCCACGACTTCAACAACCTCCTGACCGCGATCCGCGGCAGTGCCAGTCTCGCGCTTCTTGCACTCCCAGAGGGCGAGGGTCCCCGCGAGGACCTGGAGCAGATCGAACAGGCCGCGGACAGGGCGGCCGGCCTGACCCGCCAACTCCTGGCGTTCGCCCGACGAACCGTCCTGCAGCCCGAGGTGGTCGACCTGGGCGAGATCGTTCGACACCTCGAACCGATGCTCGGGCGGCTCATCGGCGAAGACGTGACGCTGGTCACGGCTACTCCCGGTGGCGCGAGTTGCGTCCTGGCCGACCCCGGCCAGATAGAGCAGGTCATCGTGAACCTGGCAGTCAACGCCAGCGACGCGATGCCGAACGGCGGCACGCTGACGATCGAGGTCGGCAATGCCGAATCGTTCGAGGCGGCCAACCCACCAGATCTGCCTCTGTCCGACGGACCGGTGACTGCTTTGTCGGTGACGGACACGGGGCTGGGCATGGACGCGACCGTCCTGGATCACCTGTTCGAGCCGTTCTTCACGACCAAGGGCCCGGGCAAGGGCACCGGCCTTGGTCTGGCCACGGTCTACGGCATCGTGCGCCAGTCCGGTGGCACCGTCACGGTCCGCAGCGAGAAGGGCCACGGCTCGACGTTCACGATCTACCTGCCGCGCGTCGTGGGACCGTCCGGAGCGAGTGCCGAGCCGGCGCCACAGGCGGCCACGGGTGGCCCCAGGACCGGCACCATTCTTGTCGTGGAGGACGACACTGGCGTGCGGCGATTCGCGAGCCGAGTCCTCGAGACGGCCGGCTACCGGGTCATGACCGCGTCGGGTGGCGCGGCGGCGATCGCGGAAGCGAACATCGAGGGGGTGCATTTGCTGCTGACCGACGTCGTCATGCCGGGCATGAGCGGTCGCGAAGTAGCCTCGAGGCTCGTCACCAGGATCCCCGGGCTGCGAGTTCTGTACATGTCGGGCCACACGGACAAGGGCATTGTCCACGATGGCGTCCTGGAACCGAACATCGAGTTCCTGGCGAAGCCCTTCACCGCCGAGGAACTGCTGGCGGCCGTGGCAAAGGCCCTGGGGGATGCCACTCGTCACTGAACCAGCCCTGGCGCGCGGGCGAGGGCTACCCACCGCAACGGGCGTTGCGAGCGACGCAGCCGCTGCGGACGGCCTATAGCCCATTCGGCGAGACGGCGCCCAGTACCCGTTACGGCGCCGACCGGACCAGACCGGTACTCAATTCTGGTTGCGAAACGAGCGGGGCCGAGCCTACGTTGGGCGGAGCCTATGCGCGGCCCGAACGGACACGCGCGAGCGCAAGACAAGGAGTCGGCGGTGAAGGCATCGTTGCGACGAGCGCAATGGACGTTGTACGCCCTGGCTCCGGTTCTCCTGGTCTTTGCCCACCTCATGGGTAAGCGCTGGTAGACCGGACGCGGAGCCAGACCCCCGGGCAAACGACCCGGGTTTCTGGTGGAGCAAGAAACCCGGGCGCGCCGTCCGGGTTTCTTGGTGTCCGGGGCAAGGGGCTCTGCCACGGCATTCGTCAGCTCGGGCTTGCTTTGCCCGCTCCGCGGGTCGCTATTCCCGCTCGGTGATTCCCAAACGGATCGCTGCAGCAGCAGCCTCGACGCGGCCGGAGACTCCCAGCTTCGTCAGGATGTTGCTGACGTGGACAGCCACTGTCTTGCGGGTGATATAGAGTCGCCGTCCGATCTCAGGATTGCTCCGACCCTCGGCGATGAGGGCCAGGACTTCCAGTTCGCGCTTGCTGAGCCCGAAATCGTGCCGCTCAGCATGGCTCGATGAGGACGCGAAGCCGCCGACGACGCCGGCGTCCGACCGAGCCGTCGAACCGGCGGCTCTGCCCGCTCCCCGAACGAGCGACGGCACCACATGGAGCGAAGGCCGAGCGGCCACGCCTGGGCGCCCGCCGGGTCTCGCTGTCGCGGCTGCCGTTTCCTGGCGCTCTTCGAGGGCCGTTTCGATTTGTTTGGGGAGTGGCAGCATCGCCCGACGCGAAAGCTCGGCGACGGCCCGCAAGAGCGGCCACGCTCCGAGCTTGAAGGCCGCTTCCGCCGCCGCGATCAGCGGTTCGCGGGCAACGGTCCGGGTCGACCTACCGCGGGCCTGATCGAGAAGCGCCTCGGCTTCCCGCCAGGACGCCCGCGCGGACTCGTACGGATCGCCGAGTTCGGCCCATTCGAGGGCCAGCTGATTCCACGTGGCGGCGCTGTCGCGACCTTCGACTCGGGACCGAAATGCCCGCGCCGTCCTTATCGCGAGATCTGCCTGACGCCGCGAACCCGTTTTCTGCGATACGCCGCATGCTCGAACCACGGCTTCGGCTCGGAGAATGACCGGCATGCTCCGTTCGCGCGCCGCGGCCAGTGCCGCGAAGTCGCGCCGCCGGTCCGCATCCTGGGCGACGGCGGCGTCGACCTCCAGGTACGTGGCAGCCATCCGGGCCATGAGCAGCCAGTCCTCCGTGTCGCTGACGCGCAGCCATCCCCGGTCCGCGGCCTTGTGAGCATCGACGAGATCTTCCTGCCAGAGTGCGTATGCGGCCGCCGTCTGCTGCGCGGGCACGGAGAACTGCGGGTCCTGGACCGTTTCGATGGCCAGCAGCACCTGCCCCAGCAGCCGCCCCGCGGACTCGCCGGCGCTCGTCGCCACTTCCAGCGTGGCAAGACCGAGGAGCGGCGAGAGGAACCAGATGCCGACGGGGCTCCAGTTGAGGGCCTCAAGGCAAAGCCGGCGGCATTCCTCCCAGCGTCCCAGGAAGAACAGCGACTCGGCTGCATTGGCGCGCAGGAAGTTGCCGTAGACAGTGGCCTGACCGGCCCGCTCCGCTTCCGCGATGCCTTCGTAGGCGATTGCGATCCCCTCCTCACGCCGGCCGAGCAAATCGAGGACCGTTGTCAGGTTGGCGTACACGCGGAACAGGTCGTCGAGGCGGCCGAGCTGGGCGGCCTCGTCGCGGGTCTGGCGCAGCTTCCACACAGCCGGCTCGGGGTCCTCGCCCCAGGCGTCGGCCACGGCCAGAGTGCACGTGGCGTGAAGCATCTCCGGGCGGGCACTCTCCCCAACGGCCGCGGCAACCTCGACGGCCTCCTGGGCGAAGCGTTTGGCCTCTGAGAAGACGCCTTCCAGCATGCGGAACTGGGCGAGGGACGCGAGCACCCGCGCCCGGGCCGCGGTTGGATCCGGCGGGACGAGTTCCACTGCCCGTCGGTAGGCCGCCAGCGATCCCTCGTGGTCGCCGCAGGCCCGGCGGTACCGCCCGAGTTGCTCCATCACCAGGCCGAGTGCGGGCCGCTCGCGCGGGTCGTCGAGACCGGCCGCGGCCGCCTCGGCATAGGCTGAAGCCCGGGCAGGGTCGCCGGACGCGAAAGATGCCTCGGCGGCGCGGATGTAGAGATCCGTCAGGCGAGGCGCGGCTTCGCCCGGACGGACGATCTCGTACAGGCCGAGCGCGCATTCGTAGTGGCCCAGGGCATCCGCTCCCGCGTCCAGTTCTTCGGCGCAGGCGGCAGCTTCGAGAGCCGCGCTTTCCGCCTCCGTGAGCTCATGGGCGGCCAGGTGGTGGGCCAGGGCCGCGGCAGGCTGCGGGTCCACTTCGCCACCCAGTGTCGCCGCGAGGGCGGAATGGTAGCGGCGGCTCGTGGCCGGCAGCAGGTCGGCGGCGATGGCCTCGGCGATCAACTCGTGCCGGAACCCGATGTGCCGCTCTCCCGCAGCCTGTTCCGGTCCCTTCGCGGCGCTGGTGCGCGAACCGCCCCTGCCTTCTCGGCCTTCGTTGCGACCGGTTTCGCGGCCGCGATCGGGGCCGGCGCCGCCGGTACCAACGCGTCCGCCGACCTGCCCGCCGGGTGAGTCGAGCGTCTCCGTCAGGAAGCCGTGCTCCAGCGCTTCGACCACGCCCGCTGTGATGTCCGATTCCAAAACGTCTCCGCGGCGCGCGGCGGACGAGGAGCGGGGCGGCCCGGCCGGGGAACGCGCTTCGAACTCGGCCGCCATCGACATGAGGCGCGGCAGCGTGACCGTCGACCCGGCCAGCGACAGCAGTCTGAGCACGCGGCGGCATTCCGGTGAGCGCAGGGCGGCTCGGGCCGTGACGAGCCGGTCAAAGGTGCCGGCCAGCGACACTCCCAGCAGCTCGCGGCGGGCGGCCAGCAGTTCTTCAGCGATGAGCGCGTTCCCGCCGGAACGCTCGGCCACCAGAAGGAGAGTCGTGGAAGACGGGCGAGTGCCTTCGATGGCCTCGATCAGCTGGCCCAGTTCGGCTCGCTCGAGGGGCGGCACCTCGACGCTCGCGACCGACTGCGAGGTCGACAGCGCGGAGAGCGTGCCCCGCAATGGGTGGGACCGGTCGAGGCGGTCGGGCTGGTATGTCGCGATGACCGTTACTCGCTGGCCGCGCGCCACGCGAGCCAGGAATGTGATCAGGCCGCGCGTCGCCGCGTCGGCGTGGTGCAAATCCTCCATGAGCAGGGCGACGGGCTGCCGCTCGCCGAGCCGCTCCAGAAGCCCCAGCACAGCCTCGTACATCCGAGCTTCGCGCCACTCCGGAGCAGCGATTCGCGGCCGGTCGGGCAGCAACGCCAGTTCTTCCAGCCGCGACTTCACGCTCGGGACCAGTCTGGCCAGGGCGTCGCCCGCGGCACCGACCAGCGCAGCGAGCTGGTCGTCCGGAAGCGGAGTCAGCAATTGGCCGAGTGCGGCCGTGAACGGCGCGTACGCAACGCCTGAAGTCGCGGGCAGAGCCACGCCGTGGACCGTGGCGAACGGCTCGCCCAGTGCATCGATGCGGCGCCGCGTCTCGCCCAGAAGCCGGCTCAGACCGATGCCTGCCGAACCGGACAGGACGAGGGTCGTGGGCTTGCCGTCAGACGCGGCCTGCAGCCCGACCGCGATGCGCTCCAGTTCGCGTTCGCGGCCGACGAACCGGTCGCTCCAGAGCTGCCGGCACGGCGCGCGTCCGTCGATGCTGCGGCCCGCGCCGCTTCGGTCATCGCTTGCAGTCGTCATCGATATCGAGGTTTCCCGAGCCGGCACCGCACAGCGCGGCACCCTGTCCACCCCTCAATTGGAACTAGGGTAACCGGACCGAGCACTTCGGCGGGCAGCCATTTCGTACCACTCGGGGGCCGCTAAGCTTCCTGGGTGAGCCCGCGACACCCCGACAACACCCTGAACGAACTCTCCGGCGAGGAGTGGCTCTATTTCACCAAGTCCGTCTGGGGGACGGCCTATCCGTCCGAGTTGGGCCACGCCGTTCGCAAGCAGCACGGGGCAAACAAGCCTCCGCGGCTGATGGCTCGCCTGATCGAGTTCTTCACCACGAGCGGCGAGCTGGTGCTCGATCCGTTCGCCGGAGTCGGTGGCACGCTGTTCGGCGCAGCCATCGCAAGAGGTCCGCGGCGCGCGCTGGGGCTGGAGATCGAGGCTCGCTGGGTCGAAATCTACGAGGCGCTCGTCCGCGACCTGGCGGCCGAACGGGACGGTCTCGGTCCGGTCCTGGCGGACATCGGAACGTCCGATCCGGGCGGCCAGCGCACGTTCGACCCGTCCGGCCTGGAAATGCGCCTGGGAGATTCGCTGGTGCTCCTTCCGCAGCTCGAATCCGAAAGCATTGACTTCATCGCCACGGATCCGCCGTACAACATCCAGCTGCCGATCACGATGTCTGGAGGCAAGCTGGCGGAAGAGCACTCGAACCGGCGCACCGACTACGCCATGGTCACCGCCCATGAAGGCGACCTGGCCAACAGCGCAGACTACGCGACCTTCCTTGATCGGATGGAGGAGATCTTCGCCCAGCTGCTGCGCGTCCTGCGGCCGAACCGATACGCGGCCGTGATCGTGCGCGACGCCTACCAGGATGGTCGGTACTTGTTCACGGGCTCGGACCTGGCGGATCGGGCAGACCGCGCTGGGTTCACCGCGAAGGGCGACGTGATTTGGTACCAGGCCGGGACGCGGTTGCGGCCTTACGGATACCCGCGGTCTTTCGTGCCGAATATCGCGCACCAGCACGTTCTGGTTTTGCGTCGGGAATCTCGGCGGGCGTCTCGGCAGGGGCCCCGGCAGCAACGGGTTCCGGAGCCGGCGACGGACTAGTCGCCACCTCTGCCACAGGAACGGCGAAAGTTGCCGCCTCGAATGTGCAGAAGATCGGGGCGTCGCCGGCCGGCTCGGCCGCACCCGACTCGCCATTTCCCATCGTCCGCAAGACGTCTCGGCGGGCCGTCATGTACGCCTCGAGCAGACCGTCGGAGCTGGGCCCCTCGGCGTAGGCCTCGATGTCGGGCATCTCGTACTCAACAACGCCACCCTCCAGGACGGGCTCCGGATCTGGTATCGGTTCGGCCGCCTGAGACGGATCGGCGAGTGTCATGCGATGAACCCAGCCCTGCCGGCCGTCGGGGCACAGGACCAGCCAGTAGGCTCCGTATCGCTCCAACAGCTGGACCTCGTCACCCTGGTCGAGAACACCGATCTCCGTCGAACGAAGCTCGTCTGGGGAGTCCAGCAGGCGGACGAGCCGGTAGCCGATGTGCCGTGTCTCATAGTCCGCGAGTGGTCGGACGCCAGCGGATTCGAAGGAGAGATGCGGAGTCTCGGCTGCGGCACGCAGTGGATCGGTTCGTCGAACCTGTTGCAGCGACGGTCGCCGCCAGCGCGGCAACAGCGACTCGTCGACCTCCAGGCCGCTGGCGGCATCCGTTTCCAGACCGCTCGCTGCGGCGGCCGCAAGGAGCCCATCATCGGATTCGTCGTCGTTGCGGCGACGCTTGCCCAGGAATACAAACGCCGCCCAGGCAGCCGTCCCCATGCAGGCGGTGACGACCGTTGGAGCGAGCCTCGACAGCAACTCCTGGAGTGGCAGGCTCTTTGCGGTGAACAGGCCGGCGGGCGCTCCCGAAGCGATGCCGCCTCGCGAGACGCCGTACGTGAGTTCGTAGCCGGACGGGCCGCCCAGGACCGCGCCCGCGCTGGCATCGGTTATCGAATCGGAGGGAGAGGCGGAGGCGCTGGAACCGGCAGAGGGCCCGGACCCGGATGTCGATCCACTGGGGGCGACGACGGTGCCGCTGTCAGGCGGGCTGCCCTTGGAACCGGTGCCGCCGCTCGTCTGCAGCCCGGCCGCCTTCGTTGACGTCGACCCGGTCGGCGGCCGTGAGGCGCTGACCGCAATCGAGCTGGTGGCCGCCGCCGTCGGCGTGGCCGAGACCTGGCTTGGGGTCGGCTCAAGCTCTCTGGTCGGGGTTGGGCTCGGCGTTCGTGTGGGGGTCGCGGTGGGAGCCGATGTAGGAGTCGGAGTGGGAGCCGATGTAGGAGTCGGAGTGGGAGTCGGAGTGGGAGTCGGAGACGAGCCCGTCGTTCGCGTCGGAGTAGGGCTGGCGGCCGGTTCGATTGTCAGGTCGGGGCCACGAAGGGAGTCGAGATGGCCATCGGCATCCTCCGATCGGAACCAGATCTCGTATTGACCGACGCCCGGCGTGGCCGTGGTGGTGAAGCGTACGCCGTGTGCCCAGTCGGATCCGGCCGCGGTCAGAGATTTGCGGTCACGATAGATGGAGACGGACACCGACCTGGGCGCCGCGCCGGCCGGGTCGGTGAAGGTCACGCTGAACGAGACGGTCGTGCCAACGACCGCCACGGTCGACGAAACCGACGGGCCGGTTAGCTTGCCCGCCGAATGACCCATCGCCGTCCCAACGGCGAATGCCAGGAGCAATAGCGCCAGCGGCGCCGACATCGCAACGGTTCTGGGGAGTCGGCCGAAGCGCCGGACAGGAACGTCCGTCATGACTTGGAGGATGGGACGGCAGGGGGGAGTGGGCAATGGTACGGCGGTCATGCCCCCGGGACCCCTTGCGGAGATGAGCCACGGAGATGTCGCCTGGAGCCGCCTGTAAGGCCCATCGCAAGGCACCAAAAGAGCCCCCAACCGCACTTTCCCGACCGCCGCCGCGAAAGCATCGTCCGATGGGCCCAAGCGCTCCCGGTTCCTTCGGACGGTGCTCGGACACACCGCCCCCGGCCGCCGTTGACAGACGACAACCCGTCATGGGACCGGCCCAATCTCCGTCCGCCAGCCGACTACGTGGGCTAACCCAGCTGGCATGCTGTCGCGATAGGGAGCCCGGCGGCTCGGTCGGGCCGGGACTTCCGGCCCGCATCGCGCGCCCATTGGCCCTACTGCCGTGGGCGCTCCATAGGCCAAGCTCACGCCAAGATCACCAACACCTCGCCAGACACTGCGGCCCTAGCCTGCGCGGTCGGCGAGATGCGTCCCTGGCGCAATAGGAATAAGTGGCGGCCAGAGCCGCCCAACACCGCGCCCGGACGCGCGAAATCTCACTGCCGAACCAGGAGTGGGTTTGAAGATGAAGTCGAACGTCATGGAGACCGTCTATGCGCGAGCACGCGCGGCGCACAAGACCGTCGTGCTGCCGGAAGCTGATGACGTCCGGACGGTGACCGCGGCCGCCGAGATCGTGCGTGAAGGCCTGGCCGAAGTCGTCCTGGTCAGCCCTATGTGGAAGATCGAGGCCGCGGCCAAGGAGGCTGGGGCGGACATCAGCCGATGCCGGATCGTCGATCCCGCCACCTCGCCCGAGCGAGACCGGTTCGCCGGCATGCTCCTCGATCTCCGGCGGCACAAGGGGATGACCGAGGAGAAGGCGGCCCAGCTCGTTCTCGACCCGCTCTTCTACGGCTGCATGATGGTGCACGAGGGCGAGGCCGACGGCCAGGTCTCGGGAGCTACCCACTCCACCGCCGACACGATCCGGCCGGCGCTCCAGCTGCTCGGCACCGCCCCCGACTGCGGCCTGGTCTCGGCATTCTTCGTCATGCTCGTTCCGGACTGCGAGTACGGCGAAGAGGGCGCGTTCATCTATGCGGACTGCGGCCTCGTCATCAACCCCGACGCTGAGCAGCTCGCGGAGATCGCGATCCAGAGCGCGAATACGATGCGGAACCTCCTCGGGTTCGAGCCGCGCGTAGCGATGCTCTCGCTCTCCACCAAGGGCAGCGCCAAGGACCCGATCGTCGACAAGGTCGTCGAGGCCACCCGGATCGCGAAGGAACGGCGTCCGGACATCGCGCTCGACGGCGAGCTCCAGGCCGACGCCGCCCTCGTCGACTGGATCGGCAAGAAGAAGTCGCCCGGCAGCCCGGTGGCCGGCAAGGCGAACGTGTTGATCTTCCCGGACCTCAACTCAGGGAACATCGCCTACAAGCTGACCGAGCGGCTCGCCAAGGCAAAGGCGTTCGGCCCGGTCCTCCAGGGTTTGTGCAGCCCGGTTAACGACCTCTCGCGAGGGTGCGACGCCATGGACATCGTGAACGTGGCTGCCATCACGGCGGTGCAGGCCACGAACTAGAGATCCCGTGGATGGCGACCCGCCCTCAGGACGGTTCCCCGGAAAGCGGACCGGACCGGTGAAGCTCAGCAGCAGGACAGGCGGACAGAAGACGGAATGAAGATCCTCGTGCTCAACAGCGGCAGCTCCTCGCTCAAGTACCAGCTCATCGACGCCGAGACCGAGGAGGTCGTCGCGAAGGGCCTCGCCGAGTGCGTCGGTCTGGCTCAGCGCCAGGGCCGGATCATCCAGGAGACGAAGCGCGACGGCAAGGTCATCTTCGACGCGGAGATGGACTGCCACGACGAGGCGATGGGCCGAGTGTTCGCCCTTCTCACGGACCCCGAGAAGGGCGTCGTGAAGCAGGTCGACGAGATCGCGGCGGTCGGGCACCGCGTCGTTCACGGAGGAGAGAAGTTCGTCCAGCCGACCCTCATTACAGACGATGTCGTAGCGGAAATCGAGAAGGTCAGCCAGCTCGCGCCGCTTCACAACCCGCCCAATCTCGACGGCATTCGAGCCTGCCGACGGCTGATGCCGGGCGTTCCGCAGGTGGCGGTCTTCGACACGGCGTTTCACGCCACGATCCCCGACTACGCGTACATGTACGCGCTCCCGTACGACTACTACACGGCGTTCGGCGTGCGGCGATACGGGTTCCACGGCACATCCCACCAGTACGTGGCCGGCATCGCGCTGGACATGCTCGCGGAGCACGGGGTCGCCCGGGGGGCGTCGCGAATCGTCACCTGCCACCTCGGCAACGGCTGCAGCATGGCCGCTATCCAGGGCGGCCGCGTCGTGGACACGAGCATGGGGCTGACGCCGGCCGAAGGCCTTGTCATGGGCACGCGCTCGGGCGACCTGGACCCCGCCATTCTCGTGTACCTCGCCCGCCGGCTCGACGCGTCGGTCTCGGACATCGACCGGATCATCAACAAGGAGAGCGGCCTGCAGGGCCTCTCCGGCCTCTCGAGCGACATGCGCGACATCGAGGAAGCGGCGGCGAAAGGCCACGTGCGGGCCGAGCTGGCTCTTGCGGTGTTCTGCTATCGGATCCGCAAGTACGTCGGCGCGTACGCGGCGGCCATGGGCGGCCTAGACGCGATCGTGTTCACGGCCGGCATCGGCGAGAACAGCCCCGTCATCCGGGAACGCGTCTGCCGCGATCTCGGGTTCCTCGGCGTGGACCTTGACGACGGCAAGAACGCGACCGAGCGCGGGCGGGCGGTCGACCTTGCGACAGAGTCCAGCCGCGTACGGGTGCTGCTCGTGCCGACGAACGAGGAGCGGATGATCGCGCGGGAGACGATGCGCATCATCGCCGGGTCGGCGGCGCTATCGCAGCCTGTCGAGACACGCTGAAGATCGGGCGCCCGGGAAGCTGGCGCCGCGGTCTTGCAAAGCCGGTCGCCCGGCGCGCGGTGCGGGCCCGCTCAGACGGGGACTTCCTCGTCCTGGGCGGGGAATTCGATCTTGAGAGCGCCCCAACGGCCGCCGAACTTGAGCGGGATCTCGTACTTTCGGCCGGCCTCGACGTCGATCGGGACGCTGCGCGAGTTGCCCCCGAGCATGACCGTAAGAGTGTGCGAACCCGGCTCGACATCGAGCTCGAAGCGAAAGCCCTTGCTGACGTCGCCGGGGAAGTAGACCTGGCGGTCCAGCGCTACCAGGGCGGTGGGTGCAATGCCCGTGTATGAGCGCCAGTGCCAGCCTGGGAACACCAGGATGACCGTGGCCTTGCCGCTGCCGTCGCTCGTGTTTGCCGCCATCGTCGGACCTCCGCCCCATACGTACGGCGAGATTGTGG
>Ga0182011_10002788_pt1 | contig 14597 bp, 13 predicted proteins | sample 711E1DmetaG_FD_120481 | JGI IMG/M metagenome (GOLD analysis project Ga0182011, IMG submission 120481) | Permafrost microbial communities from Stordalen Mire, Sweden - 711E1D metaG | ecosystem: Environmental > Terrestrial > Soil > Wetlands > Permafrost | place: Sweden: Stordalen | collected... | reverse complement strand
TGGATCGGGACGCCGATCCAGGAAGAGGAGAGGAATCCGCATCTGCCTGATCCACCGGAATATGTCGAGGTCCCTCGTCTCCTGCGAGATGGAGATAATGATCCCATCGACGCGCATGGAAACCAGCGTCTGGAGATGTTTCCTCTCGCGCTCGGCATTCTCCTGCGATACGGTCAGTATGGTCTCGACGTTGTGCCCGAACGCGGTGTTGTACACCGACTCGATGACCGCACCGAAGAAGAAATGCGCGATCTTCGGCACCACCAGTCCGATCATGTTTGAGCGGCGGGACGAGAGGCTCCGCGCGATGATGTTCGGACTGTAGCCGAGGTCGTCCGCGACCTTCCGCACACGCTTCGTCATCTCGAGTGAGATGTCCGGGTGCCCGCGGAGGGCCTTCGACACCGTCACCCTGCTGACGTCGAGCCGGCGTGCAATATCCTCGAGCGTGATATGAGGGACCTTCTTCATCGGCGAACATTCTCCTTCTGCTCACCGCCGGCCGCGGCGGCTCCTCGTTCCAGTTCGATGGCGGCAAGAAGGAACGGCGCATCGCCCTTCATGTCGTTTGTCCGCCGGGGTACGCCGACGTAGTATTCATAGCTTCCGTCCCGGTACGGATTCCCCCCGAGGCCGGCGCCCGCGCACCGAACGGAAAATGTTCATAGGAGTGCGACTCCTTCAATGATGCGACTTTGGGGACGTGTGGAGAACGAGGTGAAAAGGTGGCAAGAAGCGATTACTTTACCGATTACTTTATCGCTAATCCGATGTTACTGAAACGGAAGGATTTTGTCAAGTACTTTCTTGCCGCGGTGAGAGAAGTTCGGGTGGATCAGTCCGGGAACGGAGTGTTTGATAACCGTTATTGGGAGAAACTCACGACATTTGAATCGAGGAATTTGTTAAGTTCCGATAACAGAAAGGGACTGCCATGCCCGGGAACGCATTGTTTCTCCTCCTGATCGTTTTCATATCATATCCTCCGGCGCGCATCAAAGGAGCCCAGGATTCGGCCAAAGGAAATCATATGAGAATCCCGCAGATTTCCTGCGAAGGACTCTCCAACCCCACGGGCATCGACGCCCCCGCGCCGAGACTGAGCTGGCAGATGGAATCTGACGCCCGGGGGGAAGGACAGACTGGATACGAGATCGTCGTCGCCAGCCGGCCGGAGATACTGGCCGCCGACCGGGGAGACCTCTGGAACACCGGAAAGGTGGAATCGGACATTTCCGTGAACATCCCCTACGAAGGGAGCCCGCTCGAATCAGGAAAAAGGTATTTCTGGAAAGTGCGCGTGTGGGACAAGAAAGGGACTCCCTCAGCATGGAGCGGACCCGGCGGATGGTCGATGGGACTTCTTTCAGAGCGCGACTGGAAGGGAAAGTGGATCGGCCTTGACGGAACCGACACGGCGTATCACCTTACCGGAACGAGCTGGATCTGGTATCCGGAAGGGGCCCCCGAGAAGGCGGCACCGGTCGGGACACGATTCTTCCGGCAAACGGCGACACTCCCGGAAAGACCTGCGCTCACGAAGGCTCGGTTCCATATCACGGGAGACGACGAATGTACGCTGTATGTCAACGGCACGGAGGTCAGCCGGAGCGGCAACCTGAGGGTGGTCGTGGACGTCGATGTCAGGGAGCGTCTGCATGCCGGGGTGAACGTCTTTGCCGCATCCGTCAGGAACACCGGAGGCGGGCCGAATCCGGCCGGGCTCATCGGTGTGCTGGAGCTCCGGTACGCGGACGGGACCGGGGCACGGTTCGCGACAGACGCATCATGGAAGACGTCGGACCGGGAATTCCCGGGATGGGAGCTGGCGACGTTTGACGACAGAGCATGGATGAGTGCGAGAGTCATCGGACCGGCCGGTATCCAGCCCTGGGGTGAGATGTACGGAGCGGAGGACCGGCGTTTACCCGCCCGCTGGCTCCGCAGAGAGTTCGACGCAGGGAAAAAAGTGGTGCGCGGGACGGCATACATCTGCGGCCTGGGCCTTTCCGAGCTCTACGTCAACGGAGAAAAGGCGGGGGACCACGTTCTCTCCCCCGCACTCAGCCAGTACCCGAAGCGGGTGTATTACGTGACGCACGACGTCACCGCCTCTCTCAGGCAGGGACGAAACGCCGTTGGTGTGGTGCTGGGGAACGGAAGGTTCTTTGCGCCGCGGCTGAGCGAACCGACATTCACGCAGTCGTTCGGCTTCCCGAAACTCCTCCTCCGGCTCCATATCGAATTTGAAGACGGGACTTCCAGCGACGTTGTCAGCGACGAATCCTGGAAACTCACGACCGCGGGACCGATCAGGACGAACAACGAGTACGACGGGGAGGAATACGACGCCCGCATGGAGCTCCACGGGTGGGCCGCTCCGGGATACGACGACAGCGGCTGGGAGAACGCCGTGGTCGTCTCCGCACCCGGAGGGGCGCTCCGCTCACAGATGATCGATCCGATCCGCGTGACCGGGACGCTGAAGCCGGTCTCCGTCACGGAGCCGAAGCCGGGGATGTTCATCGTCGATATGGGCCAGAACATGGTGGGCTGGTGCAGGCTCCACGTGAACGGGTCGAGCGGAATGCAGGTCTCCCTGCGGCACGCCGAAACGCTGAAGGCGGACGGCACATTGTACCTTGACAACATCCGGAGCGCGAAGGTCACGGACGTCTACACGCTCAAGGGGGGAGGGGCCGAGACCTATGAGCCCCGGTTCACATACCACGGGTTCCGGTATGTCGAGGTGACAGGATTTCCCGGCCGGCCGGGACCGGAAACGCTCGAGGGGCGGGTTGTCAATGATGACGTAAAAAGCGCGGGGGAATTCACATGCTCGCACCCGCTCATCAACCGGATATACAGGAACATCGTGTGGGGGGTTCGGGGGAACTACCGGAGCATGCCCACGGATTGCCCGCAGCGCGACGAGCGGCAGGGGTGGCTCGGCGACCGGTCGGCGGAATCACGGGGAGAGACGTACCTGTTCGGGATCAATGCGCTCTATGCCAAGTGGCTCCAGGATATGGAGGACGCTCAGAGGGAGGACGGGAGCGTGAGCGATGTCTGTCCCTCCTACTGGCCGCTGTACAACGACAACGTCACATGGCCGAGCAGCACGGTGATCATTCCGGGCGCGCTCTTCGAGCAGTACGCGGATCCGGACATCATACGGCGGCATTACGCAAGCATGGTGAAGTGGATCGACCACATGTGCACGTTCATCGCCGGCGGGATCATCACGAAAGACAGCTACGGCGACTGGTGTGTGCCGCCGGAGGACCCGAAACTCATTCATTCGAACGACCCCATGCGCAAGACCGCGCCGGGAATACTGGCCACGTCGTATTTCTACCACGATCTCCGGCTCATGTCCCGCTACGCAGCGATGCTGGGGAAGAGTGCCGACGAGAAGCGGTTCGATGACCTGGCGGCCCTCATGCTGAACGGACTCAACACCTCGTTCTTCAGCAGCGAGCGGGGCTATTACGACAACGGGTCGCAGACCTCCTGTGTTCTCCCCCTCGCCTTCGGCATGGTTCCCGCGGGGGGCCGGGAGAAAGTGTTCGCTCACCTCGTCCGCAAGATCACGCAGGAAACAAACGGCCACATCGGCACAGGGCTTGTCGGTGGGCAGTGGCTCAGCCGGGTCCTTTCCGACAACGGCCGCCCGGACATCGTCTACGGTTTCGCGACGGATACGACATACCCGGGCTGGGGGTACATGGCGGCGAAGGGGGCGACGACGGTGTGGGAGCTCTGGAACGGGGACAGCGCGGACCCCGCCATGAACTCCGGCAATCACGTGATGCTCGTGGGGGACCTCGTCATCTGGCTATATGAATACGTCGCAGGGATCAGGCCGGACCCCGCCCGCCCCGGGTTCAAGCACATACTCATGCGCCCGACTCCGGTGGGAGACCTCACGCATGCGAGAGGGACCCACAATTCCCCCTACGGTCGGATTGTGAGCGAGTGGAAGAAGGGGAAGGACGGGTTCGAATGGACGATCGCCGTCCCGGTGAACTCCACTGCGACGGTTTTTGTGCCGGCGCAAACCCCGGAGGAAGTCACCGAGAGTGGGAAGGCCGCCCGGAGCGCCGGGGGGGTCACATTTGTCCGGGAGGAACCGGGGCACGCGGTCTTCGAGGTCGGAGCGGGGACTTACAGATTCCGGTCCGTCCCGCGAAACTGAGCGGTACGGGGAGGAGTGCATGTTGATCAGAGTGATGCCGGGGAAGGCGGGGTGGGAAAAGGGGCCGGGGAAGGACGGGGCGGAGGAAAAGGGGTACGGGGGAACCCGGGGCGAATTGACAATGTTCTCCCTATACAGTACATTGGGCCGTTCCGGTAAGACAAATTGCCAATGATCGCCTTCTCATGAATCGATTCGTCAAACGTCGCTCCAGGCTCTTTCTGATCGTGAGCTGGGCGTTCGCCGCCACAATGTTTGCTGACGCGGCGAACCTTGACGACATCTTTTCGTCCAACTACGTCATACACGACGACGATGACGCCTCGGCCCCGTCGGCGTCGATCCCCTTCCACGACAGCGCTTCAAATCCATCACCGGAAAAGGCTCCCCCGTCGCCGGTCCGCCTCATACTCGACCAGGACAGCCCTTCGCTTGCCGCGGAATCCGACGCCTCCTCGCTCGTCGCCCAGTCGATGTTCTCAGGAGAGAAGACGATTTCGTATGACATGGTCTTCGCCGTCGACGAACTGCATATTAAGCTCCGCGCACTCCTCATTTAGTCCGCTCAGCCCTCCAACGCGATATCCCGTACGCGCGCCGGTTTACTGAACGGTTGCTCGCTCATGCCCCTCTCAAGGCATGCGGGCGAGCCGCTCATACCGCTCGCGAGTATCGTTCCGAACTTTCATCAAACAGAACGAGAATACTACTATGCGCCGCATATCTCCCATGATGTGGGTCATGTGCATGCTGGCACCGGGAGGGGCCTTCTCTCAGCCGGACACGATCCATATTTCCGTCCGGCAAGCAGAACAGCAGTTTCTCCAGAGGAACCTGCAGCTCGTTGCCGCGAGGTTCAACCTCGACGCTGCGCGGGCCACCGTCTCGCAGGCAGGGCTATGGAACAACCCGAACCTCTCCGTCGAACAGAACATTCATAACCAGTTTACAGGGCGCTGGTTTGACGTTTCCGCCAGCGGAAATTCGGGGATCCAGATCCAGCAACTCCTCCTCCTCGCGGGGAAACGGGGAAAGCAGGTCCGCCTCGCCGAAATCGATGCGGAGAATGCGGGGAACGATTTCTATGACGTCATGCGGACCCTGAAACTCAAGCTCCGGACCGGGCTGTACGATCTCTACTTTCTTCACCAGTCCCTCGGCTTCTACGACGAGAGCATCGCCACGTTGTCGAAAACCGTGGCCGTCACCGAAGGGGTGTACGAAAGACGGTCCATTCTCCTGGCAGAGCTCCTCCGGCTGAAATCGCTTCTCTTCTCGCTTCAGAACGAGAGGCTCGGCCTCCTCGGAAAAATCGCGGACATGGAATCAAGTTTGCGCGTGCTCCTCCGCGACACCTCCGGCGTGCAAAGCATCTACATCCCGTCCCTCGACACCGGCAGGCTGGAGCTGTTCAGACCGGACTCACTGCAATACGCCGACGTTGCCGCCGCGGCGCTCTCGAACAGGCCGGACCTTCGGAAGGCGAACGGCATGGTCCTGCGGGAGGAAGCCAACCTGGAGTACCAGAAATCCCTTGCCACTCCGGACCTGACCGTAGGCGGCCTCTGGTCCCGTGCAGGCAGCTACATCCCCGACTATTATGCCCTCACGTTCTCGATCGATCTCCCTCTTTTCAACAGGAACCAGGGGAATATCGAAATGTCCGCCAGGACGCTGGAGGCGGACAGGGCGTTGCACGACAATGAGCGTACGTCGGTGCTGGAGGAGGTGTCCGCCGCACTGCGAAGGGCTTCAGAGCTCGAGCAATTGTACCGCTCATTCGACCGGAAGTTCCCGCTCCAGTACCGCGAGCTCGTGGACGGCATGATCGCGAATTACCAGAAAAGGAACATGAGTGTCATCGAGTTTACGGATTTCATCGAGTCTTACCGCACGAGCATGCTCCAGATGAACCAGCTCGGGAACGACCGTGCCGACGCCATGGAAACGCTCAACTACGTTACAGGAACAGACATTTTCCAGCCCTGAAGGAGATCACAATGAACGCCACTCGTCTCTCTATTCTCATCCTTGCACTCCCATGCATCCTGGGGGGAGCGGCACTCACTTCCGGCTGCAACGGCGATGACGTGGCCGCCTCCCGCCGCCAGCAGGCCTTGCGGCGCGCGGAGGTGAGCGACGGCGGGAACAGCATCAGGTTCCCGTCGGGAAGTCCGGGACTCAGCAGGATCACATCCACGATGGTGGAAAAACGAACCGCCACAATCCCGGTCATCGCCCCCGCCCGGGTCGTCGCAAGCATCGTCCCCGGGCTGAGCTCGACCGACAGGATCGTGATGTTCGACTCGCCCGACGTGACCTCGCTGTATTCCCAGTACCGGCAATCCAGCGCGAACGTCGCGCGTGCATCCAAGAACCTCTCCAGGATCAAAGACATGTTTCAGAACCAGGCTGCGACCGCGAAAGACCTGAACGACGCCGAGAACGATGCGGCGACCGGCAAGGCGGCGATGGCGGAGAGCGAATCAAAGCTGCGGGGTCTCGGGTATAACCCCCCGGAATTCAATACGGTCGCTCCGGGGACCGCGTGGCTCATGTGCGACGTGCCCGAATCGCAGCTCAATGAGGTGCAGCGTGGGGAAGATGTCCCGATACAGCTCGCATCATTTCCCGACGGGAAATTCCGCGGGCGCGCAGACGCAATCGGCGAGGTGGTGGATCCTGTCACCCGCACTGTCAAGGTCCGGGTTTCCATGCCCAATCCCAGGGGACGGATCCTTCCTGGAATGTTCGCCCGCGTCGATTTCGGAGATCCGATAAGCGGCATCGTGCTCTTCCCGGCATCGGGCGTGGTGACCGTGGAGGGGACGGACTACGCCTTCATTCAGCTCAACGACTCGGAATTCGTGCGGCGCAGGATCACCATTGGTTCTTCCGGAGCAAAGGACGTTATCGTGCTGAAGGGGCTCTCTGACGGCGAGCGGGTGGTAACGGACGGGGCCATGCTCCTCAAGGGACTGAGTTTCGGATACTGACACTCACGCGGCTTTCCTGAGTGACTAACCGGTGGAAATAACCTCATGATACGTCAACTTCTCACTTTTGCCCTCAACCAGCGGCTGGCAACCATCGGGATCGTCGTGGCGATCGCCGCAACGGGTGTTTTCTCCTGGATCCAGCTTCAGAAAGAGGCATATCCCGATGTCGGTGACACGCAGGTCACCGTTATCACGCTGTTCCCGGGGCGCGCTGCGACAGAGGTCGAACAGCAGATCACCGAGCCGCTGGAGCGAGCCCTGAACTCGGTCCCCCGCGTGCTCACGCGCCGGTCCAAAACGATTTTCGGGCTCTCGGTCATACAGCTCACATTCGAAGACGGCACCGACGACTATTTCGCCAGGCAGCGGGTGCTCGAAAAACTCGGCGACGCCGTTCTCCCGGACGGGGTCAATCCGGCGCTCGGGCCGCTGACGGGCCCCGTGGGGGAAATTTTCCGCTACGTCATCGAATCGACCGACGAACATACGCCGATGGAACTCCGGACGCTCCAGGACTGGGTGATCATCCCCCGCCTCCTGCAGGTCCCCGGGGTCGCCGATGTGATCAATTTCGGCGGGCTGGTGAAGCAATATCACGTGATAACCTCCCCCGACAAACTTTCGCAATATAACATCACTCTGCAAAACGTCATAGATGCCGTCACCTCGAACAATCTGAACACAGGGGGGAATATCATCCAGAGGGGCGGGCAGGCATTCGCAGTCAGGAGCATCGGCGCCATCAGGAACAGGGAGGACATCGAGAACATCGTCCTCACCGTCCAGCACGGCGTCCCCGTGTTCATCAGGAATATCGGCACGGTGGAAGTATACCCGCTTCCTCCCACCGGCATCCTGGGATATGCAATCCGGGGGAGCGATAGCACGGTCGAGGATGTCGCCTCGGGGATTCAGGGTCTGGTCGCCATGCGGAGAGGCGAAAATCCCTCCGCCGTTGTCGAGGCCCTGAAAATGAAAGTGCGCGAGATCAACGACAACGATCTGCCTCCGGGGGTTTCGCTCCGCATCACATACGACAGGAGCCAGCTTGTCGACTATACGATCGACACGGTGTCCGGGACTCTCTTCGAGGGGATTTCCATCGTCCTCATCGTCCTGATCTTCTTCATCGGCAGCGTAAGGTCGGCGCTCGTGGTCGCCACAACGATTCCCGTGTCGATGCTCTTCGCATTCTCGATGATGCGGCTGACCGGAATCCCCGCCAATCTCCTCTCTCTGGGCGCGATCGACTTCGGGATCATCGTCGACGGTGCCGTCGTTATGGTGGAGAACATCATGCGCCGTTATCGCGACGCCACCCCGGCCGACCGGGGGGAGGGGATCATCCGGTTCACACTGACGTCGGCCCAGGAGGTGGGCCGGGAGATCTTCTTCTCGATCGCCATCATCATACTGGCCTACCTGCCGATATTCTCGTTTCAGCGTGTCGAGGGGAAGCTCTTCTCCCCCATGGCCTATACGCTTGCGTTCGCGATCACCGGTTCGCTGCTTCTCGCACTGACCGTGATCCCTGTACTGATGACAATGTTCTACAGGCGCCATTTCGAATCGGCGGGCCCGGGAAACATCGAATGGCATAACCCGGCCTACGCCTGGATCGAGCAGCGGTACAAAATGACGATCGGTCAGGTGCTCAGACGCCCATGGTTCACGGTCCTTACCGCGACCGCCATCGTGGCAGTGGTGGTGCTGATAGGGTCGCGTTCCATCGGCACCGAATTCCTCCCGGAGCTCGACGAAGGGTCGTTTAACATACGCTGCTTCTTCCCGGTGGGGATCTCGCTCAGCGAAGCCGGCAAGTACACCCCGGTAATACGACAACTGATCAGCGCCCATCCCCAGGTCAACGTGGTCCTCACACAACTGGGGCGCAACGACGACGGAACCGATCCCTACGGGCCGAACCGGCTGGAGATCTTCGTGGGTCTCGAGGACTATTCCCGCTGGACGAAGACGGTCAGCAAACAGGATCTCCTCCTCCGGATCAGGTCGGAACTCGAGCAGGCGGTCCCGGGCGCGCTCTTCTCATTTTCACAGCCGATACTCGACAATGTCACCGAAGCGGTCACCGGAAGTGTCGCCGATCTCGCGGTCCTGATCAGCGGCGAGGACCTCGACCTGATGAGGCGGGAGGCGGACTCGGTCCTCACGATCATACGGACAATTCCCGGCGCAAGCGAATCGGGGATTGAGCAGGAAGGAAACCAGGCCCAGCTCTCCGTGGAGATCGACAGGACCGCGGCAGCAAGGTTCGGCGTCAATGTCAGTGATATCCAGAAGATGATCGAGGCGGCCGTCGGGGGGAGGCCCGTCAGCAGATTCTATGAGGGGGAGCGGCGGTTCGACATCGTGGTCCGGTATTCGTCTGAATTCCGGAACTCTTTGGATGCGGTGAAGAGGATGACCGTGGTGACCCCGTCCGGCACGCGGGCCGCGATGTCGCAACTGGCGGAAATCAGGCTCGTCGATGGGCCAACGATCATACAGCGGGAGGACGGGAGGAGGCAGATCTCCGTCCGGACGAACATACGCGGACGCGACCAGGGGAGCTTCGTTACGGAAGCAAGGGAGAGAGTGGCGCGCGCGGTCACGCTTCCGAAAGGGTACACGATCGACTGGGGGGGACAGTTCGAAAATCTCTCCCGCGCCGCCTCGCGTCTCGCGGTGGTCATCCCGCTCACCATCGGGATCATTTTCCTGATCCTTTTCCTGCTGTACAGGGACCTCCGGCACGTGGCCGTGGCAATGGCGGGGATCCCGCTCGCCCTGGCGGGCGGCATCGTCGCACTCATGCTGCGGGGCTACAGCTTCAATGTCTCCGCGGGAGTCGGCTTCATATCCCTCTTCGGGGTGTCGATCATCGCAGGGGTGTTGTTCGTCTCCCGGACGAACCGGTTGATCGACGACGAGGGATGCGCGGTCGCCGATGCCGTCCGGAAGGCGTCCATCATCCAGCTCCGTCCGAATCTCATGACAATGCTTCTCGCGCTCCTGGGGCTGATCCCGGCCGCGCGCGCGACAGGGATCGGATCAGACGTGCAACGTCCCCTCGCAACAGTTATCGTGGGAGGGCTCACAGCGGCGCTGTTTCTCACCGTTGTCACGCTTCCAGCCCTGTATCTCATTCTCTTACGAAACCGAAAAGGAGACGTTCATGCTTGAAGTCACGATGTTCCTCGACGAGGACGACCTGCATCAGGACAAACGGATGGACGAGTACATCATGCGCTATCTCATGCATCATGGGATCATGGGCGCTTCGGTGTTCCCCGCGCTCATGGGATACGGTCAGAAACATCATCTCCATCACACGAAGGGGATCGGAACGGTGGACGAAGGACCCATCATGATCCTCTTTGTGGATGATGAAGAAAAAGTCCGGGGCGTGCTCCCCCACATCAAAGAGGTCATCAAGGACGGGCTTATCGTGGCGAAACGCGTCGAACGACTCTGACGTCAGCCGTGCGGAGACCGGCGGCGTTTGAAACTCCACTATGCCGCCGGGCGGCGCCGGACGCCCGGCCGCTATACCCGCGCTTCAGGTGAAAAAGGGATTAGCTCCTCTTTCATCCCTTTGACCTATTCCTTTGGGGACGGGCGCTCCGGATATTCGAACACGAGAACAATGAACCTGACCGCGATCCCCGGTCTGCGCTCTTTGTGAAACTCCCGCTTCTCACTCCTGCGAAGGCGAATGCACAGAACCCAGTTCCATTTGACCGGGAACAGACAATGCGTAAGGGCAAACGGTCAATCCGCCGGACAATTCTCGTCGAGCTGCTCAGGCACCTGAAGTCGGAGTACGACTTCGAGCTCACCCCTGATGCCGTCAGAGAGCTGTTATACGCCAACACAGGGATCGATGCGCTCCTCTCGTTCAGGAGTGACTCGCGTCTCGATGATTTGCATGGCGCACTCTTGCGCCTCCAGTCCGGCAAGTTCGGAATTTGCATTGCGTGCAGGCAGGCGATTGCCTGGAAACTCATGAAGGATGACGTGACAAAACGGGTTTGTCCTTCATGCGAGGCCCATTTCAATCATCGCTGGGTGGAGACGGACGTCCGACTGGCCCTGTCAGTGCAGAAAAGCAGCATCCCGCAAGAGAGATGACCTTCCGGCAGTCTGAAGTATCTCATTGGTGAACCCGACATTCCAGCGTCTGGCCGCTGACGTCCTCCCGGTTGTACCGCATGTGTTGAACGGTGCCGCTGTGAGCATCCACCTTCGATGTTCTGTCAATTCCGGATTTCAGAGGGGGGGGCTCCCCCCCAGCTCGCTGGGGAGGAGCACTTCGCCATCTTTGCCGAAAAGGAATTGCTTCCCTTCGTGGAAAAGAATACTTTGATTGTGAATAACCACTCAGCAACAACCAGTAAAGGGACTGGCAAATGCATCAACCGGATGGAAAAAGATATGAGGGGATGAAATATAACCGCTGCGGAAAAAGCGGAGTCAAACTCCCGGCAATCTCACTGGGTTTCTGGCACAACTTCGGAGGCGTCGACACGCGGGAGAACAGCCGTGCGATGGCCAGGCACGCATTCGATCTGGGTATCACGCATTTCGATCTCGCAAACAATTACGGCCCTCCTCCGGGATCCGCCGAAGAGACCATGGGATACATCCTCAAGAACGACCTGAGCGGGTACCGCGACGAGCTCATCATCTCGACGAAAGCGGGATACGATATGTGGCCTGGACCGTACGGCGACTGGGGCTCGCGCAAGTTCCTGATGGCGAGCCTTGACCAGAGTCTGAAACGCATGGGACTCGACTATGTCGACATATTCTATCATCATCGGCCCGATCCGGAAACCCCGCTCGAAGAAACAATCGGCGCATTATGCGACATCGTGCACAGCGGCAAGGCTCTCTATGCCGGAGTCTCCAACTATCCTCCGGAGCTCACGGGGAAGGCGGAGGACCTCATGAAGTCGATGGGGATGCACATCCTCATTCACCAGCCGAAGTACAGCATGTTCGAGCGCTGGATCGAGGACGGCCTGCTGAAAGAGCTGCGAGACGACGGGATAGGGTGCATAGTTTTCTCGCCTCTCGCACAGGGGCTCCTGACGAACAAGTACCTGGAGGGAATCCCCGCGGACTCGCGCGCCGCAAAACCGACAGGCTTCCTCCGGCCGGAACAGGTGACGCACGAGAGGATTGAAAAAGTCCGCAGACTCAATGAGATGGCGAGGGCTCGTGGCCAGAATCTCGCTCAGATGGCGCTCGCCTGGGTATTAAGGCATACGGAAGTCACTTCCGCGGTTATCGGATCAAGCAAAGTCGGCCAGATCGACGACTCGGTAAAAGCCCTCGAACATGCCGATTTCACCGCGGAGGAGCTGGAAAGGATCGATTCGATACTTGCAGGAAAGTAATTTGCAGAGACAAACATGTTTGTTCTTACCCGTACCGTCACCTACGCTGCGCTCTTTCCTCAGAGGAGGCGTTCTGTCCACAACTCCCTGCACGATCAGTCTCCCGTCTGGGCTGAACGCCACGCTCGTCACCCTGCCGACATTCCCCCGGAGTGGCTCAATCAGGGGCTTCCTCTACTCAACATCCCACTATCGGGAGCTGGCCGATCACGCAGGAATCGCTAGGCCTTGGACGCAACATCCGCTTCGGGCTTCTTTAAACCAAGCACATCTTTCGTAGGAGCGGAACCGGATCGGAAGACAGTACCGAACACCTCGCTCAGTTTATCCGCAGCGACCCCCGAGAACATCCCGGTCAGAAGCGCAAATGCATAGATGGCCATCAGATTCAGGTTGGCGAGACTTGAACCATCGGTGGATCCCCCTGAGGGGTTAATGATTCCACCTCGCATCACATGTAGAAGATTGGCGCCAATCCCGCAGTATTCCCCCGATGATATTGATCCACCGACATTTCAATTTGTTGACTATCCCGGGAGGAATTGCCTCCTGAGTGAGGACAGAAGCTTCAACACAGTCGGTGCGCGGTCGAGATACGACGACAGGCTTTCACATGAGGGGCCGGAAGGGGTTGACGATGTGCAGCTAGTGAAAAAGTTTGCCATAGCAAGGCAACAGGCTTGACTCGAATGAGGAGCTTCTCTACCTTGCATTTGCAGTGCGAGGTATTCATCATTCGGGAAAACCACAAGTCTGCAATTGTCCCTTCTTCTTTGCAAAGCTACCCGAAAGGCCGGATGAGGAGGAAGCGACGTTCCGTTAGTAGACCGGGGCGTGGCCGAAGTGCTAATGAAATTGCTAACTGAGTGCTAACACTCACCGTTTTTGAAGCCGCACTCTGAATCAAAACTGCTCAAAATAACATCGGTTTGGGGAAGAATTTGTGACTCAATGATGTGGTCTCTGTTGACAATTTACACAACAAAGGGAGTAATTATCATGAAAGAAGAAGAAAAGCACCCGGTAACGGGCAGCGCTCACAACCACTCCGCCGGTGGCGGCACGGCGAACCGAGACTGGTGGCCGAACCAGTTGAACCTCGATATCCTGCACCAGCATTCCTCCAAGTCAAATCCAATGGGGAAGGGTTTCAACTACGCCAAAGAGTTCAAGAGTCTCGACCTGGAGGCCGTGAAAAAGGACCTCCGTGAGCTGATGACGAAGTCGCAGCAATGGTGGCCGGCGGACTTCGGCCACTACGGACCTTTGTTTATCCGTATGGCGTGGCACAGCGCCGGCACCTACCGCACCGGCGACGGCCGCGGCGGCGCAGGCAACGGCAGCCAGCGCTTTGCGCCGCTCAATAGCTGGCCCGACAATGTGAACCTCGACAAGGCGCGCCGACTTCTCTGGCCGATCAAGCAGAAATACGGCCGGAAAATCTCCTGGGCCGACCTGATGATTCTCACCGGCAACGTTGCCTTGGAAACGATGGGTTTCAAGACCTTTGGGTTCGGCGGAGGGCGCGAGGACATCTGGGAACCGGAAAAGGACATCTACTGGGGCTCTGAGGACAAGTGGCTGGGTGACAAGCGCTACACAGGCGAGCGGGATCTCGAGAATCCACTCGCTGCCGTTCAGATGGGCCTCATTTACGTCAACCCGGAAGGCCCGAACGGAAACCCGGATCCGATCGCAGCGGCGAGGGACATCCGGGAGACCTTTGCCCGCATGGCCATGAACGATGAGGAGACGGTGGCCCTCATCGCGGGGGGTCACACGTTCGGCAAGACCCATGGCGCCGGTGATGTGAAACAGGTTGGGCCTGAGCCCGAAGCGGCTGGCATCGAGGAGCAAGGCCTGGGCTGGAAGTGCAGCTTTGGTACGGGCAAAGGCGGTGACACGATCAGCAGTGGCCTGGAAGTCGTCTGGTCCCCCACACCCACGAAGTGGAGCAACAACTTCTTCCGGAACCTGTTCGGCTACGAATGGGAACTG
>Ga0182011_10002787_pt1 | contig 14601 bp, 13 predicted proteins | sample 711E1DmetaG_FD_120481 | JGI IMG/M metagenome (GOLD analysis project Ga0182011, IMG submission 120481) | Permafrost microbial communities from Stordalen Mire, Sweden - 711E1D metaG | ecosystem: Environmental > Terrestrial > Soil > Wetlands > Permafrost | place: Sweden: Stordalen | collected... | reverse complement strand
CGTGCCCGCCGCTCCCGGCGCCGCGCTCGCAACCGGGGACCCGGTCGCGCCGCTCGGGGAGGGGGCCGCGGAGGGCGCCGCGGGCGGGGCCAGCTGCGCCTGGAGCCAGGCATCGTAGTCGGCCTTTGTCTCCACTTTCACCTGGAACTGCATGAACTCGTGATAGAGGCCACAGAAGGAGGTGCACTGACCGCTGTACGTCCCGATCCGGTCAGCGTCGAACTGGATCACCTGGTCCCGGCCGGGCGTGATGTCGCGCTGGTAGAGGAACGCCGGGACGTAGAAGGAATGGATGACGTCGATGGAGTGCATGTCGAGCTCCACCGTCTCGTTGACCGGGACGTGCATCGTGGGCGGGGACCAGCCCGTTCGGTCGCCGCCGGCCGGCAGCGTCCCGAAGACCGTCACGCACTTGCCGGCGTTCTCGGGCGCGTTGCAGTCCTGCCAGGCCACGCCCTCGGGCGCGTACACGAACTGCCACTGCCACTGGTAGGCGACGACCCCGATGCGGATCGGCGGCGTCGCGGTGTGCGCGTCGACCGTGTTGAGGGTCTGCCACGAGATGAAGAACAGGGACAGGACGATCGCGATCGGGATCGCGGTCCAGACGATCTCGAGCCGGTTGTTGCCGTGGATCTGCGGCGGCAGCTCGTCGTCGCCCTTCTTCCGCCGGTAGCGCAGCACCGCGAAGAGGATCAGGCCCTCGACGAGGACGAAGATCGCCACGCCAATGCTGAACACCAGCAGGTAGAGATTGCGGGAAGCCTCGCCCTGCACCGAGGCGGCCTCCGGCGGAAACGCGGTTCGCAGGTTGAAGTCGGAGCACGCGGAGAGGAGGACGGCCAGCGAGCCGAGCGCCACCACCGCACCGGCGCGGCGAACCCATCGCTTCGCTGAAAGACCCATGCGTTCGCTGGCCCTCGTGCGTGCCGCGGCGCTCCGGTCGGGCGCGTCCCGCGGCTCCTCCCTGCAACGCTCCGGCTCCGGGGACGGCGGAGGTGCGGAAGCGCGCGAATGATACCCGAAGCGTTGAAATACATGCGCGATTGCGCACGCGACGTCCGAGGCGCCGGCCGGTCCGGGCAGTCCACGGGCGTGGCGGGCGTCGCCCGGGGCCGCTTCGCGCCACAATCTCCGCGTGAACGTCACGCGACCGCCGGTCCAGCCAGGTCCCAGCGGCCGTCCCGGTCGCCGGGTCGGAGCGGGTGCTCGCCGCCTGATCATCGCTGCGGCGGCGCTGCTCGGCCTGCTGGCCACCGCTCCGGGCGTCGCGGCGCACGGCGTCGGGGTGCCGCCCGCCCCCGACCTGGCCGGGCTGGTCCTGGGTTGGTCCTTCGATCCGACGATCTGGCTGCCGCTCTTCGCGAGCGCGGCCGCCTACCTGTGGGCGGTTCGCCGGGTCGACGCGGCGCACCCGGGCAACCCGGTGCCCCGCGATCGTCCGGTCTTCTTCCTGCTGGGTCTCGCCGCGATCGCGATCGCCCTCCAGTCGGGGATCGAGCGCTACGACACGACGCTCTTCTCGCTCCACATGGTCCAGCACGTGATCCTGATCTTCCTGGCCGCGCCGGCGATCGTGCTCTCCGCGCCGATCACGCTGATCCTGCGGGTCGCCTCGCCCGGGATCCGGCACCGGTGGCTCCTCCCCCTCCTCGAGTCGCGCGCCGTCCGCCTAGTCGGCCACCCGCTCGTCGCGTGGGTCCTGTTCGCTGCCGTCATGTGGGGGACCCACTTCTCGCCGCTCTTCGATGCCGCGCTCGAGAACATCTGGCTCCACGACCTGGAGCACGTGCTCTACCTGGTCAGCTCGTTCCTGTTCTGGATGCCGATCGTCGGCCGCGACCCCAGCCCGTGGCGGATCGGGTTTCCCGGGCGCCTCCTCTACCTCTTCTCCCAGATGCCGCTCAACTCGTTCCTCGGCGTCGCGATCCTGTACTCGAGCACGATCCTCTACCCGCACTACGCGACCACCGGGCGTCTCTGGGGACCGACGCCGCTGGAGGATCAGCAGGCGGCCGGCGCGATCATGTGGGGTCTCGGCGACGCCGGCTTCCTGGTCGCGCTGCTGCTGGTGATCGCCGCGTGGATGCGCAACGACGAGGCCGCGACGCGGCGACGCGAGGCCGTGGAGGACGCCCGGGCCGCGGCGGGCGCCGCCCCCACCGATCCGGCCCTCGCGGTCGACCCGGCCTCGCCCGGCGCGCCCTAGGCCTGAGGGCGTCTCAGCCCGGGATCGGCGCCCGGAGATAGGTGGCGTAACGCTCCGGGTCGACGTTGCCGCCCGAGACCACCCCGACGATCGAGCCGCGAACGTCCGCGAGCCCGAGCTCGTCGGCATGGAAGCGGAGTGCCGCGATCACGAGCGCACCCGAGGGCTCGACGACCAGGCGCGCCTCTTCGGCGCCGAGGCGGACGCCGGCGGCGATCTCCTCCTCCGAGACCGTCACGATCCCGTCGAGGAGCGCCCGCAGGTGCGCGAACGTGCGGACCCCGAGGGCCTGTGTCCGGGTCCCATCCGCGATCGTGCGCGAGACGTCGGCGGCCGACCACTCCACGATCCGGTCGAACGCTAGGGACTCGCGGGCATCCGCCGCGAGCTCCGGCTCGACGCCGACCACGCGAGCCGACGGGTGGAGGGCCTTCACCGCGACGGCAACACCGCTGGCCAGCCCGCCCCCGCCGATCGGCACGAGGACGAGCCCGAGATCGTCGATCTCCTCGGCGATCTCGAGGCCACAGGTTCCCTGGCCGGCGATGATCCGGTCGTCGTCGTAGGGCGGGATCACTTCCAGGCCGCGCTCGGCGGCGATGCGCTCGGCGGTCGCCTGTCGCTCAGCGCTCGCCGGCCCCACCGTCACCACCTCGGCCCCGTCGGCGACGACGCGGGCCCGCTTGATGGCCGGTGCGTTCGCCGGCATGACGACGACCGCCGGACAGCCCAGCAGGCGGGCGGCCCGGGCGACCCCCTGGGCGTGGTTGCCCGACGAATAGGTGATCACGCCGCGCTGCCGCCGCTCGGGCCCCAGCGAGGCGATCGCCGTGTAGGCGCCGCGCAGCTTGAACGCCCCGATCGGCTGGAGCGACTCGGCCTTGAGCAGTTGCCGCCCCGCCGGGTCACCGAAGACGACCAGGGGCGTCCGGGCGGCAACACCACGGAGGAGGACTGCGGCGGCCCGGATCTGGTCGAGACCGACCAGGGCCGTCGCGCCGTTCAGCACCTCGACTGCCCACGCCCGCGGCGTCGGCGGGCGCGCCGGCTCACCGGGCGTGGCTGCCGCAGGAGACGCAGGTCGTCGCCCACGGGACCAGCTCCTGGCGTTCGGCGGGGATCGCCGCGCCGCACGTCTCGCAGGTTCCGTAGGTCCCGGCCGCGAGGCGCAGCAGAGCGTGGTCCACGGCGTGAAGGCGGCGTTCCGCCTGCTCGCGAAGCGCCAGGTCGCGCTGCTGGGCGAAGACGTGCGACGCCGCGGCAGCCTGCGACCCGTAGGTCATCTGCCCGGGCGCCTCGATCTCCTCGCCGAGCTCGGTCAGGAGCAGCACGCGCACCTCCTCGAGGCGTTGACGCGCGGTCGGGGTCGGGTCCACGGATGTGCTCACGCGACCCATGCTACGCCGCCCCTGCGGCTGCTGCAGGTCGACCGTATGCTCCCCGGGAGTACCGGGCATTGGCCCGGAGACACCCCCCTGGAGGCGGCATCATGGCAGTCGCGATCGACCCGGTCTGTGGGATGGAGGTCGACACGGAGACGGCGACCCTGACCAGCGAGCACGACGAGACCACCTACTACTTCTGCGGCAAGGGCTGCAAGCTCGACTTCGACGAGGACCCGGAGAAGTACCTCGATCCGGCCTACGTTCCCCACGGCATGTAGCGGGCCCGAGGCGGATAAGGCGGCGATAAGCGGGGCTGGGCAGACTCCACGGCGTGGGGCACGCCCACCGCCGGTCAGGCGGCCATCTCGTGGAGGCGCATGATGCGCCGTGCTCGGGGCCTCGTCGCCCTGCTCAGCTCCGTACTCCTGGGTCTCGCCCTGCTCGCGGCCGCGCAGCCCTCGGCCGGCCGCGCTCCGGATAGCGGGACGCATCGGGCGCTCGCGGCGCAGTCCGGCCCGGGCACCCTCGTGCCGCTTCTCGGCAAGCGCTGGTCCTGAACCGGATCGGCCAGGTCGCCGCTGCGGCCCGCGACGCTGCCCGAACGGCGGCCCGCGACGCCGGCCATTCGGGCTGTTCTGCACGCGCGCGCACCCGACCGGGGGCAGGCTCCCGGTGGTACCCTCCGTTTCGCGCGGGATCACCGGCACCGGTGGCGACGCGGCCGGCACGAACGCACCATGAGCGGAGGAATCTTCCCAGATGACCTACACGATCGCCGAGCCGTGCGTCGACGTGATGGATCAGGCGTGCGTAGCCGTCTGCCCCGTCGACTGCATCCATTTCGAGCAAGGCGTCGATCGCACCCTGTACATCGACCCGAACGAATGCATCGATTGCGGCGCGTGCGAGCCCGAGTGCCCGGTCAACGCGATCTATCCGGAGGAGTCGGTGCCGGCCGGCTGGGCCCAGTACACGCCGCTCAACGCTCTCTGGTTCACGGACAAGGCCGCCGCGCGCGCCATGCTCGAGACGCTGAAGCCCGCCTGAGCCGGCCGCCCGTCAAGACGGGCGGACAAACCCAAGACCTCCCAGCGGCCGCCGCTGCCGCCCCGCGACCTCGACGACCGGCCCTCGGTTCACGGCGGCCGGTCGTTCCGTCCCCGGAGTGTCGTGCGCATCGTCTCGCTGCTCCCCGCGGCAACCGACATCGTCTGCGCGCTCGGGCTCGCGGACGACCTGGTCGGCCTCACGCATGCCTGCGAGGCTCCGGAGGTCGCCGGCGCCCGCGTCGTCACCCGGCCGCGCGCAGGCATCATCGCGCCCGGCCCAGACGTCGAACGCTTCGAGGTCGACGAGGCTCAGCTCGCGGAGCTCCGTCCCGACCTCATCCTGGCCCCGGAGGGATGGTCGCGTGCCCGCCCGGCACCGGCGGGCACGGCCGGACCCGCCGGCACGCGACCTGCGCGACCGACCGTCGTCACCCTCGCGCCGTTGACGATCGAGGGCATCTTTCACGCGATCTCCACGGTCGGTGCCATGACCTCGTCCGAGGACGAGGCGCTCGGCCTCGTCGAGGTCCTCCGCGAGCGCCTCGCCGACGTCGAGGAGGTGGTCGTCGCGCGGCGGGCCGCCGGCCATGGGCCGCCGCGGGTGATCGCGCTGGAGTGGCTCGACCCGCCCTTCGCGGCGGGTCGCTGGGTCCCCGAGCAGATACGGTGGGCCGGTGCCTGGGACCTCCTGGGGCGCGACGGCGGGGCGGCCGCGCCCGTCGGGTGGGAGACGGTTCGAGACCTCGACCCGGAGATGCTCCTCCTCATGCCGCGGGGCGCCGACCTCCCAGGGACCCAGGCTTCCTGGGGGCGGGTGCCGCGTCCAGCGTCATGGCAGGAGGTCCAGGCCGTCCGGCGCGGCAACGTCTTCGCCCTGGATGCCGCGGCCTACTTCTCGAACCCCGGGCCGCGCGTGATCGACGGCATCGAGCTGCTCGCCGAGCTGTTCGATCCCGACGGGTTCGTCGACGTCGCGCCACCCGGCGGCTGGGTGCCGGTCGACTGAGGCTCGTCGAGCCGGGCGCGGATCGGGGCGCACAGGCCCGCTGAGGTAGACTCGCCGCCATGTCGCCGCTCGAAGGACGTACGCTCGCGACCATCGGCACGGGCGTGATGGCCGAGTCCATGATCGCCGGGCTCCTCCGTGGCCGGCTCGTCGACCCGGCGAACCTCGTTGCGAGCCACCCGCGTGCCGACCGTCGCGAGGAGCTCGCCGCGCAGCACGGCATCCGGGTCACGCCCAGCAACGTGGTCGCCGTCGCCGGTGCCGATGTCGTCGTTCTCGCGGTGAAGCCGCAGATGCTCCCGCGCGTCGCGCGCGAGATCGGGCCCCACCTTCGGCCGGGCCAGCTGGTCCTGAGCGTGATCGCCGGCGCCACCACCGCGGCGCTCGCCGGGCTGCTCGGTCACCGCGAGCTGGTTCGCAGCATGCCGAACACGCCGGCCCAGCTCGGCCGTGGGATCACCGTCTGGTACGCGACCCCGGAGACGTCCGAGGAGCAGCGGGCCCAGGCGAGAGCGCTCCTCGCGACCCTCGGCGTCGAGATCGAGGTGGACGACGAGAAGCTCGTGGCGATGGCGACGGCCGTCTCCGGAACCGGACCGACCTACGTCTTCCTCGTGATGGAGGCGCTGGTCGACGCTGCCGTCCATCTCGGCTTCCCGCGCCACGTGGCCCACGACCTGGTGGTCGAGACGCTGGAGGGGAGTGCGGCCTTCGCGAAGGCATCCGGCACGCATCCCGCGGTACTCCGCAACATGGTCACCTCGCCGGGCGGCACCAGCGCAGCAGCGCTCCACGAGCTCGAATCCGGGCGCCTCCGGACCGTCCTGTCCGAGGCGGTATGGGCGGCCTACCGGCGCACGGTGGAGCTCGGCGAGCAGCTCGAGGCGTCGATCGAGACGCCGGATCGGCCGGCCGGCCGGTGAGGCTCGCGCTGGCATCGGCTCGTCCCGCGCCGAGGTGACCGAACCGGCGGCCCGCCCGACGCGCGGCCTTCTCGCGGTCTTCGCACACCCGGACGATGAAACGTTCGGCGTGGGCGGCGTCCTTGCGCTCGCGGCGGCGCGCGGGGTCCCGACGCACCTGGTGTGCGCGACCGACGGCGATCTGGGCGGGGTTGCAGGCGCGCGCGAGCTCGATCGCGAGCTGCGGCGGGGCGAGCTGCGCGAGGCGATGACCGCGCTCGGCGTCGCGGAGCCGATCTTCCTGGGCTACCGCGACAGCGGGATGGAGAACTGGGTCCGCCCGGCCGACTGCTTCGCCAACGCCGACACGGAAGAGGTCGTCCGACGCCTGGAGGCGATCATCGAGGAGGTGCGACCGACGGTGATCCTGACGTTCGACCCCGGCGGCATCTACGGGCACCCGGACCACGTCACGATCTCGGCCCGCGCAACCGAGGCATATCGGCGCGCTGCGCTCCGGCCGGGCGGTCCGCGCGTGCTGTATCACCAGGCGATCTCCCGGAGCGGGCTGGCCGAGATGGGACGTCTCCAGGAGGCGTTCGCCGCCCTGCGCGGGGACGCGGCGGCGCCGGCCCCGCCGTCGGAGGACGACCTCCTCCAGCAGCGTCGTTTCGTCGAGCTGGCGCGACCCGACGAGGAGGTCACCACGATCGTCGACGTCCGGAGCGTGCTCGACCGCAAGCTCGCCGCACTTGCCGCCCATGCCAGCCAGATGCGCGACGGCGGCTGGGCGGGCGCGCCGCGCGAGATCGTGGAGCAGTTCCTGGGACGGGAGACGTTCGTGCGGGTGGATCCTCCGCGGCTGCCGGGAGAGCGCGAGACGGAGCTCCGCGGCGTCGTATAACGCCGCCGATGCCTACGGGACGCCGCTCCGAAGCCGCCGAGGAGCCCCTCCTCCCCAACGCCGACACGGCGCTCGAGGCCGCCGCGGCTGCGGCTGCGACCGACTCCCCCGTGCCGGAACAGCTCCCGTCTCCGGAGCCGCCCGGCCCTGCGGCCGATGCGCCCGGTCCCGCGGCCGCTCCCCGCCGGCGCGGGCGGCCGCCCGGCTCGAAGAACCGGCCGAAGCCGGCACCGGATCCGGGGGTCCCCGAACGTCCCGCCTCGAGCCGGGCCGTGCCCCGGACGTCCAGGGTGCGCGCGCCGGGCGCGGCGGCAGGATCGAGCAACGCCCGCATCACGATCGAGCAGATCGTTGCCGTCGATTCACCCCGCGAGCCGCGCCTCTCGCCGGACGGCAGGCGCGTCGCCTACACGGCCGAGGCGGGCGGGGCCCGCCAGGCCTTCATCCTCGACCTGCGGAGCAACGCGACCCGCCAGCTCACCGCATCGGAGAAGGCCGTCTCGGACCCCCAAGTGGGCGCCGGACGGCGAGCACCTCGCCTTCGTGCGCGACGGGGCGATCTGGATCATCGGTGCCGACGGCAGCCGGCCGGCCATCCTGACGGACCACCCCGCCGGGAGCAGCGCGCCGCGCTGGGCACCCGACGGCCGGGCGATCGCGTTCATCTCGCGCCGTCGGGGGTGGAGCCAGGCCTGGATCCAGGAGGCCCCGCTTCCGCGCCGTGGCCGGCCACCCGCACGCCCGGTGACCCCGGAGCCGCGTGCCGTGACCCCCGTCGGCGTCGACGTCGAGGACCTTGCGTGGTCGCCGGACGGGACGCGGATGGCGCTCACGGCGTCGCGCCGGCCGGACCTCCTGACGAACCAGGTCACGGTCCTGGATCTCGCGTCCGGCGAGGAGCGCACGGTCGCCGGCGAAGCGGAGTGGGCGACCGGGGCGCGCTGGCTGCCCGACGGCAGCGGGCTGCTCTTCGTCGGTGACGCGGATGGCTGGTTCCAGGTCGTGCGCGTCGGGGCCGACGGCACGGGGCGCACGGCGCTCACCTCGGGCGCGGTGGAGCACGGCGCCCCGGGAGTCCTGTTCGGGATCGCCCCGCTGCCGTCTCCCGACGGGACGCGCTTCGTCCATGCGGTCATCCGCGACGGGCTCCAGGAGCTGCACGTTTCCCCGATGGCAGCCGCGGCCCCGCCGAAGCGGCGGCGCGGCCGGCCGCCGAAGCACCCGGTCGGAGGCGAGACGACCGGGGTCGGAGCCTCGGTCCGCATCGATCCGATCGACGGGGTCTGGCTGGCCGTCGCGTGGATTCCCGACGGGAGCGGCATCCTCGCGATCGGGGAGTCCACGCGCGAGCCGTCGGACCTCTGGATCCTGCCCGTTCCCGGCCCGGACGGGACGCCGGCGCGCCGGCCCCGGCGGCTCACCCGGAGCCGCCCGGCCGCCCTGGAGGTGAGCGGCTTCGTGGAGCCGGAGCGGCGCACGATCACCGCTCGCGACGGGCTCGCCATCCCGGTCACCCTCTGGCGGCCGCCGTCCGCGACGGGACGACGGGGCGGGCGCAGCGTGCCCACGGTCGTCCACGTGCACGGTGGCCTCACCGGGCAGGCCTTCCGAAGCTGGGTCCCGCTCCGCGACCTGCTCGTCGCCGAGGGCTTCGCCTTCCTGTCGGTCGACTTCCGCGGCTCCACGGGATACGGCCGCGCGTTCCGTCACGCCAACCGCGACGAGTGGGGCCACGCCGACGTCCACGACGTCATCGACGCGGCCCGCTGGGCGAGCGCGCAGCCCTGGTCGAACGGCAGGCTGGCGATGTACGGCGGGTCCTACGGGGGCTATCTCACGCTCTGTGCCCTGGTGGAGGAGCCGTCCATGTGGGCGGCCGGCGTCGACCTCTTCGGCGACTCCGAGATCGCGGAGAGCTACCGCCACGGCGACCGGATCGGCCGGATCGACCTGGAGCGGATGATGGGCACGCCGGACGACCCCTCCCGCGCGCAGCTCTACCGGAGGGGCTCGCCGCTCTACCGCGCCGAGCGAATCGAGGCACCCCTCCTCCTGCTCCACGGCCGGAAGGACCGGCGGGTCGTGCCGCTGATGACTGAGAAGATGGTCGAGGCGCTCGAGATCGAGGGGAAGTACCACGAGGTCCACTGGTACGCCGACGAGGCGCACGGCTGGGAGCGGCGCGAGAACCAGCGCGACGCCTTCGGCCGCATCCTCGCCTGGCTGAAGCGCCATCTCGCCGGCGAGCCGCCACCCGCCGCCGAACCGTCCGGCGTGCGAAACGAACCGCATCGCTGACCCATCCGCGCGGTAGCCTTGCATCGTTCCGGCGGCGCCCGTCGCCGATCCCTGGAGGCAGCTCGATGACCACGAGCGGAAGGTTCGACGACGCTCCGGAGCGGGCCCTCCGATCGATCTTCCTGGGCCTGTCGCAGCAGCGGTTCCTGGAGCGGCTGGCCGTCAGGGTCCCAATCACGCGCCCGATGGTGGGCCGATTCGTGGCCGGCGAGACGCTCCCCGAGGTGCTGGGAGCGCTCGAGCGGCTTCGGGAGTCCGGCTTCACGACGACCGTGGACGTCCTCGGCGAATCCGTCTCGTCGGCCGAGGAGTGCGCGCTTGCTGCCGCGCGCTACGAGGAGACGCTCGCCGCGCTCGCCGATCGCGGCCTCGAGCGCAACGTGAGCCTGAAGCTGACCCAGATGGGCCTGGACATCTCCGAGGAGCTCTGTCGCGAGACGGTCGCCCGGATCATGCGTGCCGCCGCGGCCGTCGGCGCGTTCGTTCGGTTCGACATGGAGGACCACCCGAAGACCGATCGAACGCTCGCAATCTGGCGCGAGCTGCGGCCGCTCAACCCCGAGACCGGGGTCGTGATCCAGGCCGCGCTTCGACGGAGCGCGGCCGATATCGAGGCACTCATCGCCGAAGGAGCCCGGGTTCGCCTGTGCAAGGGCGCCTACAACGAGCCGGCGTCGGTGGCCTTCCGCGCCCGCGAGGAGGTCGACGCGTCCTACGAATCGCTCGCCCGGAGCCTGCTTCGCGACGGCGCGTACCCGGCCCTTGCCACGCACGACGGGCGCCTGATCGGGCGCCTGCTGCGCTTCGCGGAGTCCGAGGGGATCGCGGCGGACCGCTACGAGTTCCAGATGCTCTACGGCGTGCGCCGGGATCTCCAGGCGGAGCTGCTCGAGCTGGGCCAGCGCGTCCGGGTCTACGTGCCCTACGGGACGGAGTGGTATCCGTACTTCATGCGCCGACTCGCCGAGAAGCCCGCCAACGTCACGTTCCTGCTGCGGAGCCTGCTCAAGGAGGGCCGCCGCCCGGCGGCCTGACCGCCCGGCCCGGGCTCACGCCCCGAGCCGCTCCCGCAACCACGCAGTCATCTCGTCCACGATCCGGGCGCCGTCCTGCGGATCGTGGTGCAACTCGTGGCGCACGTCCGGGTAGACCCGGCGCTCGACGGACGGGTAGGCGCCGGCGAATGCGCTCGTCCCGGTGGGCACCAGGCGGTCGGCGCCGCCGTGGACTAGCAGGACGGGAAGCGGGAAGCCACCGCGATCGGCGAGTCGACGCCGCACCCGGTCCATCGCGGCGAAGATCTCGCGAGCCAGCCGGAAGCTCGTTCGCGACTCGCACAGGGGGTCGGCGGCGAACGCCGCCCCGATCGCCGGGTCGCGCGAGAGCGCCGAGCCGTCCCACGGGTTGGCGATCGCGGCGCGCGGGAGGACCGCCGCCAGGATCGGAACGGCGCGCCGCAGGGCAGGCTGCACGTTCGACCCGAGGGCCGGTGCCGAGAGGATCGCGGCGTCCGGCAGCGGGCGACCGTCCAGCAGGTAATCGGCGAGCAGCAGCCCGCCCAGCGAGTGGCCGTAGATCGCGCTCGGCAGGCCCGGCCGGCGCGAGGCTGCCAGCCGATCCTCGACGTCGTCGAGGTAGCTGGCCCACCGCTCGACGTCCGCGCGGCGTCCGGCCGACGCGCCGAAGCCTCGATGATCGAAGGAAGCGGTCGCGATCCCGGCCGCTGCGAAGCGTCCGGCGGTCGCTTCGTGGCGTCCGGAGTGCTCGCCCAGGCCGTGGACCACCAGGAGCGTGGCCCACGGCGTGCCGGCGGTCGGCCAGCGCCGTGTCAGGAGCGCCGTGCCGTCGCGCGCTGCCAGCGTCTCGGTCTCGACCACCGCCAGATCGTACGCTCCCTCAGGCCTCCTCGACGACCGCGGCCGTGGTGCCACCCGGTGTCGTCTGGGCGACGATGACGCCGGCGAGCACCAGGAACCCGCCGACGAGCTGCACGGGTGAAAGGCGCTCGCCGAAGAGAAGCGTCGCCAGCGTGATCGTCCAGACCGGCTCGACCGTGGAGACGAGCGCCGCCTGGGCCGCGCCGATCCGCGCCGTCCCCGCGTAGAAGGCGGAGATCGCGAGCGCGGTCGAGAAGACCGCGATCCCCGCCAGCCCGTACCAGGCGCCGGCGGGCACACGCGACGGCACGATCGGCTCACCGGTCGCGGCCGCGAGGATGGCAACCACGCCGAACGTCGCGCTCAGCATCACGGCCGAGGCGACCGCGGGTCGCGTCTCGGCGCCGGCCCCGCCGGCCCCGCCGGTCCGCTCGCTGGCCGTCTCGCCCCGCCGCTCCCCGGCAAGGTGGGCGGCGAGGATGATGTAGACGGCGTAGATGCAGGGCGATGCCACGATCAGCACCAGGCCGAGCGGGTCCGCGTGGGTCTCGATCCCGCCGATCGTCAGGGCGACCCCACAGCTGACGATCCCGAGCGCGGTCCACGGCCGGCGACCGCGCAGGCCGTGCCCGAACCGGATCGAGAGGACGGCGACGAGCGCCGGGTACATGTAGACGATGAGCGACGCGAGGGAGGCCGAGATCGTCTCGAGCGCGGCGTAGTACGTGCCGGCGTTGCCCACGAAGAACGCGCCGAGACCGAGCAGCGCGAGGACCCGGCGGCGCGGCAGCGCGCGCAGACCGGCCCGGTTCGCGGGGACCAGGAGCGCCCAGGCCCAGACGAGCAGCCCGGCCAGCAGGAATCGCCAGTACAGGAGGGCCAGCCAGTCGAGGCCGGAGGCGTAGACGCTCTTCGCGAAGAGCGGACCCGACCCGTATCCGCACGCGGACGCCGCCGCAAGCGCGACACCCAGGGCCCGGCGACGATCCACGGCCGGAGCCTAGCAAGCGCGCCGCCCCCGCGTTCGACCGGCCGGCGCGCACCCGAGGCCCGTCCGCGGTCCCCGGGCCGCTCGCGCGGCGCTCGTACCGCCCCAAGCGCCTGACGAACCCATGCCCGTGCGCTACCCTCATTCCGATCATCTCGGCGCGCAGCGCCGTGGGCTGACGGCCTCGAGCGGTCGCGTCCCACCCGACCCGCGCTGCTGTTCGAAGGAGCCAGCAGGAACCGTGACGAGCACGAAGGCGCACGACGTCCCGGTCCAGGAGCTCGAACGCGTCACGATCCGGTTCGCCGGCGACTCCGGCGACGGGATGCAGCTGACGGGCACGCAGTTCTCCCGGGCCGCGGCGGTGTTCGGCAACGACATCAGCACGTTGCCGGACTACCCGGCCGAGATCCGGGCCCCGGCCGGATCGATTCCCGGCGTGTCCGGGTTCCAGATCTCGTTCAGCTCCAGCGACATCCACACGCCCGGCGACGCCCCGGACGTCCTCGTGGCGATGAACCCGGCTGCGCTTCGGGCCAACGTCCGCGACCTCGTTCCGGGCGGCGCGATCATCGTGGACAGCGACGCGTTCACCCCGCCGAACTTGGCCAAGGCCGGCTACGCCACGAGCCCGCTGACCGACGATTCGCTGCGCTCCTACGTGGTCTTCCAGATCCCCGTCTCGACCCTCAACGCCAGGGCGCTCGAAGGCCTGGACATGACCAGCAAGCAGGTCGACCTGACCCGGAACTTCTTCGCCCTCGGCGTGATGTTCTGGCTCTACGGCCGGACCATGGAGACCACCGAGACCTGGATCGACGAGAAGTTCGGGGGCCGCCCGGTCATCGCCGAGGCCAACCGGCGGGCGCTGCAGGCCGGCTATGCTTTCGGTGAGACGACCGAGATCTTCCACGAGACGTATCGCGTGGCGCCCGCCCGGCTTGCCCCCGGCACCTACCGCAACATCACCGGCAACGAGGCGACCGCGCTCGGCATGCTCACGGCGTCGAAGCTGGCCGACCGCGAGCTCGTCTACGCCTCGTACCCGATCACGCCCGCGTCCGAGATCCTCCACTACCTGTCGGGCTGGAAGAACTTCGGGATCAAGACCTTCCAGGCCGAGGACGAGATCGCCGCGATCGGGGCGGCGCTGGGGGCCAGCTACGGCGGCGCGCTGGGCCTGACCGGGACCTCCGGGCCCGGCATGGCCCTCAAGGCCGAGATGCTGGGCCTGGCCGTGATGGTGGAGCTGCCGCTCGTCGTCATCGACGTCCAGCGTGCAGGGCCGTCCACCGGGATGCCGACGAAGACGGAGCAGAGCGACCTGTTCCAGGCGATCCTCGGGCGCAACGGTGACTCGCCCCTCCCGGTCGTCGCGCCGGCCACGCCGGCCGAGTGCTTCGACTACGCGATCGAGGCCTGGCGGATCGCGCTCCGCTACATGACGCCGGTCGTGTACCTGTCCGACGCATTCCTGGCCAACGGCTCCGAGCCGTGGCGCATCCCCGAGCTCGAGACCCTCGCCGACCTGCGCGTCCCCAACCGGACCGAGCGCGCGGGCTTCTACCCGTACGATCGAGACCCGGAGACGCTCGCGCGGCCGTGGGCCGTCCCGGGCACGCCCGGCCTGGAGCACCGGATCGGCGGCCTGGAGAAGCTCGACGTGCTGGGGACGATCAGCTACGACCCGGCCAACCACCACCGGATGCAGATGCAGCGCGCCGAGAAGATCGCCCGGATCGCTCGCGACATCCCGCCGCTCGACGTCTTCGGGCCACCGCGGGGCGAGCTCCTGATCCTCGGCTGGGGCAGCACCTACGGCGCGATCCGGAGCGCGGTCGAGCGGCTCCAGGCGCAGGGCCGCTCGGTGGCCCATGCGCACCTCCGCCATCTCAACCCGTTCCCTGCCAACACCGGCGACGTGGTCCATGCCTACGAGCGGGTGCTCATCCCCGAGGTCAACATGGGCCAGCTCCGGATGTT
>Ga0182011_10002786_pt1 | contig 14605 bp, 9 predicted proteins | sample 711E1DmetaG_FD_120481 | JGI IMG/M metagenome (GOLD analysis project Ga0182011, IMG submission 120481) | Permafrost microbial communities from Stordalen Mire, Sweden - 711E1D metaG | ecosystem: Environmental > Terrestrial > Soil > Wetlands > Permafrost | place: Sweden: Stordalen | collected... | reverse complement strand
GATAAGCAAGCACCTGTACGTGCCCGACGTCGTGGACTACGACCTCATGATCAGGACCGCCGGCGAGTCGAGGATCAGCAACTTTCTGCTCTGGGAGATCGCCTACGCGGAGCTGTACTTCACGCCGGTCACCTGGCCCGACTTCCGCAAAGAGCACCTGATGGAAGCGATAGCGGAGTACAACAGGCGCATCCGCAAGTTCGGCGCCATCTAGGGTGGGCAGGTACGCAGCAGATGGGGACAGGTACTTTCTAGTTGTTTTTCTACCGGTTGTTCCGCTCATAGATTGACGGCTGGAAGAACAAGTCGAAAGTACCTGTCCCCAGGTATGCGCGAAGTAGAAAAGCGAGTGGAAAGGACCTGGATATTAGGGGCGTTCGTCGATCGCGAGCCTCTTGAGCTCCTGCTCGGTCGGTATCCCGACCTCGTTCCAGCCCCGGAGCCGGTAGTACCGCAGCAGCATCCTGGTCAATGGCACGACCTTGCCCGCCATCGGCCCTTCCCTGAAGGGCTCGCCGATGAAACGCAGGGGAAGGCTGTCGTCCTTGCTCGTCAGGCCCTCGCGAAGGTTGAAGAGCCTCTCCAGCGTGAACGTCCTCTCGCCGGCCCTCAAGAAGGCGCGCCTGTTGTAGTGGACACCCGTCGCGAAAGCGAGCGCTCGGTGGTAATCGTCCAGGTTTATCGTGGCGGACGATATGTTGGGCATCCGTCCGGTGAAGAACCCGATCACCCAGGGGGGAAGGTGCGCGATCCAGTCGGGCACCGTGAGCAGGCAGTACGAAGCCCGGTTGCACGCCACCATGCAGTCGAGCGCCGAGAACATATTCTGCGCGAAGATCGTCAGCTTTATCTTGCCGGCTCCGCGGGGACCCGGGATAGCCACCGGCTTTCCCAGCGCCTCGGTCGAGACCATCATCGAGGAGATGTGGCTCCCCCCGGCAGGGCAGGTAGCGTATGCAAGCCCCTGGCCCCAGGCGCCGCGCGGGTCGTACCCGGGAAGCTCGAGTCCCTTCACCACCATCGCCAGGTCGGAGAAGCCGTACTTGAGGATAAGGCTGGTCGCGCCGTCCGCGAGCTCGTCACCCGGCCCTTTCCTGGTCGCGATGAGCCTGAGCAGCGGCCCGATCTCCTTGCCGCTGCCAAAGCTTATCGGAAGATCCATGCGGGCCCTGTCCGCCAGGTCCATGGCAAGGGCTATAGTGCCGCCCGCGCTAATGGGGTCGAGCCCCAGCAGGTAGCAGAGGTAGTTGTTGCGGACTATAGTCTCGAGGTCGTCGATCATCAGGTTGCTGCCCAGCATCGTGAGCGGCTGGTAGCCGGGGCCTTTCACGCGCACGGTCCCTGATCTGGTGTTCAGCTTCATCTCGGTGGTGCAGTCGACAGGGCAACCCTGGCAGTTGAGGGCCTTGCGCCTTATCTGTGAGCGCAGCGCGTCGCCGCTGATCTTCTGGATGCCGTCAAACGAGCCCGTGGTGAAGTTGCGCGTCGGCAGCACGCCCTTCTCGTTGGCGATCGCGAGGTTTCCGGCGGCGCCGTACTTGGGGTAGGAGTCGGAGGTCCTGAGCCGCTCCTTGATAGAATCCGACGGCCTGTCGAGCCTCTCACGGTCGAAGACCGGTACGTCGAACGAGCCGCCCACCCTGATAGCTTTGACCAGCTTCGAGCCCAGCACCGCGCCCGTCCCGCCCCTCTGGGCGGTGTGCTCCCCGGAGACGATGGTGGCGTACCTGACCATGTTCTCGCCGGCCGGACCGATGCACATCACGCTCGCCACGCGACTCTCCAGCAGCTCCTGGGCCTGGACCACGTTGGTCCCCCACAGCTTTCCCGCGTCCCGGATCTTCCAGCGTCCCTCGGTGATGTCGACGATGACCGGGCGGGGGGAGCGCCCGCGCAGGATGACCCCGTCGTAGCCGCACGACTTGAGCCTGGCGGCGAAGTCGCCCCCCAGCGAGGCCCCGACAATGGTGCCCGAAAGCGGCGACTTGGTGCATATCGACAGGTGGTTGACGGCGGGAATGCCCAGCCCGGTTAGCGGACCGGTCATGAGCAGGATGACGTTGTCGGACGAAAAGGGGTCGACGTGCGGCTCCAGGCCCTTGTAGAGCAGCCACACTCCCAGGCCCTTGCCGCCGATATACTTCTGTACTATCTCCTCGGGGATGACGAACTCCTTGCCGGAGCCGTCGCTCAGGTTCAGGTTGAGGAGTTTGCCCGCATATCCATCCAAGTGAAACCGTTCCGTTCGGGGACTCGTCGTAAACACAGGCGACCAGTGCGCGGCCACCCGATGTATTTTACGACAACGGAGGTTGTTAGACCTGTCGAGCGGGGTATCTCGTGACAGTTACCATCGTTATAATTACTGGTAGTCGGACAGGCCTGACGCTAGGGAACCCGTTATGCGAAACCATTTCAACGTGAGGTGACAGATGAAGAAGTTACTGGTCCTTCTGCTGCTCGTGCCACTGGCGCTTGCGCTGGTGCTCACGCTGCCCGGGTGCTTCGGCCCGAGCGCCGAGCAGATAATGAAGGACGCCACCAAGGCTGACAACGACTTGGTGACGGTCCACTTCGTGTCCGAGTCGACTCAGAAGCTGCCGCGCGCGCCGCTGGCACAGGGCAAGGTACAGCCCCAGAACTACGTGCAGAAGTCTGAGGGCGACATCGACCTCAAGACCCAGAACTCCAAGGTCAAGACCGAGCTGGTGAGTGGGGTAATGGTGACCAAGCTGCAGATCGGCGACAAGCAGTACTGGCAGCTGGCGGGCAACTGGTACGAGGTTCCGCCGTCGGTCCAGGCGACGCAACCGGCGACCCAGTTCCTGTCGGTCTCGCAGTACATCAAGTCGTTCAAGAGCATCAAGAAACTGGGCGACACCAACGTCCAGGGCGAGGCGTGCTACCACCTCCAGGCCGAGCCGGACATGAAGGAATTCGTGAAGCTCCCAATCATCACCGATCTCTTGAAGGACTCCAGCGGCAACCAGACCAGGACGGTCGATGACCTGGCCGCCGCCAAGATAGTGCTCGACTTCTACGTGCTCAAGAGCAACAGCTTCTTCAAGAGGGAGGACGTTTCGATAACCATCAAGGCAAACACTGACCTGATCAAGCAGGGTTATGCGGAGCCGGGCGACAACGTCGGCCTGGATCAGTCGGTGACGTTCAGCAACTTCAACGAGAAGATAGTCTTCACCACCCCGTCGAACGTCAACCCGTTCCCGGCTAAGACCTAGATCCTCTCAGCACACCAGAAAGAAGCGCCACCGGTGCCTGTCACCGGTGGCGCTTTGTTTTACCTGCGTTCTAGTCGCCGTCGGCGCTTTCCAACACAAGCTGAAGGCCATCGACGGATTCGATACGATCACCGCGCCGGAACGCGTTTTGGGTATCGGCACGGCGATCTCAGTCCGTTTCCTTCCCCAGTGAAGGGCCGTGGCCCCGGGACTCTATGAATCAAGGTGATATCAATGGAAGGTTATCCGACGGAATTCCGCGTGAAAGTGACGGGGCAGGGCGTTTGCGCAGCCTTCCTAGCATCGAGAGATTCAGAGTATCTGCCGAACACAAATGCGGAGACAGCGAGCAAATGAGCTGCCCCCGCCACACCTCAGATCTTACTATTCGTATATCTTTTCTTCGTCATTGTAGGCCTCGGGAGCATCGAACTCCGTGTCCCGGCCGGCGGCCTTCACTTCCGCCCCTAGTTCTTTGTAGAGCTCGTGCTGGATGATCAGGTTCATGATCTCGTTAGTACCGGTCCAGATCATGATGAGCCTGGTGTCGCGGAGCATACGCTCGATGGGGTAGACGTTGGTGTAGGCTATCCCGCCCATGGCCTGCATCGCGTGGTTCACCACGTGCCAGGCCATCTCGGTCGAGAACTTCTTGGACTCCGAGACCATCCGGCGCAGCCTTCCCGCGCTGACCTGCCCGCTGTCGATGGCGCTGGCGGTTGCGTACACCAGGGCGCGGGCGGCATCGAGTTCCGTCTGCGCCTCGGCGATCTTGAAGGACACGGCCTGGAAGTTCTTGATCTGCTGACCGAACGCCTTCCTCTTGGTGGTGTACCTGGCCGCGACCTCGATGGCGGCGCGCGCCCCCCCGAGCGATCCGGCGGCGGAGGTGAGGCGCTCGGGGATCATCATCCGGTAGAAGATCTTGCCGCCGTCGCCCTGGGCGCCGACGATGTTCTCAGCGGGCACCCTGGTGTCGTGGAACATGACTCGGCCGGTGCCTCCTCCGCGTGCCCCCATCAACCCGTAGACGTGGCGCACCTCGATGCTGTCGTCGCGGTCGACCAGGAAGCAGGAGAGGCTGTCGCGCGGCGGGCCTTCCGTGTCGGTCTTGGCGTAGGCCATGAAGTAGTCGGAGCCCTCGGCGCCGACGATGAACCGCTTCTGGCCGTTCAGCACGTAGCTGCCGTCATCCTTCACGGCGGTTGTGGTGGCGCCGAAGAAGTCGGAGCCGCCCCTCGGCTCGGTCAGCGCCTCGGAGCAGAACTTCCTGGCCGCGCACGTCGGCGCCAGGTACCTCTCCTTCTGCTCCTTGTTGCCGAACTCGTTGGTGCACTCACCCACGATGGAGACCAGCGAGTACAGGCAGGCGGGCGGTATTCCCAGGGTCGCGACCTCCTCGATCGCTATGCATTCCTCGACCCAGCCCAGGCCGCGGCCGCCGTACTCCTTTGGGAACCGCAGGCCGAGCAGATTGCGCCTGGCCGCCTCCAGCAGGATCTCCTTGGGGAACTGTATCTTCTCGGCGTCCATGTCCAGCAGGTACTGCCGGTCGATGGAGCGGGTGAAATCACGGACCTCCTCCTGGAGCTCCTTCTGTTCCTTGGTCATGAGGAAATCGAACATGCTGCCTCCTCCTGTTTGTACGGCTGTGAGCCGGGAAGTTCCATCCAGCCGGGCGCCAGACTTATCCATCTATTATAGAATAGGCGGAAACTGAATCGAGGTAACTACCCGTAATGGCCAAGAAAAAGAAGAAAAAACCTCAACCGGGAGCGCGTAAGCCCAGCTACGCGAAGGGCAAACCACCCGAGGAGAAGCCGGCAAAGAAGGGGCCGGTGAGGGCCGCGCCGGCTACGTCCGGCAAAGGTGCTCCCGGGAAGGCCGCCGCCGGCAAGCCGACTGCGAAGGCCGCCGGCGACAAGCCGGGCGCGAAGGCCAAGGCGGAGCCGCAGCCGCAGCCGAACTTCAACCTGGTGAGGAAGGGCACCCTCGAGATGAAGGTGTATCTCATCCTTCTGGTGGTCGTCGCCATCTCCGCCCTGGTCCAGTACCCGCTCGCCATCCAGGACGCCAACACTTCCTACGCGGCGGCCAAGAAGAGCTACCCCACCGACGTCCAGAAGTTCCAGCAGAAGTACAAGACCGCTGCCGAGCAGAAGACGCACGCCAGCGATAAGCCCGTCGCGCCCAAGAAACCCACGTTCTCGGACTTCCTTCTCTACCAGGCGCTGTTCCTGTTCATCCAGTCGGCGCTGTTCGCCTTCCTGGCGCTCAACGTGCAGAGACGGACTGACCTCGGTACTCCCTTCCTGGACAAGGCCGCGATGAGCGAGGCCACGTCCTCTGACTTCGGCGACCTCTTTGCCTGGTCCATCCCCTTCGGCCTGGCCGCAGTGGCGCTGCCGCTGATCGCGACGTGGATCACCAAGTCACTCGGCTTCATCAAGGGAGCCGACTTCAAGAAGATCGCTGCCTGGAAGTACGCGCTGTCCTACATCAACATCGCGGTCGGCAACGAGATACTGTTCACGTTCCTGGTGGTGAGCGTGCTGGTGTGGGTGTTCGCGAAGTACCACGAGAAGCTGCGCCTCGAGCCCCACTGGGCGGCGATAATCGGGGCCACCGTCATCTGCTTCGGCTACATCTACTGGATAAGCACGGCAGGCGGGATCAGCCCCCGGTTGAGCGCGATAGGCGCCGGCTTCCTGGCCATTTCGCTGGTCACGCTGCTGGGTTACCTTTACTGGCGCAAGGGGTTAGAATATGCGTTGCTGGCCGGGGTTATTGGCTTCGGCCTTTATCCGTTCCTGGCCAGGTTAATCATCAAGTAGAGTGGAGCCCGGATGCCGCTGACCCTGCAGCAGATAATACTATCGCTGGAGAAATACTGGTCCGAGCGCGGCCACGTCCTGGCGCAGCCCTACGACCTCGAGGTGGGAGCCGGCACGTTCCATCCCGCGACGCTGCTCAGGTGCCTGGGACCCGAGCCGTGGAGGACGGCCTACGTTCAGCCCTCCAGGCGCCCCACCGACGCGCGCTACGGGGAGAACCCCAACCGCGTGGGCAAGCACTTCCAGTTCCAGGTCATCTCCAAGCCGTCGCCGCCGGACATCATCAACCTGTATCTTCAGAGCCTCTACGGCCTGGGCATCGACCCCGCCGACCACGACATCCGCTTCGTCGAGGACGACTGGGAGTCGCCGACTCTCGGCGCCTGGGGGCTGGGTTGGGAGGTCTGGCTGGACGGGATGGAGATCACCCAGTTCACCTACTTCCAGCAGGCCGGCGGGTTCGACTGCCGCCCGGTCTCCGCTGAGATAACCTACGGCCTCGAGCGCATCTCGATGTATGTGCAGAACGTGGACAACATCTTCGACGTCGCCTGGAACGAAGAGGTCTCCTACGGCGAGCTGTACCGGCAGTCGGAGGTCGAGTGGTCCAGATACAACTTCGAGGAAGCCGACACGGCGCTGCTCTACAGGCTGTTCTCCGACTTCGAAGCCGAGAGCAAAGGCCTCATCGCCAAGGGGCTGCTGCAGCCGGCCTACGACGCCTGCCTGAAGTGCTCGCACATCTTCAACCTGCTGGACTCCCGCGGCGCCATCAGCGTGACCGAGCGCACCGGGTTCATCGGCAGGGTCAGGGCGCTCGCGCGTGGCTGCGCGCAGCTGTTCATGAAATGGCGCGAGGCGGAGGACTACCCTCTGCTGGGCGCCTGGGGAGAGGGGGCGCGCAGCGATGCCTGACCTCCTTCTCGAGATAGGCACAGAGGAGCTGCCCTCGTCCGCCGTCTACGACGCGCTGGCCCAGTTGGAGCGCAACATGCGCGACCTCCTGGTGAAGGCGCGGCTCTCCCACGATGAGATATGGACTCTCGCTACGCCGAGGCGGCTCGCCGTGACGGTCCGCGGCCTGGCGGACAGGGCCTCCGGTCAGGTGACGCGCAAGGCAGGCCCGCCGCTGGCGGCGGCGAAGGACGCTGACGGCAACTGGACCAAGGCGGCGCTGGGCTTCGCCCGGGCGCAGGGAATAGTGCCTGACGAGCTGAGGGTGGAGGAGACAGACAAGGGTGGCCGCATAGTCGCCGTGACCGAGACCGAGGGCGACGAGGTGGAGGATATACTGCCGGGTCTGTTCTCCGAGCTGGTGGGCTCGCTGAGGTTCACCAAGTCGATGCGCTGGGGGAGCCGCGAGGAAAGGTTCTCCAGGCCGGTTCGCTGGCTGGTGGCGCTGCTGCGCCAGAAGGTGATCGCGTTCGAGTACGCCGGGCTGAAGTCCTCGAGGATTACCCAGGGTCACCGCTACCTGTCGCCGGGCGCGCTTTCGATAGACGCGCCGCGCTCCTACGAGCACGCACTCAAAGAGGCGTTCGTCATCGCTGACCACCGCACCCGCCTGGCCGAGATAATCCGAGCCGCGGAGTCGATCTGCGCCGCGGTCTCGTCGGTGCCGGTGCTGGACGACGAGGTGCTCGAGGAGGTCGTGCAGCTGGTCGAGTGGCCAGGCGTGGTGCTCGGCTCGTTCGACGAGCGATACCTGCGCCTGCCGCGCGAGGTGCTGGTCCACGCGATGGAATCGCACCAGAGATATTTCCCGGTGGAAACAAAAGACGGCTCGCTGTCGGCGGGCTTCCTCGCGGTCCACAACGGCGACAAGGCTAAGGACGACATCATCAAGAGAGGCCACGAGCGGGTGCTTGCCGCGCGCCTGGCCGACGCGGAGTTTTTCTACGACGAGGACCTCAAACGGCTTCTGGCCGACAGGCTAGAGGACCTGGAGCACGTGGTCTACCAGTCCGAGCTGGGCAGCATGGCCGAGAAGTCTCGCAGGCTGGCGCGCCTGGTCGAAAAAGAATGCGACGACCTCGGCGCCGACGCGGAGCTGGCCGTGCGGGCAGGCCGCGCCGCGATGCTTGCCAAGTGTGACCTGGTGACGCACATGGTCATCGAGTTCCCCGCCCTGCAGGGAACGGTCGGCGCGATCTACGCTGCAAAGACCGGCGAGGACGAGCGTGTGGCCAGGGCCGTCGGCGAGCAGTACCTGCCTCGGCGGATCGGGGACGCGCTGCCACAGTCCACCGAGGGCGCGCTGCTCTCGATCGCCGAGAAGGCCGACAACATGGCCGCGTCTTTCGGGCTGGGTCACATACCGACAGGCTCCGAGGACCCCTACGCGCTGAGGAGGCAGGCGGTGGGGGTGGTGCTGATCCTCGTGGAGCACGGCTTCCCGTTCTCGGTGAGCCGCCTGGTGAGAGCCTCGGCGGCGGAGCTCGAGTCGGAGGCGCACGGGTTCAGCTGGTCCGATGACGCCGAGGCCGCGTTCAAAGACTTCTTCACCAGCCGCGAGCGGGTGCACTTCACCGAGGCCGGCAACCGCTACGACCTGGTCGAGGCCGTCCTGGCCGTCGACTGGGACGTGCCGCTCTCGGCATCGAGGAGGCTCGCTGCCCTGGACGCCGCAAGAGAGGACGGCCTGTTGGCGCGCCTCTTCACGGCGTACGAGCGCTGCGCGAACCTCTCGCGCGACCACGAGGCGGGCGATATATCGGAGGCGCTGCTGGCCGAGCCGGTCGAGCGCGAGGTGTTCGGCCTGATGCGATTATCGGAGGCTGATGTCACTTCCGCGCTCTCAGTGCTGGACTTCGCCAGGGCCCTGGCCGCCCTCGAGCCGCTCTGCGAGCCCGTCGACAGGCTCTTCGACGAGGTGCTCATAATGGCGGAAAAGGCCGACGTCCGCGACAACCGCCTCTCGCTGCTGGGCCGCATGGCCGCGCTGTTCTGCGCGGTCGCCGATTTCTCGCGGCTCACGTGGGATTGAGCGGGTGAGCGAAGAATAGGAAAAACGCAACAGAAGGGGTCTCACCCCTTTTGTTGCATGTTTTGGAGTCAAAGGGGGTCCGGGTGATGGGTACGAAGTACGTCTACGACTTCGAAGAGGGCAACAAGGACATGAAGGAGTTGCTCGGCGGCAAGGGGGCAAACCTCGCCGAGATGAGCTCCATGGGGATCCCGGTCCCGCCAGGCTTCACCATCACCACCGAGACTTGCGTGAGCTACCTCGATGCATGCCAGTATCCCGAGGGCCTGGCGGAGCAGATAGCCGAGAAACTGGCGTCGCTCGAGAAGAAGATGGAGAGAAAGCTGGGGGAGAGCGACGACCCGCTTCTGGTCTCGGTCCGCTCCGGCGCCCGGGCGAGCATGCCGGGCATGATGGACACCATCCTCAACCTCGGGCTCAATGACGCTTCAGTCGAGGGTCTTGCCGCAAAGACCGGCAACGCGCGCTTCGCCTACGATTCCTACCGGCGATTCGTGAACATGTACGGGGACGTGGTGCTGGGCCTCAAGCCCGAGGGCAAGGAGCGCGACCCGTTCGACGTCATCCTCGACGCCAAGAAGAAGGAAGCCGGCGTGGAGCTCGACAACGAGCTGTCCGCCGACGACCTCAAGGACTTGGTGGTCCGCTTCAAGGACGAGATAAAGAAGCGCAAGGGCGTCGAGTTCCCGCAGGACCCCGCCGAGCAACTCCGCGGGGCCATCGTCGCCGTCTTCGACTCCTGGAACAACGAGAGGGCTGTGGCCTATCGGCGCAAGTACGACATCCCCGCCGAGTGGGGCACCGCGGTCAACGTGCAGGCGATGGTGTTCGGCAACATGGGCGACGACTCGGGCACCGGGGTCGGCTTCACGCGCAACCCCGCGACGGGCGACAACGAGATCTACGGCGAGTACCTGCTCAACGCCCAGGGCGAGGACGTCGTAGCCGGCATCCGCACGCCTCAGAGGCTGGAGGAACTTCATAAGTACATCCCCGAGGCCTACGATGAGCTGCTGCGAATCCGCGACGTGCTCGACGCGCACTACCGCGACATGCAGGACTTCGAGTTCACGATCCAGGAGGGCAAGCTCTGGATGCTGCAGACCCGGGCCGGTAAGCGCACCGGCTTTGCCGCCGTGAAGATAGCGATCGACCTCGTGGACGAAGGGCTCATCTGGCCCGACGAGGCGATAGACCGCATCGACCCCGAGAGCCTCAACGACCTGCTGCGCCCGATATTCGACATGCAGGCCAAGGAGCAGGCGAAGCGCGACGGCCGCATGGTCGCGACGGGCACCAAGGCCGGGCCCGGGGCGGCGACGGGACAGGTGGTGCTCTTCGCGCAGGACGCGCACGAGATGAAGCAGCGGGACCCCGAAGCGAGGCTGCTGCTGGTGAGGCACGAGACCAGCCCCGAGGACATCAAGGGCATGGACGCGGCCGAGGGCTTCCTGACGCAGTTCGGGGGAGCGACCTCGCATGCCGCGCTGGTCGCCAGGCAGATGGGCAAGGTCTGCATCGTAGGCTGTGCCGCTCTCGACATCGACTACGAGGCTAAGAAGTTCACCATCAACAAGCCGGGCGGCGGCTCCGTCGACGTGGCCGAAGGAGACTGGCTCTCGATCGACGGCACGGCCGGAGAGGTCTACCTGGGCAAGATCGAGACCAGCCCGTCGGAAGTCGAGCAGGTGCTGATCACCAAGACCATGAAGGCGGCTGACTCCAAAGTGTACGCGGACTTCGACAAGTTGCTTACCTGGGCCGACGAGCGCCGGCGACTGAAGATCAGGACCAACGCGGACACACCCGGCCAGTCCGAGCAGGCGGTGGCGTTTGGCGCCGAGGGGATCGGGCTGTGTCGCACCGAGCATATGTTCTTCGGCGGGGACAGGATCCTCGCGGTACGCCAGATGATCCTCTCCGACTCGCTCGAGGGGCGCGAGGAGGCCCTCGAGAAGATCTTCCCGATGCAGGAGCAGGACTTCGTGGGCATATTCAGGGTAATGCAGGACAGGCCGGTCACCATCCGGCTCCTCGACCCGCCGCTGCACGAGTTCCTCCCCCACGAGGAGGCCGACATCGAGAGCGTCGCCCGTGAGCTCGGCGTCAGCGCCGAGGAGGTCGCCGAGCGCAACAAGAGGCTCAAGGAGGCCAACCCGATGCTGGGGCACAGGGGCTGCCGGCTGGGCATCACCTACCCCGAGATCTACCAGATGCAGGTCAGGGCGATAATCCAGGCGGCCTGTGAGGTCGCCCGCGAAGGCGTCGACGTGAAGCCCGAGATCATGATCCCGCTGGTCGGCTCCGAGAAGGAGATGCAGGTAATGCGGGAGCTCGCGGTCACTGCCGCCGACGAGGTGCTGCGCGCCGAGAAGTCCGACCTGGCCTACATGGTGGGTACGATGATCGAGCTGCCGCGCGCCTGCATAGTGGCCAATCGCATCGCGATCAACGCCGAGTTCTTCTCCTTCGGGACCAACGACCTGACCCAGACAACGTTCGGCATATCGCGCGACGACGTCAAGGGGTTCATGCCGACCTACATCGAGAAAGACATCTACCCGTCCGACCCGTTCCAGCGCCTGGACCAGGAAGGCGTTGGCGACCTGATGAAGCTGGCGGTGGAGCGCGGGCGCTCGACCAGAGACAAGATCAAGCTCGGCATTTGCGGCGAGCACGGAGGAGAGCCGACCTCCATCAAGTTCTGCAACAGCATAGGGCTGGACTACGTGTCCTGCTCGCCTTTCAGGGTGCCCATCGCCAGGCTGGCGGCGGCGCAGGCGAACATCGAGCAGACCGGCGGGCAGGGCCATTAATAACGGCGGTCGGAAACTGGATTTCATCCACGGAGGTGGTTCGAGATGCTGGTGGTAGCGGTGAACGGATCGCCCCAGCGGGCGGGCAACACCTATGCGCTGCTGGACGCGGTGCTCAAGCGCTGCGGCGAGCTCGGCGCGAAGACCGATATCATACACGTGATGGACGCGCTGGAGGAGCAGGAGGAGCCCTACTGTGTGGCGTGCGCCACCCCCTGTCCGGAGACGTGCCATACGTTCCCGGCGCTCGCCGACGCCTTTGACCTGCTCAGGGATGCCGACGCGTTGGTGGTGGGAAGCCCGGTGTATTTCGGGACTCTGAGCGGCCAGTTGAAGGCGTTCTGGGACAAGAGCCGTAACCTGAGAGGTGAGAAGGCGCTGGTCAACAAGCCGGCGGGCGCGGTGGCCGTAGGGGCGGGCAAGTTCGGCGGCCAGGAGACGACTCTGCGGGCGATCCACGACATCCTGCTCGTCCACGGGATGCTGATCGTCGGCGACTCGTCGATGGCGACCGGCCCGGGACACCAGGGCGTCGCGGCGACGCGACCTGCCGCCGAGGACACCGCCGCGCTGGAGCGTGCGCGCGTGATGGGCGAGGGCCTGATCGAAGCACTGAAAAAGTAGAAAGTACTAGGTACTTTCTACCTGGCTCCGTGTAGCATTGGTTTCGAAAGTAGAAAAGAAAAGTGGAAAGTACCTGTCCCCGGAGGATATTTGACTGTACGTGAGCGCATAGAGAATACCGAGAGACAGGTGCTTTCGCCCAGGGCCACCCTGGTCGCCGAGAGCAGGGGCAGGGAGAGGCCCGAGGAGCCGTGCTCGATACGCACCGACTTCCAGAGGGACCGCGACCGCATCGTCCACTGCAAGTCGTTCCGCAGGCTCAAGCACAAGACCCACGTCTTCCTGGCGCCCGAGGGGGACCACTACCGCACCCGGCTGACCCACACGATGGAAGTCGCGCAGGTGGCCCGGACCGTGTCCCGTGCCCTGGCCCTCAACGAGGACCTGACCGAGGCGATTGCGCTGGGGCATGACCTCGGTCACACGCCGTTCGGCCACATCGGCGAGAACGCCCTTTCCATATTTTTACCTGACCAGTTCAAGCACAACGAGCAGAGCCTGCGCGTGGTCGAGGTGCTGGAGAACGGCGGCAAGGGCCTCAACCTCACCTGGGAGGTCAGGGACGGCATACTGAACCACACGGGCGATTCTCTTCCGGAGACGCTGGAGGGCCAGGTGGTCAGGCTCTCCGACCGCATCGCCTACATCAACAGCGACATCGACGACGCCGTCAGGGCGGGGGTGTTGAAGCTCTCTGACCTGCCGCTGGAGCCCATCCGGAGGCTGGGAACCACCTCCAGCGAGAGGATAGACTCGCTGGCTCATGACACCGTGGAGAACAGCGAGGCGGGCGACAGGATCCGCATGAGCCCCGAGACCTGGGAGCTCATGGATGAGCTGCGCGACTTCCTGTTTACCAACGTCTACATCGGCTCGATCGCCAAGACCGAGGAGGACAAGGCGGTGATGGTGCTCGAGGCCCTCACCCGCTTCTATCTCGACAATCCTGACGAGCTGCCGGCGGAGTTCAGGCCGGTCGATGAGACGATGCTGCCGGTGAAGGTCTGCGACTACGTGGCCGGCATGACAGACAGATACGCACTGGCCAGGTACCGGGAGTTCTTCCTGCCCCGGTCGTGGATGGTCGATTGAACCCGCGAATGTGCGGACGCGTCCGAGGGTTAGATTCCCCTGCGGTCGAACGATTATAGGCATTGGCACCCGGCCCCCGACATAGCTATGGAGCGAGGAAGCATGTCCCCCGGCGGTAGGATCAAGGACACCGACATAGAGGCGGTGCGCGAGCGCTCGGACATAGTCCAGCTGATCTCCGAGTACGTGCCGCTGAAAAAGGCCGGCCGGGAATTTCGCGGGCCCTGCCCGTTCCACCAGGAAAAGGACCCGTCCTTTTACGTGAATCCCGCCAAGGAGGTCTACTTCTGCCACGGGTGCAAGGCCGGCGGCGGCCTGTTCAACTTCGTCATGCAGATGGAGGGGCTCAGCTTCACCGAGGCGGTCGAGCGCGTCGCTGACCGCATCGGCTACCAGGTCAGCTACGAGGACTCCTCCCCGGACGAGCTCCGCGGCCGCCAGGAGAAGGATAGGCTGTTCAAGCTCAACCAGACCGCGGCCGACTTCTACCACTACAGTCTGGTGGAGACTCCTGGCGCCGCCAGGGCGCGCGATTACCTCTCGGGCAGGGGCTTCGCCGGCGAGATAGTAGAGGAGTTCAAGCTCGGCTTCGCTCCCCCCGGCTGGGACAACCTCTGCGGGTTCCTCCTCAAGAAGGGGTTCAAGGAGGGTGAGCTTGCCACGGTCGGCCTGGCAAAAGAACGCTCGGGCCAGCGGCAGGCCGGCTCGCGGGGCGTCTACGATATCTTCAGGGACCGCGTGGTCTTCCCCATCCTCGACCACCGGGGCAGGGTGGTCGCCTTCGGCGGGCGCAAGATACCGGGAGGGGCCGACGAAGAGGGGCCCAAGTACCTGAACTCGCCTGAGACCCCCATCTACCGCAAAGGGCACACGCTCTACGGCTTCTACCAGGCGCGCCCCGCTATACAGGACTCCAGGGAGGCCATCGTGGTCGAGGGCTACACCGATCTCCTTGCTCTGAGGCAGGCCGGCGTGCTGCCGGTGGTAGCTTCGCTGGGCACGGCGCTGACCGAG
>Ga0182011_10002783_pt1 | contig 14609 bp, 15 predicted proteins | sample 711E1DmetaG_FD_120481 | JGI IMG/M metagenome (GOLD analysis project Ga0182011, IMG submission 120481) | Permafrost microbial communities from Stordalen Mire, Sweden - 711E1D metaG | ecosystem: Environmental > Terrestrial > Soil > Wetlands > Permafrost | place: Sweden: Stordalen | collected... | reverse complement strand
CCGGTTATTGAAATAAGCCCTTTCTCATTCTCCACTTCCGCATTGCCTTGTTTTTGATATACAGTCGGCGTTTTTAATATGATTTCTGCACCGGCATCAAGATTGTACATTTCACCATATGTTTGTTTAATGTAATGATTATTTTGTGCTCTGTCTGATAAACTGGCAACATAAAATAAATTAGGATCAGGCAACTTGCGCATACCTACAAAACCACCACCACGTCCGCTAAATCGTCGACGCGTATTTCTTGTATACTGATTTTTATAACCTGCGTCTGTTAAAAAGCCAACTACATTATTATCCTGTGTAATAAAGCCTGCTGAAGGAAACATTTCATGCACAAAGCCACCAGGAAAATTATCGTATTCGAATGTTACATATCTCCGGGGCTTTTCTGCAGGCCTGGCAGTTTGTTCCAATATATAATACATTCCCGGCATGGATGGCTGAAACAACTCGATCGTCTTTTTTATAATATTAGAACCAACCACCTGGTAAGTTACATTAACAGACAGATTTGCATCAAACTCTTTTACGTAAAAATCTCTTTTTAAAGTAATGCTGTTTTCATTTCCTGTCCATTTTTGGCCTTTCCATTGTTGTATGTTTGCAACAGTACTCAAATCAAGATTAGACATTTGTAGGGAGAATTCTTCCGTATTAGTAACTACTAATTTATTGCCATTGTATATATCAACATGAAATCCTGCCTGCTCATCGCCTGCGACTTTAAGTAAAAGTTGTTGACTGAAGGAGAATGAATAATTTGATAAAATAAACAGGGAAAGAAAAAAAACTGGCAACTTGTTTTTAAGATGTGACATATGCGGCAATTTAAATTTTACATGCAGTTGATTACCAGAGGACCATAAGCAACTTCATTAGGATATTCTGAGAAAGTTACTATAAATTATTAAAGTTTAGCATTTCAATTATTCTAATAAAAAAAACAGTATATGCAGAACTCGCTCGATTTCTAAAATGCCTTGGAATTAAGAATGTACCGCCTCACAGTCTTATTCCCTGCTTATATAAAGAACTTTAAAAAAGAAGGGCACTTTTTTAAGTCAATGCATGAAAAGTAATTCTATTCGTGTCAGTGGATCGTGATAAAAGAATTAGATGGTAGTTATATAAAATATCAATATAACCGGTTTAATGAAGTTAGCCTTGAACGGAGATATACTAAAGACAATAAACTTTGGGAAAAGACTGTGAGAACCTATTATTCAGATGGAAATGAAAAGTAATCAGTTACCTCATATTTCGAAAATAATTCAAATTTTGTTGATGTCTATAAATATGAGTTTGATAAAAAAGGTAACTGGGTTAAGAAAATCTTTTTTTATAGTGGGAAAGCATCAACAATTTACGAAAGAGAAATCAGGTAATTGGATTATGAAAATTTTTAAAATATCTTTATACGATCTCACCTTAATTTATGACATTAAACGGTGCAAATTGGTTTTAAGACATACAATCTGGAATATTATATAGGATTAATCAATTCAGAGAACTTTCCTATGTATCAATTGGGATATAGAATATATGAGGATTAAAAATTAAATAGTAAAAAATTGAAAAAAATAATAAGTATGAAAAAATTAGCAACTATTTTATTGTTAATGGTTTTAAGCCTTTCGTTGTTCAGTCAAACCAAAACTGGTACGCTGAAAATATTTTCTGAGGCAAACGGAACTGTTACATATCTTGACGAAGTGAAACAAGATGATAATGTAAAGATTATTAATAACATTCCGGTTGGTAGTCATTATCTTAAAGTAATGTCAAATGGTACTGCTATATACAGCGAACTCGTTGAAATAAAATTAGGACAGGTTACTACCGTTCTTATCAAAGGTGTCAGTAATAAAATAGGTGAAAACCCAGTTGGAAAACCTGTTGAAAACACAGGAGTAGTAACTTATAATCCAAATCCTTCCAATATAGAACCACCCATTAATGGAACCGATAGATCAGTGCCTTCGGTTGAACCCGAATCAGTACCTTTTGTTAATATTGGACAAGAAAACGGAAAATTATCTCTTGATGTAGATGGTGCTTTCGGATTAACATGGGGAATGAAAAAAGTTGATACCTATAAACTTCTTATAGGAAATGTGGGTAATAAATGGCAGTCACACGGCAAAGGTTTCTCAACATACATTATGGATGGAAATACAGAAAAACCATTTTTACTTGAAACGAGATTTATCGATGATAAACTTTTTGAAATCATAATTGGATATGTCGCCATTGACTTAGTTCAGCAAAAAGTTGATAAGCTTAGTGTACCTGTTTCTGATTATAATGAAATTAATAAAATATTGTTATCGACCTATGGTCAGCCTACAACAATACAAAGGGATTTCACCGGAGGTTACAAAGATGGTGATGGTCATGAAGTGGAAGCAATAAAGAAACACCAGGCAACCTTAGTTACAACATGGGTAAGACCAAATGGTAATGATGTAACATTAAGAATAATGTATACAAAAGCTATGGTTGTAGCAGTAATGTTTGAAAATGGTGCTATGTTAAAAGAAGCACACGATAGAAAATTGAAGGTAAATAGTTATCAATATTAAAAATTAAAAAAATTAGTAAGTATTTTATTGTAAGTTGTTTTAACTGTAAGTATCCCTAAAAATCCTACAAGTCAAAATTGGACTAAAGTGTCTAACTTTAAACTTGTATATGAAAAAGACGAGATTTACTGAGAGCCAGATAACCGGAGCCCTGAAGTACCATGAGACTGGCAAGACCATTCTTGACATCTGTGGTTTAGTGTTAATTTCCACCGACCTATTCGTAACCTGCTTCTCTGAATCAACAATCTTAAAAATTCCCCAAAACCTGGCAAGAACCTGGCAAGAAATAGGAGCCAGATTGAAGGGGAGGCTTTCAGGAAGTGTGAGTGTGAGAGTGAGTTTTGAGAAAACAGAACGAGAGTGTAACGTACATGCATAAACAACAAAGATTTAACTCCGGGTTTGGCGGTCAATTCTTCCCGGGCGAAGATGGTCAAGGGCATTGTCATCTTCAGTTCTAATCCTGTTTGAGGTAAAATATTGCTTGTTTTTCTTCCCCAATACCAACAATTATCTTGTTTTTGTAAAGTCTGAATTGAAAAATACTGCCATCAGTTACGTTTATCCCGGATATATCTGCAAACGAACCATATGCTTTTATAGTGCAATTGAAATAAAATAGTTTATTGCCGGATTTAATTCCTTTTAATGTAATTCCGTATGCATTGTTCTCAGAGGTGTAACCATATTGCAATTCAACTCCTATGTCGGAATTAATGAATGTTTTATCCTTCATATATGTAATAACATCGGCATCGTTAGAAAAGGACGTTTGAGCATTTGCCATTCCGATTAAAAGCGATATTGCAGCAATAAAAAATATCTGTTTCATTGTTATCAAATTTAAAAAGGGTCACTCTTTACTACCCCTATATTTGGAAAGAGAATAAGTCGATGCTTTTTCAAATTTAGTTGTTTCTACCAAACCTTTGAAATTATGTATTTCACAGTACTTTATTAAAGTATCTGAATCTATAACATGTTTGTTCTCTTCAATGTTTAGAGTGGTGAAAATTTAATTCTCCACTTTACCATGAACAGACTGTTTGAGTTTGAAAAAATCCCATATCACTTCGCTTGCACTCACATCCATATTTCCTCCTTTCCCAATCCAGCCGAGCCCGCCGTTTATGACAGAATAGAGCCATACCTGATTTCCATTCAACCCTTGTGTGTATTTTGTAGAAATAATATAGCTTATGTGAAATTAATCAATTATGTACAAAAGCCAAATGATAAAACCACAACTAACCCAGGTCTGCTTTCACCGAACATACAAAACAGACAACAAATATTTAACTCCGGCTTTGGGTGATCAATTTCTTCAAGTAAAAAAATGGAAAGGGTCAATGAGTATTTCACTTGTAAACAAATTTGGTTAGATTTAACAATTGCAATAAAGATCTAATTTAAACTGAATGAATTTTGCGATAAGATCCAAACCTTTGCTTATAATATGGGCTTTATTCAGTATTTGTTTATTTACAGGTTGCAGAAAGTCGGAAGACAATACTGGAAATAAAGAACCTAGATGGAATTTGATTTTCCAGGATGATTTTACTGATTCAACACTTAATCGCTCAGCATGGAGCCCATACACAAGTCTTGGACAGGAAGGTAACGGATTGAGACGCCCAGAAGCTTTTTCTCTCATAGATGGAAACCTGGTTGTGACAGCTGCAATGATAGACAACAACCTTGTTTCTGGTGGAATGGCTCAAAACATTAATCAAACTTTTGGAAAGTATGAATTCAGAGTCAGAGTTGAAAAGGACTCATCTGATGCCATGAGTGCAGTGGTTCTTACATGGCCTCAGAGTGAGCGTTGGCCTATGGATGGAGAGAATGATATATATGAAACCGGTACTGAAGGTGATCGTCATGCTTTTTATACAAATATTCATTATGGGACATCAGCAAATACCCAATTTACCTTTGTTCATGAAGCAGATGCTTCCAGTTGGCATATAATGTCAATGGAATGGACTTCTGATTACATTAAGATTTACAGGGATAGCTCTTTGGTATGGACATTAACTGACAAGAATGCAATTCCCAGGGTCAATCATCATTTATGCATTCAGCTTGATGCCTTCAAGCCTTCAATAAGCAAGCCAGTTCATATGTTTGTCGACTGGGTAAAGATTTACTGCTTGGGGAAATGACACAATCGAGTTATGCTAATAATTTGAATTTTTGGTCTGATCTGAAACCAGACCTGATTGACCACATTAATCGGTCAGATTTTACTTAACATACATAAGTAAACAACAAATATATAACTCCGGATTTGGGTGGTCAGGGGCACTGGTTTTCCCAGCTTACTACTTTTTATCCAAACAGAGTATTGCGGTTTCACCTTTTCAAGGCTGGTTTTGTAACGAACTTAATTTGGACATTCCACGACCACATCCTGGGCTGCGATGATCTGCCACTTCCCATCCCGCTTCAGCCAGGTATCTGTCCACACTAAGCAGCGTAAAAACTCCTTACCATCCTTACCCTTGCGGATGCCACTTTCGTTCCCATAAGCGACCGCCACCATCTCGCCAAAGAACTGAATTTTGACTTCACCCAATTGGCATTGGCGGTCAAGACTATTCAGATCCGTCTCCATAGCATATTTCCTTGTGCTAACCTTTACCATACTGTTTATGATAATACTCACGTTGGGGGAAGAGTATATTAACTTCTTTTTAGGTCAAAAACATCACATTTTTGTTCAAAACCTAGCGTAAACCTGGCAATAAATGAAAAACACTTACAATTTGGGTTTGTAAGTATTTGATTTAGTATAAAATCCGTCCTACTTTGACCACTTCAAAATCCGGTCTGATAACACATGATATACATAAAACAACAACAAATATTTAACTCCGGGTTTGGGTGGTCAATTTATTTTGACGAAAGATGGACAAGTCCTATGGCTTTCCACTTATCAAACTTGAAAATGTGAGAATGATATAACTTATTTCCAAAATTATGTAACACAATTTAGAGTGTAAAGACATTCCTTTGTATCTCAAATTCAAGGCAATTTAAAACTCAAATAAATGAACACAACAGAATTAAAAGGAAACTGGAATGAGCAGAAAGGCAAGCTCAAAAAGAAATTTGCAGTCTTAACGGACAATGACCTAATGTTTCAAGAAGGCAAGAAAGAGGAGCTGTTTGCAAAACTTCAAATCAAACTTGGCAAATCAAAAGAAGAATTGGAAAAGATTATTGCTGCACTTTAATCATCTGTTTTACTCAAAAAGTCATTAAGCATTTTGCAGTTTTTAAACCAAATATTTTATTTATTATGAAAAAAGTTTTAATCGTTATTGTTTTATTTATGGCAGTTCTGGCAGTAAATGCACAGGCCACCAAAACCACAGACACCAAAGAAAAGGGAATCCGCACTCCAGTCATGGTAGCAGATCTTCAAAAACCCATAACTGACAATATTGCTAAAGATTATGTTGGTTATACTATTAAAGAAGCCACAAGCGTTACAAAAAATAACATTGTGACCTATCATGTAGTTATTGTTAAGGATGCTACAACCATGACACTTGTCTATGACAAGGATGGAGTATTTGTTAAGAAGTTTCCTGCGACTCCGGTGAAAAAATAGCTCATTTAGAAGTTAAGCTTATTAACTTAAGTTATTTATTGCATATTCCATCCACCTGAAGTGAGATTTAGGTGGATGGTTTTATAATATTATAAGGATGTGTCAACTACCACTGAACGTAAAATCCTCAAAAACCTGGCAAGATTTTTGTAATTATTTTTGATTCAGTTAACCTAATTTCTTCAAACAAGCTTTTCCAAAAGTGCTTTAAGTATGGGAATGCTTTCCGAAGCCGTTTTCCAGACAATTTCTAAATCAACATCAATGTAATCATGGATTAGTGCATCTCTCATACCAGCCATGTCAGCCCAAGGTATATCTGGATTATTATTACGGGAATCTTTAGAAACTCGTTTAGTTGCCTCACCAATGATTTCCAGCTGTCTTACCACTGCATCTTGAGTAATGAAATCACTGATAAAGGTTTCATAATCCTTACCTGAAATATAGGACTGAATTCTATCAATGCTTTGTAAGATGTTTTCGATATAAAAAAGATCATCCTTTATTCAAAAATGATTTGAAGATCGTCATAGATATACTTTTTGATCCTTTCATTCTTTAAAGCTTGCTCAGTAATAAGATCCACCCTTTTTCCAAGTAATGCTGAAAGCTCACGATGGATGCGTACAAGTTCCAGAAGTGATATTGTTTCTTTGAATTTTACTAAAATGTCAATATCGCTATCTATTTTTTCTTCGTGTCTGGCAAAAGAACCAAAGACTCCAATTCTCTCAGGCCTATATGGACTTAGATAATTTATGATAGCGCAATTTATTGCCTGGCGTTCCATGTTATTACAAAGATAAGCTTTTTCCCCATCAGAGATAATTCAAGCACTTAAACTACGAAATTCGGCCAAACGTTTGGGATATGTGGGAAAGTTATCGTACTGTCCTTAGATATAGTAATCGGATATACGTTTGTGTCATCAAAGTAAGTACCAACTGCAAAAGCCGGGCATATTGACCACATCTCGCCGATTTTCATTTCAATATTGAAATATCTTAATTGATAATAATTTAGCTCCGGGTACAGATGGTCAATCCCATCCGGCGAAAAGTGGTCAAGGGTAACGGCTTTTCCACCCGGACTCACCACCTGCTGCCGTATCATATCTCACTAATATGATAAATACTTGTATGTGAGACGATTATAATATTTTATCCGAAATTGGTCCAGAATTTTCTGGAAAAATAAGGGAAAATTTGACTATATAGCATCACTGGGGACTTCCGTCCTTACCTCTTACTGTTACTTTCTCTCAAGTATTGGATTTTTCAGGATTATTTACAAAATGTGTTAGGTTTTTCTAAGAAGAGACAATGACTATATTGTATAGAATAAGCTCAATTTTCCACCAATCACTGAAGCATTATCTCTCGGATATACTTCACTGGGGAGCTACCGAAACTGAGGAATTTTTCATGAAATTCCCTGAGATTGAACTTATCTCTAAGTTTTTTATGGTACTCATCACGAAGTTCACCAATTGCTACTGATCCTGCAAAATAAGAACAGAGCTGAACCTGGGAAACCGTTGCCCTATGGTACTTCTCATCAGCCTGGGCCATGGTCTGGAAGCAATCTTTAACCAGGAATTTATGTATGTCTTCCTTTGATTTTCCCAGGCATTGTATTTCATAATCGATAATTACATTTCCAATCTCCCTCATTTTCAATTTATCATGCACTAGTTCCATCTCGGGTGCGAAATTTGCCCATCCATTTTCCAGCATCATGGACTCAGTATACACTGCCCATCCTTCTATCATCGCTCCATTTCCAAATACGGCTCTTACAATATCAGGTGATTTGCGGTTATTATATATTCCCTGCAGGCAATGCCCGGGCATGGCTTCGTGAATAGAGAGTAGCTGGGATGAAAAATCATTGTATTCCCTGAGTGCACTCTCAGCTTTCTCTGGAGGATAAATGGTAAGATCATCAATGTTGTAAAATGTAGGGCCTTTCTTCTGGTATGGAGGAGAAAACTCAGCGCTGGCAATGGAGAATCCTCTTTCATAGGAAGGCATAATCCTCACCAAGATAGGATTCAGTGTGGTATCAAAATCAAACAATCCTTTTGCAAGAATGAATTTCTTCATCCTGTTGACCTGGTTTGTAAGCGTATCGAAGAAATTCTGAGGTTTCGCATGCTGGAGCTGGATTTTATCCAGTACGAGTTGCACCATCTCGAGAGTATCCTTTGGTTTCGCCTGTGTTTTGTAATATTTTGCCCAGAGATTGTCCGCAATCCCAAACATTTTATGAAAATATGCCTCCTTGGCTTCCTTTGCTTTTTCATAGAGTTGATCGGGACTAAGATCTACAACAAGATCGTACCTGAACTTCGCAGCATACATATCCTTGCCTATCCTGAAATCACGAAAATCGGTTTTTTTATCCGCCAGGATTCTCTTCAATGCTGTGATGTAACCGTTCATAGATATCAGGCACTCTTTAATGTTCTGTTCCAAGTCCTTTTTTTCGCTTGTTCCCAAGTGGGAGGCTTTCACAGAATCTTCAAACTGCTTTCCAAATACATCCAGTCCTCCCTGGTTTTGAAGAATTGCCATTTCAGTAAGTTCCCGGGTCGGCTTTTTTATGCTTTTCAATGCGGCCTTATAAAATTCATCGGCATGCCTAATATGGGCAGAAAGGATTTTCAGCCTGCTGTCAAGGGATGCATAGGGTTGGTTTATGATATAATCACATTCGGCACTAAGATTGAACTGTGAAGGGTCCCACTCCTGGGGCCTAAAAACAGATTGATACCAAACATCGCTTTCCAGCTGATTCCTGATGATCTTGAAACTTATCTTATTGTTGTTATTCAGGCTGGTTAAATCAATAATGTTTAAAGAATCCATCCATTGTTTCGAGAATATAATATTAGAAGCAAAGGAAGAACTATCCGGAATAACAAGATTTTCATAATATTTTCCGTAGCCTACCATAATTGATGCTGAAGGATAATTTCTCCAATAAGCATCCATGAACCGGGTTTCGAATTTTGAAAAGATGTCATCGGCAGAATTGTTATGCTTTTGATTTTGATTTTGATTGTGGCATGAACTTAAAACCATTATGACAAGAAGCATGACTGAAAGAATGAATTGCTTTTTCATTTGAAATTATGTTTACCTCAAATTTATGAAAATTTCATTGCCCTACTGATAGATTTGTCTGTTTTTCTATAAGAAATTAACGATTATCCGCCTAGGCAGAGAGAGATTTTCAACTACTGAGGAATGACTATTAGTTTATCATGTTGCAAAAGCCGGGCATATTGACCACATCTCGCCGGTTTTCATTTCAATATTGAAATATTTTAATTGATAATAATTTAGCTCCGGTTACGGATGGCAATCCTATCCGGCCAAAAGTGGTCAAGAGCAATGGCTTTTCCACCTATTATTTGATCCAATCGGAATTAGAGTAATAATTTGACTTGTTTTGTAAGTATAGTGGGTTGGTGTTAAATACCACCGCCCTTTGTTTAAATTTCAACAAATTATCACCAAAACCTGGCAAGAACCTGGCAACAAAACAAAAATCACCTACAAAATTAATTATAAGTGATTGATTATCTGGTTGTCCCGTCAGGTTTCGAACCTGAACTCTTCTGATCCAGAATCAGACGTGTTGCCAATTACACTACGGGACAATTTTGCGGGGCAAATATAAAAAAAATTATTTATTTATTTTCGACCAGGTATCTTTTAACTGTACAGTACGATTAAAAACCAGTTTTGACCCGGTTGAATCATAATCAACACAAAAATATCCAAGCCTCTGGAACTGAAATTTATCAGGTGGTTTTGCAGATCCAAGCGAAGGCTCTACTTTGCAGCCTGTCAGGATCTTTAATGAATCGGGATTCAGAAGGGTCCGGTAATCTTCACATTTACTTCCGGCCGGATCTTCATGATTGAATAACCTGTCATACAATCTCACTTCCGCATCAACTGCATGCTGAGCCGATACCCAGTGAAGGGTTCCTTTGACCTTTTTGTTAGAAACATTTTCACCACTCTTCGTATCGGGGTCATATGTACAATAAACCTCTTCGATAGCGTCTGTGATTTCATTCTTTTTAAAGCCTTCACACTTAATAATGTAGGCTCCTTTCAGACGAACTTCCATACCCGGGGCAAGACGGAAAAACTTATGAGGAGGTATCTCCATAAAATCATCCTGTTCAATATATACCTCCCTGCAGAATGGAACCAGCCGTTTCCCCATAGTTTCATCTTCAGGATTATTTATAAGCTCGACATTTTCAATCTTTCCTTCGGGATAATTTTTAATAATAACCTTGAGTGGATTCAATACACCAAATACCCTGGGTGTTCTTAAATTAAGATCCTCCCGGACAGCATGTTCCAGAAGGGATACATCGTTGGTAGCTTCAACCTTTGTATAGCCAATCAGATCAACAAACCGTTTTATTGATTCGGGTGTATAGCCTCTTCTTCTGAGGCCACATAAAGTTGGCATCCTGGGATCGTCCCATCCTCTTACCTTGCCCTCCTGAACTAACTCGAGCAGTTTTCTTTTGCTCATCATGGTATAGGTAAGATTTAAACGGTTAAACTCGATCTGTCGCGGCCTGTAATCATCGGTTTTCAACTGGTCAATAAACCAGTCATACAAAGGGCGATGAACTTCAAATTCAAGGGTGCAAAGTGAATGAGTGACACCTTCAAAATAGTCGCTCTGTCCATGCGCAAAATCGTACATGGGATAAACCATCCAGGAACTGCCTGTGCGGTGATGTGGCGATTTTATGATCCGGTAAATTATGGGATCACGCATATGCATATTAGGAGAGGTCATGTCAACTTTTGCCCTAAGAACACGGCTCCCTTCCTCAAATTCCCCATTGTTCATCCGGGAAAACAGATCAATATTCAGCTCCGCTATGCGATCCCTGTATGGGCTTTCAATACCGGGTTGAGAGGGGGTCCCTTTCTGAGCGGATATTATATCGGCAGGCTGATCATCAACATAAGCTAGCCCCTTCTGTATGAGCTCTATAGCAAAATTATAAAGATTTCCAAAATAGTCAGAAGCATAATATTCCCTGTCATCCCAGTCGAATCCCAACCAGTGGATGTCCTCTTTAATTGAATCCACATATTCAACATCTTCTTTTGTGGGATTAGTATCATCAAACCGAAGATTACATTTTCCACCATACTTTTGCGCCATCCCAAAATCGAGACAGATAGCTTTTGCGTGGCCGATATGAAGATATCCGTTAGGCTCAGGAGGGAAGCGGGTAATAACTTTCCCGCTATTCTTACTTGCTTTTAAATCTTCAACAATAAACTGTTCAATAAAACTAATCGATGGTTTTAATTCTTCTTTTTCCTTTATAATTTCGTCGTTCATCCGGGATAATGTTAAGAATACAAAAATAGGATGAATTTGAGTTCATCCTATTATAAGTAATGATATTTTAATTCGATTTCATTTTTTACCACTAAGGATCACAAAGGTTTGCACGAGGGAACACAAAGGCATTTCAATATGGTATTGTTTTTGGCTTTTCCTTTGTAAGACTTAGTGAATTCCTTTGAGTGCCTTTGTGGTTAAGTATTTGGACTCAGATAGTCTTTAAGAGTATTAACATATTCTGCAAACTTCTCTTTCCCCAGAGTAGTTATGCTGCATAGAGTTTGCGGATAGTTGTTCCTGAATTTTTTAGTCACTTCAATGTACCCTGACTCCTTTAATTTGGTAATCTGGATACTCAGGTTTCCCGCAGTTGCACCCGTCTGTTCCCTTATGTATGTGAATTCGGCAACCTCCGTTCCGACAAGCAGGGAAACGATCGCTAGGCGAAGTTGCGAATGAAGTATTGGGTCGAGCTCCTTAAACCGTGTCATGATTTACTTTATTTCTTAACATATATCCGGGAATAAGATAGCCGGTAAACATTGCCACAGGAGTGCCTAAAAGAGCCAGAGATGGTCCGGCAAAATGGACAAGAATTGCAATTACCCAAAAGCATATACCACCGGCAATAAGTGGCTTGAATTTGACAATGAATCCCGATAGAAACGTTGGAAACCCGGCAAGTAGCAGAATATAAGGCGTAATATTTTCCATCCTGTCAGATTGTACTATAAACAGTACTATTGCTGCAAAAAGAAATCCTATCCATGTCCACATATAAAGTTTATCTGCATAAGTTTGAACCTTTGCTTTTCGTCCGGTTACAGCTCCATAGATCATTGATACGAATGCACCCGGGATCACCAGAATCCATACATAGTAGGGATGAGGATAGCTGGATAGTTTGGCAATTAGCCACTCTGAGAGACTGCAAACAGTTATAAGCCAACCCCAGAAGAGCAGGTGAAAGCTTCCCTGGCGGATGTTGACTTTGGTTCTGTTGATCATTTCTGTTATGATTTTCAGGCTTTCTTCGCCTGTCATCATTTTTTCATTGTTTTCCATAATAATGTTTATTTTTATATTTGTGTAACTGTGAATATAAATATGTCACAAATATAAACTAGTTAAAATAATAAACCAAATAATTATTGAATTATTTTCTAATTAAAAATGAAATTCATTAACTATAAAGTCCAAATAGAATTTTTTGCCCCCCTTTAGGGGGATGGCCGCGAAGCGGACAGGTGACTGCCTATTTCGTGTGCATTGCGGTTAAATTTATTTAATAAATTAAATAAATGGGACTGATACAGATCGAAAATATGGAGTTTTACTCTTTTCATGGCCATTTTAAAGAAGAGCGTATAGTTGGGAACAAGTTCCTTGTTGATCTGACAATTGAAACAGACATGAAGGTACCTGCGGCGAGTGATAACCTTAAAGATGCTGTTAATTATCAGCGGGTATACGACATAGTTAAGTCACAGATGGAGCTGAAATCGCATCTGCTTGAACATATTGCCGGGCGAATCCTTGATGCAATTTATGCCGAATTGAAGGGGATAGAAAGGGTTACAATAAAAGTTTCGAAAATGAATCCTCCAATGGGAGGGAAGATAGGATCGGTCAGTGTGGTTATGAGCAAATAAGTATGGATAAATCTATCTCACCATCTGCAAACAGCAAAACTCCAAAGCCCAGTATTTTTAGTTTGCTGAAACCATATTCAGGATTGGTGATCGTTCTGATTATTATGGCTCTGCTGGGCAGTGGCATTAATATATTGATACCGAAAATTATTGCCCGCAGTATTGATGCCTATTCATCAAATCATTATAATGTACGATCAGTAGTTATTCAGTTTCTGATGGCTGCTGCTGCAATATTTATATTTACTTCTCTTCAGAACATAATACAGACGTATGCTTCAGAGCGGGTAGGCAAGGATCTGCGAACCCAACTCTCCACCAAAATTTCTTATCAGAGTTATGCTTACGTTCTTAAGTCTAACCCGTCAAAACTGTTAACAAACCTCACATCTGATATCGACTCTGTAAAGATGTTTGTTTCTCAGGCCTTTGTTACTATTATTTCTTCAGTTTTTGTTATTGCCGGCACGTCCATCCTGCTGATTATGATAAATTGGAAATTGGCGTTGACCGTTATTTCTATAGTTCCTGTTATAGGCGGAACTTTTTTTATTGTATTAAGGAAAGTGAGAGTATTATTTAAACGGGGCAGGGAAATTATTGACGCACTCAACAAAATCATAAACGAAAGTATTATGGGTTCTGCATTAATAAGGGTTCTGAACTCCCAACAGCCTGAAAGCATGAAATTTCTTGAAACCAATCTGGTTTCACGAAATTTGGGGCTGTCTATTCTGAGATTGTTTGCAACGCTTATTCCGGTTATCATGTTTGTTTCTAACATGGCTGTGGTAACTATACTTGCCCTGGGTGGCCATTTTGTTGTTGCCGGCACGATGTCATTGGGAAATTTTGCAGCCTTCAACAGTTATCTTCTGCTATTAATATTTCCTATTCTTATGATTGGTTTTATGAGTAACATTATAGCGCAGGCCTCTGCTTCGTATGTAAGAATAAATGATGTATTAGATGCTCCTTCATTTGCCGAATCGGGAACTATTGACAGCAAAATTAAAGGTGATATTCTTCTGAAGAATGTGTCACTGTTCTATGGTGATAAACCTGTTTTGAAGAATATCTCATTTTCAGTGAAAGCCGGAAGCAAGACCGCCATAATCGGCCCTACAGCGGCAGGCAAAAGTCAGCTATTATACTTGTTGACAAACCTGATTTCTCCCGACTCAGGATCAATAGAATTTGACGGTATCGCGACTGATAAATATACTAAAGAATTATTCCATAGTCAAATTGGCTTTGTATTTCAGGATAGTGTAATTTTTAATATGAGCCTTCGCGAAAATATTGCTTTCAACGATAAGGTTACCAATGAATCTTTGG
>Ga0182011_10002782_pt1 | contig 14619 bp, 14 predicted proteins | sample 711E1DmetaG_FD_120481 | JGI IMG/M metagenome (GOLD analysis project Ga0182011, IMG submission 120481) | Permafrost microbial communities from Stordalen Mire, Sweden - 711E1D metaG | ecosystem: Environmental > Terrestrial > Soil > Wetlands > Permafrost | place: Sweden: Stordalen | collected... | reverse complement strand
GGCCAGGTCACGTCCGGCCGTGGCTCACGGCTAGTGCAGTACCATCCGCGGCTCGCCACCGACCAGACCGGTGCCGGCGATGGTGCAGGTTCCGCCGCGGACTAAACCACCGTTCCAAACCTGGCGCAGGCAGCTGCGCAGGCCCATCTGAGCCCAGTAGTTCGGATGCAGCGACTCCTGAATGTAGTAGTTGGAACCGAAGGTGGAGACGGTACGGATCTGGTTGACCCACTCGGTGTTGTCCACGGCTCCCGCCTGCGTCCAGGAAGTCATGCCCTTCTCCTCATACAGCCCGACCGTGTTCTCACAGAGCCTGCGCCCGTTGAACGCCGAAGCCAGGTCGAGGGTCTTGACGCCGGCGACACCCGAGGCTGTGATGGCGTTCTTGACCGTGGCGTTGATGGTCGGCAGCGCGCTGCTGTTGGCCCAGTCGGCATCGTTGTTCCACAAACCACAGCCACCAGTGCTCTGACGTGTGTATCCGCTTTGGCTGTACCTGAATCCGGCGCCGTTCGGAATGGGCGACGGATAAGTCTGGACGACTACGGACCAGGCCGAGTCCGCGTATCCGGCGTTGCGCATTGCTGTGCGTACGTTCTGCAGACCCGTGGCGATCCGGGCCTGCACTGTGCTGACGTTCGCGGAGGTGAAGTTTGCTGTCACTGACGCGTCGTCGTTGCAGTAGTTCGGCAGCCACGACGGCGACGTGAGGAAGTCGCTCAGGCATGACTGGACGATCGAGGCAAAGTTGAAGTCGTTGCCACCGATGCCGACCACAACCATCTTGACGTTGTGTGTTGCCGCGAAGGTCTGCAGCATCTTGGCCTGGCCCTGTTGGCCGGTCCCGTTGTCGAAGAAGTCGAGGCCGGGCTTGAAGTAGCCGTCGCTGGAGGTGAACGTCGTAGTCTTCGCCCCCGAGCAGGCGAGGTCGAGCCCGTTGACTCCCGCGCCGATGTACGACTCCTGAGACTTGCTGCGATGGCAGCGGGGGATCTGCTCGCTGGTGTTGGCCGCGTTATCGAAGTAGGCGGTGCTGCCCAAAGCGTCGGCAAAGGCGCTCGAGACGTTCGAGTTCCCCGCCCACCTTCCGGCTTCCCCGGCCACGTACGAGTCGCCCAGGCTGGCCACCCATGGCGCGCCTGATCCCGGACCGTCTGCGGCCGCAGGGCCAGCCAAGGCCACGGCGGCTAGGCCGCCGGTGGCCAGTGAGGCGGCCAGCACGGCTGCACCGAAGAAACGATAGCGATGGCTGGGACGGTGGCGAACAGAGGTCATGGGAAGCCTCCTATGAGACAAACTTTGTGATGGACCGCGTCATCGCGGCCCGCGCGAGCGCAGCGTCCCACCGGTCGCAGGGGTACCGCTAGACCCGTTGCCGAGTCTTCACGTCATGTACTGCTGTTGGATGGTCCTATGCCCCCGCAACAAGCCCAACGCGACCTTGTCGCCGTCTGCTTCGTGGGCGGGATCGCCGAGATGGTCGGCGAGGACGTGAGTGTGGTTGGCAGCTATGGCAGGATCACCGAGGAAGTGGCGCGAAGGGAGACCGCCCGGCACCCGGCCTGGGTACTCTAGTCAGCGCAAGGCGAGGCAACCCGTTTGGTCCTGCAGGGCATTGACCTTGACAGGTGCTGGGATATCGCCGAAGCGCACCGGATCCTGCGCGGCGGCCGTGACGGCGACCCGGCCCTGGCGTGGGCCACCGTGTGCGGGCTGGTTATCTCGAACCTGCCCGAGGGCGCCGGCGACAACCTCTTCGACTTCGCCACCAAACACGGCTCCGGCGACCGCGGCGATCCCGAGAGTCCTGAACGCAGCCCGCAACCTGGCCGCGCTAACCCGCACACTCAGACCAGGGCCCCTTCAGTCAGGTGCTGCGGTCTCTTGCATCAGCGGCGATAGCCACGCCCGCCAAGCAAGCCGCCGTCAGAGACCGACACCATTTGTGGTGATGGTGCAGCTGCCTTCAAGGCCCTGCTGTCTGGTGAAGCGATGCAGCCCCTGCTCCGGTCCCGACCGGGAGGGGAGCCGCACGGAGACCCGTGCCTACCGACCGTGGCAGTGGCGCGAGTTGTGTCGCATAAACCCACACGGTCTGGCTGACGTCGTTGGTTCGGATCCGTGCTGGTGGGTAGATCGCGGGCGAACCGATCATCCTGCCGGTGTTGTCGAGATGGTGCCCGTCGGAGTTGGCATGGGAGCCCCTGTCGTGGTCGGGGCCGGCAGCGTTGGCGCCTGGGCCTTGGCTGTTGGCGCAGCAACGGTTGGTGAAGAGGTGGGCGTGCCGGTCAGCGTTGGGCCGGGTGCGCCGGTCCCCCAGGGGTTGGGCGCAGTGCCCATGGTTGAGGTTGTCTGCGCACGGGGGGGCGTCTTCTTTGTGGCGTGAGACGTGGATTGGTGCTGGGTCTTAGGCGGGGTCGGGCTGACCGTAGCCCGTGTGGGGGTAGTGATGGCCGATGTTGGCGCAGAGGAAAGCATGGAGTGGGTCGTCAGAGCCAACGCAAATACCAACATGAGCACCGCCGTTGACCGTCTGGGTCTCAGTGTCTGTAGGTGTGGCAGTGTCATGGGGTTGTTCCTGTCGCCTCGACGGTGTCCAGCTCGATCGGGACGTGGATGCCTTCTCGGCGAAGTGCGGCGGCGATCCGCCCGCGCAGGGCGAGCCCGACAAGAAACTGCCTGCCCGGCAAAGTGCGAGCCACGATGCGTACCCGGATCTGGTCCACCTCGATGCTCTGGACGCCCATTACCGCAGGCGCGTCAAGGAGCTGGGGACCGAGCTCGTCGTCGGCGTAGGCTGCGCGGCCGACCTCGCGCAGGATGTCACTGACATGGCCGATGTCCACCGTGAGCGGGACGGGAACGTCGACCACGACCCTGGCCCAGTCCCGTGACAGGTTGGTGACCTGAGAGATCTGACCGTTGGGGGTGAAGATGACCTCGCCGTTGGCGGTGCGGACCTTGGTGGTCCGCAAAGTCACGTCCTCGACGGTGCCGATGACGCCCTCGGAGACCCAGGGACCCGCGATGCTGATGAGGTCACCAAAGCCGTACTGGCGCTCGGCGATGATGAAGAAGCCGGCGAGCAGGTCCTGGACCAGGCGCTGGGCCCCGAAACCGAGAGCCACACCCACCACGGCCGCCGGCGCGACCAGACTGGTCGTCGTTATCCCCACGAGAGGGGCGATCTGCACCGCGGAGATGCAGTACACGATGACAAGAACCGTCCAGCTGAGCACCTGAGCCAGGGCGTGGCGGTGCTTGGCGGCCTCCGAACGGACCAGCGCATCTGACTCGGCGTCGTTCGCGTCGATGCGCTTGATGATCGTCGTCTTGAACCAGGTCGTGAATCTTGTCAGCAGGATGGCACCGACGACGATCAGTATGATCACCAGGCCAGGGCCACCGCACCACCCAAGGAAATTCAGGAGCGCCGTCTTTAACGGGGACAACATGACTCCATCATGGTCCCCCTGGTCAAACGCTCTTTGGCTGGTGCACCGCCTTGGACGCGCAGTCAGCCCGGTTGCATCGCCGTGATGATCGCGATGGCCTTGGTGAGGTGGTGGCCGTCATCGTCGTGGATCGCCCGCAGGCCGTCTGAGCCACAGTCGAGGATCGACCAGGCCTTGGGCTCGTTGCTCGTCCAGCCCGCGCCGGGCACAGATGATCGACAGGCAGTGCGGCAGGGGCGCGCGCAAGTTTGTGGCCGGCGATCCCCCCGCCTCAATGCTGCCAATGGAATGGTGTGACGGCGCTGGCCGGATCGGCCTCCGGTGGTCACCCCAGTGCTGGCGGGCCACAGATGCTCATGCCAGGGGTCGGCGTGGGGCCAGGCGCCTTGGCAGTGGCGGGAGGAGCCGCCGCGACGGCACACGGGCAGCACCAACGCCGCTGGTAAGTATTGGGTTCACCCACCAGGCTCATTGGTGCTCCAGAGGACGTGCAGCGGGATCTGCGACGCGGCATTGTGGCTTCGCGGGGCAGAATCGATGATTTAATGGCGCTCCGCTATGGCTACGAGGGCTGCGTTGTGCCCGGTAGACTTCCGCCGACGACCACCGCGGGAGAATACGCGCGGCGTGGCGTCATTTTTGAAAAGGGAGCGGGAGGCGTCAGTTGAGCATTCAGGAACGAATTCAGCGCGTTCTGCGCGACCTCCAGGGCACAGTCCAAGCCCCCGGTCCCATCGGTGAGCTCGGGCTCATGGTCGAGGACGTTGCGGTGACCCCTGCGGGCAAGCGCCGCCTGGTCCGGATCTGGCTTGATCGTGATCTGGCCGGTTTGGACCCTGATGATGAGTCCAGCATGATCGAACCGCTCTCACTGGACGAGGTCGCCGATGCCACACGCGTCATCAGCGTCGGCCTGGATGCCTCCGATGCGTTGGGAGAAGCGCCCTACGTTCTGGAAGTCGGATCGGCCGGTGTTGACCGCCCGCTCACGGCGCCGCGTCACTTTCGCCGAAACGTCACCCGGCTCGTGGAGATCGAGCGAATCGAAGACTCAGATGGCGGCGGGCTCACGGGCCGCCTCATTGCTGCAGGGCCCGTCGGGGTAACAGTGCGGGTGGCGGCGTCCAAGAAAGAGCCAGAGATCACCATGCACATTCCGTATGCCGACATCGCTCGCGCCCAGGTGCAGGTCGAGTTTGCCCGTGTTACCACAGAGGAGGAAAGCTGATGGATATCGATCTGACCGCACTACGTGGCCTTGAGCGTGAGCGGGGCATCTCCCTGGACGTCATCATTCCGGCGATCGAACAAGCGATGCTTGTGGCCTATCACCGCACCGAGGGAGCCCGGCGCACCGCCCGCGTAGAGCTCGAACGCAAGACCGGTCACGTCACCGTGTGGGCCCGGGACGAGGGTGTCCTGGACCCGGAGACCGGAGAGCGTTCCGAGCCCGGCCCTGAGTTCGACGACACTCCCGCTGGTTTCGGGCGGATCGCGGCTTCTACGGCTCGCCAGGTCATCGTGCAGCGACTGCGCGACATCGAGGATGAGGCGATCATGGGCGACTTCCATGGCCGTGAGGGTGACATCATCACCGGCGTCATCCAGCAGAGCAGCGACCCCCGCTACGTGATGGTTGACTTTGGTGAAATCGAGGGGTCGTTGCCCCTGGCCGAGCAGGTTCCGGGGGAGAAGTACATCCACGGTCAGCGGCTGCGTTGTTACGTGGTTAGCGTGAAGCGTGCTCAGCGGGGGCCCCAGATCAGCCTGTCGCGCACCCATCCCAATCTGGTGCGCAAGTTGTTCGAGCTCGAGATCCCCGAGGTTGCCGACGGCACTGTCGAGATCGGGGCGCTGGCCCGCGAGGCAGGGCATCGAACAAAGATCGCGGTGCACTCCAAGGTCCCTGGTGTCAACGCCAAGGGGGCCTGTATCGGTCCGATGGGGGCAAGGATCCGGGCAATCATGACCGAGCTGCATGGCGAGAAGATCGACATTGTGGACTTTTCGGAGGATCCCGCGACATTTGTGGCGGCAGCGCTCTCTCCGTCACGGGTCAACTCCGTGGAGATCGTCGATCCGGAGCTACGTTCAGCTCGTGTGGTCGTGCCTGACTACCAGCTCTCGTTGGCCATCGGCAAGGAAGGTCAGAACGCGCGACTCGCCGCCAAGCTGACAGGTTGGCGCATCGATATCCATTCTGACACCGCGCCCGCTCACGCTAGTGGGGCCAGGAAACCCGAGCCTGGCACAGACCCTGGGCGCCAGGCGCTAGAGTAGTGATTATCGAACGGTTGCGACGGATCAGTCAGCGGCCTCCCTTGCGCATGGCACGAACGTGTGTGGGTTGCCGTCGTCGTGATGTTCGATCAGCACTTCTGCGAGTTGTGGCGGAGTGGAGCGACACCGGTGGGCGTTCTGCCAGGGTCGTTGCCGATCCGCGGCTGCGGTTGCCAGGGCGTGGCGCTTGGTTGCACCCGACACCGGAGTGTTTTGATCTCGCAGTACGGCGAAAAGCGTTCGGGCGGGCTTTGCGAGTCAAGGTCCTCCTCGAGGTGGCCGCCGTGGGCACATACATCGGCGCCCACGAGCAGTCCAGCGTCAAGGCTGTCGGCTCCACCCTGGAGCAGGCAGTTCAGCAGGTTCCTGAATTGAAAGCGGGTTTGAAGCTGATGAGCACCCGATGAGCACCCGATGAGTACTCAGCGATGAGTAACACCCAGTACTAAAGACGGCCCGCGCTTCATTTCGAACCTCGGGCCCCAGACGAGGAGAAACGTGGCTAAGGTCCGGGTCTACGAGCTCGCAAAAGAGCTCGGAGTCGAGAGTAAAACGTTGTTAAGTCATTTGAAGGAACAGGGCGAGTTCGTCCGGTCGGCTTCCTCGACCATCGAACCCCCTGTGGTCCGCAAGGTTCGCGAGTCGTTCCCCGCAGAAAAAGCTGCTGCCGCGCCGGTTAACGGCGCGAAGGACAGCGCGCCAAAACCAGGCGCCAGGAAGCCGGAGGCCAAGCCCTCGCCTGCGACCCCGACTGCCCCCACCGCACCTGTTGCCCCCATCGCACCGGTTGCCCCCACCGCAGCGGCCGCACCTGTTGTCGCCCCTGCCGCTGCCATTCCCACTCCCACTCCCACTGTGGCTGCTCCCGTTGCTCCTTCTGTAGCGGCTCCCCATGCGGCAACGGCGAGCGTGCCCGCGGCGCCCTCTCGCCCGGCTGCGCCTTCCCCCAAGGCGCCTGCCCCCAGGGCGCCGTCTCCTAAGGCGCCGGCTGCCAAGGTGCCTGCAGCCAAGGCACAGACCCCCGCCCCGCCTGCCGCACGTGGGGGCGGCGCTGGTGCGCCGCGCCCCGCGCCCCGCCCGGCAGCACCTCGCCCCGGAAATAACCCCTTCGCGCCGAGCCAGGGCATGCCCCGAAGTGGCCGCGAAGGGCGCGAGCAGCGCGAGGGCCGTGAGGCACCGTCGCCCGCTCGTCCAGGCAACAACCCCTTCGCTCCAAGCCAGGGAATGCCCCGCCCACAAGGTGGTCGTCCGGCTCCAGCCGGTGCCGGGGGTCCTCGTCCCGGCGCTCCACGCCCGAACCCCGGCATGATGCCCGGTCGTGCGGCTGTCGGTCGCCCAGGTGAGCGTCCGGCTCGTAGCGGCGCTCCAGGTCGCCCCGGTGGTGCGCCGGGCGCGGGTGGCGGTTTCGCCGGTCGTCCCGGTGGTGGCGGTGGCTTCGCCGGCCGTCCCGGTGGTGGCGGTGGACGCCCAGGTGGCCCAGGTGGTCGTGGTGGCACACAGGGTGCTTTCGGCCGTGGTGGAGGACGCCCGGTGCGCGGACGTAAGTCCAAGCGCGCCAAGCGTCAGGAGTTCGAGCAGATGCAGGCCCCGTCACTGGGCGGCGTCAGTGTTCCCCGCGGCGACGGCAAAACTGTCATCCGGGTGCGCCGTGGTGCATCGCTGACTGACTTCGCCGACAAGATCAACGCCAACCCGGCGAGCCTGGTCACGGTGCTCATTCATCTGGGTGAGATGGCAACGGCCACACAGTCTCTGGACGAAGAGACGTTCCGTGCGCTGGGCAGCGAGTTGGGCTACGACATCGAGGTCGTCTCTCCTGAGGACGAAGAGAGAGAGCTGCTCGGTCAGTTCCACATCGACCTCGACGCCGAGCTGGCCGAAGAGAGCGACGAGGACCTCAAGGCTCGCCCGCCGGTCGTGACCGTCATGGGTCACGTCGACCATGGAAAGACCCGCCTGCTGGATGCGATCCGCTCAGTGAAGGTCGCTCAGCATGAGGCCGGCGGGATCACCCAACACATAGGTGCCTACCAGGTTCTCGCACAGCACGAGGGCGTCGAGCGCCCGATCACGTTCATTGACACCCCCGGTCACGAGGCCTTCACGGCCATGCGTGCTCGTGGCGCCCGGGTCACCGACATCGCGATCCTCGTGGTCGCCGCCGATGACGGTGTCATGCCGCAGACGATTGAGGCGCTCAACCACGCTCAGGCCGCAGGTGTGCCGATCGTGGTCGCGGTCAACAAGGTGGACAAGGAAGGGGCCAACCCCGACAAGGTTCGCCAGCAGCTGACCGAGTACAACCTCGTGGCCGAGGAATATGGTGGCGAGACGATGTTCGTCAACGTCTCGGCCAAAGAGCTGACGAACATTGACACGCTTCTGGAGGCAGTGCTCCTGACAGCCGATGCCGCCCTGGACCTGCGAGCCAACCCGGACAAGGACGCCCGTGGAGTTGCTATCGAGGCCCACCTGGACAAAGGTCGTGGACCCGTCGCCACGGTCCTGGTCCAGTCCGGAACGTTGCGCATCGGTGACTCGATCGTGGCAGGCGGTGGCTATGGCCGCGTCCGTGCCATGCTCGACGAGCACGGTGACACGGTCGAGGAGGCCACGCCGTCGCGCCCAGTCATGGTGCTCGGTCTGACCTCCGTGCCAGGCGCCGGCGACACCTTCCTGGTGGCACCCGACGACCGCACGGCGCGCCAGATCGCAGAGCGTCGTGAGGCCGCCCAGCGTGCAGCCAGTCTGGCCAAGCGCCGCAAGCGGATCAGCCTCGAGGACCTCAACGAGGCCCTGGCCGCGGGCAAGGTCGACAACCTCAACCTCATCATCAAGGGTGATGTGTCGGGTTCTGTCGAAGCGCTCGAGGACGCGTTGCTCAAGATCGACGTCGGCGACGAGGTCGACCTGCGGATCATCCATCGCGGGGTTGGTGCGATCACCCAGAACGATGTCAACCTGGCCACCGTCGACAGCGCGGTCATCATCGGCTTCAACGTCAAACCGGCAGAACGGGTTGCCGAGCTGGCAGATCGCGAGGGCGTCGACATGCGCTTCTACTCGGTGATCTATTCAGCGATCGAGGACATCGAAGCGGCACTTAAGGGCATGCTGAAACCGGAGTACGAAGAGGTCCAGCTGGGCACCGCCGAGGTGCGCGAGGTCTTCAAGTCCTCCAAGTTCGGTAACGTGGCCGGTTCCTTGATCCGCTCCGGCGAGATCAAGCGCGGCACCAAGGCGCGAATCCTGCGTGATGGTGTCGTCGTCGGCGAGGGCATTGAGATCACCGGCCTGCGTCGTTTCAAAGACGACGTCACCGAGGTTCGCGAGGGCTTCGAGTGCGGTATCAACCTCGGTAGCTTCAACGACATCAGGGTTGGCGACGTGATTGAGACCCACGAGATGCGCGAGATTCCGCGTTCCTGACCTCGTTCTGCGGCACGGCCGGGCAGGTCTTCGGACCTGCGCGGCTGGCTGCCGGTCAGTAGTGACTGCCCACGGCGTGATCTCACCGCTTGTTATTTGTAGCCTGTCGTTTCCTAGGAGAGTAAGAACCATGGCCGATCCGGCCCGCGCGAGGAAGATTGCAGACCGCATCAAGGTTCTCGTGGCCGAGACGCTGGAGTACCGCGTCAAAGACGAGCGACTCGGCTTCATCACGATCACCGACGTGCGGGTGACCGGAGATCTACAGAATGCGTCCGTGTTCTACACCGTTTTTGGGGGCGAGAGCGAGCGCGCCGAGACGGCGGTGGCTCTGGAGTCCGCCAAGGGCAAGATTCGCTCGGCTGTGGGCAAGGGCATCGGCATCCGGCTCACCCCCACACTGGAGTTCATCCCCGACGCGCTGCCCGAGGGTGCAGCCCATATGGAGGATCTGCTCTTGACGGCCAAACAGCGCGACGCGGAGGTGGCGGCCGCAGCGGCCGGTGCCACCTACGCCGGTGACGCCGACCCGTACAAGAAGGTCGTCGATGAGGATGTGGCCCAGGATGACACTGGCATCTCCACCGGCGAGCCAGTCGGCCCCGGGGACGGACAAGACATCGGCCGTGATGACCACCGGTAACGGGCTGCTGATCGTCGACAAGCCGGGCGGATGGACCAGCCACGACGTCGTGGCCCGCTGTCGACGTCTATGTGCCACCCGACGGGTGGGCCATGCAGGGACCCTGGATCCGATGGCCACCGGTGTCCTGGTGCTGGGGATCAATCGGGCCACCAAGCTTCTGACGTTCCTGGTGGGGTGTGACAAGACGTACACCGCCACGATCCGTCTGGGTCAGTCCACGGTCACTGACGACGCCGATGGCGAGATCATCGCCACACGCGATGTCGCCTCGCTAAGTGTCGGGGCGGTTGAGCAGGCAGTGGCAGCCCTGACCGGGGAGGTCGCTCAGGTGCCTAGCGCAGTCAGCGCGATCAAGGTGGACGGGCAGAGGTCGTACGCCCTGGTGCGAGCCGGCCAGGACGTGGTCCTGCCCGCCCGTACTGTCACCGTGAGCCGGTTTGACATCCTTGACCAGCGAACCGTGACCGTGGCCGGCCACAGCATGTGGGACCTTGACGTGATTGTGGATGTGTCCTCCGGGACGTACGTCCGGGCGCTGGCTCGCGACCTTGGCGCGTCGCTGGGCGTAGGCGGACACCTGACGGCACTGCGGCGAACCCGGGTCGGCAGGTTCGGGCTCGACGGCGCACACACCCTGCAGGATCTCGAGGTCGCCAGCGAGGCCGACAACATGCCGTTGATCTCCTTGTCGGCCGCCGCGCGGGACTGCTTTGTCGCACGCGAGCTGAGCGCAGCTGAGGCGACCGCAGTCGGCCACGGACAGCGCATCCCCTCCAAGCCCGCAGGCCGTGTACAGCCCATCGCGGCGTTCGCACCAGAGGGGGACCTGGTGGCGATGCTTGACGAGAGTGGCACGCTGGCCAAGGCCCACGTCGTATTCTCTCCCTCGGGTTTGTAGAGTGTCCTTAATGCTGCGATGGACCGATCTCCCCCAGATCCCCCAGGGCTATGGCCCGAGTGTGGTGACCATGGGCAATTTCGACGGTGTACACAAGGGTCATCGAGCGGTGTTGTCCGCAGTGGTCAAGAGGGCTCGTGCTCATGGCCCAGATGGGGCACAGGCGGTCGCAGTCACGTTCGAGCCGCACCCCGTCGCTGTCCTGCACCCGGAGCGGGCGCCGCAGATTCTCACTTCCATCGAGCAACGTCTCGACCTGCTGGCGGGCACCGGACTGGACGCCGTGCTGGTCATGGAGTTCACCCACGAACTTGCTCTGTGGACCCCGGAACGTTTTGTGGTCGAGGTGTTCGTCAAGGCGCTGGGCGCCAACGTGGTCGTCGTGGGGGAGGACACCCGGTTCGGTGTGCGCAACTCCGGGGACGTCAACACGCTGCGCCAGCTCGGCACCGAGCACGGCTTCGAAGTGCTCACGCTGACGGACATCGGCGAAGGGGGCCGTTGGTCCTCCAGCCGTGTTCGGGCCTTGGTGACCGCGGGCGACGTCGCAGCCGCTGCCGAGATTCTCGGACGTCCGCATCGGGTCAGTGGTGAGGTTGTGCACGGCGATCACCGCGGACGCGAGCTGGGCTATCCCACCGCGAACCTGAGCCAGGAGTCGCTAGGACTGATTCCTGGCGACGGGGTCTACGTGGGCCGGCTGATCCGCTCGAAGCTGCCTGAGCGCGATCTCGGCCGTGCATTACCGGCCGCTATCTCGGTCGGCACCAACCCGACGTTCGCAGGCACCCAACGCAGGGTTGAGGCCTATGTCCTGGATCGCACCGACCTGGATCTGTATGGCGAGAACGTCGTTTTCGAGTTCATCGAAAAGCTGCGGGAGATGGAAAAGTTCGACTCCATCGAGGACTTGGTCGCCAAGATTGACGACGACGTGGAACGTGCTCGGGCGGTGTTCTCCTCCACCGCACGGTGATCTGGTCGTTCCCCGAGCGGGGTGTGGGCCACGGGCCTTTACGAACGACGCCAGCGCTGAGATCATCCGGGTGTCTGCGCATGACCACACATCCAGGAGCAATCATGGTTTTCTCGGCGAGCGATGAGCACAACGACCTGTCCCTGATCGAGCATCGGGCCCGGTCGGTAGCCCACTTGTTCGTCCAGCGAGTTGCCAAGACGCCAGAGGCTGAGGCATTCCGGTTCCCGCTGGGGGCCGCCTGGGAGTCGGTTACCTGGGCACAGGTAGATGCGCGCGTGCGACAGGTCGCCGCTGGTCTGGTGGCCTTGGGGATCGAGTCCGAGCAGCGGGTGGCGATCGCCTCGAGCACGAGGTACGACTGGGTGGTCGCGGACCTGGCCGTAATGCTGGCCGGCGCCGCCACGACCGCCATCTATCCCACGACCTCTGAGTTTGACGTGGCCTATATCGTCGCCGACTCCCAAAGCCGCATCGTGTTCGCTGAGGATGACGCTCAGATTGCCAAGCTTCGCGCCAACCGCTTCTCGTTGCCCGAACTGTTCAAGGTCGTCACCTTCGAGGGAACCGCCGATGGTGACTGGGTGATTTCGATGGCCGACCTGCAGGCGCTGGGCGCAGCGCGCCTAGCGCGGGAGTCGAGCGGCCTAGATGAGCGGATCGACGCAATTCAGCCGGCGCATCTGGCCACGCTCATCTACACCTCCGGAACCACGGGTCGGCCCAAGGGAGTACGCCTGTCGCATGACTGCTGGACTTATGAGGCGGCAGCGGTTGACGCCATCGGCATTCTGAGCCAGGACGACCTGCAGTACCTCTGGCTGCCCCTTGCGCACGTTCTGGGCAAGGTATTGCTCACCTTGCCGCTGCAGATCGGGTTCCCTACGGCACTGGACGGGCGGGTGGACAAGATCGTGGACAACCTCGCCGTCGTCTCCCCGACGTTCATGGGCGCGGCTCCGCGCATCTTCGAGAAGGCCTACGCCCGGATCACCAACACCGTGCACGCCGAGGGCGGTGTGAGGGCCAAGCTGTTCGACTGGGCGATCGGGGTTGGCGCTCGAGTCGCCGTACTGCGCGCTGAAGGACGCTCGGCCTCGGTTCTGCTGGCTGTTGAGTTTGTGCTGGCGGACAGACTGGTACTGAACAAGATCCAGGCCCGGTTCGGTGGCAGGATCAGGTTCTTCATCTCTGGTTCAGCGGCACTAAACGCCGATATAGCCCGGTGGTTCGACTCGGTTGGCCTGCTCATCCTGGAGGGTTACGGCCTGACCGAGTCCAGCGCGGCGTCCTTGGTCAACAGGCCCGGCTCCTACGCCTTCGGAAGCGTCGGCTGGCCGTTGCCGGGCACCGAGGTCCGGATCGCCACAGACGGGGAGATCCTCATCAAAGGTCCGGGCATCATGGCGGGCTATCACAACCTGCCCGACGAGACCGCCGAGACGGTCGACGCCGATGGGTGGCTGCACACCGGGGATATCGGCAACCTGGATGAGCGAGGGTTCCTGCGCATCACCGACCGCAAGAAGGACCTGTTCAAGACCTCCAACGGCAAGCACGTGGCCCCGGCCGCCATCGAGTCGATCTTTCAGGGCGTGTGCCCTTACGCCGGCCAGCTGATCGTTGAGGGTGAGGGACGTAGCTTTGTGACCGCCCTGGTCACCCTCGACCCTGAGGCGATCGCGGGCTGGGCGGCCGAGAACGGCATGGACGCCAGGCCATACGCGCAGCTCGTCGCCTCACCGCAGGTTCGCCAACTGATCCAGGGCTATGTCGACGAGCTCAACAGCAAGCTGAACCGGTGGGAGACGATCAAGAAGTTCATCATCTTGGACCGGGACCTGTCGGTGGACGAGGGGGATCTGACCCCGAGCATGAAGCTGAAACGCCGCGTTGTTGCCGACAAGTTCAGGAAAGAGCTGGACTCGCTCTACGCTTGAAGCCATGTCTGAAGGCTCTGGCGATACCGGTCTCACTGGCGCTTCCCTCTTTCGACGTCTTGAGCCGCTGCTGGAGCAGGTGAGCAAGCCCATCCAGTATGTCGGCGGTGAGCTCAACTCCGTCGTTAAGGACTGGAACTGCGGCGGGTTCGACCCGCAAGGCCGGGAGCTGACCGCACGTTGGGCCCTGATGTATCCCGATGCCTACGAGGTGGCCCTGCCCAACCAGGGCGTCATGATCTTGTATGAGGTCATCAACGAACGCCGCGACGCTCTAGCTGAACGGACATACTCCGTGTGGCCGGACATGGAGGCGCTGCTGCGAAGCGAGGGCATCTCGCAGTTCACTGTTGACGGGCACCGGGCGCTGCGTGACTTCGACCTGTTCGGTGTCTCCTTCTCCACCGAGCTCGGTTACACCAACCTGCTCACTGCCCTAGACCTAGCCGGCATACCCCTGCACGCCAGCGAGCGGGGCGAGGATGACCCGATCGTCATCGCCGGGGGACACGCGGCGTTCAACCCCGAGCCGGTGTCGGCCTTCATCGATGCGGCGGTCGTGGGCGATGGCGAGCAGGCGGTCCTTGAGGTGACCGATCTGCTCACCGCCTGGAAAGCCCAAGGTCGCCCCGGTGGTCGTCGCGAGCTGCTGCTGCGGCTGGCGCGCACCGGCGGGGTCTACGTGCCGGCCTTCTATGACGTCGACTACCTGCCCGACGGCCGGATCAGGCGGGTCGCGCCGGCGGCCGAGGCGGACGGGGTGCCGTGGCGGGTCTCCAAGCACACCGTCATGGATCTGGATGCCTGGCCTTACCCGAAGAAGCCGTTGGTGCCCTTGGCGGAAAGCGTCCATGAGCGGATGTCGGTCGAGATCTTCCGCGGCTGCACCCGCGGCTGCCGTTTCTGCCAGGCCGGCATGATTACCCGCCCGGTTCGTGAACGATCCATCACCGGTATCGGCGAGATGATCGAAGCAGGTCTGGCTGCCACGGGGT
>Ga0182011_10002778_pt1 | contig 14641 bp, 13 predicted proteins | sample 711E1DmetaG_FD_120481 | JGI IMG/M metagenome (GOLD analysis project Ga0182011, IMG submission 120481) | Permafrost microbial communities from Stordalen Mire, Sweden - 711E1D metaG | ecosystem: Environmental > Terrestrial > Soil > Wetlands > Permafrost | place: Sweden: Stordalen | collected... | reverse complement strand
GGCATCTATTCGGATGTCGGTTACAAAACCTGCGCCGGCCGGCCCGGCAGCCGGGGTCACGAATTTCAGGACGCGCAGACTTACGCCCAGTGGGGAATTGATTATTTGAAATACGACTGGTGCGAGGCCGAGGGTCTGAAAGCCGAGGGAGCCTATACGACCATGCGCGACGCATTGCATGCGGCCGGCCGACCGATTCTCTTCAGCCTGTGCGAATGGGGCGACAACAAGCCGTGGCTCTGGGCCAAGGACGTCGGCCATTCGTGGCGCACGACCGGCGACATTTACAATTGCTTCGACTGCAAAATAGATCATAAAACGTGGTATTCGTGGGGTGTGTTGCAAATCATTGACAAGCAGGAAGGCCTGCGGAAATACGCCGGCCCCGGACACTGGAACGATCCCGACATGCTCGAAGTCGGCAATGGCATGAGCGTCAATGAAGACCGGGCGCACTTCTCCATGTGGTGCATGCTGGCGGCACCGCTGATTTCCGGAAACGACCTGCGACACATGTCCAAGGAAACCCGCGAAATTCTTACCAACAAGGAAGTGATTGCCGTTGATCAAGACCGGCTGGGGATTGAAGGATTTAAATATTCCACAAAAGACAACATCGAAATCTGGTTCAAGCCGCTGGCGGATGATGCTTGGGCCATGTGCGCGCTCAATCGCGGCACCAATTCGCAACCCGTCGCCTTCAACTGGAAAAACGAAACCGTGACGGACGACCTTTCAAAAAGAGAAGCAAAGTTTGACACGACACCCTACGGTATCCGCAATCTGTGGACGCAAAAGGATATCGGAACCACAAGGGATGTCTTGACGGCTGAAGTGCCCGGACACGATGTGTTGATGCTTCGGTTGAACAAACTATAGAACGCGCTCCAGAGGTTAATCGCGGTCATTGTCTTTGGACTTGTCATGGCGTCCCTGGCATTGCAGTATCAGGAAAAATAATCACAAAACCAAAAGAGGAATCTATGTATCATATCAAATGTTCGGCACAGTTGTGGCGTGGAGCGTTCATTTCGGCATCCGCCGCCCTGATCCTCACCGGCTGCCAATCGAGCAAAGAACTACCCGGTAAAATAACAATGACCCCACCGGCGGGAGCAGCCGTGACTGCCGCTGCGACCACACCCGCTGCAACTGCAACACCAGCGGCTGCTGCGCCCGCACCGGCCACAGTTGCCGCGCCCGCATCGGCACAGGCTGTCATTCGTATTGATGCTGGCGCCTCCGCCTCATACACCAATGCCGCCGGTGAAGTTTGGCTCGCCGACGAGGGTTTTGCGGACGGAGACACGATAGATCGCGGAAGCGATTTGCAAATCGCCAACACGAAAAATCCGGCCATTTATCGCACCGAGCGTTATGGGATGACTTCATTTTCGCATGAACTTCCCAACGGCAAATACACCGTGAAACTTCATTTTGCGGAAAACTACGAAGATATCACCGGCCCGGGACAACGCGTCTTTTCATTCAATCTCGGGGGACAGGAGTTCAAGGATTTTGACGTTTTTGCAAAAGCAGGCGGCGCAAACCGGGCATACGTTGAAACCGTGAACGTGGATGTTACCAATGGCAAACTCGACATCACTTTCACGAGCAATGTTCAAAACCCGGAAATCAACGGAATTGAAATCATTCCGAATCCCTAAGCAGGCAGACACTGTCACTTTATAGCCTGCTGCCCGTTTCGGATTTGGCTGGTGCCCTTGTTTTTATTGCCGTACGGGTGCGGGCAAACCTTGGCGCAAGGCTGGCAGCCAGGCATAGCGGCGTTTGTCATAGGGAGCTTGTGTGCCGTATTCGTCCTGGTGGCCGGACTTGGATAAAATGATCAGTTCCTTGGGCGAGGTGATTTGATTCACCGCCGCGAACACGCCTGCGGGCGGACAAACTTCATCCCTCAAGCCAACTCCGACCAATACCGGGCATTGAACAAGCGATGCGAAATTCGCAGTATCGTAATACCGGCTGGCTTGACGCACTTTGTCTGGATCCTTGCCGCCCTCGGTTCTGAAGTACCAGCGTGTGAAATCCGGCGCGTGGCCGACTTCAGGACCGAGCATGTCGCAACCCGCCGGCACAAGAGCCAGCACAGCCGTAATATTTTCCGGATGTAATCCCGCTGTCACCAATGCCTGCTGCCCGCCCTGGCTGTCACCCATCACCACCAGCGTCTTGCCATCCCAATCAGGTCGCGTTTTTAAATATTCCACGGCCCGGCAGCAGGAGAGATACATCCGCAGATAATAACTGGTCTCTCGATCGTCGTTGCCGATGGCCCAATAATCCTTCAACGGACCGTTGGCCTGTAACTCCTTGTAAAAGCCCTCCGGTTTGTCAATCGGCAGATCGTGAGATTCAATGTCGAGCGCCAGCCAGCCTTCTGCGGCGCGATCCGTCACCCAGATTTTTTGCAGCGGATAAACGTTGGCCCATTGAAGAATAAGCAATGCTGGAAATTTTTTGTCCTGCGCGGGCCGGGCAATCTGGCCATAGACGTGCGTTCCACGAATGTTCCCCAAGGTGACCTTCCAATACGCCACGCCTTGTCTCCCGCTGTCCACACTCTCGAGTTCCGGGTTGACAGAGATTTTTCCAAGTTCCTTCAACTTTGCATTCCAAAACGCGCCGAAATCGGCCGGTGGTGGTGCGGCAGGCTTGATGCGATCCGGCGCGGCCACGGCGCCGCCAATGGCGCGGTTGGTATCGTTTTCAGGCTGCCATTTTACCTCGACCAACATCGTCCCGGGCGCGTCAAATTTGGTTTCCAGACTGGCAATGCCGTTGCTAAAGCTCAAGTCGCCCTGCCCCACCTCGATCAGGCCGCCGCGTTTGAAAGTGTAGCGCGCAGCGGGCGCGTTTGTGCCCTTCCATTCGACCATCCAATGAACGGTATCGCCGACTTGATACACACCACTGGGTTTGTCCGGTGTAATGACCATTTGCTGCGCGCGACAGAAGCTCGCGGCAATCAATGTTACAAGTATGGAGACGGAAATGCAGTAAAATTTAAATCGCACGAGCCGATGATACAAAGGCGCTTCATTTAGGCCAGAATGTTGTATGTGAACGTTGAACCGTCCATGCAGCAAGCGCTTGCGTCAGTGTGCGCCAGTCAGTAATGTCCATCCGGTCGCGCCCGTAGCTCAAATGGATAGAGCATCTGCCTTCTAAGCAGAGGGTCGCGCGTTCGACTCGCGCCGGGCGCGCCATTCTGCATTCACGTTTTCCGCATCATCCGAAAAATGCCAATGCCAATAAAAAGTCCTGCCTGGCCAAGCAGACAGCCAAGCCAGCCCCAATGGAAGAAAAACAAGGCCACAACGGAAATCAAAACCGACAAGCCACACCACAACAAACCGGATTCATTTTCAGACTCCGCGGCGCGATAAAAGAAAATCGCAAATACAACGACCAACAGAATTGCAAAATAGAAATAGGGTATCACCTGAAATTTAGAACGCGCTTTCGCTGTCCAGGCCTTTCATCGCGCGCGCCATGGCCAAAGCCGTTTGCGCCGCTTCAGTTCCGCGATTGTGTTTCGGATTGAGACAACGCACGCGCGCCTGCCCTTCATTCTCCAGCAAAAGCACCTCGTGAACGACGGGTACTTCATGCGCAATCTGGATTTCCATGAGCGCGCGACTGACAGCCTCGCCAATGTGCGCCGCGTGAACGGTCTCACCGCGCAAAATCACGCCCAGACAAATGATGGCGGAGAACTTGCTCGTTCGCGCAAGCTTGGCTGCAACAACAGGAATTTCATAAGCGCCCGGCACACGCACGATTTGGATTTTTTGTGCGCCAGCGCGTTTCAATTCACTTTGCGCCGCCCGCACCATGGCATCCACGTAACGCGCGTTGTAGCGTGACGCGACAATGGCGAATATGCCGCCACTGGCGCGAGCTGTTTTGGTTTTAATGGACTTCAACATGATACGAAAATTTACCGGCATCGTTCCAATAATCGAAAATAATCGTCGCGGGAAATCCCGGCTGTCTTGAGATTGTTGCGAATGATGAACACCGGAACTTCACGGTAAGTCGGAATGACGACTGGACACGCGATACCTTGCTTAAAATGGCTGCCTTCCTGCCGCGCAAACTGAAAGCCAGCTGCGAGAAAAATTTGCTCCAAAGTTTTCCAGTTAACTGGCGCAAATTTTGACATGGCCGCTCAAGCCGCCACCGATGCGGAATGCCGTTCAAAACAAACCCAGTCGGGACTTTGCCAGCGCGAGCCGACATGTTCGTAACCGGCGTCTTCCAAAACTTCGTTCAGCGTGCCGCGATCGTCCGCCGTTTGGATGAAAAGTTTCACAGCTTCGTCCAGCGCCGCGCGTGCAGTTTGCGGCGTTGCGCCGGAACTCGCCACGTCCAGCGGCATCGCGTGCGCGATGAATTGATCGCCCTCGCGCCAGATTTGAATTGTGTAATCAATTCCCATAACCGACTAACTCTACTCGCTCGCCCGCATTAATGCGAGCCGATTTTTAACACGACGCGACGATGGCGTTGGTTTCTCATTAACACCCGGCTTCAGCCGGGTGGGCTGTCGCGGAAAGAAATTCAACCGCTTCAGCGGTTTTCCCTGCGCCTGCAAAACCGTTGAAACGGTTTTTGTCCACCCTGCCTTTTGAACACCCCGCTAAAGCAGGGTGTTAATGAGAGCGGACGGCAACGATGGCGAATGTGCCGCTGCGCAACTGAACTTTTTTGTTTCGAATCTTGCGAAGCATCACGGAGAATTTAACCACGAATGGACACGCCTGTCACGCCGAAGCGAGCGAAGGCGAAGATGAACACGAATAATTTAGGCGTGGTTGCAAAAATCCAATCCGGGAGGGACGCTGACAGACTTTCGGTGACAGAGTGGTAATCGCAAATCGCAATTCGTAAATCGCAAATTACAAAAGATGCCCCATCTTTTCGCGCTTGGTTTTCAAATACCGCTCGTTGTGTGGATTGGGTTTGATGCGAATCGGCACTTGCTCGACAATTTTCAGTCCGTAGCCTTCAAGCCCGACGACTTTTCTTGGATTATTCGTCAGCAAGCGGATGGTTTTCAGGCCGAGATCAACGAGAATCTGCGCGCCAAGCCCGTATTCGCGCAAATCCGTGCCGTAACCGAGTTTTTCGTTGGCCTCGACGGTGTCGTAGCCCTGCTCCTGTAATTTGTAGGCCTGAATTTTTGGCGCGAGGCCGATGCCGCGGCCTTCCTGCCGCATATAAAGAATCACGCCGCAACCGGCGGCGGCAATCTGCCGCATGGCCTGATGCAGTTGCGACCCGCAGTCGCAGCGGCGCGAACCGAACACGTCGCCGGTCAGACATTCGCTGTGGACGCGCACGAGCACATTTTTTTTGCCGGCGACATCGCCGCGCACGAGCGCGACATGATGCTGCTCGTCCAATCGCGAGCGATACAAAACCAAATTGAAATCGCCGTAATCGGTCGGCAGCTTCACAAGCTCGATTCTTTCAATGAGTTTCTCGCGGGTGCGGCGGAATTGGATCAAATCCTCAATCGTGCAAATTTTCAGGCGGTGTTTTTTGGCGAACTTCAGCAGTTGCGGCAGGCGCGCCATGGTGCCGTCGTCGTTCAGAATCTCGCAAAGCACGCCGATGGGGCGCAAGCCGGCGAGTTGCGCCAGATCCACGGCGGCCTCGGTGTGACCGGCGCGTTGCAGCACGCCGCCGGGGCGCGCGCGAAGTGGAAACACATGGCCGGGTTGGACCAAATCCTCCGGCACGGCAGCAGGCGCGGCCATGATTTGAATCGTCCTGGCGCGGTCGGCGGCGCTGATGCCGGTGGTGACGCCGCGCGCGGCATCCACGCTCACGTGAAAATCGGTGCGAAAGCTTTCGCGGTTCTGCTGCACCATGCGTTCAACGCCAAGCTGCTGCAGGCGTTCGGCAATCGTCGGCACGCAAATGAGCCCGCGCCCGAATTTCGCCATGAAATTGACCGCCGCAGGCGTAACGAATTGCGCCGCCATGATCAAATCGCCTTCATTCTCGCGGTCGGCGTCATCCACGGCGATGACCATTTTCCCGCGGCGAATATCCGCAACGACCGATTCAATGCTGTCGAACATCTTTTTCATCCGGTGAAACAAGCGTAATCATGCGGCGCGCAAATACCAGCCGCAAAAAGCAACATCGTCCATGGATTTAAAGATGCAATTTTTGCTTTTTTTGTTTGTCGCGGCGCAAGAGTGATTTAACATCGACGCGTCGGTCTGTTTTAGAAATTGGGGAAAGCAAGGGCAAGCGGGGGTCAGAAGTTTATTTTGATTATGTCACCCGGCAGCTCAACTAAAGAAATCGGCGGACTTTCAACCGGAAGTCCGGTGAGTCTCCTTCAAGAATGCCTTGCCTGCGGTGTGCTGGTGGTCGGCGCGCGCGAACGCATTGTCGCCTGCACCGCCGAAGCTGCTGCGCTTCTGCGCACAAGGGCGGCGCGCTTGCGAAATGCAACGGTGAATTCACTGCCCGCACCCCTGCCCAAACTCATTCGCGAGGCGGCAAAAAGCGGCAAGACGGTGACAAACCACGGAATTTTGCTAAAAACCTCCCATGGCGGCGCGATGACGTTGCGCGTGAGCATTTTGCCGGTGAAAAAGCGCGCGGCGTCCCAGGTTATCGTTGTCCTCAACAATCTCTCCTCCGCGCCGGTTTTTGAGCAGAACATACGGCGGCTCGATCAACTGGCCAGTCTCGGCACACTCTCGGCCAGCATGGCGCACGAAATCAAAAACGGCATGGTGGCCATCAAAACGTTCACTGATTTGCTGGCGCAAAAGGGCGAGGACGTGGAGTTAACCGACGTCGTCAGCCGGGAATTGGAACGCATCAACGGAATTGTCACGCAAATGCTGCGGTTTGCCGCGCCGAAACACGCGGCGCTCATCACCGTGCGCGTCCATGATTTGCTTGATCATTCCTTGAGGTTGTTGCAGCACCAAATCGGCGCGAAATTGATTTCATTGCAACGCCATTACAAAGCCGCCCCGGACGTTGTGCGCGGCGATGACGCGCAATTGCAACAGGCGTTCATGAATCTGCTGCTCAATGCGCTCGAAGCGATGGGGCCCAATGGCGTGTTGACCGTGTCCACTGGAATTTTTGAAGACGAAGGCGGCACGCGGCTGTTGAAAGTGCACATTGAAGACACCGGCGTGGGCATCGCGCGGGAAAATCTGGAGCGGTCATTCGAACCATTTTTCACGACAAAGAAAAACGGCACCGGCTTGGGGCTGGCCATTTCCCGGCTCATCGCGCATGAACATTGCGGCACGATTCAAGTGCAAAGCGAAATCAATAAAGGCTCGAAGTTTACCCTTTCACTGCCGGTGTCGGGCGCGCTGTAAGAATCATTCTCCAACGAGGCGGTAAGGCTCGACGGTGTCACCGCCAAGCCGCTGACGCGGGTTGGCTTTGAGCGAGAAGGAGAAAGCGACGGTAAAATCCTTCGATCCGGTGCCATTGTCCGTCAACCGGAACGTCAAAGCGCCCGTCCAACTGCGCAGATCGCGGTAAAGGGTGTAAAATTGATCCTGCAAGCGGCCATTTTGCGCGTTGAAAGAATGTGTCGTGCGCAAGCCCCAGTTGTCATTCAAACGGAAAAATATCGTGCTGTTGATGAGATTGGCGCCGCCGCCCAAAAATTCTTTGCGCGCATACCAGTGGCCGATACCCCAGCTCCATCTTTCGTTCGGCGTGAATGTGAGTTGATGAAAGGCCATGTTCAAATCGCTGTCGTTGATGTCGTAACGCAACTGGGATTCGAGCGTCATCCACGAGCGCGGCCGGAACGTGAAATCCGAATAAAGGTCGCTGAACGTTTGTTGATCGGTCTTGGGCTTGAGCAGCCAGTCCATCATGACATTCCAATCAAGCAAATTGTCAAGTTGTCCCGCGCGCTTGGTTTGAAGCGTGTTGCGAAGTCCGAAACAGATGACATTCTGGCTGTCAATCGAGTCAATGTCGTTGTAGTCGGGAAATTGAATCGGAAGCAACTGCCAGCTGGGCAGCTCGGAATCGAACTGCGGCAGTTGCGACGGTGACGTGCTCGGGCGCGGCATAAAGGCGTAATTCACCGAGGGTTCGATGATGTGGCGCAGACCGTCAATATCCAGGGTTGAATTTGTCGCGCCAGTCCATAGACGCGAGGTTTTGAATGAAACCTCGGCGCCGGTGCTGAAAACTTTGCGATACGTTTCGCTGTTGGTGCCAGCCGGCCCGTTTCCTTCGCTGTAATACGTGAATCGCCCGCCGGCCCGCGGAGTAACGTTGAGCCAGCCGAAAAACGTCTCCGGCAGAAGTAATTGATGAAATGTGTCGGCGCGCTCACCGGAATAATCGGGCAGCGCCGGATTATTTGTGTTGGCGAAAAATTTCCGGTAATAACCCGCCGAGCTTTCGCTCTCGTAATAAACCGGCGTGTTGAACACTTGCTGGCGGAAACCGGTGAGTTTCACGTCCGGCAGTCGTTGCACTTGATCGAAAAACCCGTTGATGCGGGGTGTTGTTAGAGCGTCAAGACTCCAATTTTCCCAGTCTTTGTTGATTTCGACGAATGTGTTTGGCTGCGGGTTCCCGGTGTAATCGCCTTCGAAGAAATCGTGCAGCACAAGCGGGTCACTCTGGTAATTCACCAACGCCTTGACATTCAGGTTGGTGAATGGCGTCGCCTGATAAGCAAGATAGAATCGCTGGCGATTTTCAGGGATTGTTCCGAAGAACGGCAAATTGTTCGTGCTTTGGTTCGGATCATGGTCGTGCAGGTAATAATACTTGAACGTAGCATCCCCCCAACGATCCAAGTGCAGATTGAGATCAGGACCCGTTCCCACGCCACGGCGTTCCCGATAGTCTAGGCGAATTTTGCCGTCCACCATGTCGTTGAGATACCAATCATAGCTGTTCAACAAAAACGGCCCATAGGCACTGCTATCGCCCGCCAGAAAATTCAAATTATTTGCATGCTCTCCAAGATTGCGGTGGTAATACGGAAAATAAAACACTGGCACGCCGTCCATGAACAGCACCGCATTCCACATCTCGACGTATTTTCCGGGAACAATTCTCATGCTGCTCGCGCGGGCGTAAATCGCCGGTTTGCTGACGTCGTCGGTTGTGACCAAAACATGGCGCGCCGTGTAAGTTTTGTTGCTGATGTCGCCCTGCAGATCATTGCCCCCCGCGAACACCGGAGGCCTGCCCATGCGAAACTGTTCGCTCTGCATCTGGTGCGTTTTGAAATTGTAACGGATGTGTTCGCCCACCCAAATTTGGTCGCCTGATTCGATGCGCACGTTTCCGTCCGCCACCACCTCGCCCGTCTGCCAGTTCAACGTGGCGCTGTCCGCCATAAGCGTCGCGTTGCCGTATTTCACAAAAACATTTGTGCCACTGGCGGTGCCAGAAGCCATGTCATATTCCACGCGGCCTTCGGGCGCTCCGGGAATGATTTGATTGAGTGTTTGGACCTCCCAACCCTGCTCTTGTTGCGCCAAAGCGATGACGGGAAAAAGGGCGACAAAAAAGGCAAGCGGGACGATGGCGCGCAGGTTTCTCATCAAACGCGGTCAATTAAACAGAAGCCCTTCCCCCTGCCAAGCCGGATTTCACCACCAAGTCGCGAAAGGCGCCAAGATTTAATTGGGAAAGCAGGAAAGAATGAACAAAATTTTCCTGAATTCCTGCTTTCCTTATTTTGAACAAGCTCCGGCTTGTCGTTCTCTGCGCCTTTGCGTCTTTGTTGTTCAATCCTTCGGCCAAAATGCAAAAGCCACCGCCGCAAGAATGCAAAAGAACGCCGCGACGTAGTTCCATCGGATCTTTTCACCGAGATACAAAATCGCAAAAGCGCAAAAGACGGCAAGCGTGATGACTTCCTGTATGATTTTGAGTTGTGTAACGGAATAAACCGAATTGCCCCAGCGATTGGCCGGCACTTGGAGAAAATATTCAAAAAACGCGATGCCCCAGCTTATGAGAATCACAAATAGAAGGGGCTTGTCCTTGTATTTCAAATGGCCATACCACGCGAACGTCATAAAAATGTTTGAGCCGGTCAGCAGTAAAATGGGCAACCAGCGGGTTTGGATAATCTCATTCATAAATTTATTCCTTGGGAAGAGTTTCGCCCAACGCCAGACGCGCGCCGTGGCGGACGTGCAAGACGTGAACCTCATTTTCGCTCATGGTGAAAAGAATTCGGTATTTGTGCTGGCGGCGACCATGGAAAGTCTCACGGATTTCCCGGTTGAAGGATTTGGTTTCCGGCGCGAGCGGACACCGTTCGGGAAACGTGTTCAACGAGAAAACCACCTCCAGCAACCGGTTATACCAGCGGATGGCGGCTTCTGCATCCTGCTCGGCCAGCCATTCGTAAGCCTCGCCAATGTCACGCTCCGCCGACGGCAAGATGATGACTTGATAATAGTTCACCGTGGCGCGCGCGGAATTTTATACTTGGCGCGGATACGATCCAAAACCTTGCGCGCTGGTTCGCCTTTGCCTGCCTTCATTTCATCCAGACCGCGCTGGATGCCGCGAATCGCATCGAGCATGTCTTCAAAGGCGGCGGCATCCTGCACGATCAATTCCGCCCTGCCGTTGACCGTGAGAACTTCCGGTCGCCCGCTGCTCTTGAGCCGGCGCAGATGCGACTTGGTGTTGCGCTGAAAATCCGTCAGCGACCGGATGTCTTGCAATGCAATCATAACATTTAATTCAATGTTTTATTCATGCTACGCTGAAACCCGTCGAAAGCAAGCCCGCGCGGTGGAAAAGCGGCGGGGGGCCGCAGCAGTCCAGGACGCAAGCGCATTCTCCCGACGATGACCGAACAGCGCGAAGCGTCGTGGAGTGCGCCAGTCCTTCCGCCTTCGCGGCGTGCCATAGCGCCGCTTCGGCGCGACGGCGGCTGGCGCTTTGGATTTCTTTCAGGCCGGTATTGAATGGGAGCCATGACGGAAAAAACATAAACGTGCAATCAAATCCGCATTGGAATCCTCCTGCCCGCCAAAAACCTTTTCACATCACCGACGGTCTGTTCGCCAAAATGAAAAACATTAGCAGCCCGAACCGTGTCGCTTTTGACTTCGTAAAAGCCAGGCACCGACGATCAGTCCCAAAACCAAAAGACCGGTTTCCGGCGGTTCGGGCACCGTCGTGATGGTGAGCGACCAACCGACCAATTGCCCGGTGCCGCCATCCGACACATCCGCCAAAAGCAGCGTCCATGTCCGGTTTGGATCCTCACCTATGAACGAACTTAACATAGCCGTCTGATTTTGCGCATCATAATCCGAGGGAACCGACGACCAGGGAGAAATATTTTCTCCGTCTGGCCGCCATGTTCCTGTCAACTGTCCGGCAAGATTCAAAGTATAAGCCCCATTTTGGTAAAAATGAATGCCATTGGCCGCCGAGTCACTAAACGTCACATTGAAACCGTTGTCGCTGTAGCCATAGGGATTGGCCGAGGATACGCCCGAGCGATTCAACAAGACCGCAAAGCCTCCGGCATCGTTCACCAACTCCACAAAGTAATCTCCATTGAAAGCGCCTGAACCCGTGCCCGCAATCATCAAGCCCACCTGAATACTGGAAATACTGCCTTGCAGTCCCGCCACCGTTTGCGAGTTTTGCACGCCATTTGGATCATTGTCGAGAATGTCCACATTCAAATTATCGTAACTGATGGTCGTGGTTCCCTGCCCGAACGCCGCCAGCGGCGCGGCAATGACCGCATAACAAATCAACTGACGGAGTCGGGCTTTCACAGGAACACTCATTGGGGTTGAACAGTGGCGCGGTAGAACCGGTTGGGCGCAATACCCGCGGTAGGATCCACGATTTGGAACACGCCGCCGACCGTTGTAGCCATCCCCAGCGTCGTCCACGTCACCGGTGGCGTCACACTGTCGGTGTATTGCACCAGGTAGGTTTCCCCGGGCAGGCCGGCGAAGAACAATGTGGCATCCGTCGCGCCCGGCGCTGAATCAAGAACGATGGAAATGAGATTGAGTGTCGGCTGCGGCGGTGCTGACAGCGGGCCGACCTGCGCCAAAACCATGCCTGTAGCCCGGTCGCCTTCCGAGTCCTGCGCCACCCATATAAAACTGTCGCTGCCGTTGAAACCTGCCGGCGACTGATAAATCACCCAATTGCCGACGCGTCTCACCACGCCGTTTTGCGCGCTTGTCCCCGCCACACGGACGAAAGTGACCGCGTCGCCATCCGCGTCCGTCACCGTGCCCAACAACGTCCCGATTGCCACCTTGGTGGTGCTGTTGGTCGAGACATTCACCATGTAGTTCGTCGCCACTGGCGGATTATTGAGCTGGCCGATATAGCCTCCCCGTTGCGCGTAGTCGGCGCCGGCAGTGAAATCGCCCGCGCTGAAACTGCCGTCACTCGCGTAATCTGCGCTGGCAGTGCGCAGACCGCCGCCATCAATGGATTCAACCGTGAACACGTAGTCCGCGCTGTTCTGTGTCCCGGCGGCGCGCGCTGATGCCGCCAACGCCAGCCACAGACAGACTGCGCTGAAAAATTTCAGCCAGGTGTTGGGTTGAATCCCGCCCGGTTTCATGCGTCTCGGACTTTCAATATCGTTTCCTTTCACGGCTTCTGGCAAACATTAAGCAAATAAAACCTCTACCATCCCTCAAAACTCCATTCCCACGACACTGCAGTAGATGAAGTCGCCGTCACGATTTTGACTCCAATTTCCGTTCCTGCGACGATGGTTACGCCGTGAGTTGTGTCGTGTCCAGAACCTGATGTAATATTGACCGTGATGGACGATGGCGTGCCGTTGGTCATTATTGTCAAGGTATCCGTGTAGGTGCCTATACTCCCCGAAATGACAACATAAAGATTCGTCAGCGTAATGCTTCGCGTCACCGGAGCGCGCGTGCCGCCGCTTACGTCGGTCGTCGCAAGGTTTGTCGCGCTGTTGTTCGGCGGCCAATAAACTGTCAGGCTCGCCGGAACGGTCGCGTTGCCGGAATTGCCAGACCAGATAGTCATCGCCCTCAAAGCATTGGCGACGTTAGTGGCTGTGACTAACGCAATGTTCGTCGCCGTGCCCATGAAGTTGTTCGTCGCCGTCTTCAATTCACCCGTGTTAAAGGCGTTGGTCACCGCCGACGCTACATTCGTTGCCATAACCAAGGCGATATTCGTGGTTGTGACCCTGAAATTGTTTGTCGCCGTCGTCAACTCACCCGTGTTAAAGGCGTTCGTCGCCGCCAATGCCGAGGCGTTAGCCACATTCGTTGCTTGCAGTAACATGATGTGACCATTCGTCGCCGTATTCACATAATTCGTCGTGGCTAAACCGTTCGTGATCGTGTTGACGTAATTCGTCGTAGCCAAGCCATTGGTAACAGCTGCCGTGACAAATCCGTTCGTCGCCGTATTCACGTAATTCGTCGTGGCTAGACCGTTGGTCACCGCCGCCGTGACAAAGCCATTCGTCGCTGTGTTCACGTAATTGGTCGTCGCCAGGCCATTGGTAACAGCTGCCGTGACAAACCCATTGGTCGCTGTGTTGACATAATTCGTATCTGCGAATCCATTCGTCGCCGTGTTCACGTAATTGGTTGTGGCTAAACCGTTGGTGACAGTAGCTGTGACGAATCCATTCGTCGCCGTGTTCACGTAATTCGTCGTCGCCAAACCGTTGGTGACAGCTGCCGTGACAAATCCGTTCGTCGCCGTATTGACGTAGTTCGTCGTCGCCAGTCCATTGGTAATAACTGCGGTGACGAATCCATTCGTGGCCGTATTCACATAATTGGTTGTGGCTAAACCGTTGGTGACAGTAGCTGTGACAAATCCATTAGTTGTCGGAATCGCCGTGTTAATCGAAAGGAACGAGTTGGTCGCCGTCGCCAACGCATTGTTCGTAGCTGACAGAATGTTACTATTTACCGTGACGAGCAGATTGTTCGTGGAGGATTGAATAGTAGGAAGGACATTAACATTATTGTAACCACTAATAGCCCCATTAATGGTAGTGGTTACCTGCGCCGCAGTTTGAAATCCACTCGGATTACCAACGCCATAGAACGAGTTCGTCGCCGTCGCCAAGGCATTGTTCGTCCCGTTCTGCACAGCGGTGTTCACGTAATTCGTCGCCGCCAATCCATTGGTCACAGACGCTGTCACAAACTGGTTCGTCGTTGGAATGACTAACTGGTTCGTCAAAGCGGCAGCCACATTGGTGGCTGTAACAAGGGCAAAGTTCGTCGTCGCCAAACCGTTGGTCACCGCCGCCGTGACAAATCCATTGGTCGCCGTGTTCACATAATTCGTCGTCGCCAATCCATTGGTGACAGTAGCTGTGACAAAGCCGTTCGTGGCCGTATTCACATAATTGGTTGTGGCCAGTCCATTGGTCACAGACGCTGTCACGAATCCGTTCGTGGCCGTGTTGACGTAATTCGTCGTTGCCAATCCGTTCGTGATCGAAGCCGTCACAAACTGGTTCGTCGTTGGAATGACTAACTGGTTCGTCAAAGCGGCAGCCACATTTGTAGCTGTAACAAGGGCAAAGTTCGTCGTCGCCAATCCATTGGTGATGGTGTTGACGTAATTG
>Ga0182011_10002775_pt1 | contig 14648 bp, 11 predicted proteins | sample 711E1DmetaG_FD_120481 | JGI IMG/M metagenome (GOLD analysis project Ga0182011, IMG submission 120481) | Permafrost microbial communities from Stordalen Mire, Sweden - 711E1D metaG | ecosystem: Environmental > Terrestrial > Soil > Wetlands > Permafrost | place: Sweden: Stordalen | collected... | reverse complement strand
AGGTGCAACGCAGGGAGAGAGTATACACGGGAAAAAAGAACAACTAAACGGTATGTTCCTTAAAGGCAAGGCGGCTTCCCGTGGCTATGCCTACGCGAAAGCAACACTGGCGACCGGTGCGGAAAGGTTTCACGATATGGCGAGCCAGACCTTCGGAAAAAAATACAATCTGGCCGATCTTCAGAAAGCACTGGGAAAAACGGAAAAAGAACTGGCGACATTGCAGAAGGCGGTGGAGAACAAGCTCAGCGATGCCGCCTCCATGATATTTACTTCACATCTGCTCATATTGAAAGACCAAAGCTTTATTACGGCAATAACCGCTTCCGTGAAAAAAGAGAAAAACGCGCCCGATGCGGTGATCGCCGCCGGGCAAAAATACATTGCCCTGTTTTCGGCAAGCTCAGATCCTTACATAAGAGAGAAGGTTCACGATATAGAAGATCTGGCAACTCGACTGATCAGGAATCTCGCCGGCAAAGAATCGAAGCTGCCGCCGTTGCGCAACCGGGTGGTGGTGGCAACCGACCTGTATCCTTCCGACCTGCTGAAACTTTCCTCTGAAGAAGTGAAGGGCATCGTGCTGATGAGCGGAGGCGTTACATCACACGTCTCCATTCTTGCCCGCTCTCTCCAGATACCAATGGTTATCGTCAATGACCCGGCCACTCACAATATTTCCGACGGCGACCGCATCCTCATCGACGCCGAAATAGGTAACGTCTACATCAATCCGGGCAAAGAAATAGTGCAGGAATTCAAAGACCGTATCGACGAACAGACGACAGGGAGCGTGCCGACTTTCATGAAGCCGGTTACCGAGACAAAAGACGGAGTGCGCATAAAGCTGATGGCGAACGTCAATTTGCTGAAAGATTTGGAGCTGCTGGGGCAGTTGACGTGTGACGGGATAGGGCTGTATCGCTCCGAGTTCCCGTTCATTATCAGAAAGAATTTTCCCACCGAAGAAGAACAGTATTTTATTTACCGGAAACTCGCGGAGGGCGCTCCTTCCAAGGACGTCACGTTTCGTACTCTCGATATCGGTGGAGACAAAATACCCGCCTTCTGGGAGTCGGCTAAAACAGGTAACGCTTTTCTGGGTCTGCGTTCCATAAGGTTTTCGTTGAAGTATAAAGACATCTTTACCCAGCAGATCAGGGCCATTTTGCGCGCCGGTGTTGATTGCAGCTTAAAGATAATGTTTCCCATGATCTTTTCCATGGAAGAGTTCCTTCAGGCAAGAGACATAGTGATTGAGAGTGTTAATGCGCTCAAAAGATCGGGCGACGTTTTCAACGATCATCCACAGATAGGCATGATGGTTGAGGTTCCCGCGGTTATAGAGATCATTGAGGAGTTCGCGCGGATCGTCGATTTCTTTTCCATAGGAACAAACGATTTGGTGCAGTATATGCTGGCCGTCGACCGCACAAACGAAGAAGTAGCCGAGTATTATATTCCTCATCACCCGGCCATTTTGCGGGCGATAAAACGGGTTGCCGGAGCGGCTGCGGCCGGTGGGAAAGATGTATCGGTCTGCGGCGATATGGTCAATAATGCCCATTACCTGCAATTCCTTATCGGGTGCGGTATAAGGACATTGAGCATGAACCCCATATATCTGGCCGAAAACCAGAAAATAATCGGCGGGATCGATGTGGCGGAAGCCGAGGCGCTGACACTACGGCTGCTGGCGACGGGTGACATCAGCAGTATCGAAAATGAATTATTTATGAAACTCCAATTTAATGAGACCCAAGTTTCAGAAAGAAAGTGCACTAAAACTTGAAGGTCGGATTATCCCCGAAGCGTAGCGAAGTGGGATCAGAGACTCAAACTTCAAAAGCGAAGCGAATAGAAGTTTGTTAGCCGAACAATACCGCGAAGCGCAGGGTACAATACCCCGCAGCTTGCTGCGAAAACTTTTCCCAAAGCATACTTTGGAGTTTCATACCCATGATTCAGCCGTTTTTTTCACCGGTATATTTTCCCTCGGCGCGGAGCCGGTCAATCTCCCGATTCTGCAACTCGGTGTAGGCGATTTTCCCAACCTTGGTCTTCGGTATCTCGTCGATGAATTCGACATCTCTCGGGCAGCTCCATTTGATCAGGTCTTTGCGGCAGTGATTGATGAGCTCTTTGCCCATATCCGGCCCGGCTTTGGCGGCGAATTCTTTTTTCAGCACAACAAAAGCCTTGACCCGCTCGACTTGTTCCTTGTCAGGGATTCCAATCACACAGCAATCAGCAACTGCCTCATGTTTGTAGAGATGGCCTTCGACTTGAGCAGGCTATACATTCATTCCCGAAGACTTGATCATGCGTTTTTCGCGCAGCTTGAAGTAAAAGAATCCGTCCCTGTCCATGGAAACGATATCTCCCGTGTGCAGCCAGAAAAAACCATCGGAATGTTTTTTAAGGACTGACGCCGTTTCCTCAGGTTGGTCGAGGTATCCCAGCATGACCGCTGGGCCGTGCACGCAGAGCTCACCTTCCTCCCCGACAGGGACATCTTCAGTCGTTCCTTTTGCTACAACCTTGGCCAGCATGTTCGGGAAGGGAATGCCTATGCTGTCCTCGCGATATTCTCCAATGGGCATGGCCATGATTGCGGTGACCGCCTCGGTCAAGCCGTATCCCTCGAGGAGTTTGACGCCCTTTCCGCCCTGCCGCTCCACGATGCTTTCGAAGCTCTCCTTGACTACTCTGGGCAGAGTGTCGGCGCCGCTGAAACATGCGTACAGGCAGGAGAGATCACTCTTGTTGAACTTCTCGCTTTTAATGAGGGCGTCATACAGTGTCGGGACGCCGATCAGAAAGTTGGGTTTCTTTTTAATCATCTTTGCGGCCAGGTCGGCATCGAACATCGGCACCATGATGCACTTTCCGCCATTGGACAGGGCGGTGTTCACACACACGCCGAGGCCGAACCCGTGGAAGATGGGCAGCATGGCCAGAATATCGGAGTATTCCGGGTTCATCCCCACCCAGTGCGCGCACATGAGGCCTTCGGACACGAAGTTATAATTCGACAGCATGATGCCCTTGGGCGTGCCGGTGGTGCCGCCGCTGTATAGAATTACGGCCAGATCTTCCGCGTTGACATCCGCTCTGAGCGCCTGTGGATGTTTGGTTTCCAAAACCCATTTTCCCCAGTCCACGATCATGGGGTCATCGGCCGGTATCGGAGGATTCTTTCTTCCGGCTTTCAGCCAGTATAGTTTCGACAGGTGCCAAGGCAGATAGTCCTGCATTTTACAGATCAGGAGCTTCTCCACGCCGGCCCGCCTCGCTGCGGGGGCAAATGTATTGAGCCACATATCCATGGTCAGAGCGAAGCGGCTTTTGCTCACCTTGCAGTAAAATTCGATTTCGCTTTCCGTCGAAAGGGGGTGGATCATGCTGGCGACCGCGCCCAACTTGTTTACCGCGTAAAAGCAGACGACTCCCGGAGGAGACGTGGGCATGGATATGGTCACCCGGTCGCCTTTCTTCAATCCAAGAGCGGCAAGCGCATTGGCGCATTGATCGATCTGTTTTTTAAAATCGAGGTAGGTGACTTTTTTCCCCATGAAATCATAGGCCACCCGGTCGTAAAAATCAGATACGGCCAAAGCAACGGATTCATACATGCTGATTTTGGGAAAACTCAACTCACGGGGAACATTGCCGTAATATTTAAGCCACGGTTTTTTTTCATACATGCCGGTCTATCTCCCTTGCTTAGAATCTGATAGTTAATTCGATATTAAATATAATATTCTACTATAAATCGAATTGATAAGAACTTCTTTTATAAAATCATTTTTATTGCCTTGTGAGCTTTCAGAGCTTCATAAATAATTTTCCTGTGGGATTCGCTATCTACTGTAGTTTCCACATTGAGGCAGTGGTATTTGGATTTTTCACTGCTGCGGGAAAGAGTTATTGAACAGGTTCGATCCTGAATAATTTCAGAGACCGCGGACTTCATGTCATTCTGATCAGCACCGATAATTTTATAGATCCAGTCGCAGGGATATTTTAACTGAAGATTTCGCTCTTTATTTGCAACCATGGAACTCCGAATTATAATGTTATTTCAGATATTAAATTATCCGGAAAATTAAATAGAGTCAAGCGTTTTGCATTTGTTATCACTTAAATATTTTTTTTCTTCTATTCATAAAGATTATATACGTCAAACTGACGAATAGCTTTGACAAGCGCGGTTGACTTTGGTAAAAATCCACTCATCAATTTTAATAAGAAAAAAAGCTTTATTAATTAAGGAGGAACTTATGTTAAAAAAATCAAGTCTTGTGTCGTTAAAGAAAGTTTGTTTAATATCTCTTGCGCTGTTGATCGGCGCTGCATTTATTCCGGGAATGGCAATTACTCCGGCGCATGCCGCAAAGAAAGCTGAAACACTAAAGAGTATAGCCGCTCCTGTGGATATCAATAGCGCAACACAGAAAGAACTGGAAGGTATTAAGGGTGTCGGTCCGGCGACTGCAAAAAAGATTGTTGCGGGGCGTCCCTATAAATCAGTGGATGACCTCTCCAAGGCCGGACTCAATGCAAAATCAATTGAAGCGATTAAGCCTTTTGTTACGGTTGGCAAATTCCCGGTCGTTCCTGTAACGGCAGCGGCAACCAAAGCAACGGCGCCGGTATCAGCGGCTGCGACAAAAGCTACAGCCGATGAGTCGAAAGTGACAAAAAATGTACAGGGAAAAACCAAATCCACAAAAGCTGCCGCTGTTAAACTCGCTCCGGGCACAAAAATTAATATTAACACGGCGGATCAGGCTACAATCGAGAAACTTCCTGAAATCGGCCCCGTAAAGGCAAAGGCCATTATTGACGGCAGGCCTTACAACTCCGTTGAAGATATTATGAAGATCAAAGGCATTAAAGGGAAAACTTTTGATGCAATCAAAGATTATATTGTTGTCAAATAAACATTGTGTAACTTAAATAAAAAGGAGGGAATTATTTATGAAAAAAAATTTAGTTTTTGTGTGCGCGTTTCTTTTTGTCGCGTCGGTTGCGTTTGCCGCGGGACCCAAAACTTATCAGGTAACAGGACCGGTTTTGGAATTAAAAGCGGACACTATCGTTGTACAAAAGGGTAATGAAAAATGGGAAATCACCCGTGATGCGGCAACCAAAGTAACAGGCGATTTGAAAGTCGGCTCCAAAGTCACCGTCGAATATACAATGACGGCAAAAAAAATAGATGTAAAAGAAGCTAAAAAGACTGACGTGAAAAAAGCCGAACTAAAAAAGAAATAGCACAGACTAATGATGATTCAGAGAAAGGTTGTTCCTGTCAATGATGATGGGAGCAACCTTTTATTTTACTTTTTGTGATTTTATTTGAGAATGGAATTCCCCGGCTTTGCCGCGATTGTCAGGCAGATTTTTCTCGGGAATCTATTCCAAATATCGTTTTATATCAATATTCGCAGCGCGAGGATCGATGATGCCGGCGACATCACGCTTATACATACCATCCGTTGTTTCTAAAAGACTGGTTTCTTCACAGGTTTCTTTTTCCGAACCGTCAAATTTCGTTAATAACAAAACGCGGGGACGCAGGAGATCACTGGTCTGCCGTACGACAAGTCCGATTTCGCCGTTGGAAAACTTCAACACCGTGCCAATGGGGAAAATGCCGATCATATTGATAAAGGCCTTGACGAGAACAGAATTAAAATTACTTCCGCGCTTTTTTACCAGGATATCTATTACTTCGTCAGGCGGCATTTGGGCGTTATAATAGACCCGGCTGGCCGTAAGCACCTCATAGGCATCGGCAATAGAGACAATCTGTGAAAATAAATGTTGCTGATCATGTCCTTCTATCTGCGGATAGCCGTCAATGCCTCCATGATGATGGTGCTCAAGCGCGGCCACCATGGCTATTTTTGTTATCCCCTGAATATCCGAGATAATCAGCGCTCCTTCGATCGGATGGCGCTTAACAATTTCCCATTCTTCATCAGTAAGATTTTCGGTTTTATTGATTATTTCCGGAGGAAGGTGCACTTTTCCGATATCATGCAGCATTGCGGCAACCCCCAGAGCGGCTATCTGGGGTTTTTCAAATGACATAAGAGCCGCAAGGGATATGGCCAGAATAGACGTGTTCACACAATGAGCAAACGTGTATTCGTCATGCATTTTAAGATTAGTCAGGCCAATAAAGGAATCCCTGTCTTCAAGGATACCATCCACCATATTCTGGACGACCGAGTTCATCCTGCGCATGTTGACTGCCTGACCGAGATGCACGTTGTGGGCAATTTCTTTTACTGTTACAATCGCTTTCAGAAAAAGTCCTGTTGCTTTCTTTTTCCCTTCTTTAGCGGCATTCTTATTTTTTTTATCTACGAGCAGAACGCTGTGGAGGCTAATGTGGGAGATATTTTCACGGGGAATAATATTGATAATACCGCCCTCGGCGGCAAGAGCCGAAGGTTCCTTATTCATCAGGACGGCCAGCCTGATAAATTCATCAGTTGTAATACCCGTTTTAAATATGATTCCGCCAATATCCCGGCTGGTAAACTGTTCAACGAGCGCGGCAATACTCTGATCTATGGGCATGGAGTTGGTCTCGAAAAACAACTCTCCGGAAACGAAATAGAACGCGACTTCCTTCCCGTTTGCGAGCAGACCTTCGATCGTAACCATCAATTTTTCGACCAGTGACAGCAGGAAAGGATGCGATTCCGGATACATGGTTACATTTTTCAGCAGTCCCGACAATTGCTGAAAAGTTGTCTTGGCTGTGTCCAGCAATCGCTGTTTCGCGAAAAATGATTGTAAAGCTTCTCCGCGGCTATCGCTTTGCTGATCGGACATTGCCCTGTCTCCTTTTGATTTCAGTCATGGCCTTAAGCGCCGCGTCCCTGCGCTCGGTCTGAAGCTTCCTCGACTTCCACCAGTGAATTTTAGAATATCCATTTAATAATTCTTCAGCCGCGGGACCGCCCGCCTTGCCCAGCGCTTTTATCGCCTCTAACGTGAGCGCCTGCTCTTTTTTATTAAGATGACGTTCAGAGAGGAACGTCATCAGGGGCTTCGTGTCTTCAGCGCCGATGTCTTTGATTTCGTTGAAGCCGCGAATTGCCGTCAACTGAATGGTTTCATCTTCATCCTTTAAAAATCTTCCCAGAAGACCGGCGGCCTTTTTCCCTCCGATGGAAATCAGTCCCTTGACCACTTCCTGCCGTATCTTGATGTTCTTGTTATCCGCGGCCTTTTGAAGAGAGACAATAGCCTGATCGCTTTTGTTTTCACTCAGGATATGGATAATATCGCGGACAAAAAGCCATCTGCTGTCGGAAAGACGTTCGCCAAGCACCGAGATCTGATTTTTGCCGATGTCTTTCAGCAAGTCGAGAATAAATGTTCTCGATTTATTATCAGCTTCGTTTGCCAGCATCTCCAGAAGGACTTCAGTGGTCTCCCGTTCCATTGCCGCTAAATAAGAATAGACAGAGGCGTATTCCGGAGAATCTTTGGCATATTTCTGCAAATCTGTAATCGTTGAGGTAATGAAAGTTTTCGAAGATGTCTTTCTCAGCGCCTCCAGCATCCGGGGTTTAAAAGCGGGATCGACCGGGGTATGGAAAGCGTTGGTTATTAGTGAAATGCGGCCATAATCTTTCTTCTTCAAAAGATAATTCAGCATATCCTCCAATTGACGGATAACGCCCGAGAATAAACCGATTTCCTTGTTATCCGGAACATCATGATGAGGAGACTTCACAAGAGGTATTATGGAAATAAGAGTGCGCATGGAGGCATCGATGATATCTGATTCCATACCAACGCCGCTGAAGGATTTTAGCGCTTCCGTCTCTTCCTCGGTGTATTGAGCCATTTCTTTCGCAATCTCTGCTATATTGGATGAGAGCGATATTGCGGAGAGATCGGCGGCTAAAGACGGAGGAGAGGTTGTTTCTTTTTCTGAGAGTTTTTTCAAGAGAGCCGCCACCTGCTGAACTGTCCATAAATCCAGAAAACGTCCGGTCAGGATTTCATGAAATCCGCTCGGCACTTGTTTTTCAATTTCAGTTTTTCGTTTTTCCGTGTTTTCCAGGTCCAAACCCGTATAAAGTTTTCCGGCAATCAATGCGTCGCGGAATGGTTGTTCGAGGGACATCGCTGATTCCGCGAGTTTTGTAAATAGAGTGTCGCTTTGTTCAGGATGTTCTTCCTGAATCTTGCGTCCGGCTTCCTGATACAGTGTAAGAAGACGATCTTCGATGGTTTCATTTTCGGCTCGCGTTTCTATTGCGCGCGCCACCATAGCGGCGCCGAAGCCTGCATGATCCTTCATGAGATCGTCCAAAACCAGCGTGTGGCCGGTAAACGCTCCGTTTTCCAATCTGAGAGATGAATCGGCTATGTTCATTTTGCGATTCATCTCTTCCATGTCGATGCCTGTTTTTGACGTGGTAATTTCGTCAAGTCCCGCTTCGCTTACCTCGATATTAGACGCGCCTTTTTCCCAAAGGATCGATGAAACCCCGCTTTGCATTGCTATCTCTTTTGTCTGCAAGGCAAGCGCCTGAAAAAGATCCATCATTTCTTTTGCAGTTACGCCCTTACGAAAAGTAATGTTCCGTATGCCCTTTGTAAACAGATCCTGGGCGATAGCTTTGTTTGCTTCCGTGTCCTTTGACAGTTGAGTGTGCAGGTATGTAAAGCAGGTTTTCTGCACTCCTAAGTAATATTCCGGTATGGTTTCCAAAAAATGGGAAAGCGCTTCATGCGCTTCCTTCACGGTCTGGGCGTAGACGGGATTATTAGGAGGATAAAGTTTGACTATCCTGATGGCAGTAACGAGGGCGCGCATCACGTCGTAGATTTCAGGTGACAGAATATCTGATTGTTTGGTTTCTTCCGGCATATGCTTTATTAAAGTATTACTAAAATCGTGTCTGCGTTGTAAGATAATCTTTTCTACAATCACATTGTCTGACAGGTAAAAGAAATTACAACTCCAGTGTAAGTATATGAATAATTATATTATGTGTCAAAGGAATTCTGACCGCAAAAGAGAAGGCGCCGCGTAGATGCTTTTTATCGGCCATGAATCCAATGCAAGTCTGCTTGAAGAAATCTACGTTTCTGCTACATAAGACATTTTTTGTTTATAGGCAGGCTGTGGCAATTTTTTATTTATCTGCTGGGACAATCTTTAATCAGCCGCTCATTACTACAGCCAATATTAATTGACATATGAGAAAATTATTCATATACTCCCTCGTCGAAAAGCAATATTTGGATAATTTTAATAATAATTCTGCATATAAGGAGAAAAAAATTGGCGCTATCTACGTGTAAGAAAAGCGAATTTATAGTCTTTTTGAAGGTTTTGGTTAAAATAGCGTTAGCTGTTGGCTTGGCGGCAATTTTGTCATCCTGCGGTACATCACCGGGATATAGCTATACTGTCGGCGGAACAGTTACCGGCATGGTCGGCAGCGGACTGGTCTTGCAGAATAATTTAGGCGATGATGAAAAGATCACTGTCAACAGTGTTTTTTCCTTTCCTACTGCTCTGACCGATGGAGCCGCCTATTCCGTCACGGTGCAAACGCCGCCGACCAGTCCGTCCCAGACCTGCGTCGTCAGCAACGGTAGCGGCACAATTAACGGCGCGCCGGTGAGCAATGTGATAGTGAATTGTACGATGAGTGCTGGCCCCGTTGTTGTTGATCCGTCAAACAGTTTTGCCTATGTATCAAATTTTAATTCTACAAATATTTCAGCTTATGCCATACAGTCTGGCGGATCGTTGAGTCAAATTACAGGCCCGTTTACTGCCGGGACGAATCCCAATCCCGTCACGTTTTATCCTCAAACCAGTGGCGCCAGCGCCTACTATGCCTACGTATCAAATGTGAGTAGCGGTATGAGTAGCGGCACTATTTCAGCTTATTCTATAGATAATAGTAGTGGCGCATTAAATCCAATCTGCGGTGGAAGCACTCAACCTGTTTGCCCTTCTACAGGGGAGTATCCTACACAAGTTGCAGTTGCAACGGTTAGTGGGAACACATATGCCTATGTAGCCAATATGGGCGACGGCACTATTTCAGCTTATTCTATAGATAATAGTAGTGGCGCATTAACTCCCCTCTGCGGTGGAAGTGGAACTGCTTGCCCTTTGGCCGGGACGAGTCCCACCTCCGTTATAATTGACCCTAATAACAAACTTGCTTATGTTCCCAATATGATTTCTGGTACTATTTCTGTTTTTGCTATTAATGACGACGGGACATTGAGCCTCGTGGAGACAGCCCTTGCTGGTACCTATCCTATTTCAATCACAGTTGCGGCCGAAACGTCAGGAACATATGCTTATGTTGCCAATATGGGATCCAACGATATTTGCGTTTATACTATCGATTACAACTATGCCAGTGATAATGTTTTACCATTATCTCAAGGAACCACAATAGGGACACAAGGGACATCTCCCATGTCCGTCACGATTTATCCTCAAACCGGTGGTGCCGGTGCCTACTACGCCTACGTATCAAATGTGGGTTCACAAAACATCTCAGTTTTCACTATAACAGGTGGGGCATTGAGCACTCCAGCTTTAGTGACCACAGGGGTGAATCCTAATCCCGTCACTATTTATGTTGACTCTTCTACTACTCCTCCTACAGCCTATGCCTATGTGTCCAACATGGGTGACGGCACTATTTATACTTATACTATTGGTTCAGGATTATTAACTAACCCTCAGATAACATATTTGACAACTAATATTCTTTTCCCTTCCATTTCCAGTCCTACAACTGTTACGATTGATTCCCAGGGACCATATGCTTATGTGTCCGATATGAGTACCGGTATCGTCGCGGCTTTTACTATCACCACCGGAAGCGGACCACTCGGCGGACAACTAACACGTGTTCAGTAATCCATCGGTTGGGTCATCTTGAAACCATGAGGAACTTTTTGTTTAACCAGTGTGGGGACCGGCGCTGTTGACAAGTCCGGCAATACCGTTTTTTTTAATTTTATAGGCCATTTCAGTCATCCACCTGACCAGAGGATTAATGGCCATACCTTCGGAAATCTATATACACAGCCTCATTGAGAAAGGATTGAAGTTTTATCTGTTCATCAACGTCGGCGTTTTGAAATAGCCGGTGCCGTATGCATCAAGTTTCGAAATATTAAAACTGCTTGTGGAAGAAAAATTCTGCGAATAGACATCCAAATAACCGGAACTGGACATCTTCAGGGCAACCGGCGTACTACATGGAACGTCGGCCACACTGAAGCTGCCATCTATTGTGCTTGAGGTTGTGTTTATCGACGGATTCCCTACTAAGCTCACCGTAACACCGCCGGTTATTACGTTACTATATATGTCCCTTACAATGCCGCTGACAGTTATGGGGGTACAAGTGGCGTTGGCGCAGATAGCACCCATAGTGAGAAAAAAAGTAAAAATAACCAGCAATCCCCCTGCTGCTTTAATCTTCATCCGACTCATAACAACCTCCTTGCGTGCCCCATTAAGGCGCTTGATTCATCCCACAATAAATATTGTATGATTTATAATTTAAAATTATTCTTATTAATTTATATACCTCTTTGTAATTTTTTCAATGGTTAATTTAAGCTACAAAGGAGCATCCCGTAAAGAAAAGACAATTATCATCGATGAATGTTGCGCGGTTTGTGATTATCACCGGAAACATGCAATTCGCCGCTTAAGAGGATATAAACGATTTACAAAGCCAAAAGGAAAGAAAAGAGGAAAGTCTGCTGTTTACAATAAAGAGACAGTTATTAGGCCATTAAAGCAGATATGGTTGGCAGCCAATCTTCCTTGTTCCAAAAGGCTTAAAGCTATCATTGCCGTATGAATATATCGAATACTTCGGACAAATCACAGAAGAAGCCCACCAGGCTCTCTTAACCATATCACCGGCAACCATCGACAGAATCTTAAAACCGATTCGTATCCAGTATCAAAAAAGAGGAAGATCAACCACTAAACCGGGAACACTCCTGAGAAAACAAATACCCATCAACACCAATCAGTGGGATGAATCACGACCGGGTTTTCTCGAAGCAGATACTGTGGCTCATTGCGGCGATTCCCTCATGGGCCTGTTTGCCTATACAATTGACTTTGTTGATATTGCCACGGGATGGACTGAACAACGGGCTGTCTGGGGCAAAGGAGAAAAAGGAGTCCTGGAACAAATCAAAAACGTCGAAAAAATGCTCCCGTTTTCCCTCCTGGGCTTTGATTCCGACAAGGGCAGTGAGTTTCTCAATTACTACCTGCTGCGCCATTTTACTGATCGTAAACAGCTGGTCAACTTTACCCGCAGCAGAGCCTATCACAAAGACGACAACGCTCATATAGAACAGAAAAACTGGACGCACGTCCGGCAATGGCTTGGTTATCAAAGATTAGACAATCCCAGGGTTGTGCCTCTGTTGAACAACCTCTATCGCAACGAATGGCGTCTCTTTCACAACTTCTTCCTCCCTTCTGTAAAACTTATCGAAAAAGAAAGAATCGGTTCTAAAACCATCAAGAAACATGATTCTCCTAAAACTCCCTATCAAAGAATCATGGAATCGAAGCATATTCATAAAGAAATCAAACTTGCTCTGACAAAACAACTTGAACTTTTAAACCCTTTTGAGTTAAATAATCTCGTACAATTGAAACTCAAAAAGATTACCAGGCTTCGGTAACATTCTTTATGAGGCAACAGGACATTAATTTACAATTCCTGTTGACTTCCAGACTGCTAATTAATACAAAAAAATAGCAGAGGAAACTAATACCATTTCTAAATCAAAGATGATATTGAGGCGGCTAGGTGGAGGCGACGAGGCGTATTATATACACGCGTACTCCCATGGTGCCCTTCAGGGTATTCAGATTATACGTTGAGGAAGCCGACAACGACCCAGGCATGCGCCGGGCTTCGTTGCCAACAAAAATAGCGCTTTGATTTAGAATTGGTATATGAGAAATCCCGTAGAAGGAAAAAATATTATTATTATCGGAGCCGGTATCGGCGGGCTGAGCGCGGGCATTGTTATGTCCGGTTTAAATTTTAAGGTTACGGTTATGGAAAAAAATCGTCTGCCCGGCGGTTTGATGCGTTCTTATCACCGCGAGGGATTTGATTGTCCTGTCGGCGTGCACTATGTCGGCGCCTTGGGCAATAACGAACCACTGGGAAAAATGTTTCATGCTCTGGGCATTCCGGTTGACGAATTGTTTGTTCCCATGGGACAGGAAGGAATCATCGACCGTTATATTTTCGATGATTTAACTTTCGATTTACCCGCTGCCGGCATCGGCGCGCTGGAAGAAAAACTGAGAAACACTTTTCCTGAAGACACGGCGGCTCTGGACGTCATCATGATAAATTTGCGCGAAATTTCCCGACGCGTGACGGACCCTTCTTTCCTGCTCAATCAGGGCGATCCCTTTCAGAATATGGACTATTATCTTCCAATGGGAGAATTACTGGATTCACTCGGGGTCTCCGCAGGATTGCGGGCGGTATTATCCGTGCCCTGCAATCTTATCGGTGTGCCGCTGAACGACTGCCCGGTTATTTTCCACCACATGGTTTTAGCCAGCTATTTATTTTCTTCCTGGAGATTGAAGGAGGGTGGCCGTAAAATGACGGACGTTTTTGTCCGGCGTTTTCAGGAGCTAGGCGGATCGCTCATTCTGAATGACGGCGTCAAAAAAATATCGGTGGCGGAAGGCAAAGTGACGGGAGTAATTCTGGAATCAGGAACAACGCTTCCGGCTGATGCCGTTGTTGCCGCGATTCACCCGAAAATATTGCTCGGCTTACTGGATGAAAATGCTTTACGCGAATCTTACCGCAGGCGCATACTGGGGCTGAAGGAAACCCAGGGAGTTATCGCGGTCCAAGTAAGTGTGAATGCCGTGGTACACCCTGAAATTAATTATAATATATACCGGCTCCGGAAAGACGAAAACGGTCTTATCGAAGACGGAGTGTTTTACCAGTTGCGCGGCGGTAATCCATCCGGCTCCAATCTGCTCTCGATGATTACAAAATCATTATACGGTGAATGGAGCAAGTGGGAAGATACGGTTTCCGGCCGACGCGGTAAAGAATATGAAGAAAAGAAAATGAGCATCGCCAGGGATTTACTGAAACAAGCTGAAGAAATTTTCGGTGATTTGAAAGACGTCCGGATACTCGATGTTTATACTCCCCTCACCATCAGGGATTATGTAAGCTCTCCCGAAGGCGCCTGCTACGGAGTGATGCGTTCTGCGCGTCAATTGCTCAAAGTAGTTTCGTTAAATAATGTTCCTATTCACGGCCTGTGCCTGGCGGGGCAAAACGCTCTGGCGCCGGGAGTTATGGGCAGCATTCTCGGTTCTTTTAACGCAGCCCGACAGATTATCGGAGCGGAGAGATTTGCACGGGAAATCAACTGGGATGCCTAATCCCACTTCGCTTCGGGGATAGTTCGACTAACCAATTTCAATGCACTACGTTTTTGAAATTGGAGTCTCACTAATATAAAAGATTGAAAAGTAACCCGATATTTGCTAAAAACCACAAAACTAAATTCAGAAAGTTAAATCCGAGCCT
>Ga0182011_10002774_pt1 | contig 14649 bp, 10 predicted proteins | sample 711E1DmetaG_FD_120481 | JGI IMG/M metagenome (GOLD analysis project Ga0182011, IMG submission 120481) | Permafrost microbial communities from Stordalen Mire, Sweden - 711E1D metaG | ecosystem: Environmental > Terrestrial > Soil > Wetlands > Permafrost | place: Sweden: Stordalen | collected... | reverse complement strand
GCACGCTCTGGGCCAGCGCCAGGTTCAGGTATCGGCGCCGGGCTTCCGGCCCCCCCTCGATGATCTGTGTCATCTGCGGTACGAAGATGACCGCATTGAAATGTCCGATGACTTCTGCCAGCGGGCGCTTGACGCCGTCCAGCAGGATTTCCTTCCGCAGACGCTGTCCCGTGGCTCCCACCGCTTCAACCACCAGGCGTACTTCCAGCCTGTGTTTGGCCGGCCCCCGCACATATTCGGCCACCAGCCGTCCCACGGCTAGCGTTTTGCGCGCCTCGATGAAATTGACCAGTTGCCGGTCCGTATGGGTCTGGAAGGAAGTGAATGCCGCCATGAAATAAATGGCTTCCAGTACACTGGTCTTTCCTTGCGCATTGTCCCCGGTCAGCAAAATAACCCGCCGGGGGATGTCCATATCCAGGCGGGCGAAACTGCGAAAGTTGGTCAGCGAAAGATGCGTCAAATACATTATGGTTATTTACTATGACCGGGAAGAATATTTATACACCAAGGACACTATCTGCACGAAGCATTTTTCAAAATAGGCAATCATTTCTTTTTTTCCTTGGTAAACTTGGTGTCCTTTATGTTCAATTCTTTCTTTTCACAATCACACGTCCAATTGCGGTTGGTCAGGTTCTGGCTTCCAAACCTTCGTCGCCAGGTCGGTAAAGACCACTCCGTTCAGGTGGTCGATTTCATGCTGGAAAATGCGCGCCATCCAGCCTTTGGCTTTCACCTTCATCGGTTGTCCCCGCCGGGTCAGCCCTTTGACGGTCACTTCCAGGGCGCGCTCCACCTCGCCCTGCCAGCCCGGCACGGACAAGCAGCCTTCAATACCCGTCTCGCGCGTTTCTGAGCATTTCTTTATCTCTGGGTTGACCATCACGTACAGTTTTTTAGGGGCATCCTCAGTTTCTTCATCCTCGACATATTCCACCACGATGACGCATTCTGAAACCCCCACCTGTGGGGCTGCCAGGCCAACCCCCGGTGCCGCTCGCATGGTTTCTATCATGTCGTCTACCAGGCTCTGCAGTTCTCCATCGAATCGGGTGACCGGCTTGGCCTTTCGCCGCAGGACCGCATCCGGCAGGGTAACAATTTTTCTGATTGTCATTCCACTTCTTCCATAACAATAAGGGTAATCGTCTCTTCAATCTCTGGCCGAAATACTTTATTTATTGCCATCTTCATCCTGTAGTTTATGTATTTCTTTCAAATCCCCTGTTCCATCCGGTTCACTGGAGTTACCGGGATATTTTTGTTCGCTTGCGGCCTGGAGAACCTCCTTGTTGATATTTTGATACGTGACAAAATAATCCGCCAGGCGTTCGCGCTCGGCCTTGGCTTGCATTTCCGCCTTGGAATTGATCCGCGCCAGGCGGCGGTTATCGATGTCCTGCTGCACCGTGGCCGGATCGGTCACATCCGAGAACTGCAGCTCCGTTGAACCCCCCACGTTAATATATACCGTTCCGAAGTTCAACAGGTATGCCAGGAAACCCTCCCGTTGGGCTTGTGTGCTGAGAATATTTTCCAGGGGTGCTGCTCTGCGTTCCTCGCTGCCGAATGGCTTGCGGTCGATATCCAGGATCTGATCAGGTGTCACCTGGAAGATATCATTACTCCAATCGATGTATTGGTAAATCCACCATAAAATAACCACGAAAAATAACACCACCCAGATTGTAAATAATGTTTCAGATGCCAGGCCCGGGGTCAGGCTCATGCTGGAATTCGCAGGTTGCATCAAACCTAGCGCCAGCAGGGCCACCAGTATTACCAGTCCTAAAGTCGGCTTCCAGACTTGCAGGAATAAGACGAAGATGCTCTTGCGATATGTAACAGTTCCACCCTTTTCAATCCGGACTTTAAACAGGCTCAGGCTGAGTCTTTCCGCAAAAGAGGCTTTGGGTTTCACCACCACCGCTGCCGGGCCGGGCAGGGGTCTGGTTTCCGCAGGGATCAAGCCCATCCGTTTACGCAGCTCCACGCGCATTGCCTCATTAGCCGCACGCCGCGAGGTCTCACGGACGCGTTGCCAATGCTCCTCTACCACTGCTGCCGCCTGTTTGGGATTCGAGACATGCCAGAAGATGATTTTGCCAACATACGTACGGATGATCACATTCCCAAAGCCCATTTGCCGGCCCGCCATGTCCGTTTCCACACCCACTGAAAGGATCGTGCTGAGTGGGGCTTCCTGGGTGCTGTCGTACAGGCCGATCACTTTCTCAAGGTATACCACCCGCTGGTTGGTGACAACGTAATAATCGTTTCCCCAGTCGATTGTTCTCCAAATGATCCATAACACGATCGCCAGGAAAGTTACTCCTGCCCCCCACAGGATGAGTAGAAAAGCCGGGAAAAGCAGGAAAACGATCAACATGGCCGCCGGCAGGAGCATCGATATTACCGGAAGCACCAGCGCTTCCACCAGGCGGTATGGGTGCTTTTGAGCCAGGAAGTAGATCACTTCATCCTCTCGCACCCAGTTAAAATGCAGCCGGTTTGCCAGCTTTTGACTGGAAACCATACCGGCAAAATTCGCCCGCAGCCCGGGAATCTGTTTTATCAACTCCATGAACTGTTCCCCCGAAAGGATCAATACCACCGTGGGTTCAAGCGTCTTGACAGTAGCCACGAGAATACGAGGTTTCAACACAGCCGCCTCACCGAAGTAGTCGTGTCGTACCAGCCTGGCAAGCGGCGCTGGTCTGCCCGTGCGGGTTACGCTGACGCTGCCGGAATAGATCAAATATAAGCTGTTGCAATCTGTCCCCTCTTTGACCACCTCCACATCCGCGCCAAGGTGCACTTCCTTCAACCCTCCCGCCACAATCCCAATCTGTTCTTCGCTCAGGTAGTGGAATAAATGGATGGTTGTAAGGAATGTTGCCAGTTCAGCTACTGCAATGGGCATACTTAATTCTAGCACGAAACGGGCGTTCCGATGGTTCCTTATCCGATTTAATTCATGAGTCACACTCCTCCTGAGATAAGTGGATTGCTTCGTTATCTCGAAGGACATTGGGACGACGAAAAAAAGCGCTACCCATCTATCCACTCCCCAAATTCCCGCCTTACGCCCGCCCCTGCATGGTAGAATCGAACCCATGAAAAAATGGCAATTTTGGCTCGGGGTGTTGATTAGCGCAGTTTTCCTGTGGTGGGCGCTCAGCAAACTGAATTTTGGTGATTTCTGGCAGGCCATCCGGACCGCCGATTACTGGTGGATCCTACCTGGTATTGCCATTTACTTCGTGGCAGTCTGGGCCCGTGCCTGGCGCTGGCACTACCTGCTCAAACCGATCAAATCGATCAAGACGTGGACCATGTTCCCGGTCACCTGCATCGGTTACATGGGCAATAATATCTATCCGGCCCGTGCCGGCGAGGTGCTGCGTGCGGTGGTGCTCAAGCGTCGTGAAGGCGTTCCGATCTCGGCTTCGCTGGCTACCATCATCGTCGAGAAATTTTTCGATGCGGTCGTCATGCTGGGATTCGTCTTCGTCAACCTGCCGGAACTGGCCAAACTGAAAGGCAGTTCGGGTTTCCTGGGCAGCATCCAGCAAGTCGCCATCTTCGGCACCATCCTGGCCATTGTCATTTTGGTGATCTTCCTGCTGGCAGCCATGTTCCCGCTCGTCACCGCCTGCTTCGGGCAGTGGTTCATCGACCGGCTCATGCCCGCGCGCTTCCGCCTGCAGACTTCCGGTATCATGAACAAGTTCCTGGATGGGCTGGCTTCCCTGCGCTCGCCTGCCAACGTTTTGATGGTGTTCTTGACGTCCGTGGTTATTTGGCTGCTGGAGACCGGCAAGTATTGGTTCGTCATGCACGCTTTTAATTTTCACGTCAGCTTCTTTGCTTTGATGCTGATGAACGGTATCGTCAACCTGATCGGCATCATCCCGGCCGCTCCTGGCTACATCGGCACCTTTGACGCCTCCGGCATTGCCGTGCTGGTCGCCTACGGGGTGGATAAGGCCGTAGCCGCCGGGTACACCATCGTATTACACGTGGCGCTCTGGCTGCCCATCACGCTCCTGGGCGCCTGGTACATGGCGCATGAAGGCATCCACTGGAGCGACGCCTTGCGCAGGGAGCAGGATGACGAATCCAGCGCATGAACCTTTGCCCGGGCAAAATTCCCGTATAAAGCCAGCCTGCTGGTTTTCCCCCATGGCGGCAGCACTTACCCTATTTTGCCACAAATGTGAGTAGTGACGACTTCAGTCGTCCGTTCCCTAAGACTTCCGAAGTTTGTAAAACTTCGGAAGTCTTCACTTTTCAACTATCTCTTGTTTGACAATTGGTTAAGCTCTTGCAAAATACGTCTTGCTAATATATCGGCAGCTTCTGATCCACTTCCCTCGCCCAGGCATTGATGCCGCCCTGTAAATTCTTCACCTTCTTGAACCCGGCGCTGACCAGCAATTCCAGTCCACGCGTGGAGCGGGCGCCGGTTTTGCAGAACAGGACGATTTCCTGGCTGCTGTCCAATTCGGACAGATGCGCCGCCAGTTGGCCCAAAGGGATGTTCTCTTCCCCCGGCAGGGACGAAATTGCCAGTTCGTGCGGTTCGCGCACGTCGATCAGGCGTAGCTTTTCACCATTTTGCAGCCGGAGCGCCAGGTCGCGCGCGGAAATATCCCAATTCTTCCCTGCCGATCCTTCGTCATGGTTGAACCCCGGCACACCGCAAAAAGCATCGTAGTCGATCAATTCAGTGATAACCGGGTGCGTTCCGCACGCTTTGCAGTTCGGGTTCTTTTTCAGCTTGATCGTATCGAACGACATGTCCAGGGCGTTATACAGCACCAGCCGCCCGGCCAGGCTGGACCCGATCCCCAGCAGCAGTTTGATCGCTTCGGTGGCCTGGATCGTGCCGATCGTCCCGGGCAGTACGCCCAGTACGCCCCCTTCGGCGCACGAAGGCACCATGCCCGGTGGGGGTGGCTCGGGGAACAAGCATCGGTAACACGGCCCCTCCTTGGCATAAAAAACACTAGCTTGTCCATCGAAGCGATAGATCGAGCCGAAGACGTCTGGCTTGCCGGTCAATACGCACAGATCGTTGACCAGGTAGCGCGTGGGGAAATTATCGCTGCCGTCGACCACCAGGTTGTAATCATGCGCGATCCGCATTGCATTTTCGGAAGTGAATGGCTCGTTATAGATATCCACCTGGATCTCCGGATTTAAGTCTCGTAGCCGCTCGCGTGCCGATTCAACCTTGAGCGAACCCACCCTCCCATTGCCATGGATGATCTGGCGCTGCAAATTGGACGAATCGACCACGTCGAAGTCCACCAGGCCGATCCGGCCGACGCCTGCGGCAGCCAGGTACAGCGCCACCGGCGAACCCAGCCCGCCGGTCCCGATGATCAGCACCGCCGATGCCAGCAGCTTCTTCTGCCCTTCCAGCCCCACCTCCGGGATCAGCAGGTGCCGCGAATACCGCAAAATTTCTTCGTGAGAGAGTTCAGGAAGCATGGGTACATTATAGTCCGATAGTCTTACGATCTGATAGCCTTGTATTCGATCAGACTATCAGACTTTTCGACTATCAGACTATCTGATTTATATTGAAAAATCCTCACCGGCCCAATTGTTTTCCTTGGGAGCATGCACATGCTCGCCGGCTAGTGCATGGCCGTCCAGGCGGGTTTCGAGTGCATCCACGCGTTCCAGCAACTGCTTTAGCGACAGGCCCACCACGTCCGGCAGGGACGTGTGGTTCAGGTCGGGCATGTCGCCCAGGTGGTGCGGCTGGGAGCGCTGCACGATCTGCCCCGGCACTCCCACCACCACCGAGTTGGCCGGCACCGATTTGACCACCACCGCATTGGCGCCAATCCGGCTGTCGTCCCCGATCGTGATGGCGCCCAGCACCTTGGCCCCTGTGCCGATCACAACCCGGTCGCCGATGGTGGGGTGACGTTTGCCTTTCTCGAGACTCGTCCCGCCCAGCGTCACGCCGTGGTATATCGTGACGTCTGTACCGATCTCGGCGGTTTCGCCGATGACCACCCCCATCCCGTGGTCAATGAAAAAGCCGGGTCCGATCGTGGCGCCGGGATGGATCTCGACCCCGGTCAGGTTGCGGGTTACCTGCGAGAGCCAGCGCCCGGCAAATTTTAAGTTGTGCATCCACAGCCAGTGGGTGATGCGGTGCGCCCAGATGGCGTGCAGTCCCGAATAGACCAGCAAGACTTCCAGCCGCGAGCGCGCCGCCGGGTCGCGTTCGACCACAGAATCCAGATCCTTGCGGATGGAAGCAAAAAAGCCGGCCGGTTTGGGCGGTTTGGGCGGGTTGAGCGGGTTGGCAGCCAGGGGCGCAGACACAATTTGATTGGTTTCCATAGATTCTCCGAAAGTAGTAACGACTTTAGTCGTTCGACCAGTAGTAACGACTTTAGTCGTTTGACCAAAACAGTGACTTCAGAAATTCAAATACCCAATGACCTGAGCCGTTACTAAGTTTAATCCCGCTAATCCGCCAGGTTGGCAAATAGCGCCGTCGACAAATAGCGTTCTCCGAAATCCGGGATGATCACTACGATCAACTTCCCGGCGTTTTCCTTCCGGTGCGCTATATGCACAGCTGCCCAGGCAGCCGCGCCGGAGGATATACCCACCAGCAAGCCTTCCTGTTTTGCCATTAGGCGGGCGGTCTCCAGGGCGTCGTCATCCTTGACACGGATGATTTCATCATATATCTTCGTGTTCAACACCGCCGGGACGAAGCCCGCGCCGATGCCCTGCAGCTTGTGTGGGCCCTTGACTCCGCCGGAAAGCACCGGGGAGGCGTCCGGTTCGACCGCCACCACCTTCACTGACGGCTTGCGGCTTTTTAGCACTTCTCCCACGCCGGTGATCGTGCCGCCGGTGCCGATGCCCGCCACCAGGATGTCCACCTTGCCGTCCGTGTCCTGCCAGATCTCCTCTGCGGTGGTCTTGCGGTGGATCTCGGGGTTGGCCGGGTTGTTGAACTGCTGTGGCATGAAATACTTGCTGTCGGAGGCAGCCAACTCTTCGGCCTTCTTGATCGCGCCGGGCATGCCGTCCGCTCCGGGGGTCAGGATCAGTTCCGCCCCGTAGGCACGCAGCAGCATGCGGCGTTCCTTGCTGAATGTCTCGGGCATGGTCAGGATGCACCGGTAGCCTTTGGCTGCTGTTACCATCGCCAGGGCAATGCCGGTATTGCCGCTGGTCGGTTCGATGATCACTTTGTCTTTGGTCAATGCGCCCGACTTTTCGGCCTCGGCGATCATGGCTGCGCCGATACGGTCCTTGACGCTGTGTGCAGGGTTGAAAGATTCCAGCTTGGCAACTACTTCGGCAGGTGCGCCCTGGGTCAGCCGGTTCAAGCGGATCAGCGGGGTATTGCCGATCAAATCAGTTACGTCATTTGCGATTTTCATTTCAAGCTCCATAATAATTAAAATAATATGGCCAACGGGCAAACAAAAAGGACGGCGCGGGGCGCCATGCGAAAATACAATCGCATGCGGGGGCTCGTCCACCGTCCTTCTTCCGTTGGCTGAATTGGTTTTACGAAGAGGCGGTGGTTACGATCCCCGCCTCAGACACATGCAATGGTACATAAGATATTTCTCCATAATTTTTATAACTAATATGATAAATATTATACGGGTTTTCCGGCATTTGTCAAGCATTATCTTCAGGGCAATTGCATTTCATCCCAAGTGTCTTTGCGACATCCTCCCCGTTTGTTTGGGGAGCCGCCACGCTGCCTGCCTGTCCCATGTTCTAGATGGGGCACCCCGAAGGGGCAAAAGGGATCCCGTAGGGAAGCCATCTCCCCTCAGGCTGGGGGATTGCTTTAAAGACTGTAGGTCACGCTTGAAGCGTGACCTACTATAATGGGTTCTTTCAGGAGGTTTTGTGCCTTGGTGTCCTGGTGGTAAAGAGACCAGGTTTCTCCAGAGATTTTCGGTGGTACCGGAAAAAGAGAGAGCGGCTTCTCGGCCGCTCTCGAGATAAGTCTATTCTTCTTTCTTCGCTTCCATTTCCTTCTGGTGCGCCGAAATGATTTCCTGCGCCAGGTGGTTCGGGATGATCTCGTAGCGGTCGAATTCCATCGTGAAGACACCCCGGCCCCCGGTGATGGAACGCAGCTGGGTCGTGTAACGCAGCATTTCGGCCAGTGGCACCTGCGCTACCACCACGGTGCGCCCGCGCTCGGATTCGGTCCCCTGCACCCGCCCGCGCCGGCTGTTAAGGTCGCCCATCACGTCGCCCATGTTGACGTCCGGTACGACGATTCTGACGTTCATGATCGGCTCGAACAGCACCGGTCCGGCATCCTTGACCGCCAGCTTGAAGGCCTCGCGCCCGGCAATTTCGAAGGCCACCGGTTTGGAGTCGACCGGGTGCTCCTTGCCGTCGTAGACGATCACCCGCACGTTGCTGAGCGGGAAGCCCGCCACCACGCCGGTCTGCAGGGTGGCGTGGATGCCTTTTTCAATCGCCGGTAGGTACGATTTCGACAGGTTCATTCCCACCAGTTCGTCCGTGAAATCGAAATCCTGTTCCGGGCAGGGTTCGATCCTCAACCAGACTTCGCCGAACTGGCCCGAACCGCCGGATTGCTTCTTATGCCGGTACATCGCATCGGCTTTCTTCGTTATACCTTCACGGTACGGTACCTTCGGTTCGGCCGTGGTCAGGCCCACCTGCAGCTTGCCCTCCGCCCGCCGGATGGCCACGTCGATATGCTGGTCGCCCATCCCTTGCAGGATCGTCTGGCCGGTCGCTGGTTCCTGGTACCAGGAAAGTGTCATATCTTCCTCGCACAGGCGCGTCAGCGTCGGCGAGATCTTGGCGGCGTCAGCCTGGGTCTTGGGGTGGATTGCCACGCGGAACAGCGCATGCGGGTACACCGGCATGGGCAGCGTCAGCGGATGGCCCTTGTCGCACAGCGTATCGCCGGTTGTGGTGGAGGTCAGCTTGGCAACGATCCCGATGTCGCCGCTGTGGACCGCCTTGAAGGGCAAGGTCTCCTTGCCGCGCATGATCGATAGGCCGGCCATCCGTTCTTCGGCGCTCTTGTTCTGGTTCCAGATGCGGGTATCGCCGTGCAGGGTGCCGGAATAGATCCGGAAGTAGGTCAATTTGCCGACGAACGGGTCGGCGGTGGTTTTCCAGACGTACAACGCCAGCGGCCCGGAATCGACCGCCGTGATCTGCTCTTCGCCGTCCTTGCCCTTGGCAATCACCGGCGCGATATCCTTCGGGGAGGGCATCAGGTTAATCACGGCATCCAGCAGCGGCAGAATGCCATGTTCGCGCCCGCCGGCTGCCGCGAACACCAGGATATACGCCTGGGAGCACAGGATCGCCTTCAGGCCGCGTATCAATTCTTCGTTGGTCAGTTCGCCGCTTTCCAGGTACTTCTCCAGCAGGGCGTCTTCCCCTTCGGCCGCCGCTTCCACCAGTTTCATGCGGGCTTCTTCGGCCGCCGCTTTCATGTCCGCCGGGATCTCCTCGGGGCTCTTGCCCTCGTTGGCATAGGCCTTCATCGAGATCAGGTCGATCACGCCCTTGAAGGCGGCTTTTTCGCCCCAGGGTAACTGCGCCGGCACCAGCCGGGTGGGTGAATATTCCTGCACGGATTGGATTGCCTTGTTGAAATCGGCGTTGTCGCGGTCCAGCTTGTTGACCACCAGGAAACGCGGCAGCTTGAACGTGTCGCAGTAGCTCCAGACGATTTCGGTGCCCACCTCCAGCCCGGCCACCGAATCGACCAGGATGACCGCCCCGTCCGCAACGCGCAAAGCCGAGACCACCTCCCCGACGAAATCGGTATATCCGGGCGTGTCCAGGACATTTATCTTATGGTCTTTGTATTCAACGGGAATTACTGCGGTGGAAAGCGAAAGCTTGCGGCGGATCTCTTCATCTTCAAAGTCTGAAACAGTCGAGCCATCCTCGATCTTCCCCAGCCGGGAGGTGGCGCCCGTGACATGCAGGAAGGCCTCCGCCAGCATGGTCTTCCCGCCCGAACCATGCGAGACGAGCGCGATGTTTCGGATGAACTCGGTAGAATATTCTTTCATGTGCAAACCTCATGGTGAGATGGGATGCTTCCAGCCCGCTGATTATACCTTAATTCCATGGAGGGGAAAAATTAGGGATCAGGGGGAAAGGGCGGAGCAGCTGGAATCGGAAATGAGGGAAGGCGTGCGAGTGGTCGCGGGCATCTTTACGCAGGATATGGCAGGTCGAGTCGCTGCCTGGGCCGCCTTCCTGGCAGGACGCACGCAGCACGTGTTCCCGGCAGGGGAGGCGGAGCCGCAGCGTTTGAGGATGTAACCCGCTCCTGCCCCCTCTCGCGCAGCAACTTGTCCAAGGAGGGGATCCCGGAGGGGCAAATCCGACAGCGAATAATCCTTCTACCTAAATTCTGGCGTTGGATTTGGGGCTGGCCGAGGCGGCCTCACCTGTACCTGCGGCGGCAGTGCTGCAGGCAAGCCGCCAACTAGTCCCGCGCTCTTTGCGGGATTGGCCGATTGGCCGTTAGGCGATCGCTTAGCATCCCGTAGGGACATTGGTCGCCGGGAGCTGCCCTCCACGGCGGTGGGGGTTGAGTCGCTGCCAGCAAAATATGCCGATTCGTCGCGTCGCTCCGGAGAAATCATTCGGGGGAGGAATGCTGTCCATCCACCAGTGGATTGGATTATAATGATAAATTATGTAGTGATAATTAATAATTAAGGAGACTTAAATGAATACCAACCCTGCGAAAACAATTCTGATCGGAATCTCCGCCATCATTCTAACCGTTGTCGCCTGCAGTCTGGGAAATGTCAGCATCAACATCAATACCAATGGAACCGCCACTCCCACCGGAACGTCCACCCTCCCCGCAACGTTTCCACCCGTCACCTCAGCCACGGCTGCTGCCACGCCAACGGAAACGCCTGCCGCTGCCACCCTGGCAGTCACGGACACCGGCCTGCCGGCTGACACTCCAACCCCCAACGGAGTTGTCATTACGGCCATCCATCACGGCAGTATTGGCATTCTGCGCGGCACCAGCCTGTATTACGACATCCTCGGATATTTAAAGACCGGGCAAAGCTCCACCGCCACCGCCCGCAACAGCGACGGCACGTGGCTGTATATCCCCGTTCCAGATTACCCGTCCGTGCACGGCTGGGCTTATGACGGCTCGCTTTATTCCACCGTCACGGGTAACATCAAATCCCTGCCGGTCAGGACGGTCGATCCGGCTGTGCCGGCTTATATTCGCAACTGCACCATGGATCTGATGATGATCAAGCCCGGCAATGTCTTGCTGCAGCCCCAAACGGGCTCGCCTGCCAACCAGAAACAGTTCATGCCGGGCGCCTACACCGCTTACGATCAAGGCAGCCTGGCCACCCCTACCCCCCCGGGAACACCCCAACCGCAATCCATCAAGGTCCAATCCATCACGCTGAAAGAAGGCGTATCCGTGGATATCGATTCAGATGCGCAGAGTAATACCTATTCGTGCCCATAGGCGAAGCTGGATGATGTTTATAGTGTCAATTCGAAGGAAATCTTCGACCACATAGGTCACGAAGGTAAACCAGGAAATAAAAAGAAGTGGGATTTGTCCCACTTCTTTTCGTTCTTGTACATTCCAGCAATTAGGTTATATTCGACTAGGGTAGTTTATTGCCGGCGGCCAGGTAGATGTCATACCACTCCTGGTGGGTAAGCGTCACGCCGGATGCCTGGCAGGCGTCTTTAAGTCGCTCAGGGTTGGTGGTACCGAGGATGGGCTGCAAGCGCGCTGGGTGGCGCAGAATCCAGGCAACTGCGATGGCGGTATTCGTCACGCCTCGGGAGTCGGCAATGGTATCGATCGTACTGTTGAGTTCAGGGAACTTGTCATTATTCAGGAATATGCCATCGAAGAACCCATATTGGAACGGCGACCAAGGTTGGATGGTAATGTTATGTATGCGGCAATAATCCAGGATCCCCCCATCCCGGTCGATCGAGCGGTCGACCTGCATGTTGACGTTGATGCCTGCATCGATCATGCCGGTGTTGGTGATGCTGAACTGAAGTTGGTTGAAAAGCAGCTTCTGCTTGACGGATTTTTTCAACAACTCAATTTGCATGGGATTATGGTTACTGACCCCAAAATAGCGCACCTTGCCGCTACTTTCCAACGCATCGAAGGCTTCGGCCACCTGTTCCGGTTCCACCAGGGCATCCGGGCGGTGCAGGAGCAGCACGTCCAGGTGATCAGTCCTCAGCCGCTTGAGACTGCCATCCACCGCTTCCAGGATGTGTTCTTTGGAAAAATCATAACTAGCCTCGCGAATGCCAACTTTGGTCTGGAGCAGCATGCGTTCCCGCACAGCCGCATCCATGCCGAGTGCCTCGGAAAATTTCTCTTCACACTTTCCATCCCCGTAAACATCGGCATGGTCAAAAAAATTTATGCCCTGGTCGAGCGCGGTATGTACCAAGGTCGAAATCTGCGGGTTGGTCAATTGCGAGAGGCGCATGCAGCCCAGCGCGATTTCCGATACGTTCAAATCACTGTTGGGAATTCTTATGGTTTTCATTACAACTCCTTTACATTAATCGAACTATTGATAAAGCAAGTTATTCTATTTTACGACAAAACAGGCTCTGGGGCATCCAGCCGCCTCACCCGCGCGCTTTCCTCCCCACACCCGGGGCATATTCGTTCGGTTTATGCCGTCGGCGCAGCTAATGGGCCGTGAAGGTTTCCCAGGGGGCCTTCACCGCATGCGTTTTTTACGTTTTACGCATTACGTTTTCCGTTTTTCTTCTCTCTTCTCTGCTCTCTTTTCACTCCCCCACAAAGCGCATGAATACCAGGTTCCCGAGCAGGCGGCCCCGCTTGGTCAGGCGTACGACTTCCGAGGTCTGAGACCGGACCTTTTCCAACAGCCCCAGTCCGATAAGTTCTTCAATATCCTTCCCAAAGACAGACTGCATCTCCTGCCCGAAGCGCACCCGAAAAGCCTCCGCCGCAACCCCCTCCTGAGTCAGGCGCAGGCCCAGCATCATCGTTTCCTGCATCTCGACAAAACGCGTCAGGTGGGTTTGGCTGACGCTGGCGGGCGACAGGGGAAAAGCAGGTGCAGGCGATTGCAGGGGATCCTGGTTGAGACGCTCGATGTAGGTCTTGATCCTCAAAACGTCCGCTACGCGTGTGGAATTGGCGCAGCCGTGCGCGCCCGCCCCGAAACCCAGGTACGGCAGGTTGCGCCAGTATTGCAGGTTGTGCTGGCATTGGTAGCCGGGCCTCGCCCAGTTGGAGATCTCATACTGTTCGTAGCCCTGCCCTTCCAGGTACTCCGCGGCCCATTCGTACATGTCCGCTGCCAGGTCGGGGTCTGGCATCGCCAGCAGGCCGTGCCCGGCCCATCGCCCATAAGGTGTGCCCTGTTCGATGGTCAACGCGTACAGCGACAGATGTTGCGGAGCCAGCTCCACTGCTTGTTTGACGTTCGTCTGCCACTTATGCAGCGGCTGCTCCGGCAGACCGTAGATCAGGTCCAGGTTCAGATTGTCGAAACCGGCCTGCCGCGCCCAGTGCACGGCGTTCAGTACATCGAAAGGGTCGTGCATGCGTTCCAGTTGGCGCAATTCCCCCGGCTGGAACGATTGCACCCCGAAGCTGATCCGGTTGAAACCGGCCCGGCGCAGCCCCCGCAGCGAATCGACCGTGACCGTGCCGGGGTTGGCTTCCAGGCAGGTTTCCAGGTCTGGCTGATTCACCAGGTCGAACCTGTTCCGCACCGTCTGCAGGATCTGTTCGAATTGAACGGGAGTGAGCAGCGAGGGTGTGCCTCCGCCAAAGAAGATGGTATGAACGGATAGGCGTTCCGGTGCCCGGGCGGCCACGCTGCGGATTTCATTGCATAATGCTTCCACATAAGCCGGGATCAGCCGCTCCTGCCCGGCGTAGGTGTTGAAGTCGCAATAGGCGCAGCGGTGCGTGCAGAAAGGGATGTGGAAGTAAAGAGAATAGGTCATAGAAAGCGGAGAGGAGAGAATAGTTTAACAGATTTCTGGTGAGTAGGGATTACTAGACATTCAATTGATATAAATAAGAATCCTTCGTGTCCGCTAGTCCCGCGGTGCTTTCCCGCAGGATCGTGCCCGCCTGTCACGCGATGCCCTTCCGCGGGATTGTGGTAAATTCTTTTTCTTCCGGCTTGTCCGGGTTAGGCGGAAGGGGGGAAGATTTACTTGGCAGCCCAACCAGCAGGGCGATCGGTCCGAGCAGCAGCAGCCACATCGCCTGGCCCAGTCCAAAGAACTGCGCCGCCATCCCTATACCGAACGGCAGGATTGTTCCGAGCAGGCTGAACAGGCTGTCGAGCGTCATGACCGCGCCGGAGCGGCCCGGCATGGAAGAATACAGCCGGCCCTTCAGGACGGCATACCAGCCGGAGTTGAACAGTCCCAATAGGCCCAAAAGGAAGAATTTCGCCAGCGGGGTTGGGACCAGCAGGAAAGCTGGAAAGAGTAGCACTTCGACCAGCACGCTCACGCGCAAGTAATCCAGGCCGCCCACCTTTTCGAGCAGGGGGATCAGCAGGAAATCTCCCAGCAGGGCCAAGCCGCTCCACACCG
>Ga0182011_10002768_pt1 | contig 14670 bp, 16 predicted proteins | sample 711E1DmetaG_FD_120481 | JGI IMG/M metagenome (GOLD analysis project Ga0182011, IMG submission 120481) | Permafrost microbial communities from Stordalen Mire, Sweden - 711E1D metaG | ecosystem: Environmental > Terrestrial > Soil > Wetlands > Permafrost | place: Sweden: Stordalen | collected... | reverse complement strand
CTGGATGGAGCTATTGTTGTGGTTGACTCCTCTAAAGGTTTAACCTCTACTGATAAGAGTATTATAACTCGTTTAAACTCTACTACTGTTCCTTATGTTATATTTGCAAATAAACAGGATATTAATCCGAGGGATCTGATTCATGATGGTTTAATCCAAGCACCGATTATACCCACTGTAGCTCGGGAGGGAAATGGGTTGATGGAAGGTTTAAATCTGCTTTTGGAATTAGTAAAATAAAGAGGATTTGATGAATAAAAGAATTGATAAAATAATGGGAGAATTAGAGAGGAATTATAGTTTAAGGGTTTTTGAGGGTGGTGACCCTTATCGAGTTTTGATACGCACCATACTTTCCCAGAGAACAAGGGATGAGAATACCGATCAGGCTTCTACTCTGCTCTTCTCTAAATATCAAACAATAAATGAAATTGCAGAGGCGGATGTTGAGGATCTTGAACAACTGGTGCATAGAGCTGGTTTCTATCATGTTAAAGCAGGTAGAATAAAAGAGGTTTCTCAAATACTCCTCGATGAATATGACGGGATTGTGCCGGATGATGTGGATGAACTTTTAACCTTGCCTGGTGTGGGAAGGAAAACAGCTAATTGTGTCTTAGTTTATGGGTTTGAAAAACCTGCGGTATGTGTGGATGTGCATGTGCATCGTATAAGTAATCGATTAGGATTAGTTAAAACTCAATATCCCGAGCAAACGGAAGTGGAATTGATGAAGGTGGTTCCTCGGTATTACTGGATTGAACTCAATGATTTACTGGTGCAATTCGGGCAAACTATCTGCCGACCTGTGAGTCCGTTACATGATGATTGCCCGATAAGTGAATGGTGTGATTATTATAGGGACATTGATCACTGAATTTTATTTAATCATTTTTTTGTTTTGTTAATTTTAAAATTAAAATTCGTTTTTTGAAATAATTTTTTTGGAAATATAATTCAAAATAATCGTTTTGTTTTATAAATAAAACAATAATATATTTTTAACCTTAATTTTATTTATAAAATCCTGTTTATGGTTAATATTAATTAAACTCTTAAATAATTTTTTATTTATTGAATTCATTATTTTATCAATCTTATTTGGAAATTTTATTCTAGGACAATTCCATTTTTTATATTTACCATCCGTCCTTTAATAGGTATAATAACCAGAATGGGAGCCATAAAATCATAACGGTTAATATAAAACCCCATAAGTTAACAGGGAATCCTGGAGTATTCACACTCAACCATTTACCTATCGGAGAAAAAGCTAGAATTATTCCTATTGGTGTAGGTGCTACATAAAATCCAAAACTAAATAAATCATCTTTATTTACCATTTTCTACCTCTTAAAATTAAAATAAGAATCATGGAATGTTTATGATGCAATTTTATGTAAATTCGTTTTTCTAACTACTTATGAAATGGGTTTTTTATGGAACTATTTAAATTAATTTATGAATACTTAAAAAAGAATTATTACTAAAATTTTATTAAGTTAGTTCAGAAATTATTATAAACATCAAAAAACAATATAATATAAATAGGAGTGATTTAATGCAAAGAAATTTGATTTACGTCTTAATAGCCGTGATAATCATAATAATAGCTGTTACAGGATATTACTACGCATATCCACCAAAATCCACTACAAGCACTAACACCACCATGAACTCCTCATCAGGGGGAAAAAGTAATTCCTCATCTGGAGGTGGCTATGGTTATCAAGTATTACCAGTATTAAAAAGTAGTGGACAGTATGCAATTAAAGAAAAATTAGGACCACCTTGAAAAATGAATCTATTTTTTTTTATAGTCCAATAGCCAGTTCTTTAAAATGTCTCAGATATTAAGGGGGAATATAAATAACGGGTTGCTTAACAGAATCAGCTTCATCTCTCAAACCTTTATCCGAAGTGAAGAGGATAGAATTTGTTATAACTGCAATTTCCAGTATATACTCATCCTCTAAATCTATAAGCTCTTTACGACCCTCAGGTAACGGTTTTTCATAGTCACAATAAAGGATACTGATTATTTTATCGTTTTCTAATTTCCTTAATTCATCTAATTCACTATAAAAACTTGATTTTAAACGATTTTCACAGAGAACATCGACGGTGTACTCTACAAAATTGGGTATTACTATTTCAAATCCATTTAAGAAACCCAATTTAATTAATCGGGATATTAAATGCGATATTAAAAGCAGATATCCGGTAAGATTCTAATGGTGGTAATTGAAGATTTTATAAATGTCCTAAAATAAAAAAAATTATAATTCTATTTATTTAACTTTTTAAAGCTGCCACTTCACTAGCAAAGGCGCTGAGAACTTCCCGTGATAAACCCTCCACGAACTTCAGGGATCCAGCACATTCATGTCCTCCACCGTCAATACCAGCTTCAGGAATTTGATCCATCAACTCCGTTATAATATTGTTCAAGTTAAAACTGAATATTTCATTAACAGCATCTGTAGCTCTTATAACTCCAAAATCAGGGCCGTAAGCTAAAGTAACAATGGGCTGATCCTCCCCGTACTTTTGAACCATATAGTCATGGACGTAACCACAAGTTTTACCGGGAGCGGGGAAAGTGAATTTATGAGCGTATTTCTCCACATCTAAAACGCTGAAAATAATATTATTAGGTAATTTCTTAGTTTTAAGATTGGGAAGAGCTGCTTTAAGCTGCCAATCCACTCTTCTTTGTGATTCCTGATATAGGGCATCCACTAATTTCTGATGCTTATCTTTATTACTTAAACCTAGAATAGTGTCAATGATTCCTCTACCATTCATGAATCTTAGATAAAAAGCTTCAAAATCAACAGTTGTAGCTATCTTCTCTAAATCATCCTTATCATAGCCTTTATCAGCTGCAATTTCAATATATTTCATTGCTTCATCGGAACGGGCGTGATCTCCAACTGCAGCGATGCCGGGTAGATGTAAAAGTTTATCCTTCACTTCAGGATTAATCATTTTAGCAATCTCCACTGCAAGAGCACCGGCTGTTATTTGAGAATCCCCACCAACTAAGTAGGGATTAACATGTACATCCACGTATTCATCAACCGCAACTCTACCATCATGTACTTCACCAGGGTAGTGATGATCCACTACAACCACTTCAATATCATAGATTTTAACTTTCATCAAAGCGAGAATATCCTCTTCGGTTGATCCATTATCCATAAGAACTAGTAATGGTAGTTTCTGGCCGTGTCTTTCCATATCCTCTAATGCAAAGCTTAAATCCTTCACTACGTCCTCTATTTCATAGAATGGTGCTTTGCTGGGTGCTCTTTTAAAGAAATGCCATTCAGCATCACTACTATTATTCATTTCCTTCAATAGGGGAATTACAGCCTTTTCAATAGCCACACCCGCGCAGATACCATCTGCATCAGCATGATGTCGTACTAAAATTGATCGACCATCTAATACAGCTCTTCTTATAGCTTTAGCTGAATCCTTCATTCTGCCTCTTAAATTATTTAGAACTTCACTTTCAATTAGAAGTTCCGTGTTCTCCGGTTCAGCTTTTTTATCTATTGCTTCATCTATCCGTTTCCTAGCATCGGTAGATTCAGGGCCGTAGAGTCTTTCAATAGATTCTGATTCAATTTGAATCTTCCCACTGTGCAAGTTAACTTCACCATGCACTTCTACAATGTTTCCAATATTCAAGCTAGGATAAACTCTTACACCGGGCTCATCAAAAGCCGCAGCCCAGGTGGTGTCTGTTTCATCAGTTACAGTGAATATGGTGGGTCCTGAGGTTTGCTGGATCTGAATTAACTCTCCTACTAGGCACACATTTTTTCCGATAGTTTTAGTATTAATATCACCAATTCTGGTTCGTGGTATATTCTTTTTAAGTTTAACTAATTCGTAGTCATCTTTGATATTGGATTGGTTGAGATCAACTTCACCTCTTCTCTCTTTAATTTCTTTTATTACTACAATGATTTCATCGCCCTTCTGGTAGGTAGGATTTCGAATACGGAGTAATCCGAAGAGGTTTTTACTAAGACTCACAAAGACTCCATAGTTTTCCACGCGACTGATTTTACCTTTATAATTTGCACCTAATTCCAGGTCTTCTAAATCACAATTGGATTGTAAAACATAAACTTTAGGTTTCTCCTGGCATTCAGGGCAATAGTCACCGGTTTTTAATGTTTTACCACATTTTTTGCATTGATTTAGTTCACCCTGTCCCTGGCATACATTGCATGTTTCTTTAACTTCTATTTCGCCTCTTCCACTGCATATGCTGCAGGGTACTGCTTGTTCTTTATCTAATTCAAAATGTTTTAGAGCTTGATTTGATATGCTGTTAACGTGATTTTTTATGTTTAACTCGCTTTTAACACCGGTTCCGTGACAATTTTCACAAATCTTATAGCTTAAAACATGATAACCTTTACCTTTACACTCAATACATGTCTTTTTCATTTTCTGTAAACCTCAAAATATATTTAAAAAAAAAATTAGAATTAACTTTAAAGAATTCAATATTTTTTTTTATTCAAATATTTTTATTTTAATGAATTCTAATATTATATCAAAATTAAATGTTACATATTTTAATTTCATTATTTTTTTCCTGAATTTAACTTTTATAAATTTTCTAGTTGAATATTTTTTTTAGGATTGCTTGAATTTACTAGGGTTCTGATTTACTATAACTTCACTAGCATTTTCGTATTGTAACGCTTGATTCATGTAATTGTTAGCGTTTTGTAAATGTTCATTACTTAGTGAAGTTTCATTATTTTTTAAATAGTTTATGGATGTTTTAAGTTCAGATGAGGCATTTAATTTAGCCTGCACCTCAAATAAAACATTTTGTAAGTACTCTACGAATACGGCATCGTTAGAATTTTTAGCAGAATTATAAGCATCCTGGGCTGCTGTTTGTGACTGATTATACTCATTACTGGCATTATTGGCTTCTGATGAAGCCTGAGCAAATAATAGTTTGTTAGCATCAGAGGCTGATTGGTTATAATATTGATCACCTGATTTAACATGATTATTGATGTTAATAGCCTGTGAATTAATAGTACCTACATCTGAGGTTATGCAACCTGATACAATTATCACCATAGTCAACACAGCCACCACTACAACCAGTTTGTTAAATTTATTTAACATTGAACCATAATTCCTTGTTTAAATGAATAAAATTTATATTTACTATTAATATAATCTTATTTTCATCAGATTATAAAACTTCACGATTACCATTTCTTAGTTTTATATAAAAATCATAAATTTTAAGCTCTATAATTATCTTTATACTATATACATTAATAAATTGAATCCATTTAGAAGTAATAAAACCATTTTAAAAACTGGAGACACTTACTCTAAAAAAAATAATACATAAGAAAAATAAACTAAAAAAAATGATTTAAAAAAAAAAATAAATCCTATCTCTAGTAATAAATTCTCTCTTTAATATTTAAATTTTTTTTTACCATAATTAATTAAATTCTAAAACGAAATTCGAGTTATTCATTCATTAGATCCTTATAATCAATTTTTTTTCCAGTAACTTATAATAAGACTATTGGATATAATAATAATTCTTAACCCCAACACTTAATAAACTTCTTTTTTATTGTCCCTTAATATTCTTCAGTGCGTATTTGGAAATATATCCAGGCGTGATCACATGCCGGACATTTTTTAGGTGGTTCTTCTCCTTTGTAGGTGTATCCACATTTTATACAGGTCCATTCCACGAATTCATCCTTTTTGAACATGGTACCCGCTTCCACCTGCTGCAGGAGTTTAGTGTAACGTTCCTCATGATGCTTTTCAGCGTGAGCTATTGCCCAAAGCCTGTCTGAAATATCCTGCAAGCCTTCTTCTTCAGCAACATCAGCAAATTCGGGGTACATTTCAGTATTCTCATAATGTTCCCCTGCAATGGCGGCTTTAAGGTTATCTGCAGTTTTACCAAGGGTTAATGGAGCCAGAGCCCCGTCCACTGATATTTCAGCCATTTCCTTGCCCATTTGCTTTTTAACTTCCTGTATCATCTTAAAGTTCCATTTTCCATGTTGCTTTTCGTTTTCAGCTGTTTCCAAAAATATATTTGCTATTTGTGGATAGCCATCTACTTTTGCTTGCTTAGAATAAAAAAAATAACGATTTCTGGCCTGACTTTCCCCTATAAAAGCTTTAGTTAGATTTTCCAAGGTTTTTTGCATATTGAACACCATAAAATAGTATAGAATTTGATCTTAATAAATTTTTATGAAAAAATTAGATTGAACTTATAATTTTTAAAGCTAAAGATCTAATTTTTAATAAATTAGGGTGTAAATTAATGGTTTAAATATTAAATGAGTTTAAATTTTAAGGGTGAATTGAATTTAAGAACAGAATTAGTTTGTTAATAATAAATTTGGGTATTAGAATGTATTGTAAATCTATGATTAAATAAGTTTATTGTGAGCTTTAAAATAGTGTTTAATCCTATTTTTAGTGCTCTTCTTTAATTTTGAATCAAAACATTTATATAATAATGTAATTAAAGAAATATATAGTTTAAAACATATTTTATAGAACTTTAATTTTTAAAAATTTAGGAGACGATAAAAATTAAGTTTTCAAGGATGATCTTGTTAAGCATGTTTTTAATTTTAGGTTTAACTTTGACTCTAAACACTGGATTCGCTTCTGTTGCTAATAATTCTTCGGTAAATCAAGGTACTCATAATATTACTTCTATTAATCTTAATAATACTAATTCTAACCTAGTTAAATCCACAATTAACTCAACTAGTCGCTCTGAAGGTGCAAAATCCACTACTGCTTCAACTAGTACTGTAAAAACAGCTTATACTTCTCCAAATAAAACCATTAAAGTATTAATTTATGATGGAATCTATGCCATAACTGATTGTGTTATGGGAATAGAATCAGCTTTAAAAACTGCTAACACTAACCATCTAGTCGCTGGCTATAATTTCACCTATGCCACATCAACAGTTATCAACTCAGCAACTCTTGCACCCTACGATGTACTGGCCATGCCCGGCGGTACATCAGGCTTAAACTATATAAGCAGTAACGGAATCAGTGGCACTGCCATTAAAAACTTCGTTGCAAATGGTAAAGGATACTTAGGAATCTGTGCAGGCGCATACTCCGGTTCTTATTACGTAAATGGCATGTACTATGGTTGGGGTGTCGCACCTCATGTAATTAGTGAACATCCAGATCAAGAAGGAAACTTAACTGTCCAGATAACCTCTGCAGGTCAGCAATTATTTGGCTATGGTGGAATTATTACCATGGCTCACTACAATGGACCGGCGATGTATGCCTCAGGTGGCAGTATAGTTACATTCGCCACCTATGCAGATAACATTCTAGGCTACAAAGGATACGGTGCAATAATAGGTGATTATTATGGTAAAGGTAGATCAGTTCTAGTGGGACCTCACCCCGAATTAGACCCACAATATCCAGATATAGTGGCAAAACTAATATTATGGGCAGCTAATCCTACCACATCAACCACCACAACTACTAATCAGATAGCAACCACGGCTTCTACTGTAAAAACATTTTATGAAACAAATAAGAGACTACCCAATTACGTTACACTCTCAAACCAACAAGTTACCCTACCACAATATTTATATTTACTAGCTAAGAGTACAATCCAAGCAAATAGTGGGTCAACAACTCCTATTACTATAAGTAAAGTTAATCCTGCTTCAGCTCCTACTGGAAACTTTAAAAGTGGTAATATAATGAAATCGGAATATTTATCTATTGCTCAAAGCTTAATCACCTTCATCAACACTAATGGCAGAGCACCCAATTATGTAACTACCTCTCTTGGAAAAATGAGCTATAACACCACAGTATACTTCTTCAGTAAAATAATGAGCTTCTACAAAACCAATAATCGACTACCTAACTATGTATCTATAACCCCTTAAAAAATAAATTATTTCTTTTTATACTTCTTTTTTATATTCCTTTTTTAAAAATTAATCAACAAATTTTTCCTCTTAATTCTAAAACTTTTATATTAAAAAAAAACCATTTTTTTATTATATTTTCACTTTAGGAAGTTTAAACATGATTTCCATTGAAATAAAGATTATATAGTCATTAGTTGATAATTAAAGGGATGGTTCAATGGTTAAATCCCTCAGAATGATTATAATTTTCATAAATAAGCTCTGATAAAGGGTGAATCATTTAAAGAAGAAACTAAAGTAACAGGTTTAGAATCGGTTACTTCAATACCTTTTAATACAGGTTTAAATCTAAAAAAGAGCTCTTAAAGCCTGGTTTTTTTGGAAATAAAATCAAAACTTTTAAATAGTATGCTCATGTGATATCAATTAAAATTGTAATGCCCTATGATTTCTTTTCATAGGACATGGAGGCGGTAAAATTAAATATAAATGTATAGTGTCATTATTATTACTTTTAAGTTTAGCACTGTTTATTAATTTAAGTGATGTTTCTGCAGCAACTTTGAATCAATCAACAAATAAAACGTTGAATACTTCCAAAGTTACAGTGAATCAAACCGGAGCTACACCAATAACTCCTAAAGTAACATTTACAACCAGTCAAATCAACACTGCATCATCTAATGTAAAAACTTTTACAGAAACCAATAAACGATTACCAAACTATGTCACCATCTCAACATATAAAGTAACTATGCCCCAGTTCCTACAACTCTTAACAGACGAAGCTTTACAGGTTAACAATGGATCCACAGCACTTATAACTCTTAAAAATGTAAATAAGTCATTAACTAATCCAGTCGAAAATGTTAAAACCGGTACTTTGAATAAAACTGAATATCTAACACTAGATAAACAAATTAAAAAAACAATAGACACCACTGGTAAATCACCAGCCTACATAAACACATCTCTCGGGAAAATGCGTTTCGAATCACTAGTTTATACTTACTCCAAAGTGATGAACTTCTATAGTGCCAACAATAGACTTCCAAACACAGTATCGGTTGCAGCATTCTATCCAACCTCTACAAATACAATCACAGAAGGAACTACAACTACGATTATCACAAAGCCACCAGCAAATGGATACTCTCCCTATAATATAGTGGTAACAGCACAAAAAGTAACCGCGACAGCCAAATGCAGTTGTGGATACGGAACATATACCTATAAAACAGTATCATTCCTAAACTACTGTCCAATATGCGGGCACTATGGAACAATAAGCTATTCTAAACCCTGTGCAGAAGGTCAATGGACTTGTAGTTATTGTGACAGCGACTATTGTATGCAATGTGGCAAAGAGAAGTGGAACCCAGCCAGAGGATGGCTTAAACCTGCTTAAAAATCCTGACTAAAAAAAAACCTATTTACTGAATTGATAAATAGGTTTAAATTATATTTTTTTTTTAATTATCTAAATAAAATTTCGACTTAATTATTATTTTGTAATTAAACTCCCTGGATGGTTGCTAATAGCATGATCACTAATATTTTTCTGCTATAAAAAACAAATTAACATTTAATAATTTTTAATTATAGTGGAGTTAGTTTTTTGATGGATAGAAAAAAAGATTCAGGTGAAGTTAAAAGGGAGGAATTATCCCAGGATAAAATTTCAAATGATGAGAAAGAATTATCCGGGATGAAAAAGACATTTTCTCGTCGTAGAGGTGTTTTAAGAATTATTTTGGGATTTATAGCTATTTTATTATGGATTTTTATCGGTGTATCCCCTACCATCATCTTCAGTTCAAGTATACAGGAATTTATAGGTGCATTCTCGTTTTTAGTTAGAAATCCCATTATATTTCTATTAGTAGCATTATTCAACATCTTTTTGGGATTTATTGTTTATTTTTTCCTTGGAATTTTATGGTGGGCTGCATTTCATTTTATCTGGTCGATTAGATGGTTCTATGGATATTTCAAATATCGTTCAACAACCCTTCAGGACGTAATTAAGGATATGAGAAAATGAAACGACACATACAAGTAATTTTCGAAGCACTATTAACTGTTTTAATAATAGTTGACATATTACTCATGGGTTTAATGATTGTAGGTCTTACAGTAGGCATAAAGCACGTTACAGTATATAACATCGGCGATTACGATCTCATAATAGCCATATTGATATTAATTGATCTCTTAGTTTTTAGAATTAGATTATATAAATTGAATAAGGATAATTGGCGTTTTATTCGGGAGAATTGGGCATATATTGTATCCATAATTCCCATAACTTTTATTTGCTTCCAAATTTTTCAATTATTTGGCTATATTGACATTATAGGGTTACTAGTACTCTTAAGATTTTACGCCCTTTATAAAGTTCTGCGAATAACAGGGAAAGGAGTACGAAAATATCCTTCAAAAACAAAATTAGACTATGCTACAGTTGTATTGTTTTTAGTCCTTGTGATAGGGTCATTTTTATTCTTCCTAGCGGAACATGGTGTTAATCATGAAGTTCCGAATTATGAGTCTGCAATGTGGTATGCTATTGTTTCAATGACCACCGTTGGTTATGGAGATATTGTTCCAGTTACATCAATTGGTAGAATAATTGGAATTATTATAATTTTAACTGGTATGGGATATGTTAGTTTAGTTACCGCTACACTTGCCTATTCATTCATAGATTTCTTTAGAAAAGAAAGTCGTAAAGCTGCAGATAGAGTTGAAAAAAAATACTTAGAAAAGATAGATGAACTCATTGCACATGTAAATAAACTCGAGAATAAAATAGATGAAAATAAAACAAAAAAAGAATAAAAAAAATGAAATTTACTAAATACTTTTTTTTGGTTCTCGTCTAAAAGATTTTTTTTTTAATCTTCAACTCTTTCAATAACTTCATCTTTAGTCAAATTCAGGATTATGTAATCTCCAATTTCTTGAATATCTACATCAGAAATCATTAAAAATTTTTTATCAAAAATTCCCCCGGTTGATATAACTACATTATGTATCATGCAACCTTTGGGATCGATGTACATGTCTGCGATTTTACCTACTTCCATACCTTTCTGCGCCAATACCTTTTTTCCTACAATATCTTTGAAGAGAGATCCTTTGGTTGCGAAATCTTCAACTTTATTTAAATGAACTTTTCCCTCAACACCCATTTTGTTAAGGTTCAATTGTACAAAATCACCTATTTCGGCTATATCATCTACTACTATGGCGAAATACTTTTTATTTAAAGTTCCGCCTGTGGAGACGAAAATATGTTCCACCAGACATTTTTTTAACTTTATAGATATTTCCGCAATTTTACCCACTTCATTGGCTTCCCCATCTAAAACTCTCATTCCAATAAATTCACTGGCTTTCATTTTTTTTAAACCCCCATCCGTATAAATAAAAATGCTTTTTTTCAAGTTCATTCCATCATGTGGCTTTCATTTAAGGCTATATATAATAATATTATAACCCCGGAGGCTTATATTTTTTTATCAAAAATATTTTTTTATTTAAATGTTCTCGAAGGGTTTGATCATTTCTTTTTTTAGTTCGCTTTGTAATTTCCGTTTTCATGCCCGGTAATTTGGTTAGTAGAATCATCATTTTATTTCTAACTCTTATTTTGTAATCCTTCTGTGGGAAGTTGTACAATCCATGTTTTTTGTAATACTTGTGATCAGCTATAAAAGGGAATCTCAATCTTCCAAATATAGCATCCCTAAATATCAGTGTTCCAGCAACACCAAGGAAGGTGGAGGGTTTAATATAATTAGAAGTTGCAGACCTTATTATTTCCCTTGCAAAATTCTGAATATGATCATCGAGCTCATCTGATTCTCCATATTCATCTGTTACAATTTCTACTAGGTTAGCTTCCTGAAACTGAGTATAAGCCTCAAGAATCTCTCTTAAATTAGAATTCTGATTTAAAGATCCTGAAATGATAAACCCCATTTGTTTACCTTCAAATGACGGAGTGTGTCCTTTATAAAATCCCCTATCAAAGAACTGCTTCCATTTAGAGGATAAGTAACGGTCTTTCATGCTTCCTGCGAAAATTATTGCATCGTAATCTTTCAACTTCTCGTAGAAGTCAAAGAAACCATCTTTATCCTGATACATGCAAACATTATCAAAACCACATTGAATGCATCCCAAGCAACCGCCCTTAATATCCACATCATTTAAATTATAAACACTAATATCATCCGTAAATATATTCTGGAACTTTTCAATCATATTTGATAAATTAGAATCACTATCTAAGGAATCAGTAACCACCGCCACACGTTTATTTTCGTTATCTACTTTTATAGTAGTGGGGGAGGGTTTGTAGTTAAATTCACGTTCAACTAATGGTCTGTAGGTTTTCGTGGTTATTGCATGGGATCGGATGTCTTCAAAGAAGTTTCTGGCAAAGATGGATAATTTTATTCTTTCAGTTTCCTCGAACAGATCAATCATATCAGCTGAGTAAGATCCAAGGTAATTCATATCCAGGTCATCACATATTGCGTTCATGTAGTTATGAGCAGCGTGATCGTAAAAGTGGATGGATGTAGTTAAAACACCGGTGTATTTGTTTTTAAATGCATCCTGAACATTCCTTTCTGTAATTAACTCAATGAACCTCTTGTATTGGGATGCCACTAGGAAAACGTAGAGTGGAAATGCCCATAGCAGACCATCAGAATTTTTTATTTCATCTATAATTTCATTAAAATATGTTTCATTTCTTTCAATCTTTTTTATCCTTTCAGATATGTTTATTATTTTCAATTCATGTTCAGGAAACTTTTTTTGTATATATTTAACGTATTGCATTGTTACACTAAATTCACCCTTAGGGCTTCCATTTAATACGGTTAATTTCATTTTATATTACTCTCCTCTTTATTTTTGGCAATCGCATCTTTTAACGTGAATTTAATTATATTTCAGGGAGTGCTGCATTAAATCCGTGAATGTTCAGATATTTCATCCATGGCGGTTTTATTGAATCCTTTTCGATGAAGATTTTTTCAGCTGCATCTGTAATTTCAGCTGTTTTACTCTGTGTTTCCCGTTTTTTTCTTTTCGTCATTACCATTCCCATCAAATCATTAATAATTATATTAGGATTTACATTACAAATGAGTTACTTATAGTAATTAATGTTACTGGAGGTAATTAATGTTACCTTAAGTAACATTTAATATATAAATGTTTCCCCACCTCAAAAAAATACAACAAAAAAAATTATATACCATACAGTCTAGACCACTAGGTTTATATGAAAGATAGAGTATTGTCCCACTCAAAATTCATTGAAATTCAAGGTCTTAACCATGACTCAGCACAAAACTACTGCAAACCGGAAATCGTCGCAAAAGAATTAAAGCGTTTCTTTAAATGAAATGATTATATAATGACTAAGCCGTGAAAATTCGGACTTATTAATTCATATTTTCATTTTAGAATGCTTGTTGCAGGCTCAGCTAAAGATGATTAAGTAGCACGTACCAAAAATAATGATAATTTATTAAAAGCAGCAGAGAAAAATAGGGAATGAATGTAGTTTTATTAAAAAAAGATGTATGTATGGAGGATATTGCTTTTTTAAGCTCCTCCAGCACCGCCAACATTTTTACCAGTCTGGGCATCTATGTCTATTTCTCCAACATTGTTACCATTTAATATAACTGGAACCGTGTAGATTTGTTCTCCATCTATTTCCTTTAAAATAGGAGTTCCTGCTTTAGCATTTGGTTGTATAATATATGTTTGAGCTATGCTTTGAGCATCTGCAGCTGATATTAAATCTTGTCCAGATCCAGTATTTTGAGTATTATTTGTAGTAGTATTAGGAGTACTAGTAGTAGTGTTTTTAATGTTATTGGTTAGATTTTGCGCTGATGTTTGATTAGTATTGTTATTGTTGTCATGTGCACTTACGTGTGCTGCGTATCCGATTCCCACTATAGCAGCAACAAGTATTATGGCAATTATTGATTTCCCGATCATATCATTTTAACCTCTTTTATTCTTTTATTTCTATTTATTTTTTCTATTTTATAGTTCCCTAACATAATTCCGGTTTTTTTTTTAAAGCTTATTTTCTTTTTATGGTTCAGATATTCTTTTTTTTCTAAATTTTTTGGGTTTTAGTTAGTAAAATATATAAATAATAGTTTAAAATTTGTTAATAAATTTTACTACTATACTAACAATATTTCCTGAAATAAATTCTCCCAAAATAGCAATTAGACTAGGTTTTTTAATATTGGAGGCATTATATCTCAGAATAACCATGATAGTGAATCATCGTATATAAAACTTTTGATTATAAATTTAAAAATAAGACACTTAAAACAGTTATTTCCTGATTTAAGACACTCTATAATCTTATTAATATAATCATAAAATAAGCTTATATAAACGAAATTTTTTTTATAAACATAATTAACATATTAATAAATTATATTCTTATATATCTAAATGGTAGTTTTTATAGTTCAAAAAGAGGAGGGAAATTAAATGGAACTTGTAATGGGGAAATTAAATGGTTTTTTTATAGATGCAACACTTAAATGGGGTAGAGTTAGTCCTTATGATATACTCACTAACGCTACAGATTCTGAATTTGAAGAGTTATTAACTAATTATCTATCTGAATATGAATCTCAAGACG
>Ga0182011_10002767_pt1 | contig 14670 bp, 14 predicted proteins | sample 711E1DmetaG_FD_120481 | JGI IMG/M metagenome (GOLD analysis project Ga0182011, IMG submission 120481) | Permafrost microbial communities from Stordalen Mire, Sweden - 711E1D metaG | ecosystem: Environmental > Terrestrial > Soil > Wetlands > Permafrost | place: Sweden: Stordalen | collected... | reverse complement strand
GGTTGTTTATAAAGCTTATATAAGCAACTTGTTGAAATCGGAAGTTTATTGAAATTCTCTATAGTTTACTTTAAATCAGTCCTAAGCACATGCTTTTTCCCTTACAACCATAACAGGAATTTTCGAGTGGCGGGTTAAATTTCCTGCAACGCTGCCTATAAGTATTCTATCCACTCCTGTCTTTCCGAGAGTGCCCATAATAACAATATCCATTTTATTTTCCTCAGCGTATCGGATCAACTCGTCTGAGGGGTATCCTTCAAGCAGGATAGATTCAACCTTGATTCCTTTTGCTTCTCCTAAATTTTTTATATAATTTACAGCCTGTTGTCCTTGATTTTTCAAGGCTTCACGTATAGGTTCCCAATAAGGATTTGTATCCACAAAAGAATAGGCACCACTATTCATAGTAGATAAGTAGGCTGTTGACATCACATAGACTGCATAAACCGTTCCCCCACTTAATCGAGCAAGCTCTATTCCTTTCTCAATAGCTAGGTTGGAGCAGTCAGAGCCGTCTGTTGCGACCATTATTTTCTTATAATCAATCGTTATCATGTAAAATCCTCAATTGTATCCTTTCTCCCTATTTCAAGCATGATTATTTGGGGAAATGAAATTATTTGGTATAAGATAGTAAATGGATGTATAAAAATATGAAAAGAATTACCAAAAAAGCATGGTTTGGTAAAAAAATTATGGGCTGGGGTATTCGGCTAGTTAGTTTAGAAGGTTGGTTGGTAACTACTGTATTTACTATTGCTATTATTGTCAATCAAATTCATAACAAAAGAAGTATAACTGGTTATTTCATTCTTGCTGTTATCCTGATCATTTTTTTATTATTGCTTACCTAACTGGCGATGTACCAGGCTCTGAGTCTTGGAATAAGTTAAGAACGAAGAAAAGTAACTAAATAAATGCCGAGATCTTGCCACAAAAACTGTGCATCGATTAAAGACGGCTTAAAAAAGACATGTCATTTCTCTAAATATATGTGTTCTCAGTAAAGTCAATTTTATAAAAAGCAAAATGATTTTATAAAAACAGAAGAGATCAAAATTCAGCAATATAAACGTCTTTCATTTGTATCCGGTTAAAGTATAAATATCAAACAAATGTTATTTTTAGAACATATGTCTAAGAAGTTAGAAAATCGTCATGTTGGCATTCGAAGCTGTGCATAAATTTGTTAACCGAATTGATGAAGATGATTTATAGTATTTTAGTAAAGAGATAGGAGGGGATACTCATTCTAGGAGGGGAATAATATTCTGGGAATTCCAAAATTTAAAAGACTACCAAGACATATTGCCATAATACCAGACGGTAATAGGAGATGGGCTCTGGCTAGAGGCTTGGAAAAACATGAAGGATATAAAAATGGAATAATTCCAGGCTTGGAAGTATATGATATATGCGTGAAAATTGGAATAGACGAAGTTACCTTTTTTGGATTTACTCAAGATAACACAAAAAGACCTGAAGATCAAAAAAAAGCGTTTGTAGATGCTTGTATAAAATCAGTTAAAGAAATTGCTAAACTTGATGCCGAAATACTTGTAGTAGGGAATACTAATTCGAATATCTTTCCTAAAGAGTTACTTGCATATACAAAGAAGACTAAAGTTGGGCAAGGTAAAATAAAGATAAATTTTTTGATAAATTATGGCTGGTATTGGGACTTAATGCACGTATTTGACAGATCTTCAGATAAAAATGTAGTAGAAAACATTGCATCAGCAAACATTTCAAGAATAGATTTACTTATTCGTTGGGGAGGGAGACGTAGACTCAGTGGAATGCTTCCAATTCAAACGGTGTACTCAGACATATATGTAGTTGATGAAATGTGGCCAGAATTTAAACCGGAACACTTGTATAATGCATTAAAGTTTTATCAAAATCAGGATATTACATTAGGTGGGTAAAAAATAGTTCATCCCTTATTATTCCTATGAAAAATTAGATCTCCAATACTGTTTTTCATGATTCATTCATGTGTGTTGCATCCTGAAATGATTTAGCATATTCTAGAATGTAGATACGTTATTGTTGTAACGGCTACAGTAGTAGTGGTGATGCCAATAGAGATTGCTCTAGACATAGTAGCCGTCGTGGTAGCCGTAGTAACCCCCGCACTGTAGCCATGGTAATGGCGGCCACCACTGCGACGATGGCGTTGTGCAGCACTAACTGCTGCTGAAGTTACTGATAATACGAAAAGAACTACCAGCAAAATAGCCAGTACCTTTTTCATTCTACAAAACACTTTAGATAAATTAGTTCCAAATGTTCCATAAGCTCCAGGAGTTATAGATCAGTAACCTTTTCTCATTTAGTGTGGAACTTAGAAATTCAGAAATTTTATCACAAAAACTGTGCATTCATAAGAGCTGCATTTATTAAAATTCCGGTTCTTCAAATAGAGTAGGATATTTCTCCTTTAATGGTATGAGATATTGTTCATCTAATTTTGCATCATAAAGTGTTTTCACTTTGGAAAGCTGGTCAATTGTTAGATTCTTAGCTTGTTTAAGATCAGCCCCTTCAAGATTAGTGCCTGTAAGATCAGCTCCTTCAAGATGAGCATCACGAAGAACAGATTTTTCAAGATGAACATCTATCATATAGGCTTCTTCAAGATGAGCACCAGTAAGATCAGCCCCTTCAAGATTAGCATCTTTAAGATCAACCCCTTCAAGATTAGCACCTGTAAGGCAAGCTCCTTCAAGATTAACATCTATAAGGTTTGCTCCTTCAAGATTAGCATCTTTAAGATCAGCTCCTTCAAGATTAGCACCTTTAAGATCAGCTCCTTCAAGATTAACATCTATAAGGTTTGCTCCTTCAAGATGAGCATCTTTAAGATCAGCTCCTTGAAGATAAGCCATTTCTAAATTTAGATGGTTAGACTCTCCATAATTCAAATAATTTTTGCGTCTTCCAATTACAGTAAGGATTGCTTGAATATCTAATGGTATATTTCGTTCTTTTGAATATTCTTTTTTTGCATTTTTGTTAGTTTGAATAACCATGGATATAACTTTACTTGTCATAGAGTTTTCTTTTAATCGACTATCAACAATAGAATTCTTTCTTGCGTAAGCAGTTAAAATTTCCATAATTGGCCAGTAATCTTTCTCCGATTCGTTTGTAATTCTTTCAAGAGCATATATTCCACCTAACCGAATCTCTATTGCTGGATTCCTGGATTGATCAATAGCCCCTAATTGGTCAACAGCCCGAGTAAAACGTTCGGTAATCTGGCCTTCCTGAGAAACTTTAAGATTTTCCTGAATAGTTTTTAGTTCGTCTTCAGCAATGGTAATCCGCTTCCATGTGTAGTAAAGTCCAATCCCAATAGCGATGCCGCCAAAAATTTGAGCTAAAGTAGTACGGTCTTGATTTTCTTGATGTGCTTTTTCTGTAGCGTTATTTATTTCAGATACTTGCAAATGGGGAATTGCTACTAATAATACTAATGCGATTGTAAAAATGATAATAGAAATTAGGTGAGTTAATGGATGTAGTTTTACTTTTTTATAATTTTTTTTTGCATCTTGTTTTGCATTCTTACAAAGTTGTCTCAGCTCTTCTCTTAAATCCATAATCCCTTCCCTTTATCACGCAAATTTTGTCCTGCATCAACTGTGAATTGAAATGAAATTACCATCTTAGAAAGATATTTTCTGCAGCAATGTACCTAAAGTTCTGCAAAATCCGATTGGTTCTATGTCCTTTTTCTGTCACTACAAGATATAGAATTTATCGTTTTGCTGATGCGGAAGTCTTCATACAAAAACTATGTATCGAAAACTATCAAAAAAATATAGATCTCCATTGAGTTAAATATTCTATGATAATTATAATATTTTATGATATTTAAAATGATAGTGCTTTTGTGCATGGCAGGTGGACTTTTTGTTTTAATGCTAGTGACTATATTAGCAGGTAGCATTCTATTCTCAGCGTTGATGGGAATAATCTAACATAATGGGGAATTCGTTAAAAAAGCGAATGGACAGTGGTTTTGCCACAAAAACGGTGCATTTTATAGGAACTTTATCTATTCATAATTTTACGATCATAAAATAATTCATTTCGGTTTTTCAAACAGGTCAGAGGTAACAGATTACATCTGTTATAATTCATGATATCAGGACCGTGTCATATATGTTACTAAATATTTTAAGTTAGTGCTATATAGAATATGCGCAAAAAATATATAATAAAATAAATCTGACTATAATTTATAGGTATTCCCGTACCTTGAAGTAGACCTTTAATTTGGTTGCAGGAATTTCTCCATTTGCAGCTCACAATATTAATTCAAACAGCTGGTTGTAACAAATTCCTTATTTAATTGTATGATCATAAAATGGGTTTATTCCGATTTTTCAAAAATAGCAGGGTACTTTTTTATTAAATAGTGTGAGTAGCCCTTCGTCCAATTTTGCATTATAAATGGTTTTCACTTTCAAACTTTCAATCAATTCTTAGAGTCTTTGGTAGCGTTGCCAGTCACATTTGTTTCATTAGAATTGTTTTGTTCAATAGTGGATGAAACAGTCTCAACCTTTTTGTTGGTAGTACCAAAATCAGTGACGTTTGGTTTCGTTATCTCACTGCTGGTATTGATTGCACTGATATTTGTTACTTTGATCTCCGTAGTATTGTTTTCCATAGCTTTTCCAAAAATATCTACCATAGTTTCAGTAGTGTTGTTAGGCCAATTCACTATGGTTTGACTACTCATCGAAGATATCGGATTGGTTTTTGTATTAAGCATCTTTTTTTCAAGTTCTAATTGGTTTTTCCTAGCCGACAAATAGTTAGGATCGAGTCTCAATGATTCATCATATGCCACCTGTGCTTCGTTATACCTACCTAATTCTTTCAGAGCAACCGCTTTTCCGTTCCAAGCATCTGCGCCATTAGGGTTTATAATAAGAGATTTTTCATATGCTATCAACGCATTATCGTACTTATGCTCAGCCAGATTAATTTGCCCTTTCTCATACCAAGCAATTGCATTAGACGGATCAATTTCGATCGCTTTGTCGACTGCCACTAACGCTTCAGTATAATTACCTGCTTTATATAGGTCTCCAGACTGTTTAATCCAGTCACCGGCGGTAAATCCTATTGGTTTTGTAACTGCACTTGCGACACTCACTATGATTGGGATTACAAACAATGTGAGTACTAAAATTTTGGGTATATTTCGTGTCATATTCTCCCTTTTTACTATTATTACACCAACAAATTTTGATGAACTACAGTAGTCACTGAGCTTGTTAGTTATTTTAACTTAATTCTAAAAAAATAGTTTCTGAATAAAACTTATTTACCCATAAGATGTTAATTCTTGTTTATAATAATTTTCGAATAAAGTTTATTCCAGAATGAAAAATTTTGAAAATTGTATGCAATTTGTTATCAATTATATTCTTTATCTCACAGCAAAAAATAGGATGAAAGGCCAATATTTTTATGATAAAGGGAATGAATCATGTCTTTAAGAAGAAAAGTAAGACAACTGTTTGACTTAGCACACTTTTTTTGATACAAATATAGCATCAAGCCCATATAACATTTTTATTAATTTGAATTATTATACAGCTCCGCAACAAAGTCCGTGCCCAGTGTAACCGCAACAATCTCCGCATCCGTATCCGATATTGGTATATTCTAATTGGAGATAGATAGTCTATCAATTTAGCCATTGAATACCTCAATTATTGTTTCATCAACTTACCCAGATATATTAATAATACAAGTATGCCTAAAACAATTAGCACTAAACCAACATTACCTGCATATTTCAAATTTTCCTTGGAATACCCAATTCAAATATCGACAGCAGATTGTACTTTAGGTACAACCAGAAACACTAATCCAAATGCAAATAAAACAAAACTTACTACTTCGAGTAATTTATTCTGTTTGATACATGTAAAAGGTACTGCATGGTTAGGTTGTTCAATAAGATTACCTATAAATTTTCCAAAAGCTTTCGGTTGTGATTCTACAGATATTGGTATGGGTTCAACCGTGTTTGTGGCTGTGTCAATCACATCGACCGTCGAATCTCCGTTATTTGTCACATACACCTTTGTTCCATCTTTGTTGACTGCAACTCCATAAGAATTTGTTCCTACAGGCACCGTGGCTATCACAAAGTTAGTCATGGTGTTAATTACGGAAACATTGCTATCTCAGGAAAAACTCAATGTAAAATTTATGCGGATCTCCGAGAAAAATAAAAACGTCATCACTATAATATTAAATTTGGGTTCGATTTTAAAAAGTTTCATGCGGAAGTTTTCATCTAAGGATAGTTTTCCTTGTTATCCACGCTCATTTAAACATCTCCGGGAAGATCACGCTTAAGGCATAAAGCGTAGAGACAATAATTATAGTAAATACAATCAAAAAACCCCAAATATTTTGCATTAAGGTATTCTTATATTTTCCCATCATATCTTCATTGTTAAGCAGAAGTAGCAGAAAAACCAGGGCTTCCGGAAGAAGAGTAACAGTTATAACCTGCACGAAAAGAGTTATCAGTACCAATGGAACTCCTGGAGTTATTACAACCAAGCCCGCAAAGATCAAGCTCAGGAAATAAAAAGCATAGAACATAGGGGCTTCTGAAATCTTGTTGTTGATGGAATGAGCCCATCCAAAAACCTCGCCCATAGCCCATGAGCTTGCCAATGATGTGCATATCGCCCCAAGAAGTCCGGCATCGAAGAGTCCTATGGCAAGAGCCGAGCCAACTATCGGGTAGCTACTCATGATCGCAATTGCAGCTTGAGCAGCGTCGTAGATATCTACCCCACCGGGCTTGAAGAGTAATGTCTCCGTGAGAATTACACAGGCGATTGCAACTACTACTGTAAAAAATGCACCAACTGCAGTATCGAATTTTCCAAAAGAAATATCTTTCTCAGTCATACCCTTATCTACTACAGAACTCTGCTGGAAGAATATCATCCAGGGAGCTATTATAGTCCCTATATTTGCCATGAAAAAGAAGAAAAAATCACCTGTGAACCCGCTGATAGGAATACTTGGAATCAAACCTTTAGTTACATCGTTAAAATTGGGGTGAATAAGCAGAATCGCAGGAATATAGATCAGGTTGAGTCCGCAGAAAAGGAGTACTATCTTTTCCCATGTCCAGTATCTCCCATGCATGAATATGGAGATCATCAAGATGGAGACACCTATTATCGTCAATATAGGCGGCACACCAAATATCTGTAAAGCAGCTGTCATTCCTATGAACTCAGTTACCATCGTAAGAAAATCCAAAAAGCCCAAGTCTATTAACGAGAACCAGCCCCAGAAAGAGCCAAAAGCATCGAATATAGCCTCTGCATGTCCTCGCTTGGTGACCGCGCCTAGTCGCACGGTCATCTCCTGAACAACATATGCTACTGGACCAAGTAATATTAAGAGCCAGATTAAGTTAAAGCCAAATTTGGCACCTGTTGCTGTATAGGTTGTGATACTCCCTGCATCATTGTCCGCTACCATCACAATTATGCCTGGCCCAGCAAGTGCCAAATATAAACCCAGCCATTTTATAAACCGGCGATATTTATAATAATACCATGCACCTTCAATGATTAATCAGCTCTACAATTTAATTTTGTATATAATGTTTACTCAATCATTGTGTAATATATCGGAATAAAGAACTCATAGCTTGTTGTGATACGTAGTAAATGCAAAAATAATCTGAAAAACACAGGTAAAATAAATAAAGCCACTTGGTATTCGTTTTATTACGATTAAGGTAAGGTATCCATATCTGAAGCAATGGGTATCCTACATTATAATCATGAAGGTGACACACTATTTAGTATTAGAGTTTGTAAATAGAAAAGTATATTAGACTGGAAACAAACTTATTTGTTTAAAATCAAATGAGTATGATTTTTTTACATTGACTTTCGATAGTATAGGAATTCAAGGTGCATTTTGATTTTGCTTCCGCAGTGCGTAAGTCCTAATAATGTAGAATATAACTATCCAAAAACAATGATGCATAGTTTTTGTGAGAAAGTCTCTGAATTTCCTAAGAAACATTCACAATAAAAAAACATTGCTGTACTGTTTATTATATATATATTTATTCACAGTACTTCTTAGAAATACAATAATTTGTCTTTATTAACACTTATTTATATAATAAAAAATAATATACTCTTATAGGGCATGGAAAGAAATTCTTTTGTTTCCCAATTAATTCACCCCCACTCCGTTATTTCAAAAACATATGCCCATTTGCTTTTTAAACTTCGTCTTTCAAAAAGGTACAATTAAGGAGTTAATGGCTCTATGGCATTAGTGGTTATAGCAGTAGTGACAGCTGGGGCAGCAGTGACAGCAGCTGCGGCGGCAGAAGCAACTAGAAAGAAAAAAGAAGAATAAAAATAAAGACAGGAGTGAAAGAATATAGATTTTCCATACCTATCCATACTTTTAATTTTGAAGCTTAAGCACTCAAAATCAAAAATCAAGTGCATCAGATAGTTCTATTTTAAGTAATTGTTATACAATTTATGATTTTTATATAATTTAAGGTATAAAGATCCTGATTTTTAGTATGATCACATAAGTCCATAAGTCCTATTCAATATATAATTGCTAAGTGCATAGCTTTTGTGGCACAATATCTGCATTTTTGGGTTATGAAACCAGCCAAAGTTCAACTGTCTAACACTATTAAACTTAATTTATCTTGATACAGTTATATATTATACCTCTAATTGTTATTTATTAGGTGGATTTCTCGCTGTCCTCCTACCCGCCCCCATAGTTTGGGTAAAACTATTGCATCAGTGACTACATATTCCCCTGGACTAAAGTTCACTCCATTCAGGGGGATATATATTTATACAGAGCTTTTGTATTAAAATATCTGGATTTTGTCATTTCCAGCCTGAATTATGGGTTATTTTTAGTCAAATATAGGGAATAATACTGGCCACAAGGCTAAAGCTCATTTGAGCAAACATAAAAAAAAACATAAAAATCACTCAAAACACCGTAAAACAGGGAAAAATAATTCAGAACCGAGAAATTGAAATAGAACTTGAAAATTAAACATATCTGGTATACGTTGCAAACAAATAGCCTTATGGTGTGCGCCAAGCAATGTATACCAGTGTATTCTCGCAATGGAATACACAATACTTTTCACGATACAAACGGGTATTTTCATATATCTAAACAGTTTAGCACATGAATTAACTCTTAATTAGTCAAGAATTAGCTTTCACAGACAGTTTCGCCGCTGCTGCTACATTTATGACAAGAGATTCCGTTGCAGCAGTTACCGTGGCTACATGTATGACAGGGACAGATGGTTTCGCCGTTGCTGCTGCATGTATGACAAGAGATCCCGTTGCAGCAATTACCGTGACTACATGTATGACAGGCGCTGCCACAGTGATGATGTCCATGCGAATGGCATGCACTTGCTGCTCCTACGGTTAATGATGTTACAAAAAGAACTGCTAGCAAAATAGTCAATACTTTTTTTGCTTTACTAAATGACTGTTTCAACATTAGTATCACTCCTTTTTTATTAAAACGAATGTAATTTTAAGAGTGTTTTTTGCCAATTCAATTTTTTTTCTATGGTAAATGCACTATTCTTTGGTAAATGCACTATGAACTTGGTTCAAGTGCGCAAATTTAATTTTATGAGATTATTTAATTGGCTATCTGCTATTTTGGCTGTTAGCCAGTTCATTAGGTTACATAAAACCTTACTTATTAATATTCAAAAGTTGGCCAAGTTAGGCCATAAATTAACAAATCAATCCAAAAATTAAATTTAATTCTTCATTAAAAATAGCAAGTAATACCAAAATAAATAAAAATAACCCACATAAGAAAACTGCCGTTAACGAAAAATCATCAAACAAATTGCAACGTCCAATATTTCATGGAAACCATCTTGTTATCTGTTATGGTCTCCATCATGACCCAGCTTCCTAGTGTAGTCACTTCCATGGTCATCACAGCCACCCCCCCATCTACCAAACATCCGGTCTAACCATTCTTCTTTTTCGAAAACCTAATTAATTTAGCGACTCTATGATCGATTTTTAGATAACTAGCATAGTTCCATTGTCATCAAATCAGAACATTACGTTGGCCATTACCAAGAACATGCAGCAGCGCTTGATGTCGCAGATGAAGAGGACTACACCCAAATCATTACAGGAACTCCAAAAGGCATAGAATCCGCATGTTTCAGAGGAATATTTCAACTGAAAATATAAAAGAAATTCTAATTTGTGGGCAAATGATTGAGGATTACCCAGAAGAAGAACCATGTCCTTCAGCATTGTTTTTTGCATATTCAGAGGGTAAACCCTGCCATGTTGTGGTAGCAAAATGTAAAGATCATATCAGAATAATTACAGTATATATCCTGGAAAATAATAAATGGATAGACAACGTAGTTAGGAGAGATTAAAGATGATACCTGACAGGTGCAGTTTTTGTAAAGGCAAACTTGTTGAAGGTAAGACAGACTTTGTGGTAAAAGTCAGAGAGCAGATTATTTCCATCAAAGATGTTTCTGCCTATATATGCGAAAACTGCGGAGAAGCATACTATATTCCAGAAATTTCAAGGAAAATTGATATTGTTATGAAAAAGTTTCATGAGTTTAAACTACTCTTGCATCCAGTGGCCGCTGGTGAATTGAGATTTGACGAAATTGTTGTGTGATTTTGTGTTATCAAAAAATGGAGTTTTTGATTCCGTTTATTTATGTTTTTAGTTCTGTTTAGAGTACTTTGCTAGTATTGCTTTCCCTGATATTTCTATTTATGACTGTTGTTTTGGTTAATTAGTTTCAGGTGTTCCATGAGTTCCATATGCTCTATGAGTCCCAGAAGCTCCATGAGAAATAGATCAATACCTTTTTCTTATTTTTTGTGGAACTTAAGAAATTAAGAGATTTTGATACAAAACCTATGCATTTTATTTTTTGACGGTAACCTTTAGGGCGCTCTCTTTTAATTAATTGATATTATTTCCCTCAGAAAAATAAATCATACCGACGGCTGCAAAAAAAATGGTAGTAGCAATGCTGTCATCTTTCTGTTTAATGCTTATAATGCCTTTGAACCTGAGAATTTTAACAAAGCATTTAATAATAAATCGACGGATTCCCCTTTTATAATAAGTACAGCTTTTCTAGAGTGTCTGATCACATTTTCGGCTACACTTCCAACCAGGAATCTCTGAAGTTCAGTTTTTTCATGTGTGCCCATAACGATAAGGTCAATGTCGTTATTTTCTGCAAAATCGATAATCTCATTTGCAGGGTTTCCTTCCAGAATTACAGATTCTACATCAATATTTGCAGCTTTTCCCACGTTCTCGACATAAGCTGTTGCTTTCTCACCATTTATTGTGAATTGCTTTTTCATTGTCTTTTTCCATTCCAGATCTAAGGAATGAATTATCGAATAACTCCCCATTGCGATCACGTTTATAGCATATAGTTTTGCCTCGCTTACTTTTGCAATTTCAACTGCTGACTTAACTGCTTGTTTTACCAATTCCGAACCGTCGGTTGCAACCATTATCTTCCTGAAAATAGCACTTTTCATTTATGATTCCCCATTTCCATTTTGTTCTTTACATCAATATAGAATTTGATCCCATTTTCAGATTTAGTTGACTTTGAGGGTTAGGCTTTTTATTTAAAGAGAATGGGTTGCAAATTTTTCCAGCCACAAAACGTCATTGCCATCAGTTGTGTTAATCGCTGTATACACGATAAACATAAATCTGCGGTTAGATTTTCAATTGATCTAACTCGGGAAATATAGAAGTACAATGGGAAGTTCCTTGCCTTGACGGCTATAAGTTGGCAGGTAGAGGATAAAAGCGAAGCTTGTAACATTACCCCGAATTCTATTAAATAATTTTATTCCATTTCGAAAAGTATGTATCTTATTAAGTTCTATATATAATTGGATGCTAAAAGCCTACAAGTATAGAATCTATCCAACAGAAGATCAAATGAAATTTATCAAACTTCATTTTGGTGCGTGTAGGTTCGTCTATAATTGGGCTTTGGAACAAAAAATTACAATGTATAAACAAACTAAAAAGTCAATTTCAAGGTTTGACTTACAGAAAATTCTTGTTCGTGAAATAAAACCCTCTCATGATTGGTTAACAAAAGTAAATTCTCAATCGTTGCTTTCCTCGTTGATGAATCTGGAGTCTGGATTTACCAAATTTTTCAGAGAAAATGAAGGTTTTCCTAAATTCAAATCGAAAAAGAATCCAGTGCAATCCTTCCAAATTCCACAACATTATATTGTTGATTTTGAAATGGGTATTGTCAGACTTCCTAAGATTGGAGAAGTTAAAGCGATTTTCCACAGATGTTTTGAAGGTACTCCCAAAACAGCAACTGTCTCCAGGTCGCGTACAGGGGAGTACTACATCAGTATTCTTGTGAATAATGGGGAAGAACTCCCAGAAAAACAGAAATTTTCAGAAGTATCTACTATTGGAGTAAATGTAGGTATCAAGAATTTTGCGGTACTTTCCACAGGAGAAAGGATCAGTTACCCGAAATATTTCAAAAATTCTCTTCAGCGTGTGAAAGTGCTTCAGAAAAGAGTTAGTCGGAAAATAAAAGGTTCTAACAATAGAGAAAAAGCAAAACAAAAGCTTACTAAACTACATAAGAAAATAAGTAACCAGAGGAATGATTTCCAGCACAAACTCTCTTTTAGACTTGTTTGCGAGAATCAAGCTGTTGCGCTGGAAACTTTAAATATAAAAGGTATGACTAAGAATCATCATTTGGCTCAGGCAATAGGTGATTCTGCATGGAGTAGTTTCGTAACTAAGTTGGAATATAAAGCGGCATGGTTTGGAAAAACTATACTAAAAATAGGAAAGTTGGAACCATCAACAAAGATTTGTAATAATTGTGGATTCCATAACTCGGAACTAACATTGAAATATAGAGAATGGGAATGTCCTGAATGTAAAACAAATCATGATAGAGATATCAATACTGCTATTAATATTAAAAAATTTTCTCTTCAAGACCAAAATCTGGCCATAATTTGACACCTGTGGAACGCAGGGGATGAGCTTGGGGACATGTTCTTACAAAAGAAATGGTTGAACCAGGAAGCTTCTTCCTCGCTGCAAAGCAGCATGGAGAGGTAGTTCACTGAAGAACAAAACACCTGCATGCAAAGTTTGCTACTTCAGATGAAGTCCGTTTTTTTATTATAAGCGTTCAAGTGCAAGAGCTCCAAGAAATGCCATTGTTTCAAATATCTCTTTATTTTCTGGAGTTAGAGCTATCTCAGGTTTTTCAAAGGCAAATGCCATGAGGCCCAATATCATTCTGTGAGTTTTTAGCGGAATGTAATACCCTCTTCCTGCAGGAAGATTATCTGTTCCGTAACCAGCTGCCTGACAATTATCATAAGCCCATCGAGCAATGTCACTCTCTTTATCCTTGAGTGGGTAGTCAGCATCACCTTCTTCAATTTGAAGCCCTAAGGAGCTGGATGAGAGTATTGCAAAGGTACCTGGTGCAAACTTGTGCATTTGATCTGAGAGAATTTTTAAAACTTCTTGCCGTGTTTTGGCTTCCACAAGTTCACGAGAAAGGCCTGATGTTGCTTCCACTTGAGCTTCGCTCTTCCAGATCTGAGGTAGAAGATGACGTAACTTAGTTGCAAGGCTGCTGATTATAAGAGCAATAGCAATGTATCCTATAAAAGCAATAAAGTATTGTAAGTCAGCAGTACCAATCATATTGTAAGGATGAACAATAAGTAAATCGAAGATTAAAATGCTCACAAATGCCGTAAAAATAGCTACTTTACGCCTGAAAAAGAATGCAGATACAAGGACTGGCAAGAGCTGAATAATCAGTAAGTTCGTAGATCCTATATGATCTTTAAGAAGAAAATTGACGCACACTACTGCTATAATTAGGATGAGGCTAATTGCATATTCCACTGTGAAAAATAGTGGAATTCGTCGCTGAAGAGGTATGTGCAAGCCATTTCCTTTCGGCTCATAAAGGTGGATATCAATACCCGGCGAATTCCTTATGACCCTGTATACTGGAGAGAAGAGCACATCTATGCCGTGGGGTTTTCCAAGCATAATCATGTTGACATTGCTCCGCCGAGCATAGCGTATAATCTCGTCAGCTATATCGTTACCACGGTAACGAACTATCCGTCCACCCAGCCTTCGACATGTTTCTAGAGCTTGATTGAGCCAAACACGTTCCATAGAAGATAAAGCCATATCGGTACCAATATCTACTGAAAGTACAATAAAATCAGCATCGAACCTAGTTGCAAGTCTGTATGCTGCCCTTACCATGGCTTCAGCTGTGGGACCGGGCCGGATACAGACAAGAAGCCTTTCTACTGCAGGCCATGGACCCCGAATAGCACGGCTCCTCATATAACCAATCATCATCTGGTCAGTATACACTGCCATATATCGCAGCGCAAGTTGCCTTAGTGCAAGGAGATTTCCGGTTCTGAAGAAACTCTGTATAGCAGCTTCAGCCATACCTTTTAAATAGATTTTCCCAGCTTTGAGGCGGATATTTAGCTCTTCTGG
>Ga0182011_10002766_pt1 | contig 14678 bp, 17 predicted proteins | sample 711E1DmetaG_FD_120481 | JGI IMG/M metagenome (GOLD analysis project Ga0182011, IMG submission 120481) | Permafrost microbial communities from Stordalen Mire, Sweden - 711E1D metaG | ecosystem: Environmental > Terrestrial > Soil > Wetlands > Permafrost | place: Sweden: Stordalen | collected... | reverse complement strand
GTATCGAAAATGAATGAATGATCTCACCATCCGGACTGGTCCATTTATCCCAGATCCCCGCCATGGCAAAGGCAGAGCCATCTTTTCGCGTGATGCGGTAGGGCGTTTTCACCGGCTCTTTCTTCCATTCATAAAAACCATCTGCAAGCACGAGGCACCGCCTGCTCTTAAACGGGGTTTTAAAGGAAGGCTTCTCCAGTATGGTTTCGGATTTCGCATTGATCATCCGGTTGCCGATGGCAGGATCTTTTGCCCAGGACGGGATCAATCCCCAGCGGTATAGACTAAGCTCTCCCGGATTTTCATTGGAAATAACGGCAAGATTTTGTGTCGGGGCACAATTGTACCTTGCTTTATAGATCGCGCTCCGAACAGTCACCCCAAACCGTTCCTTGATCATTTCATCTTCCAGGATGAAAGAGTACCGTCCGCACATGATCTGGATCCTCCAAAGATTGTAAAACAGATACAAAGATAAGTTTGTAAAGTTTGTAAAGTTCATAAAGTTTATAAAGTATTTCCGGAGATTGTACCTTAACTGGCGCGGGCGTCCCGGCGTGCCCATGCATTACACCTCCCTCCGGATGTAACTAAAAAGAAAATATTTTCTTTACCGCTATCCCGGTATCTACGCTATCGGGACGCTAAAACGCAAAGGTTTGAAAACCATTTAACTTAATCGCGTCTTTGGGTCACGCGAAGCGTGATTGCGGTGAAAAAAACTTTTTAGTCAACCCCGTAGGGGTTAATTGTCTGAAATTGCTGATCGCCGGAGGCGATCCAATCTTTTAGAAAATGTGGAAATACGGATTTTTGGAACCTCGTAGTGGTTCCATCATTGATTGGTCGTTATTTGAACAATCGAATGTTCGAGTACTCAGTTTTTTTGATTCTGAACCCGCCCTGACAACAATTATTAAAAACTAAAGATAAGGAAATGTTTGGTGATTAATATTTTTCTTAATTTTATGATTCGGTAAAAAGTTATAGTCTAACACCAAATCAACTTTTAAGGGTTATAAAGTTACCAGAACCAAAATTCTTAAAATATGAGAATATTCAAATTTTTAAGTCATAAACTAACTTTTGTTTTAATTTTCTTAATATCAATAGGTTTATTTATTTCCTCCTGTAAAAAAGAAGGTAAGCACTATTATATTTCTGAAGAATTTAATTCCTGGTGCTTTTTTAATAGAGGAAGTTATTGGATATACAGAAATGATTCCACTTTATTACTTGATAGTGTCTATTTAACTAAAGATCCGGTAATTGTAAATGTTCCCCGCGATGATTCGAAAAATGCAACAACATGTCAAGAAATTCAAATATCATTAAAATCTGGATTTAATAATAGTTGTGTCACGCAAGTGGGTATTGATGGCACCGAAATATTCGGCATGACTATGTACAATAATGTTTCTGCAATAGGTCTTGTTGCTCAGCCATTGCAATACTTTGTTCCTTATTATAGTTTATCAGGAGATGAAGTTTCTTATCAAACATTATCTTACGATTCAGTGTTTGTTATCGGTCAAAACCAGTTTCTGAATGTTGTCAAAACTAAAAATATTATTCATGGATCATCAAATAATTACAATTTTTTCTTCGCAAAGCATATAGGATTAATTAAAGTTGTCTTTGAAACTCCGGATTCAATAGTTTCCTGGAGTCTCCTTAGATATCATGCTATTCAATAAAAAATTTATTCAGAATTATGAGAAAGAATTTTGTGAAAATAATTTTGCACTTATCAATTGAATTCAGCAATCATAAACTAACTTTTGTTTCAGTTTTCTTAATATCAATAGGTTTATTTATTTCCTCCTGTAAAAAAGAAGGTAAGCACTATTATATTTCCGAAGAATTTAAATCCTGGTGTTTATTTCAAAGGGGAAGTTACTGGATTTATAGCAATGATTCCACCATGCTGTTGGATAGTGTTTTTTTAACTTCTGATCCGTTACTTATTGACGTACAATCAAACCAGGATAAAGGTTCTCCAACACACCAAGTAATTGAAATGAATTTAAGCTCATTATTATTTAAATATTGCAGGATTGATGCTACCACGAATGGCGATGAAATTTTCTGGATGTCAATATCCAATAACAATCCAACTGCTCTCTGGGCTCATTATCCTCAATATTTTATACCAACATCTAATTATACAACAATTGAACAATATAAAACATTAGCTTATGATTCGACCTTCATCATCGGCTCCAACAACTTTTCAAATGTCGTTCAGACACAATATAGTCTGGGAACATCAGATAAATTTGTCTTCTATTTTGCCAAGCATATTGGATTAATTAAAGTTATCTTTGAAACTCCGGATTCAACAGTTTCCTGGAGTCTCCTTAGATATCATGCGATTCAATAAAAAATTTATTCAGAATTATGAGAAAGAATTTTGTGAAAATAATTTTGCACTTATCAATTGAATTCAGCAATCATAAACTAACTTTTGTTTCAGTTTTCATAATATCAATAGGTTTATTGATTTCAGCCTGTACAAAAGAAGGACACCATTATACTGTATCTCAGGAATTCAAAGACTACTTTCTTTTTCAAAAAGGAAGTTACTGGATTTATAAGAACGATTCCACTAATGGAATTGATAGCACTTATTTATTAGGGGTACCATTACATAATATTTTTCCAACAGGTGAGAATAAATCAGATCCCACAATTGAACAGTATATTCTCGAATTTAATTCTGATATAATGCTTAACTATCACATAGAAACATATACCAGTGACCAAACATATATTATGATGTACATTAAAGATTCAACTTACGCTTTTGGTATGATTAGTCAATTAATTGCTGACAGTAATTATTATCTCCAATTCTTCGCTGAAGGATATTTTAAAGTATTGCCTACTCTCCCTTCCATCGAACTCAACTCAATAATTTTTAATAATGTTCTTCAAACAAAGTTTTATAACGATAAAGATAGTTTCAATTTTTATTTTGCGAAAAATGTTGGTTTGATAAAGATTAAAGGTAAGTGGGAAAATAAAAATCACTCCTGGAGCCTTTTGCGTTATAATGTTTTTCAATAAAAATCACATATTTAAATTTTGTTTCTGCTAAAACCCTAGATTCCCCTCTATTCTCCGCCCCCCGGCCTGAAGTCCGGGGTAATTCACAGAAATTCGCGATCTGAATTTGTTTGCAACTAAAAAATAGTTGCAAATTCAAAAAATGATAATTATATTTGCAATAAATTAATCCTCATGAGTAAACACCAAAAACTTATTGAAAAACTCCTGAGGATACCCAATAACTTTACCTATGCTGAAATGGTAACATTATTAAAGGGTTTTGGATATTTGAATGAAGAGAGAAGAAGATCATCGGGTTCAGCCGTAATGTTTTATAATAAAAAGTCAGGGGACAAAATCATGTTTCACAAACCTCATTCCGAAAAGGAAATAAAGAAATACATTCTTAGAATGATCCTCGAAAAACTGAAAAATAATAAAATGCTGTAATGGTTGTTACATTCTCGAAGTTAAATCAACCTCTAAAAAAATAAAAATGAACGTCCTTTCATATAAAGATTATCTCGGATCCGTCAGTTTTTCTGCCGAGGATGAAATTTTCTACGGAAAAATAGAGCACATCAATGATTTAATAACTTTTGAATCGCAAAATGCACATGAATTAAAAAAAGCATTTGAGGAAGCCGTGGATGATTACATTTCCTTCTGTAAGGAGAAGGGAGTTTCACCGGATAAACCTTTTAAAGGCAGTTTTAATGTGAGGGTGAAGCCTTCCCTTCACAAGCTTGCTTGCCAGCGAGCCATGCAGAAAGGAATGTCGTTGAATAAATTTATCGAAGCAAGTCTTGAAAAAGAGTTGAAGGAATAGCATTTGTTAATTATGAATTACATTTTTTTGATTATGAATTATGAAGGTTAATTATGGATTATGATATTGAATCTACAATATTGAAGTAACTTGCTTTTGGTTGTATTGATTCTTTATCTTTTTCAAGAATCATAATTCCTCCTCATAATTCATAATTAATGAGTATTACTCTTTGTCACTTGATTGGTGGTTTCTCAATGTCTTCAGGATAGATCCCAGGATCTTAAGGATCTCCTCACAATCGGCAATCGCGTTATCACTCATTTTTGGCTCAAGCATCTTTGATTCCTTAAGAAGTTTAAGCCAATACATGGATTCCCGGGCTTCCTTGTAGGCAATGGTAAAGCGGAAATAAAAATCCTTTTTGGATTGACACCCCAATCCTTCTTCAACATTGGCCCCGATTGAGGTTCCTGCTCTTAACAACTGCTTTGAAATGATATAATCTTTCTGCTTTTCTTTAAGATATTTGCAAATCCCCATGACCAAAACAGAAAAATTAAAACTTTTCAGCTGAATGACATTGTTCTCTTTCACGGTTTTTCTTTATTAATCCGGAAAAGTGGAGAAGGTAATACGGCCAGGACAAAAATATTTTCTAACAAAGGGTGGTGATCATCATAAACTTGTTGATTATGAATTACCTTTGTTTGATTATGAATTATGAGGTTGAATCTACAATTATTAGGTTAGTTACTTTTGGATGAAAAGATTCTTTTTTTCAAGATTCATAATTTTTCCTCATAATTCATAATAAACTTTTGAATTCCCCCTCATAATCCATAATTGACTTTAGAACATATTTATTATTTTTGCCATACCTGAATGTAAAAAGTGCCAAGTGCAAAACGTCCTCATAAAAATAACCGGCTGCGTGCAGCGCGTCGGATTCCGCTATTCGGCCGGGGAGATGGCATCCCGCTGCAACGTCCGGGGATATGTTATGAATACGAAAGATGCAACGGTACTTATGGAAGCGGAGGGTGAAGCTGCGGACGTGGAGGCATTCGTTCAATGGTGCAGGAAAGGACCGCCGGGGTCAAAGGTTAATTTTTTGGATTGTACACCGGGTGAGGTGAAAGGATTTACTTCTTTCGAAATCAGGTAACCCGGACTATTTGCTTTTACCCTCAACCACAATAACGATCTCTCCCTTTATCGTTTTCTCCGAAAAATGAGCGATAAGCTCTTCCAGCGTTCCCCGGACATTTTCTTCATGAATCTTTGACAATTCGCGGGAAACCGAACCAAGCCGTTCTCCTCCCATGACCTCCGAAAGTTGCTGAAGCGTTTTCACCAGCCGGAACGGGGATTCATAGATCACCATCGTGAATTCTTCCTCCGCCAATTCCTGTAACCTTGTCTGCCGTCCTTTTTTATGGGGAAGAAATCCTTCAAAGATGAACCGTTCACAAGGAAATCCGGAATTCACGAGGGCGGGGATCAGGGCGGTCGCACCCGGGAGACATTCCACGGGAATATTTTCTTTAAGACATTCCCTGACCAGGAGAAACCCGGGATCGGAGATGGCAGGGGTCCCGGCATCACTCACCAATGCGATCGTGGTCCCGGCCAGAAGCTTATCGATCACCGACCGTACCGATTTATGCTCGTTGAAAGCATGATGGGACGACAATTTGTTTTCAATCTCATAATGCTTCAGGAGAAACTGTGTATTCCGAGTATCTTCTGCAAGGATCAGGTCGGCTTCCTTCAGGATACGCAGCGCCCGGAGGGTGATGTCTTCAAGGTTCCCGATCGGGGTCGGGACGATATACAGCTTTGCCATTTTGTCATCTGTTCATGACGAGCTTGAAACCGATCCCGTGAACATTGATCAGTTCAACGGTGGGATCTTCCTTCAGGTATTTCCGGAGCTTCACGATGTAAACATCCATGCTGCGGGCATTGAAATAGCTGTCGTCGTGCCAGATCTTGTTGAGCGCATTGCTTCTTTCCAGTACCTCATTGGCATTGGTACAGAGCAAACGAAGCAATCCTGCTTCCTTGGAGGTCAGCTTCTGTTCCCGTCCTTCGATGGATAATATCTGGCGGTTAAAATCAAACGTATAGTTACCGAGCTGGAATATATTTTCCTGGTCCTGGGTTTTGACGGGTTCTTCCGTCCGTCGTAGTATCGCCTGCATCCGCATCATCAGTTCCTCCATGCTGAACGGCTTGGTGAGGTAATCGTCGGCGCCCGACTCAAATCCTTTCAGCTTGTCCTCCTGCAGTGTTTTAGCGGTGAGGAACATGATAGGGATCTTTTGGTTTACAAGCCGGATCTCTTTTGCCACAGAGAATCCGTCCTTTACCGGCATCATGATATCCAGGATGCAAAAATCAAATTCTTTTTTCTTAAAGATCTCCGCCGCTTCCTGACCATTAACACAAAGCGTTGTTGCATAGCCTTTGGCATCCAGGAAATTTTTCAGGATATTCCCAAGGTTACGGTCATCTTCCGCAAGCAGAACCCGGATTTGATTTTTTTCCATAGCAGTTGTTATCGAGAATTACAAAATTATTCGGTAAATGGCAGGAACACCCTGAACTTGCTCCCGCGGTTAACTTCACTTTCTATGCTGATCCTTCCGTTGTGTTCCTCAACGATGGCCTTGACATAACTGAGCCCCAGGCCAAACCCCCGCACTTCATGAATGTTCCCGGTAGGAACACGGAATAATTTATCGAATATTTTTTTCTGGTCATTTTTGCCGATCCCTATGCCGTTGTCTTCGATGGTAAGAAGGATCCCGCCGGAGATGTTCTCAGTACTTACTTTGATGACAGGTTTCTTGGGCGTGTATTTATTAGCATTGTCCAGCAGGTTATAAACAAGATTCGTGAGATGTACCTTATCACCCTCCAGGACCGCATTGGTGGCATGGAAAAACTTCAGGATCACACCGTCCTTGATCTCAACCTGGATCCGGAGGTTTTTAATGACATCCGTGATCACTTCGTGAAGATCGATCTTTTCCCGCTTCATTTTCAGCTGACCTTTCTCGATCACCGCGGTTTGAAGGATCTTCTCGGCCATCCCGGCAAGCCGTTTGTTTTCTTCCCGGATGATGTTGATGTAATTCCCGGTGAATTCTTCCGATTTCAGGATATCGTGATCGCTCAGGGCCTCACAGGCAAGGGAAATGGTGGAGATCGGTGTCTTGAATTCATGGGTCATGTTGTTGATGAAATCATTTTTCATCTCCGATAATTTTTTCTGCCGGAAAATGGTCGTTATCGTATAGGTGAAAGAATATACGATCACGATGATCAGGATGATGGAGATGAGAAGCATGCCCCAGAGTTCAGTAAGCAGAAACTGCTTTTCATGGGGGAAATAGAGCAGCAGGTATTCGGGGGAGGTGAAGATGTCGCTTGCAAACAGCCGGGTAGCGGAGCCTTTCTCGATCAGGTCCTTCCGGAAATCCGGATTTTTAACCACCAGGAAAACATCCCTTTCCGGATTAAAGATCCCGAATTCGAACCGGGTATCGATGCCGCGGATATTCAGTTCGAGGGAGATCACCGAATCCAGCTGGGATTCGCTGAGAAAATGCTCATAGGGAAGGTGCCGGCTGAAATTCAGCATTCCTTCATTCTGGTTCAATTCAACGGCTCTCCGCCGCTCCAGCCGCTCGATCTTGTAAACCACTTTTGTCAGGGCATCCGTGACGCTTCGCTGGAATGCAGCCTCCTTCACGGCTGATGCATTCCGGATCCAGTAAATCTGTATCCCCATCAGCCCGATTAGGGCGATGGTCATGACAATGATGGTGAAAATGATGATCCTGCGGTTCATTTCTACAAAAATACACTATTTACAGTATTGCCTTTTAACATTTTTTAACGTAAATTAATATTCCTTAACAATCGGTACGGCATTTCTGGATTATCTTTGTCCCACTGGAAAACAGCAGTTAAGCAAAAGCAATAACAGCGATTCCTTTTTTGGCTAAAGCAAGTTTGTGCGAATTACCTGATTTAAAAGTTTTGTTTATTGATTGAAAAATGTGTCCACCCCAAGGGACACATTTTTTTTTGTAATTATCCTTCATTATCGTACTTTCGTGAATATACAAAGACAAACGTATGACGCAGATAAATATTGATATCAGCCGTGCAATTCCTTTTATTGACCCTGTCGTTCTTGAAAAAATTGAAAAAGAGCTGGTCATTCAGCATGGAATTTTGCTGGCAGGGACCGGCAAGGGAAGCGATTTCCTTGGCTGGCTGAGATTGCCCGGGCAAAATGATACAAGAATCATAGAACGCATCCTGGACGATGCAAGAAAGATCCGGTATACCTCCCAGGTATTCGTGGTGATCGGGATCGGGGGCTCCTATCTTGGGGCAAGGGCCGTTATCGATGCGCTGAATCATCCTTTCCATTCGCTTCTCCCCAATCGGAAACACCCTGTGATCCTTTACGCCGGTGAAAACCTGGATGAGGATTACCATCAGGGTCTTTTGGAGGTGCTGGATCATTATGATTACAGTGTCGCAGTGATCTCCAAATCCGGGACGACGACTGAACCTGCGGTTGCATTTCGTCTTGTGAAATCCCATCTTATAAAAAAATACGGGCCAAAAGGGGCTGCCGGCAGGATCATAGCGGTAACAGACGCAAAACGCGGAGCCCTGAAAAAAATGGCGGACCAGGAAGGCTATTCAACCTATGTGATCCCTGACGATGTCGGAGGAAGGTTTTCCGTGCTGACCCCGGTCGGGCTCCTACCCATCGCGGTGGCCGGTTTTGATATTGTCAAATTGGTGAATGGCGCCGGGAAAATGATGGAAACCTGCCTTTCATCCCCGGATTTTGAAAAAAATCCGGCCATGAGGTATGCTGCCATCCGGAATGCCTTGTACCGTTCGGGGAAAGCAATCGAGATCCTCGTGAATTACCTTCCCAACCTGTATTATATGACGGAATGGTGGAAGCAGCTTTACGGTGAAAGCGAGGGAAAAGAACATAAGGGAATATTTCCTGCTGGAGCCGGATTTACTACCGATCTCCATTCCATGGGGCAATATATCCAGGACGGGGCGAGAATACTGTTTGAGACCGTCCTTTCGGTTGAAAGTTCATGGACTGAACTGAGGGTTCCGGAGCTACCGGAAGATCCCGACGGGCTGAACTTCCTGGCCGGGAAAAAGCTATCGGAGATCAATCATATGGCCGAACTGGGAACCTTGCTGGCCCACGTCGACGGCGGCGTTCCGAATATCCGCATCATCCTGCAGAAGCTCGATGAAGAAATACTCGGACAGCTGATCTACTTCTTTGAATTCGCCTGTGCCCTCAGCGGGTATCTCCTGGGCGTAAATCCGTTCGATCAGCCCGGTGTGGAAGCCTACAAAAAGAATATGTTTGCATTGACAGGAAAGCCGGGATTTGAGAAGGAAGGGGAGGATTTGCGGAGAAGGTTGATAAAATAATTACTGATTACTGATTACCTGCTTAACGCCAGGCAGGCTGATTACGGGAAATTTCGCTAGAATAATGTCACCCCTATGGGGTTTAGTGGTATTTTATTTTTTATTTAAATTTCGCTATTTCGCTTTTTCGCTATTTAATTTTTCTTCCCCAGGATAAAATTTTCAATAACCTCGGGAAAATGCCGGTATTCCAGCTGGTGGACCTTTGCCGCGAGCGATTCAGGGGTTTCGTCCACGGAGACAGGGCATTTCGCCTGGAAAAGGATCTTCCCTTCATCGTATTTTTCGTTGACCAGGTGAATGCTGATACCGGATTCCTTCTCCCGGGCCGCGATCACGGCTTCATGAACCTTCATTCCGTACATTCCTTTTCCGCCATACCGGGGCAGGAGGGCAGGATGGATATTGATGATCTTATCCGGGTATGCCTTCAGAAGACTGGCAGGGATCAGCCATAAGAAACCTGCAAGGATGAGATATTCCACTTCCTGCTTGTGGAGAATGTCCAGGATCGTCTCACTCTGATAAAACTCGTCACGTGTAAAAATGCGGGATGGAACCTGTATCATCTTTGCTCTTTCGAGGACGTAAGCATGCGGATTGTTGGAGAGAATCACCTCAACTGAAACCGGGGAAGCTGTTTCCCTGAAATATTCCACGATCCGCTGCGCATTGGTACCGCTGCCCGAAGCAAAAATGGCCGTTTTCATCATTCAGAACCGTTCAGAATTCATATCCTGCAAAAATAAGAAAGCGACAGAATTGATCAAAGATAATTTTTTGGATGCCCGGAGGAATAAAAAAAGGGTTGCTATATTGTATCGTTGTTTTAAGTACATGATATTCATTATGTTAATTTTCCCAAATGTTAAAAAATCTTAAATATTTTTGGTTTGTATGGATAAAATTCATTCCTTTGCAATCCGTTTAACCAAAAAAGGAAAAAATCATGTCTGACATTGCATCAAAAGTAAAAGCTATCATTGTTGATAAGCTGGGTGTTGACGAAAATGAAGTTACACCTGAAGCAAGTTTCACAAATGATCTCGGTGCTGACTCTCTCGATACGGTAGAACTGATCATGGAATTTGAAAAGGAATTTGATATCGCAATTCCCGATGACCAGGCTGAAAAGATCAGTACTGTCGGCGAAGCGATTGCCTACATTGAAAACAATACAAAATAGGGATTGACGGTATACGTTAAGAACCTGAATTGTACTGTTTTTCTTACCCTAAAAGAAATTACAATCCCTCCCGAACGGAGGGATTCCTGTTTAAGATGTACTATTAAACCTGACCCACGTGAAATTACGTCGAGTTGTTGTAACCGGTCTCGGGGCATTATCCCCGATAGGCAATACCACTGAAGAATACTGGAAAGGATTGATCGATGGTATCAGCGGTGCGGGCCCGATAACGCGGTTTGATGCCTCGAAATTCAAAACCCGCTTTGCCTGTGAGGTCAAGAATTTTAATGCCGAAAATTATTTCGACAGGAAAGAAGCCCGGAAATATGACATCTATACTCATTTCGGTCTCATTGCTGCTGATGAAGCAGTCAAGGATGCCGGATTCATTAATGCGACCACCGATCTTAACAGGGTAGGGGTGATCATGGCTTCGGGGATAGGCGGGCTGGATACCCTTATCAATGAAGTGAAGAACTTCCTGGAGGGCGATGGTACCCCCCGTTTTAATCCTTTCTTTATCCCGAAAATGATCTCCGATATTACAGCCGGGCATATTTCGATCAAATACGGATTCAGAGGACCCAATTTTGCCACCGTTTCTGCCTGCGCTACTTCTGCAAACGCCCTGGCGGATGCTTTCAATTACATTCGTCTGAACAAAGCAGATATTTTTGTTGCCGGTGGCGCAGAAGCAGCCTTGAACCCTGCCGGTGTGGGAGGTTTCAATGCCATGCATGCGCTTTCGACGCGAAATGACGATCCTGCAACTGCATCCCGTCCCTTCGATAAGGACCGGGATGGATTTGTAATCGGGGAAGGTTCAGGGGTTGTGATCTTCGAGGATATGGAACATGCCGTTTCCCGGGGAGCAAAGATCTATGCAGAAGTTGCCGGTGCCGGACTTTCAGGCGATGCCTATCACATGACCCAGCCACATCCCGAGGGCCTGGGGGCTTTTCTTGCCATGCGCGCTGCACTCGAGGATGCCGGTATGTCGGTCGAGGAAATCGACCACATCAATACCCATGGTACCTCAACCCCGCTTGGGGATATCGTTGAACCGAAAGCCATCCAGCAGCTTTTCGGGGAACATACTTTTAAAATCAATATCAACTCGACCAAATCGATGACCGGCCACCTTCTTGGCGCTGCCGGAGCCATCGAATCCATCGCAGCGATCCTGGCCGTTCAGCGTGATATGGTACCGCCTACGATCAACCACTTTACAGACGATCCTGAAATCGACAGCCGGTTGAATTTTACGTTTAACAAGGCTCAGCAACGGGTTATCAATGCCGCCCTGACGAATACCTTCGGTTTCGGGGGCCACAATGCCTCTATCATCTTTAAGAAGTTCAAGGAGTAATTTCTCATTGAGATTTCATCTGTTTGTACCGGTTCGTTACTTCTTCTCCAAAGAAAAAGCCCTTTACCTTGCAATAAAGAATATTTTCGGATTTTATCCCCGGAATGTCTTTTTGTACAAACTCGCATTCCTGCACCGTTCGGCCGGATCCGAATCCCTCCGCGGCAGCAAGATCAATAACGAACGACTGGAATTCCTCGGCGATGCCATCCTGGATGCCATCACGGCAGATTACCTGTTCAAGATGTTCCCGACGAAAGATGAAGGGTTCCTTACCGAGATGCGGTCGAAGATCGTCAGCAGGATCCAGCTCAACAAAATTTCCCAGAAGCTCGGATTGGAAAACCTGATCAAGGTTGATTCCAACTCCTCCAATATTTACCGCTCGTTCCAGGGAGATGCCTTGGAAGCGCTGATCGGGGCTATGTACATTGATAAGGGCTATGTATTTACCCGGAATGTTCTTTTGGAAAGGATCATCAAGCGTTATTTTGATATCCAGGAGCTGGTCGACCTGGAGGTGAACTTCAAGAGTAAAATAATCGAGTGGGCACAGAAGGAAAAGAAACAATTGTCATTTATGGTTGCCGGTGAAGCAGGCTCCGGTTATAAGAAACAATACATCGTCGAGATCATGATCGAAAATCAACCGTTTACCCGTGGCCAGGATTATTCGATCAAAGGCGCCGAACAAAACGCTGCCGAAAAGGCCTGGAATAAGCTAACCAGGGACGAGTCGAAATAATCCAATTAGTTTATAAAGTTCTTAAAGTTATAAAGTCAAACGCTGAACCTAAACCCAGATCCCCACACCCACACATCCAGCATCCAGTCCCACTGCGCGGGGATCTCCGCTTCGCTCCGACATCCAGCATCCTTTCTTACCGATTTTTCTTGACCTTCCTCTTCTTTTACCTTATATTTGTTAAGTATTCGTAATAATCGGGGAATGTCGAAAAAAATTTTACTGGACATCAGGTCGGAACCGGCGGTATTCACGCTTATCGGGATTTCATGCCACCTGAAGGATTACAGGCTCTCCTTCCTGCTCAACCAGCATGCCGGGTTTTATTTTCATAAGCTGGAAGATCTGAAGGTACATCTCAATACAAAAAAAGAACCCAATGAATTCTCGATATACCTGTTCCGGGATGAAGATTATTTCAACACCTATTTCCTCGTCGCCAACCGCAGCCAGGATTTTATCCTGGTCCCCGAGATCAAACAGGTGGATTTCCTCCTGATCGTGGAAGGTGAATTTAAAAAGGCAAGAAAGGATTCGCTCATCAGGATCCTGCGCAGCATACCGAATATCCTTACTGCCTACGAAGTTAAATTTAACGAGATCAAAAATTATGAAACCTTGCTGACGGACGTGGAAATGCACATCACGAACCTCACGAAGGAAACCAAAACAAAGTATAGTAAAAGGATAAAAGTGTAAGGAGGAAAAATTATGTTAGAAAATCTGAAAAAAGCGTTTGATAAGGGCGTTGAATACGCCTTTACAACGACGGACAAAATTGAAAAGGCTGCCCGTGAATTTGCAAAGGAAAATAACCTCAACAAGGAAGAGGCGAAGAAACTGCTCGATCATTGGGTAAAACGGACTGAGGAAATGAGGAAAAACCTTGAGAAGCAGGTAACGAAAATCCAAAGGGAAGCAATTCCAAAAATGAATCTTGTCACCAAGGAAGATTACCATGCCCTGGAAGTCCGGATCAAAAAGCTCGAAGGTGGGGGAAGAAAACCCGTAAAATCTGCAGTGAAGGCAAATCCGGTCAGGAAGCCTTTAAAGAAAAAACCGGCCCAGTGAATGTACTTAAAATAGGCACTACCGTCAATGAGATCGGGCGTGCCAGGGAGATCATAGGAATTGCCGTGAAATACGGCTTTAACGATTGGGTCACGAAAAGCGGCCTGGCAAAATTCCTTGTTTCCAAAAAACGTCTCGCACGGATCGAGCGTTACACTAAATGGGAACGGATGCGGATGGCAATTGAGGAACTCGGTCCCACCTTTATTAAGTTCGGGCAGATCCTTGCTGACCGTCCGGATGTCATTCCCGAGGAACTGCGGGAAGAGCTGATGAAATTACAGGATGAAGCCGTTCCCATGCCGGATGACGTGGCCATCGCAGAAATAGAGAAGAACCTGAGGCACCCGGTATCCGAAGTATTCAGCAGATTTGACACCAGCCGGCTGGCTTCTGCTTCCGTTGCACAGACCTACCGGGCCACCTTGCTGAACGGGGAAGAAGTATGCGTAAAGGTCCAGCGGCCCGGCATCGATAAAAAAATAAACCTCGACCTGAACCTGATGCGCTATTTTGCATCCAGGTCCATACGGAATTACCCGGAACTGGAAGCCATCAATATCCCCGGCCTGATTGATGAATTCGGAAGGACGATCAACAAGGAGCTGGATTTCCGGCATGAAGCAGCCAATGTCGTCCGGTTCATGCACAATTTCAAGGATGATCCGGACATTTATGTGCCGAAAGTCTACAAGGAATTTACCACCGAAAAGATCCTGGTTGAGGAATTCATTGACGGCATTAAGATCAGTGAGATGGGAGCCATCCTGTTCGCGGGCAGCGATCCTGTTGATCTCGCCAGGAAGGCATTACGACTTGTTTTCGAACAGATCTTTACCCACGGTTTTTTCCATGCGGATCCGCATCCCGGGAATATTTTCGTGAAAGACACAAAGGTCCTTGCCTTCATTGATTATGGAATGATGGGAACGTTACGCCCGGAACATCTCCAGTTCCTCGGGAAATATGTCCTGGGTTACCT
>Ga0182011_10002764_pt1 | contig 14680 bp, 10 predicted proteins | sample 711E1DmetaG_FD_120481 | JGI IMG/M metagenome (GOLD analysis project Ga0182011, IMG submission 120481) | Permafrost microbial communities from Stordalen Mire, Sweden - 711E1D metaG | ecosystem: Environmental > Terrestrial > Soil > Wetlands > Permafrost | place: Sweden: Stordalen | collected... | reverse complement strand
GCCGGCAGTCCTTCGATATGAGGACTTCCGGATCAGGCCACACAACTGCTTCGCCTGTGGCGAGCTGAACGAGGTCGGCCTTCACCTCAGGCTCAACCTCGAGTCCGGCCGCTGCTGGACCGAGCTGGAGATGCCGCGCCGCTTCGAGGGATGGGAGGGGATCGTCCACGGCGGCATCCTCTGCACCATCCTGGACGAGGTCATGGCCTGGGCCCTGGTCGAGCGCGACAACTGGGGCGTCACCGCTCGCATGAGCATCGACTTCCGAAAGCCGGTGACCGTCGGCCAGGCGATTCGCGCCGAGGGCTGGATCACGGAATCGCGGCGGCGCATCCAGGTCACGGCCGGTCGGATCGTCGACGCATCGACCGGCGCGGAGCTTGCCACTGCTGTGGCGACCTACGTAGCCGCCTCAGACGCCCGCAAGCGTGAGCTCAAGGAACGCTATGGCGTGGCGGAGAGCGGTTCGGCATGAGCCCCGCCGCCACCTCCGCCGTCACCCAGGCCTCCAACAGATTCGTTGAGGCGCACCTCGTCGAAGCCACCGCCCTCGGCGAGAGGTTGGCGGACGTGGTCCATGACCCCGCCGCCCTGGTCGCCGCCATCGCGGGCGGCTTCGAAGGCCTCGCGGATCCGGTCTACCAGGCCGGGATCCGGTCCATCACTCCCGGCCTCGGGCCCGTTCTCGGCGTGCGTCTGCCCTTGATGGAGGCCGCCCAGAAGGCCTTCAGGCGCGGCACCCGTCAAACCCCGACCTCCCTCCTGGTCGACGCGATGGACCGACTCCTCCGTGAGGAGACGCGAGAGATCCGCTGGTTCGGCATCTGGAACCTGGGCCGTCTCCTGCCCACGGACCCCGAACGAACGTGGCAGCTCCTCCGCCGGACGGCCCGGGAGGCGGACGAGTGGATCACCGTCGACACGCTGGCCCACCCGTACGGCGAAGGCATCCTGCGCGACCCGCGCCGCTGGGCGGAGATCGAGCAACTGGTCTACTCGCCGTCTCGCTGGGAGCGGCGTCTCGTCGGCTCGACTCTGGCCACGCTGCCCCACGTCCGCGGCGTCGCCGGCGGCCGAAGCCCTGCCGTCGTCGAGCGCGGCCTGGCGCTGGCGGGCCAGTTGATCGGGGCTGCGGAGCCCGATGTTCAGAAGGCGCTGTCGTGGGCTCTTCGGACCCTTGCCGGGCTGGACCCGGCGGCGGCCACCCGCTTCCTCGAGGCGGAGACCGAAACGGCCCGCGCCACGGACGACGGCTACCGGGCCTGGGTGATTCGCGACAGTCTCTCCAAGCTGCCCGAAGGCGTGGCGCAGGTCCTGCGGAGTCGGCTCGACGGCATCCGGCGCAGGCCCGGCGGACCGGCGACCTCACGAGCTGCTGCCGCCTCGGGCGGCGTCCTCCACGCCATCGATGCCGGGCGCCGCGCCACGGCCCACACACTGCCCCGGGAGGAATAGCGCACCGTGACCGACGAGATAGGCCAGGTTCGAGTCGTCCGAGTCGAGGACGAAATGCGGACGAGCTACCTCGACTATGCGATGAGCGTCATCGTCGCGCGGGCGCTGCCCGACGTCCGCGACGGTCTCAAGCCGGTTCATCGACGCATCCTGTACACGATGGGCGAGATGGGCCTCTCGGCCACGTCGTCGTATCGCAAATGCGCCGCGATCGTCGGCGAGGTGATGGGTAAATACCACCCGCACGGCGACATGGCCCTGTACGACGCCCTGGTCCGGCTGGCCCAGGACTTCTCGATGCGCTATCCGCTCGTCGACGGCCAGGGCAACTTCGGCTCGATCGACGGCGACAGCGCGGCGGCGATGCGCTACACCGAGGCCCGCCTGACCGGGATCGCCGCCGAGATGCTGGCCGACATCGACAAGAACACGGTCGACTTCGTCGACAACTACGACGGCACCCAGAAGGAGCCGACCGTCCTGCCGGCCAGGCTGCCGAACCTGCTCGTAAACGGTTCGTCGGGGATCGCCGTCGGCATGGCGACGAACATCCCGCCTCATCATCTGGGCGAGGTGTGCGACGCGGCGCGGGCGCTGATCAAGGACCCCGAGCTCACCTCGGACGATCTCTGCAAGTACGTGACCGGCCCCGACTTCCCGACCGGCGGCACCATCTTCCGTTACGAGACCCGCCGTAACCCCATAACGGGTGAGAGCGAGACAGTCGACGCGATCCGGGAGATGTACGCCCACGGCCGCGGCCGGGTCGTCGTTCGGGCGCAGGTGGCATTCGAGGAGACTCGCCACGGCCGCATGGCGATCATCGTCACCGAGCTGCCCTACATGGTGAACAAAGCCGCCCTGCTCGAGAAGATGGCGGAGCTGGTGGGCGCCAAGAAGCTCGAGGGCATCGCCGACCTGCGCGACGAGTCGGATCGCGACGGCATGCGTATCTACGTCGAGATCAAGCGCGACGCCGACCCGCACCGTGTCCTGAACAACCTCTTCAAGCACACCGCGATGCAGGTCGCCTTCAATCTCAACATGCTGGCGCTCGTCGACGGCCAGCCGCAGACCCTACCCCTCAAGGCCGTCCTGCAGCACTACATCGACTACCGACGCCAGGTCGTCCGCCGCCGGACCGAGTTCGACCTGGAGAAGGCCCGCGCTCGGGCGCACATCCTAGAAGGCCTCAAGATCGCCCTCGACAACCTCGATGAGGTGATTCGAACCATCCGAGAGTCGGCCGACGTCGAGGCCGCCCGCAACAACCTGATCGCCCGCTTCGGACTGACCGAGATCCAGGCCCAGGCGATCCTCGACATGCGTCTGGCCCGCCTGGCCGCCCTCGAACGCAAGAAGATCGAGGACGAGTACCTCGAGATCATTCAGGTCATCGCCGAGCTTGAGGAGATCCTCGCCAACCCGGCGCGCATCCTGGCCGTCATCACCGACGAGCTCGGCGCGATCAAGGCAAAGTACGCCGGCGCCCGCCGCACCCGGATCGCCGACGACTCCAGCCGCGAGATGACCGACGAAGATCTCATCGCGGACGAGGACGTCGTGGTCACGATCAGCCGCCGGGGCTACATCAAGCGCCAGCCCGTAGCCACCTACCGCCGCCAGGCACGCGGCGGGAAGGGGATCATCGGCCATGTGACCCGCGAGGAGGACGCGGTCGAGCATCTCCTCGTCGCCAACACCCACGACTGGGCACTCTTCTTCACCAACCGCGGCCGCGTCTTCTCGGCCAAGGTCCACACCATCGTCGACGCCAGCCGGCAGGCCAAGGGGATCGCGATCATCAATCTCCCGGGCGTACAGGTGGAGCCCGGCGAGGTGCCGATGGCGACCATCACGCTGTCTGACTTCAACGCCGGCAAGTTCCTGGTCATGGCCACGCGCAACGGCATCGTCAAGAAGAGCCCGCTCGAGCAGTTCGAGAAGGTTCGCTCCAGCGGCATCATCGCCATCACCATCGCCCCCGACGACGAGCTCGCCTGGGTCGACGTGGCCACGGGCAAAGACGACGTCATCGTCGCCACCGCTCAGGGCAAGATCGCCCGCTTCCCGGAGAAGGAGGTCCGTCCGATGGGCCGGCCGGCCGCAGGCGTCATCGGCATCCGCCTGGCCAGCCCAACGGACCGTGTCGTGGGCATGAGCGTCGTCCAGCCGACGGCCGACCTGCTCGTCCTGACCGAGACCGGCTACGGCAAGCGCGTGCCGCTGACGGAATTCCGGCCCATGCACCGCGGCAGCCAGGGCGTCCGCCTCATCTCCCTCGAGGGCAGGAAGACGGGCGACGTGGCGGCCGTCCAGCAGGTCACGGAGCAGGACGAGGAGCTGCTTCTCATCAGCGCCGGGGGCCAGGTGGTCCGGACCGAGACGAACACCATCAACCGCTATTCGTCCGGAGCCCGCGGCGTGATCGTCATGCGACTGAACGCCGGCGACAGGGTCGTGGGCATCGCCGCATTCCGGGCCGGGCTGGCACAACGGGGTGGCATGTCGGACAATGGCCCTGAAGGCACCGAGCCCGCGCCCAAGGGCGGAAAGCCCGAGTGACCGACCGCGATACCCCGGAGGCAGCCTTGCCAGCAGCAGACCAGTTCGACGTCTACACCGGGAACGCCAACCCGGAGCTGGCGCGAAACATCTGCCGCTACCTGGGGATCGATCTAGGTCGAGCCGAGGTCTTCGAGTTTGCCAACGAGAACATCTTCGTTCGGATCATCGACAACGCCCGAGAGAAGGACGTCTTCCTGATCCAGCCGACCTCTCGGCCTGTCAACAAGTCGATCATGGAGCTCCTGATCATGATCGACGCCTTCAAGCGGGCCAGCGCCGGGCGCATCACCGCCGTCGTCCCGTACTACGGCTACGGCCGGTCCGACAAGAAGGACCAGCCCCGCGTCCCGATCACGGCTCGACTCATCGCCGACATGATGACCGTCGCCGGGGCGAACCGGCTTCTCACGGTCGACCTGCACCAGGGCCAGATCCAGGGCTTCTTCAACATCCCCGTCGACGAGCTGACCGCCGTCCATCTGCTGTCTGGCCATTTCCGCCAGAAGCAGCTCGAGAACCTGGTCGTGGTCACCGACCTCGGCTTCGCCAAGCGAGCTCGGACCTTCGCCGAACTGCTGGATGCGCCCCTCGCCATCGTCGAGAAGCGGCGCATCGGCAACCAGGACCGGACCGAGGTGCTCAACGTCATCGGCGACGTCCGCGGCAAACGGGCAATCATCGTCGACGACGAGATCGACACGGCGGGGACGCTCATTCAGATCGTCGACGCCCTGCAGCGCGAAGGCGTTACCGAGCTGTACGCCTGCGCCACGCATGCGGTGCTGTCAGGTCCGGCGGTCGCGCGGATCGCGGAATCGAACCTGCGCGAGGTCGTCGTCACGGACTCGATCCCGATTCCGCCCGAGAAGCGCGGCGGCAAGGTCAAGGTCGTCACGCTGGCCCCGCTCATTGCCGAGGCTATCGTTCGCATCCATCAAGGCAAGTCCGTCGGCGCGCTATTCACGAGCGAGGTCCAGGCCACGCAAGCGATGCTCCTGTGGGACGTGGACGGCGCCACCGGGCGACCGGCACCCGGCGGAAACGGACGCTCCATGGAGGAGCAGACGGCAGACGCGGCGGGCGCCGATGACCGGGCGATCGACGCCTCAGAAGAGGCTCGGACTTCCGAGAGCCAGGAGCCCTGACCCGAGCGGCGGCAGCCAGCCCGGATGGCGCGAAGGAGATCTCAGAGCGATGACACTCAACCTCCATCGACCCGACGGCCAGGGCGGCCTGATCCCCACACCCCCGCCCGGTCCCGGCCGGGCCGAGGACTGGCGGACGGCCCTGCGGTCCCGCCGCTGGCGAGTCGCGCCGCTCCGCAATTCCGAGATGAACCCCACCTCGACCGCGATGGCCGTGGCGTTCTGGGCGGTCCTGGCCGGGCTCACCTTCGCTCTCCTGCTGTGGGGCTACGGATCGCACTTCTGGCACTAGCCCACGGCCGCGCGAGCCGGGGCCGCTCGAGCCGCCTTCGGCACCGCGCCAGCCGCCCGCGCCTGCTGGCCTATACTTTCGAACCAGCCCTCGGCCAGACCGAGAAGCTGTCATCGGCCGACGCCGAGGGGCGTCGCCGCCTCGGCCGAGGCCCTGGCCAATGGCCCGTGACGCGGGCCGCAAACGATCGTGAGCCTCAATGCTTGGCTTCCTGAGCCGCTTCGTCGACTCCAACGACCGCGAGCTCCATCGCATCGAGCCTCTCGTCGAGAGGATCAACGAGCTGGAGCCCGACATGGAGGCGCGCTCCGACGCAGAGATACGCGCCCTTGTCGACGAGATTCGCGAGGAGATCGGCGAAGCCGGCGAGCCCGAGGAGCCGTCAGACGACGAGCGCCACCACCCCGAGCTGGAGCGTCGACGCGAGATCGCCAAGGCCCGCCGCCAGCGCGAGCACGACCGCCTGCAGGACGCCATGGACAAGGCCCTGCCCGAGGTCTTCGCCGCCACTCGCGAGGCTATGCGGCGCACGCTGGGAATGCGCCATTTCGACGTTCAACTCATGGGCGGCATCGTCCTGCACCAGGGCAAGATCGCCGAGATGAAGACGGGCGAGGGCAAGACCCTCGCCGCGCCGCTCGCGGCCGCCCTGAACGGGCTCACCGGCCACGGCGTCCACGTCGTCACGGTCAACGACTACCTGGCTCGCCGCGACGCCCAGTGGATGGGCCCCATCTACCACTTCCTGGGCCTGTCGGTGGGGATCATCATCGGCGGCCGCATGAGCGGGTCGGGCGAGGCCTACCTCTTCGAGCCGGGCTACCCCACGAGCGACGAGCGGCTGATCAACCTCCGTCCCTGCACCCGGGCCGAAGCCTATGCCGCCGACATCACATACGGCACGAACAACGAGTTCGGCTTCGACTACCTGCGCGACAACATGGTCGTCGAACTCGATCAGCGCGTTCAGAAGGAGCGCTACTTTGCCATCGTCGACGAAGTGGACAACATCCTCATCGACGAGGCGCGGACCCCGCTGATCATCAGCGGCCAGGCCGAGGAGTCCGCCGACAAGTACTTCCTCTTTGCTCGCCTCGTGCCACGCCTGGTGGCGCGGCCGGAGGGCGCGGAGGAGGGCGGCGACTACTTCGTCGACCTCAAGGACAAGGCCGTCTCGCCGACCGAGGAAGGCATCGGCAAGATGGAGCGGCTTCTCGGCGTGCAGAACCTGTACGACGCCGACCCCACTCTCGCCCGCTACTTCGAGTCGGCCCTCAAGGCCCACGCCCTCTACAAGCGGGACCGCGACTACATCGTCAAGGACGGCGAGATCGTTATCGTCGACGAGTTCACGGGCCGCCAGATGCCCGGCCGCCGCTGGAGCGAGGGGCTCCACCAGGCCATCGAGGCCAAGGAAGGGCTGCGGGTCCAACGCGAGTCGGTGACGATGGCGACCATCACCTTCCAGAACTACTTCCGCCTCTACACCAAGCTGGCTGGCATGACGGGCACGGCGATGACCGAGGCCGAGGAGCTCCACAAGATCTACAAGCTAGAAGTGGTGGCGATCCCGACCCACCGGACCATGATCCGCGACGACGACCCGGACCTCGTCTTCCGCAACGAGAACGGCAAGTTCATGGCCCTGATCGACGAGATCGTCGACATGCACGAAGCGGGCCGCCCGGTCCTGGTCGGCACCATCTCGGTCGAGAAGTCCGAGCGGCTGGCCGAGATGCTCAAGCGCCGCGGCATCCAGCACGAGGTGCTCAACGCCAAGTTCCACGAGAAGGAGGCCCCGATCGTGGCCCAGGCAGGTCGGACCGGCGCCGTCACCATCGCCACCAACATGGCCGGCCGCGGCACCGACATCCTGCTCGGCGGCAACCCCGCCGGACTGGCCTCGGAGATGCTCCACCGGAAGGGCCTCAACCCGGCCGAGGTGGACAAAGCGACCTACGACGCGGCCCTGGCGGACGCCAAGCGCGTCTGCGACGAGGACCACGAGCGAGTCGTCGCTGCCGGTGGACTGCACATCATCGGCACAGAGCGCCACGACTCGCGCCGGATCGACAACCAGCTTCGCGGCCGCTCCGGTCGCCAGGGCGATCCGGGCTCGTCGCGCTTCTACCTGTCGCTCGAAGACGATCTGATGAAGCGCTTCGCCTCCGATAGGGTCGCCGGCCTCATGGAGCGCCTCGGCCTCGAAGAGGACATGGCCATCGAGTCGCGCCTTGTGTCCAAGACGATCGAGAGCGCCCAGTCCCGAGTCGAGGGCTACAACTTCGACATCCGCAAGCGAGTCGTCGAGTACGACGACGTCATCAACAAGCAGCGCGAAACCATCTACGAGGAGCGCGACAAGGTTCTTCGCAACGAGGACCTGACGGACACGGTCCAGGCCTTTGTCGATCAAGAGATCGACATAGTGGTCGACCAGCACCTCTCGCCGGCCCTTCCGATGGAGGAATGGAACATGCCCGGCCTGATCGCGGCGATCGAGGCGATGGGTCTGGGCGGCCCCGACGTCAACGAAGACGCGCTCTGGGACTTTCACAACGGCGACGCCATCGCCACTCACCTGAAGGACCTGGCTGCGGAGCGGCTCGAGCAGAAGGGCGAGGAGAATCCCGAGGAGTGGTCGCTGATCGAGCGCCTCGTCCTCCTTCGCACCATCGACTCCATCTGGGTCGAACACCTGACTGAGATCGACGAGCTGCGCCAGGGCATCGGCCTGCGCGGCTACGCCCAGGAAGACCCGATCAACGCCTTCAAGAAGGAGGCGTTCAGCCTGTACGAGGAGATGAGCGCCCTGATCCGGCACCAGGTGGCAACCACGATCTTCCGCGTCTCGATCGTCCGACCGCCCGCCCAGCCCGAAGGCGGCGACGGAACCGGCTCTTCCAATGCGGCCGGCGGCTCGGCAGGTGGCGGTACGGCAGCTGCAGGGGCCGGCGGGGGAGCTATCGGCGGCGGCACGGGCGGTGCGGTCGGCGAAAACGGCAGACCGGCGGCGGCCGGCGGGCGCCCCCTTCCCAGGCCGCTTCCCCAGGGCCGCCCCGCCGGAGGATCTCTCGGCAGCTCCAGCGGCGCCGCGGACGGGCCCATCCGACCGGGCTACTCGCCGGCGGGCGTCCGAATGGGTCGCAACGATGCGTGCTGGTGTGGATCCGGCAAGAAGTACAAGAAGTGCCACGGCCGGTAGGGGCGGCTCCATCGGTCCAGCGCCGCAGATCGCCGGTCCGACGAGCGCCGGCTGACGGAGCGAGAAGCAAGCCGCGATCCGGCGCAGTCGGACCAGGAACGCGGGCCGGCCGGTGACAGCGGCCCGACTCACCTGGGGAGCACGGATCCGGGACCTGCTGCTGGTCGCTCTGGCATTCGCCCTCGGCACCTGCGCGCTCACCGCCTACACCACATTCCGAATCTGGCAGGTGGGGCAGGGGGACGGCCGGCGCCACGTGGACGCCATCGTCGTGATGGGTGCCGCCCAGTACAACGGCCGTCCGTCGGGAGCCCTCGCCGCCCGTCTCGACCATGCCATCGAGCTCTACAAGGAAGGCGACGCACCCTACCTGATCACGACCGGCGGGAACCTGCCGGGCGACCTGACGACCGAGGCCGAGACGGGTCGCCGCTATGCGATCGCCCGGGGCGTGCCCGCGTCGGCAATCCTGATGGAGAACACCGGCCAAGACACACTGGAGTCGATCGAGCACGTGCGGGCCATCTTCGACGCCCGTGATCTGCATACGGCCCTCTTCGTCTCGGACCGAAGCCACATGCTTCGCGTGCTGCGGCTCGCGCAGGACCAGGACATCGAGGCCTGGGCTTCGCCGACGGAAACCAGTCCTGACGACATCGACGGCAACCTCATCTACAACTCGATGGTTCACGAGCTGGGCGCTATGGGGCTCTACGTCTTCATCAACGAAGACACGGATTCGCTTGATCAGCCGCCCCCCAGACCGTCTGCCTCGCCAGTCGGGTCGCCGGGAGCCTCCGCTCGGTCGGCGGCACCGACCTCCTCTCGCTAGGCGGCGTCGACCGCCCAGTCGAGCGCCTTCCACCCCTCGGCCCGGCCGACTTCCGCCTGACGGGGCGCTCCGCACCTTCTTCTCCGCCGCCGCCGTCGCCGTCGCCCCGTTGGGCGACCGGCCGGCATGCTGGGACGGCGCGTTGCGTTGGTCGTGCCGCCGCGACACACGGAAAGTGGCGGGACCGCAGCGGGAATCCGGGCCGAGTCGGGCTCCACGTGGAGATTAACCGTCGAGGAGCCCAATTAACCCCTTGGCTACGGTGAATTGAAACCGTATACTCCCGCCATCGCCAGTCGCGGCCAGGACCCGTCATCCTGTTGCGACTTCCCGAGGGGGCGATTGGCGTCGCACTGAGGAGAGTAGTGAAGCAGGCAGAGGAAGCGGCATTCATCGATCTCATCGCCTGTGAGCGTGATTGCCGGAACTGTAGTTACGCGGCTGCCCTCGAATGCGATGGCAACTGCGGCGTCTGTCCGCACAACACCTACTGCCCCTGCGTGAACCCCGTCGTTGCCCGGAGCAAGAGCGCGCTGCGCTTGATAGAGCTCCGCCCGATCCTTCTCCAGGACTCGAGAGGCCGCGCATAGTGGAGCCGGCCGAGACACGAGATCTGGTCACACGGATCCTGGCGACAACGGGGCGTCTTTGACCTCTCGGCCAAGGAGACCCGCCTAACACATCTGGACGCGCGCACCGGCGAACCTGGCTTCTGGGACGACCAGCGCGCCGCGCAGAAGGCATTGCGTGAGGCCGAGGGCCTCCGCGAGGAGCTGGCGCTGTGGCGTCACATCGAATCCCGCGCCCGATCCACCCTGGAACTACTCGAGCTCGCCCAGGATGACGGAGATCAGGACCTGCTGGCGGACGTCGCCGGCGAAGCCGCCGAGCTCGACCGCGAGTACGCCACCGCGCGGCGGGAGTTGCTCTTCGGGGGCGAGTACGACGGGCGCAACGCAATGCTGACGATCAGCGCCGGGGCCGGCGGGACGGAGGCCACCGATTGGGCCGAGATGCTCCTTCGGATGTACCTGCGCTGGGCAGAGCGCCACCGCTTTGCGACCGAGATCCTCGACCAGACCGAGGGCGAGGAGACCGGCGTCAAGAGCGTCACCGTCGCCATCGACGGTCGCGCGGCGTACGGCTTCCTCAAGGCCGAACGGGGCGTTCACCGGCTGGTTCGAATCAGCCCATTCGACTCCCAGAAACGACGCCATACGACCTTCGCGCTCGTGGAGGTCCTGCCGGAAGTCGAAAGCGACGTCGAGGTCGAGCTGGACTGGGACGAAATCCGCATGGACACCTTCCGGGCGACCGGGGCTGGCGGCCAGCACGTAAACAAGACCGACTCGGCCGTCCGGCTGACCCACTTGCCCACCGGGATCGTCTCGCAGAGTCAGAACGAGCGCTCGCAGACGCAGAACAAGGAGACCGCGGCCAAGATCCTCCAGGCCCGACTGCTCCAGCGAGCGGTGGAGGAGCGCGAGGCCGAGCTTCGCAAGCTCCGCGGCGAGCACGTTGAGGCGGGCTGGGGCAACCAGATCCGCAGCTATGTCCTGCACCCCTACCAGATGGTCAAGGACCATCGCACCGAGGTGGAGACGGGCAACACGTCGGCCGTCCTCGACGGCGACCTCGACGTGTTCATGCAGGCCGAGCTCGAGCGCGAGGCAACCGGCACGCTCGCCGGGCGCGCATGAGCCTCGCCCGAGGGCAGGACAACGTGGCCGTCACCTACCGACCGCCGCGGCACGCCGAACTCGCCGACTGCGCTCTGGTCTGGTACTCCGCCGTCGACGACTACATGGCCCGCCTAAACAGGCCGCTTCCTTCGCCGTACCTGGACCCCCTCCTGACAATGCTCGAGCATCTCCTGGCCACGGACCCCGAACGGTTCCTGGTAGCCGTGCGCAGTGGGGACGCCGCGAGTGCACGTAGCCGCGATCAGGTGATCGGCTTTGGAATCGCGGCTCAACGAGAGCACGTCTGGTACCTCTCCCAGCTGTACGTCCTGCCCCACGAGCAGGGCCACGGCATCGGCCGCGCTCTCTTGACGCAGATATTGCCCTCTGAAGCGGCAGACCCCCGCCCGGGCGTCCTCGCCATGTGCACCGATTCGGCCCAACCCGTTTCCAACGGCCTCTACGCCCGATACGGGATCGTGCCGCGGATGCCGGTCTTCAACCTCGTCGGGAGCCCGAATCCTTCGGCGCTGTCCCGGCTTCCCGCCGGCATCGAAGCCGTGGCTTTCGGCAGGAGCGATCCCTCGGCCGCCGCCCCTGCTATAGCGGCTGCCATAGACGCCATCGACAGAGCCGTCCTCGGCTACGCCCACCCGGTCGACCACGCTCACCTGCGGGCGACAGGCCGCACCGGCTTCATCTACCGGTTTGACGACGACGAGCCGGTGGGATACGGCTACAGCTCCGAGGTGGGCCGATTTGGGCCGGTAGCCCTGCTTGACGAGACGCTCACCGCGCCGGTGCTGGGCCATCTCATGAACGCCATCAGGCCTCGTGGAGCCACCTCGGCCTGGGTCCCGGGAGCCAACGACCGGGCAATGGTCGCGCTCCTGCGGGCCGGTCTCCGCATAGAAGGCTTCCCCGCCTTGCTGTGCTGGACTCGACCCTTCGCCGCCTTCGAGCGCTACGTGCCAGCAAGCCTTTCGCTGTTGTGAGGGCCGCGACCCCAACCGAGCCGACCGGATCGGTGCTAGCCTCATGGCCATGGTGAGCGCGGCGACCCCCGGACCAAAACCGAGCCAGACCCGCCGACCGGGCGAGCGCCCCCACGATGCCGTCTCCACCAGGGTTGTGCTGGCGATGCAGGGCGTCACCAAGTCCTACCCGAACGGCCGCGTGGCGCTGCGCGGTGTGGACCTTATCGTCCCCGAGGGCGATTTTGTCTTTCTCGTCGGACCCTCCGGCGCCGGCAAGTCGACCGTGATCAAGCTCCTCATCCGCGATGAGGTGCCGACCAAGGGCGTGGTCCTGCTGGACGGCCGGGACCTGGCCCGGCTCAAGCGTCGCGATGTACCCAGGATCCGCCGCAAGATCGGCATCGTCTTCCAGGACTTCAAGCTCCTGCCCAACAAGACCGTCCGTGACAACGTGGCCTTCGCTCTCGAGGTCACCGGCGCCCGGCGACGCGACATCGATCCGGCTGTCGATCGCGTCCTCCAGGTGGTCGGCCTGACCGGCCAGGCGAACCAGCTCCCCGGCCAGCTCTCCGGCGGAGAGCAGCAGCGGACCGCCATTGCCCGAGCGCTGGTCCACAATCCGCGGCTGTTCATCGCCGACGAGCCGACCGGCAACCTGGACCCGCTCATCAGCTGGGAGATCATCCAGCTCCTGCTCCGCATCAACGACCTTGGCGTGACGGTCCTGATGGCAACACACAACGCCGAGGTGGTGACAGCCGTTCGCAAGCGGGTCGTGGCTCTCGAGAACGGCCGGATCGTGCGCGACCAGACGGGCGCCGCCTACCACCGCGAGGACTGAGTGATCTCCTTCGTCGCCTTCAGCTTGCGGCGCGCCTGGCAGGGGTTCTGGCGCAACGGACTCATGAGTCTGGCCGCCACGGCGACGGTGGTTCTGATGCTGGCCCTCCTGGCAGGGCTGATCATCCTCCTGACCGGCCTGGACGCCACGCTCGACTACGTCCAGCAGGAAGTCCAGGTCGTGGCCTACGTCAAGGATTCGGCCACCGCGCAGGACATCTCCGGCCTGGAAGCCTCTCTTCAGCGAATGCCCCAGGTAACCCAGGTCAACTTCGTCTCGAAGGATCAAGCCTATCGAGACTTCCTGGCTCGCCACCCCGACGAGGCCGACGTGATCGAATCGCTGCCGACGAACCCGCTGCCCGCCTCGCTCCAGATCAACCTGCGCGACCCCAACGACTATCTTGACGTCGCGGGCTACCTGAACGGCCAGCCGGCCGTCGACCGCGTCATGAACATCCAGCAGACCGTCGATCAGCTCGTCACGGTCATCGGGATCCTCAGGATTGGAGGAACGGTGATTCTGATCGTCGTCGGCCTGATCGTCCTGTTCACCATCGTCAACACCATCAGATTGGCCGTCGTCGCGCGCGCGGACGAGATCGAGATCATGCGTCTGGTCGGCGCTTCGGACGCCTTCATCCGCTGGCCCTTCATCTTCGAGGGCGCCTTTGTGGGGTTGCTGGGCGCCGCGATAACGATCGGCCTGCTCTTCCTGGGCCAGGGCCCCATCACGAGCTTCCTCTCCGACTACTTCAAGGTTCTGCCCGTCGAGGCCAGCGCGACCGTCGGACAGAACGTCGCCCTGATCGTGCTCGGAGCCGGGGCCGGCATCGGCGTCCTCGGCTCGTATCTCTCCGTACGGAGCTACCTAATCCGCTGATCGGTCCGCCGATCCGCGTCCCATGCTGCCTGAGGTTCGATCGATGTCCTCCCCGCCAACCCCAAAGACTCCGGATCGGACAGAGACCTCGGAGGCGGCGCCCGACTCCCCGGAGGCTGCGCTTCACACCTCGGAAGCCGACGAGCGCGTCGAGGGCAGGGAGCCCGACGGCAGGCGGAGCTGGCTCGGCCGCCGCAGCGTCGCCCCGTCTCGCATCGGCCTGATCCTGGTCGCCCTCCTGACCGGCAGCGCCCTGTTCATAGGCGGCTTCTCGCTCGGGGCCCACGTCGCCACGACTCCCGGAACGCCCGCCGACGAGGAGGCGCGCTTTGGCCCGTTCTGGGACGTCTACTCGCTGATCCAGAACGACTACGCCGGCTCGCCCAAGCCGAGCGAGGATCAGCTGGCCCAGGCCGCGATCAAGGGCATGATGGAGAGCCTGAACGACCCGTGGTCCTACTACCAGGGCCCGTCCGACTTCGAGAATTCGCTGCTCAGCGTTGGCGGTCAGGCTGAGGGCATCGGCGTTTCGGTCCAGCTCCAGCCGGTCGACCCCAACTCGGGCTTGAGCTGCTCGAAGATCGGCAACGGCTGCGAGATGGCCGTCGTCCAACCGATCCCAGGATCGCCCGCCGCGGTAGCCGGCATTCAGGCCGGCGATGTGATCGTCTCGGTCGGCGGCACTTCCCTGGATGGAATGACGATTGACCAGGCCATCGCGCTCATCAAGGGGCCTACCGGCACGACGGTGACGCTGAGCCTTCTCCGCGATGCCACCGCCATCCAGAAGTCGATCGTGCG
>Ga0182011_10002763_pt1 | contig 14681 bp, 13 predicted proteins | sample 711E1DmetaG_FD_120481 | JGI IMG/M metagenome (GOLD analysis project Ga0182011, IMG submission 120481) | Permafrost microbial communities from Stordalen Mire, Sweden - 711E1D metaG | ecosystem: Environmental > Terrestrial > Soil > Wetlands > Permafrost | place: Sweden: Stordalen | collected... | reverse complement strand
GTCGGGGTCGCCGTCGCGGCCGGCGCCTTCGTGGCCGTCGGAGTCGGAGTCGGGCTCGGCGACACGCCGACCCCGGCCACGCTTGCCGGCACCGACGACGCGCCCGGCCCTCCCGGCGATCCCGGCGCGGGGCTCGCCGAGGACGAGCTACAACCCGCGACGATCAGTGCCGCTACTACGATGCTGAGACGCCCAGTTCTCCACATGACGGCCGATCCTCCTCGAACATGCTGATTTGCCCGCTCCAGGACCGCCTCTACCCCGCCGCGCATCCCTGCCTCAGCGGCCAAGCGTCCCGGCCCTCGGACGCGATTGCGCCGTAGTCTACGCGACTGCCGGGACATCAACGGGCCGCTCCCCGCGGCCAGGCCGAGCCTGCTAGCAAACCAGGTTGAAGGAGAAATCCACGATCCGGCCGCCGTACATGAGCTCCAGATCGACCTTGGTAGACGAATCGAAGCCGATGTTGTTGGTGACTATGACGACGGCCGAAGGCGGATCAGACGCGGCTCTGACCGGAAACTCGACGTCTCGGCCCGTCCAGCCGGGCGCGCTCACCGACCCGAGGCTTATCTCAATGAGGGTGGTGCCTACCGGACCCGTCGCGATGAAATGCGCGACGTAGCCCTCCACGATGTATCCGCTGGGCGAGTCCTGATTCGGCACTCTGGTGCCACAGAGAAGCGCCGCCGCGCCGCCCTTCTCCACGATCGAGGCCGCGATTGGCCCGGCCGTCCTGGTCGGCGTCCTGGTCGGACCGGCCCTGGGCGTTCGAACCGGGACGGCCGTCTTGATCGGCGTCCTGGTGGGCCCGGCCCTGGCGGTCCCAACCGGAACGGTCGTGGAGGGAGCCCTGGTCGGCGCTTTCGTCAGGAGAGCCACGTTCGATGCCCTGGAGGTCGAAGACACGGCGCGGGACGGCGTGGCAGCCGCGTGCGAGGCGCGGGGCGGCGAGACCAGGGCGTCGCCCGCGGAAAGAATGGCAAAGGCGGCGATCGGCACTACGAGCAAGCACAAGAACAACTTCAGGAGAGTGGGGACCGTGCGGCGACGGTCTTGAGCAGCTACGTAGCCGTAGCCGGCGGGATACCCGGGTCCCGGGCCGTAGCCCTGGGGCCCCGGGTACATCGGCGGCGGGCCGTAGCTTTGCGGCGGGCCGTAGCTTTGCGGCGGACCGTAGCCGGGCGGCGGCGAGTAGCCGGGACCGGGGGCCAACGGCGGCGCCGGTGTCGCGTTCAGGGCCTGCCCGCAACCCGGACAGAAGCCCGCGACGGCGGGCCGCAGAGCGCCGCAATTGGGACACGCTATCGTGCCCCGACTGGAGTTCTCAGTCATGAGCCTGTCCCTCCGATGTCGGACCAGAGCCGGGGCCACGCACCCGCGCGCAAGCGTGTGGCACGAGGGACGCTTCGCCTCGCGTCGAGTCTAGCGATTCACCCGGGCGCGGCAACAGCTGCGTCAATGCCGGCCGCAGGATCGTGCGTGATCGTCGATGAGGTCCGCGACGGGCTCGCGTCGTGGAAGACGGCCGCCGCAATCGGCGATCTCGGTGCCGCGGAGATCGAGATCCTCGGCGACACCATCGCGCCCTGGTCGTCGCGGCCAACGACGGCGAAATGGATTGCGCGTCTGCCGTTGTACCGGCGGCGGCCGGCGCCTGCGGCAACCTCGGGGGCTCGGACGGAGAGGGCCACCCGACAGGCGGGCAGCGCTCCGCCAGCCACCGCTCTCCGGCTCCACCGTCCGGGATCTGCGCCGCCTCGCCACCGCGGAGCCGGCTCAGGCCTGCGGCCGGTCCAGCTTCGAGGTCAGGACACGACAGTGAATCCCACGATCGGCGACTTCCCCGCCGCGTTGAACGCACACAGCCAGGCCGGGGGTAGCGCCTCCACGCCCACGATGGAGAAGGTCGTTGCCGAGGAGCCTACCGGGCCGAGCTCGGGGTCCGGACTGCAAGTGGGAGTAGCGGCCCAGCTGGCGCAGGACCCAACGCATGCCCCGGTACGAATCCTGAGGTAATAGCCTCCGATCGTTCCCGCGGGGCGCTTCCAGGAGAAGTTGGCCACTGCTGTGTTGCCATCGGGTGTGAAGGTGACCCACTCTTTGAGACGAGTCGGCGCGGCCGGCGGACGCAACGGGGTCGGGGTCGGTTTCGGCGTGGGTTTGGGAGTCGGAGTCGGGGTCGCGGTCGGCGCCTTCGTCGGCGTCGCGGTCGGCGCCTTCGTGGCCGTCGGAGTCGGAGTCGGGCTCGGCGACACGCCGACCCCGGCCACGCTTGCCGGCACCGACGACGCGCCCGGCCCTCCCGGCGTTCCCGGCGCGGGGCTCGCCGACGACGAGCTACAACCCGCGACGATCAGTGCTGCTACTACGATGCTCAGACGCGCAGTTCTCCACATGTCGACCGATCCTCCCCGAACGATATGAATGGCGCCGCTCCAGGACCGCCTCTACCCGCCGCGCATCGATGCCTCGGCGGCCAATGTCCCGGCCCCGGACGCTGTAGACCTGTAGCTTACGCGACCGCTGCTACCGGGCGCCACGGCCGGCAGCCGGCGGCTCTACGCCTCGGCGATGCCGATGACCTCGAAGCGCGACCGCGGACCCGCGGGCACGAGCTCTCGATCGACGGCCAGGTCCATACGGCCGGCATTGGGCTCGTCATCGAGACGGCGCCCTTCTACCGGCTGTCGGGCAGGCAAGCCCGCGTGATCGTCGATGAGGTCCGCGACGGGCTCGCGTCGTGGAAGACGGCCGCCGCAATCGGCGATCTCGGTGCCGCGGAGATCGAGATCCTCGGCGACGCCATCGCGACCTGATCGTCGCGGCCAACGACGGCGAAATGGATTGCGCGTCTGACGTTGAACCGGCGGCGGCCGGCGCCTGCGGCAACCTCAGGGGCGGGGACGGAGAGCGCCACCCGACGCGCGCTGATCGCCTTTACAGGGCCGTGCCCGGCTCTAGCGCTCGTGATCGAGCCTCACGTCCGCGACTCCGGCGCGCCACGCCATCTACGGCCAGCGCAGCTCGGCCTGGGCGCTATCGCTGCCTCCAGCGATGAGAAGACGGCCGTCCGCTAAGCAGTGTGGCAGTCTCGCGGTCGCGTCGAAACACGCGCAAGGCTGGGTCGTGGGTACGAGCTGGTCATGGTGCGTGGGCATCCCGACCCAGGCGCTTAGTCGAGCCTCAGGAGGCGGGCTACCATCCTGTCCATGATCGCGCTCAATCCGTCGCGTTCGAGTGCGGCACGGACCAGCCCACGAGCACGAATGAAGTTGACCGTCGGGGGAAGGTCTACGCTCGCCGCCACTGCTTCGGCCCGACGAGCAGCGGCCACGAGGTCAGCGTGGAGTGCATCGCCCGCTGCAAAGTCGGGGATAGGCAGCTCCAGCATGACTTTGTCGAAGTCCCGCGCCCCCCACTGCCCTCGGCTCTGGAGATGGGCGGCTGCGGCCCTCGCGGCCTCGCTGTTTAGGATCGCCTCCAGGTAACGAGCCTCATCTTCGCCGGTCGCGGTCCAATAGAGCTTATGCTCCACGATCGCTCGCTGATCACGCAGGATCGCGGCCGCCGGCAGTGTCCCGGACGCACCGTAGATGACGCGAGTCGCGGCAGGTGGCATCTGGGCGCTGAGCTGGCCGAAGAAGTCGAGCCGCGGAACAAGCAGCTTGTTGCTGCGCTTGCCGTGTTCCTTCCACAGCTCTTCGACTTCGCTCAACCACCGGCTAAGGTCAAGACGAGCGGCGTCCCGGGCCGCGTCTCGATCGAGCAGTTTACCCGCCTCATCATCCCAGGGGATGACGGCAAGCGGCACATCCAGCAACCGAAATGGGGCGATTGACTCGCCCAGGTAAAGAGGCCGCAGATACTGCGCTTCGACGCGTCCTTCCAGCGGAGGGAGGCTTCGCCACGGCGCCTTCTCTAGAGCCGTTCTGCGACTTCTTACGACGGGCGCAGCTGGGTCCCCGCCAAGAGGCCCAACGGGTGCTCGTTCCACTACGAATAGGACACGCGGGAACACGATAGCGCCGGCCCGAAACCGTCTCATATACGTCGAGGGCTCAGTGGTGGACGACCGCTCTGACGACGGCCGCACGGTTGCCGTCAGGACCGCATCAGCTTCCGCAGGAGTTGCGTCGCGTCGGGGTAATTCGCCCTGGAACATCGTGATGTCATGAGGAAACGGTCCGGTCTCTCCCGCACGCGCCATGAGCACGCAGGACGGCACCGGGAAAAGTGGCCGGACGGTCTCATCAAAGCCCCAGGCTTCAACGAACCTAACTGAGGCAAAGACATGCTCAGTCTTGGGCCGGCCTTGCGGGCTGGAGTAGTTGCCCGTGAGGAACTTCTCGAAATGGTGCCGGCTCAGCGCCGCGAACGGCATGACAAACGCGATCGTGGCGCCGGGGTCCAGGTACAGCTCAACGCATCGAGCGTAGAAGTAGCCTGAGAGATCCTGATGTGGGGACCGTCCTGCTCCACCCACCCATACGCCAAGTCGCTTCGACTCATCCCAGAACTGCTGCTGCATCGTTGGAGCCATGTAGCGGTAAGAAAGCCACGGCGGATTGCCGACGATGACGTGCGGGCGTTGACCCGCACTCGACAGCCAAATCGGACGCGACAGGTTGCGGGCGACATAGCCCCAGATGTGGTTTCGGTCCGTCTCGCGGAGGTCGCGAAGCAAAATGTAGGTGGCCGCTAGCTCGGCAACGTCGGACGCATCTGTAATGCCGGCTCGTCCCAGCCAGGCCCGGAAGGGCGCCTCGTCTGCCTTCTGCTCCCCGAGCCCAAGCATTGCCTCGATGACGGAGTCAAGAACACCTGGGTCGTGGGTAACGGAGAACGGGAACACGATTGCGCGAGTCTCGTCCGGAACCGAGATCGAGATTTCACGCTCACCCATGAACGTTCGAGTGTTCCACTGAAGGGAGTCGCCGAGATAGACGGGCACCGTGAATGCCGGATGTTCGCGTAGCCCCCTCTCACCAAGAGCCAGGAGATACGTAACGCGAGCGATGATTGCGGCCACGGGGTGGACGTCGATGCCCAGAACGCTCGCACAACAACGACTTACGGCGTCGGCCCTTGAGACACCGCCCACATCCGCAGCCGCCAAGAACATCCGGACGGCATGGAAAAGGAACGTGCCGCTACCGCAAGCGGGATCGAGCACGCGCTGGGCCAGCGGATTAGTGATGGCACGTTCGCAAACGCGTGCAGCGAGCCAGTCGGGTGTGTAGTACTCCCCGAGGTCGTGGCGCTGCTCCGGGTCGATCAGCGACTCGTACAGCCCTTTGAGCACGTCGGCCTGCACTTCCGCGAGTTTGAACCGCGAAACCTGTCGGGCAATGCGCTCAACTAGGTCCGCACCGCCCGTTGCGTCGAGGACCCAGTCGAAGAAGTCGCTCTCGACCGCCCCATGAATGCCAGCATCCGTGAACGGCGTCCCGGACAGCAGATCCGAAGCCTCTGGAACGCCGGCCCCAAGGACCTGCGTGGCCATGGTCTTGGCAACGATTGTGAGATACGTGTGCTGATAGAACAGGTCGTCCGCATCCATGCTGACGCCATAGACGCGGCTCAGGAGGTCAGCCCAGAGACGGCGTCGCAGTTGAACGTCGGGCCGCTCTCGAACCTCCGCCCACATAGCTTCGAGTGTGCCTCGGGACAGTTCGAAGGCGACGCTCTCACGACCCAACTCCCGACGCACTAGTTCCGGGGTGGGTGCGAGATCAGCACGCACGGAGACAGCCGCGTCAAGCCAGATTAGGAGATCAGCCCCTTGATCCTTCGTCCCAAAGCCTGGGAGCTGCGTCAGCCGCCCTCGGCGGAGCTCGTACGGAACGAACTGGGCGCCGTCAGTGGCGATCCCGATGAAGCGGAGCCCGGTCTGACGTTCGCGATCGGTTAGGTAGCGAGTGAGTTCTTCTTCGGCGTCGCTCTTCTCCCGGCGAAGGTCGCGCTTGAACTCGAATACAGTCTGACCCAGGAGGGCATCGATTCGCCCACGCACTTCAGGAACGGGACGCTCGAAGTCCACTTCACCGCTCGACGCGCCCAGACCATCAACCAGCAGAGCGTAAACGAGCGTCCGCACTTTCTCGTGGCCCGGCCGAGTGGAGAGTTCAGCGACGATTTCGTGTAGCCGCTCCCGCTCAAGGACCACGGTTCCCTCCAAACGCTGGCCTGTCTGGTCGGCCGACAGTATCTTGCCCTAGATCACCAGTTCATTGTGCCGTGTGCCGGGTGTAGAGATACGACGCGAACACATCCGTGGCAGCGCTCAGCTCCTGCGACGGGTTACCTCGTCGCGATCGCCTCAAGTGACCTCGAACGTCTTGCTCTTGCTGGCAGAGTGGCCGCTCAGGGAACACGTCACCGAGGCCGTGGAAGTCCCGGGCTTGGTGCTGGACCCCACCTTCCAGGTCCACGAAACGATCCCCGATGAGTTAGCCACAGGCGTCGGCTTCAGCCCAGCAGCGCCGGACACGGTTCCGGAGGCGTAGGTCACGCTGGCGCTGCAAGTCGCTCCCGGCGAAGTCTTGGCCTGCATCGTCGCGTAGGCACCGTGACCGATCGACGCAGGCAGGTTCGTGATCTGGACGGAGAGCGTTGCCGGCTTCGGCGTGGGCTTGGGAGTCGGCTTGGGTGTTGGGCCAGAAGTTGGCTTGGAGCTAGGAGCCGGCGTCGGCTTGGGCGTCGGACCCGGCGTGGGAGTCGAAGTGGACAGCGGGATGGAGTAGTAGGCATGGACCCAGTGATCGCCGATGTCGGCCTGGCCCTGGGCAAGCGTGATCGCGCCGTCGCAGACCTCAGTCTTGAGCTTGGTCTCGAAGGCGTCCTTCGTATGAGCACCGGTAGGGCGGCCGTCAGCAAGTGAGTCCGTATAGGGCTCCGGCCACAGGTTGCGTGGATCGGCAGGGGCGCCACCGAGTTCGAGCGAGATGAGGTGGTCTTCCTCATACGAGGAGGTGCTCGTGTCGCTGTAGCCGTACTCGCCGATCTGCTCGACCTTGAGTCCGTTGGTGTACGACTCGGAGGGTCTGATGGTCGCGGTCCAGCCCGAGACGCAGATCGTCGAGTGGATCGTGGCTTGCGTCACAGCCGGGTTGAGAGCACCAGGCGTCAGGCTCGGATCGGGCTCGCCCGGCAATCGGGCCGCGGACCCGGTTCCACTCGTCGGGGGCAGGACGCCTGTGGCCTTGGGAGCGAACGAGGCGCCAGCGCTGCCTGAGGCCTCGTCGTCGGAATCGGGGCTCGATGCCAGCGCAGATGCAGATGCGGTCGGTGAAGCGGCCTTCGACGATGGTGAGGGAGTTGGGGCCGCCGGTGCCGAGTGACTTGCCCCAGATGAAGCCAGCGTAGTGCTGGCAGCTGATGGCGAGCCGGCCGCACTCGCTGATCGAGAAACGGCTGCCACACCTTGCGGAGTGGTCGCAGCAGGGCCGGTTGGAGCAGTGCTGGCGTTGCTGGTCCCAGAACTGCCGCCGATCGCCGCGAGGAACAGGATGGCCACCACCACGGCCACACCCGTTCCGATCTTGGCGCCTCGCGACATGCCGCGCCACTTCTTCTCAAGCGGGGTCGGCTGGCGGGCTGTGCTTGCCTGTCCCCACTGCGGGGTCGGTTTGGGCGTGATCGGGGCGGCTGGCGTAAGGCCGCGCCTCAGACCACAACTACCGCACCATGCAGCGTCTGCCGCGACAACTGCACCGCACCGCGGGCAGGCCTGGGAGCCAGCCATTACCCACCTCCCGGTTCCAAACACGGACGCCCTCCCAGTATGCGCGCGCCTGGCCAGCCAGCGACGCAGCTTCTCGGGGAGGCGGCACAATCCGCGCATGGCGTTTGGCGTTTGGGCGCCGCTCGGTCGGACCACGCTGGCGAAATCGGGTCGGGAGCCAACAAGAGTGATGGCCCCTGGGGTTCATCCCGGGGCCATCGGTGCTCGCGACGCGGCGGGGCTGCTTGCCCTTCTTCTTCTTGCCGGCCAATCCGTCTCCTAACGGCGGGTAGAACGCTCACAGTTTGGGCCCGTCAGATTCGGTCTGTTGTCACCGGAAACTGGCGCCGACGACAGGCTGCGATCCAGACGAGTGTTGGCCCTCCGTCAATCGTGTTGCCTTCTGGGTACTGTCGCACTTTGAGCGGACCGAAGGATTGCAGAGGGGTGGGGGCACCTGCCGGGCCTGTGACTCGCGGCCCTGGCGGGGTATTGCCACGAATGGCACACTAGCGCCTGCATCTAGGGACAGAGTGTCTCTGCGGAGACGCAGCGCCGATAACTAAGGGAAGGAGTCCAAGCATGGGCCGCGACGAGATGGAAAGCTGCTTCCTGTATGCGCGCCCCTCACTCATTGAGGGCGCGGCGCGGATGGTAGACCTGTCCGGCTCCCTCAACGTCTACAACTACTCGCGCAACGGCAGTGAGGCGGACGCGCGCGCTCTCTACGAGGACTGGAGGGCCATTGGTCGAGATGTTCGCGCGGCTCTCGAAGAGCTGCGGCGTGACAATCGGCGGTAATGGCCAGGCGGGGGCGGCAACTTTCCCGGATATCGCCGTCGCCCACGCCTGCCGCGCAGGGAGCCAGGGTCACAGCGTCCGTCTCCTACTCCGGACCACTGCCACTACCCGCTGACCTCGAACGGTATGACGCAATCGTCCCCGGCATGGCCGAGCGTTTACTGGCGAAGTTCGAGCAGCAGGCAGATCACCGGATGGCTCTGGAGAATCACGTCATCCGCTCTGACGTGAGGCGCGGCAATTGGGGCTTGGCTGCAGCGTTTGTCTTCGGTCTGGCCGTCCTCGCTGCATCCGTGGCACTCATTCTCAATGGGCATGAAGGGGCCGGTACGACGGCGCTCCTCGTTGAGTTCGTGACCTTTGGAGGGTTGTTCCTCTACGGTAACGAGACGAGACGCCGCGAAAGAAACAAGAAGGCCGGCGGCTAGTCGAGCAGCCCGGGGATCTCCTCGCAAGTCCAGACGTGATCCGCGATGCCAGTAGCCATCGCCGGGGTCCGGCGGGTAGGGGTTCGCAGCGATAAACCAGGCTCGCACTGTATTATGATGTGAGACAGGCGCTATAATGTATGCTTACTCTCTATCATGCGCCCGGGAAGGAGCGAGATGGACAGCGTTAACGCCGCGACCTTGTCCCGACTCAGTGAGGCGTTCACGCCGCACAAGCCCATCGACCTGCCGGACCTTCTTTCTGGCCGCACGGATCTCCTCATGCGTGGGTTGGACGCGATCAACACGGAGGGCCTGCACGTCCTCCTGTTTGGCGACCGCGGCACCGGAAAGACTTCGCTTGCGCGGGTTCTAGGCTTTCTTGCACAGGACGACGGCCCGAAGGGGCGGCGGGTTCTCATGGTCTCCTGCAACTCGGGCGATACCTTCACCTCCATCTGGCGACGGGTCTTTCAGGAAGTGGTCGTTGCGGAGCGCCAACTCGGGTTCTCGATGGGCGAGCGAGAACTGGCGACGCATCGCATGGCTGACTTCGATGGGACCGACCCGAACGACGTTCGATTAATGCTGCAATCGTTCCCGAATCGCACGGTGGTCGTCATTGACGAGTTCGACCGTGTTCCAACCGAGGGCGATGCCAGACGATTGATGGCAGACACGGTCAAGTTGCTTTCCGACACCGGATCAGCAGCAACCGTCGTGCTGGTCGGGGTAGCTGATTCCGTGGCCGAATTGGTCGCGGAACATCATTCCATCTCCCGGAATATCGCAACGATCCAGGTGGAAACGATGACCCGCGCCGAACTCGCGGGCATTGTCTCCAAGGGCTATGAGAAGGTGGGGTTCGATTTCGAGAGCGCCCTGCCCGACGTGATAGCCAAGCTCTCCCAGGGCTACCCGCACTACACCCATCTTCTTGGGTTGTGGGCTGGTCGCCGGGCTTTGGCCCAGGGCCGCGCAACGGTGACATGCGACGATCTTGAGCTGGCGATCCCGGAAGCTCTCAGGAACGCTGCCGGCAATGTCCAGCAGGAATATGAAGTCGCGGTGGCTTCAACCCAGCCGGGGAACTTGTTTGACGAGGTGCTGCTCGCATGCGCCCTTGCCCAGAAGGATAGTCTCGGCCGGTTTTCGACGGTAGATGTACGAGGGCCGCTTCGGGATATCGCGGGCCGGGACGTACAGATCGGCGGTTATCAATCGCACTTGGCCAAGTTCTGCCAGGCAGAGCGCGGCCCCATCCTCAAGAAGAGTGGATCGAAGCGGAACTACCGCTGGCGGTTCATCGACCCCCAGGTGATCCCCTACATCAACATCCACGGCAAGCAGGAAGACCTACTTCACTGACTCTTGCTCCAACGCGCAGCAGCCGCCCGCCGGGCAGTCTCAGACCGCTCCTCAGGCGTGAGCTTCGCGGCTCGCGCCTTCCCGCCGTTCGGCATTGAGGAGGTCTGTGACACTGGACGATGCGACCCGGCCGCCGTCCCGACTGTAGTTGTGACTCGCACGGGCATCCGTGAAGAAGTGAACTACACCACCGTGCGCCGTGTGATTGAGCTGCCGGTCGGGCGCCACTCCTCCCCCACCCCAGTCAGCGCCCTGATATCGGGCGCCCGATGAGCATCAAAGGAAGGCCAAGCCGCGTTCTTGCACCCACGAGTGCGCCCAGAGTTCTGCACCTCCTCGAACAATGCAGCTCTCTGGCCGCCCTCGTCCTTGCGACGAGATTTGGCAGGCATTTCCGCGAGAACGAGGCATTTCTTCAGCGAAACGACTCTGGTATTCTTCACTCAAGGCCCGAACAAGTAGGGTCCAGGACGAAACGGACGAAGAAGGCTCGAAGGAGCTGCGTCATGTTTCGTGCCAGGACAACTTGTTCGGAGAGCCTCAAGCCCCAGTTGCCCTTGCCCCCGCCGAGCATTGCCTTGGCGTTCGCCTCTCCGGTGCTCGACGCACCGGACCTCCTGGCGGTGGGATGAACGCGCAGGAGTGGGCCCTTCGCTATGCCGCCGCCGGATGGCGTGTCTATCCGATCGAGCCCGGCACGAAGAAAGCCTGCTTCAAGGGATGGCAGACGAGCGCGACCAGCGATCCAGAACTGATCGTTCGTCAGTGGCGCCGCGAGCCGTATCCGAACATCGGGATCATCTGCGGCGAGACATGCGCTGTCTTCGACATCGAGGAACCGCACCTGCCGAACTACTTTGCCTACCTCGACGCTGGCGGCCACGTTCTACCGGAGATGCCCATCTGCTCGACTGGTCGTGGCGGGCTCCACCTGTACGTCCGCCCGATCGTTGGCGTGCCCACGACCCGACAGCTGCGCCTGGACGGTGTCCATATCGGTGAGTACAAGACCACAGGCGGCGTTGTGGCCCCGCCAAGCACCACGGTGGGTCAATACCGTTGGCTTTGGTGGCCCGACGAGCCGCTCCTCACCGATGCCCCGCCGTGGCTTGCTTCGCTCGTCGCGGAGCGGACGCTTGAGCCTTCGGCACAAACCCGGCGAGATCTCCCGGCCGATCCGGCAGCTGCCCTCGACGCACTCGCCTGCGCGGTTCGAGACGAGCCTCAGGGCAACCGTAACGCCCTCCTGTATTGGGCCGCCTGCCGTGCCATCGAAGACGGCATTCGCCCTGACATAGCAGAACGAGTCCTGGAAAGGGCAGCCCTGTCGGCTGGCCTCTCAGTCGCCGAGACCGACGCGACCCTGCGATCCGCTCTCAAGCGAAACGGAGTCTGCGCATGACGGTCGTCATGCCTCGTTCCCTTCAGGTCGTCCAACCCGACGAGGCCGCCATCCTTCGTGCCGAACGGCGCGCGAGCGAGTCCGTTGACGCCACGGACACTGCGCCACCGACCTGGCGCACGCTCGCTGACATCTCAGACGAGGCCCCGCGTGACCTGCTCCACGGCATGCTCGACCCCGACGGGCGGACGCTCGCATATGCCGCCCCCGGTACTGGCAAGGGGTCCACTGGAGCCTGGCTGGCAATCGAGCTTGGCAAGGCCGGCAAGCGGGTTGCGGTGTACGACGCTGAACGCCGGCCACGCGAGTGGTCAAGACGCGTGTCCGGCCTCGGCGGAGACCGAGCTTCGGTCACGTACTTTGACCCATCGGACTTGGGCACCAAGTACGCGGGCCTGCCGCTGTGGGACTCCATCGAGAGGATCGCCCACGTGGTGCGCGAGACCGCGTGCGATGTCCTGATCATCGACTCGATCTTGAGCTGCCTCAATCTCGATGAGCGCCGAGTCCTCAATGACCCGTCGGTACCCTTCGCCTACGAGGCGGCGCTTGCGACCCTCGCCATCCCGGTGCTCTCGTTTGCCCATCCGCCCAAGGGCCAGCCCGAGGGCGAGCCGTTCGGCTCGTTCGGTTGGGTCGCCGCCCATCGCCTGACCTGGCTCGGCGTTCGACTACCTGGCGATGAACACCAAGTGCGCTGGCGAGTCCGCAAGGCGAACGAGAGGGGTCACGTGCCCGGCATCCTCCTTCGCTTCGGATACGCCGAGGACGGCCGGCTTAGCTCGGCTCTGCGCGAGGACGACGACGAGTCCACCCGTGACTGGATTCTCGGCGCCCTCCACGACGGCGACAAGACCGTGGCTGACCTTGTGACTCTTGAGGCCGAGGAGGCCGGTGAGTACCTGAATGCCGATGCCACTGAGCGCGCAAAGGCTCGTCTGGGCAAGGCCCTGTATCGCATGAAGCGCGACGGATCGATCGCTCCCGCAGGCAAGGACGGCCGGGCGCGGAAGTGGGCCCTAGTGCCTACAGGAAGGCGATAAGCGTGTCCGAGTTCGATGGTCGGACACCGGGGGCCGGAGTTGTCCGACTTGATGTCCGAGCAGGCTCAAAGGTGTCCGACCTGAGCGTGGGCGATGTCCGAGTTCGTGTCCGAGTCCAACTCGGACACGAAGCGAAGACCGTAGGTCTTCGTGTCCGAGTTCCCGACCAGTTGCACGAAAGCGAGATGCGAACATGACCACTCCCCTGCCCTCCCTGGTCGTCGAGCAGGTCGCGATCGATCTTCTGCGCCCGGACCCTGCCAACCCTCGCTGGATCGCCCAGGAGGAACTAGACTCCCTGGAACGGAGCATCCGTCAGTTCGGGTTCGTCGCCCCCGTGCTGGCCCGCAAGGACGACGGCACCGTCATCGGCGGCCACCAGCGCCTCCTGGCCGCTCGACGCCTCGGCATGGCCACCGTCCCGGTCACATACCTCGATCTATCTATGGAGCAGGCACGCCTGCTCAGCCTCGCCCTCAACAAGATCTCCGGCTCCTGGGACGACCAGCTGCTGGCTCGGCTACTGGCGGATCTCCAGGCAAGCGAGGTGGATCTCTCCCTCTCGGGGTTCGGGCAGGACGAGCTGACGAACCTCCTGCGAAGCCTCGAAGTGCGCGACAAGGCCGAGAAGACCGAAGACTTCGATCTCGACGAGGCGCTGGAGGAGGCCAGCCTCACACGTCGCTCGAAGCCCGGCGATCTCTTCGCTCTGGGTGAGCACCGGCTCCTGTGCGGTGATGCCACCAAGCCCGCGGACGTGGACAAGCTGCTGGGCGGTATCCAAGCCTCGATGGCGTTCACCGATCCGCCGTACAACGTCAGTCTCGGCGACCACGGCGGCCAGCAACGAGGAAGCAGGAAGCGGCGCATCGCGAACGACTGCCTGGACCCGATCGCCTGGGAGACCTTCGTCCGAGTCTGGGGACGCACCCTTCTCGGAGCGGTCGATGGCGCGATCTACGTCTGCATGAGCAGCAAGGAGATGCCGCTTGTCTCTCGGGTCCTGGCCGAGGAAGGCGGCCACTGGAGCGACACACTCATTTGGCGCAAAGACCGCTTCGTCTTGGGTCGGGCCGACTACCAGCGGGCATACGAGCCGATCTGGTTCGGCTGGCGTGAAGGTGCATCTCACCACTGGTGCGGTGATCGGGACCAGGACGACGTGTGGGAGATCAACCGACCCTCTGACGCGCCACTCCACCCGACCATGAAACCTCTTCCCTTGATGGAGCGTGCGATCGCCAACAGCTCGGTGCCTGGAGACCTGGTGCTGGACTTGTTCGCCGGGTCAGGGAGCACCCTCATCGCCTGCGAACGGACCGGCCGCAAGTGCGTGGCTCTGGAACTCGATCCCCGCTATGCCGACGTGGCGCTGGCTCGCTGGGAGAGGTTCAGTGGCCAGACCGCGGAGCGGATCGATGGGTAGGCGCGGGCCGGCTCCCCTTCCGACGGCCGTCAAGATCCTCCACGGGGAAACCCGGCCATGCCGGCTCAACCCAGATGAGCCACGACCACCGGCCAACGCACCAGAACTGCCCGGCGACCTCGCTCCTGCCGCGGTGGTGGTGTGGGAGCGGGTGCTTCGCGATCAGGCGCCTGGAGTGATCCTCGCCGCTCATGCGGATGTGCTGCGTCTGTATTGCGAAGCCGTCGTTCGGTATCAGGAGTACTCGGCTCTGCTGGCCAAGACGAGTCCTCTGCTGCGCGGCGCCCGAGGATCGGACCTCGTGCGCAATCCCCTGGTGGCGATGGTTCGCGACGCCGGCGACCAGGTGCGCGTGTTGGGTCGGGAGCTTGGTCTCACCCCAAGCTCGCTGACAGGTGTCCACGCCTTCCCCGATCCGACATCCGACCCCGTGAGCGCGCGGAGCCGGATCATATGAGCGAGGCGTGGCTCAGGGTTAGGGGGCGGG
>Ga0182011_10002762_pt1 | contig 14689 bp, 7 predicted proteins | sample 711E1DmetaG_FD_120481 | JGI IMG/M metagenome (GOLD analysis project Ga0182011, IMG submission 120481) | Permafrost microbial communities from Stordalen Mire, Sweden - 711E1D metaG | ecosystem: Environmental > Terrestrial > Soil > Wetlands > Permafrost | place: Sweden: Stordalen | collected... | reverse complement strand
CCGGATACGCGCCGCCCGGATACGCGCCGCTCGGATACGCGCCGCCCGGATACGCGCTGCCGCCCGGATACGCGCTGCCGCCCGGTTTCGCGGCTCCGGCCTGGTCGGGGGCGCAACCGGCGCCGTCGCCTGCGCCAGTCCCGCGGCCGTCGGACGACCCCGTGGTCTGGTCCCGGCCGGTCGAGCGGTTCGTGCCGCAGCCGGACTCTGCGCCTTCCACGCCTGCCGAGCTTCCATCGGCCTGGGTCCGGGCGATCGAGCGATCCGCGCCTCCGGCCCAGGGCGAAGGCCAGCAGACGCCGGCCGCCGATGGCGACCAACCGGCCGAGCCTGCGGATGGCCGCGTGATCCAGCCATCGTCATCCGGCCTCTCGCGTTATCGGGACCCGTTCGGAGAGGCCGAGCCTGATCCGCCGATTGCCGGACTGCCGGGCGACCTCGATCTGGGCGGCGGGATCTGACCGCGGCGGCCGGTGTGTCGCCGGTTCATCCGGGAAGTTGATCCGAGGATCCCGTCAGCCGACCGCGGCGAGCCTGGTCTGGGCATATATAGAACGGCCGTTCTATACTCGTCGTTACTGCTGCTACAGGACGACGAACCAGGGTGGCCCCATACGCCGAGCTCCACTGTCACACCCACTTCTCGTTCCTCGACGGGGCCTCTCCGCCGGACGAGCTGATCGGGCGTGCCGTCGAACTGGGGATGTCCGGGCTGGCGGTCACCGACCACAACGGACTCTACGGCGTGGTCCGTTTCGCAGCCGCGGCCAATGAGGCGGGTCTCCACCCCATCATCGGGATGGAGATAGAGCTGGCGGACGCGGCCGTGCCCGATCTGGCGGGAGTCGTTGTTCCGGCACGAAGGCCGGGGAGCGCGGGCCACGGAGCGGTGAGCGGCCACTCTCTGGCGGGAGCGGTGCCACTCCCCGATGACGCGCGGCGCGGAGAGGGTCTGCCGGTCCGGCCGCGCCCGGCCCGCGCCCGCCTGCCCGGCCACCGCGACCCCGTGAAGGAGGATTTGCGTGGTATCGGAGAGGGGCAGCGCGGTCCTCATCTCGTCCTGCTGGCGCGGAACGCGGCCGGCTATCGCAGCCTGTGCCGGCTCGTCAGCCGGGCGAATCTCGCCGGAACCAAGTCGATGCCGCGCTTCAGCCACGCGCTGCTGGGCGAGAACGTGGACGGGCTCGTGGCTCTCTCAGGATGCCGCGAGGGCGAGATCGCCAGGCGGCTGCGGGTCGGGGATCGGGAAGGGGCGCGGGCCGCGGCGGAACGGTATGCGCGGATGTTCGCCGGCGGCCACTCTCTGGCGGGCGGCGCCGCTCCGCCGGCGGGCTCTCCGGCCACCGCCGCGTTCTTCCTGGAGATGCAGCACCACCTGCTCCCCGACGACGATTGGCTCGTGGCCGAGACCGCGCGCCTGGCCGGGGAACTCGGTCTGCCGGTCGTGGTCACGAACGACGTCCACTACGCCTATCCAGAGGGCCGCGAGATGCAGGACGTCCTCACGGCGATTCGCCACGGCCGCACTCTCGACGAGTTGCGCGATCTCCGGCCCCCGGACGGAGAGTCGTACCTGAAGTCGGCCGGCGACTTGATGGCATCGCCGCCAGGACGCGGTGCGCCGCCGAGTGGCGACCGCTCTCTGGCGGGCGGCCTGCAGCCCGGGGCGCAATCGGGCCGCGAGCTTCTGCGATCGGTTGGGACGGGCTCGGGCACTCAGAACGCAAGCGCCGGTACATCTGCCGCCTGGGCTGAGGGAATCGGTAACGCCGGTGAGCTGGCCGCCAGCTGCTCAGTCGACCTTGGTTTCGAACGCTATCGCTTCCCGGGCTTTCCGGTCCCGAAGGGTCACACGCCGTTTTCGTATCTGGAGGATCTGTGCCACGACGGCGCCCGCCGCCGGTATCACCCCATCTCCTCGCCGGTGGTGAAGCAGCTTGCCCACGAGCTTGACGTCATCGAACGGACCGGACTGGCCGAATTCTTCCTGATCTGCTGGGACATCATGCGGTTCGCTCGCGAGCGCGGGATCCCGGCCCAGGGTCGGGGCAGCGCGGCCAACTCGATCGTCGCCTACGTGCTCGGGATCACGCGGGTCGACCCGATCCGCCACCACCTCCTCTTCGAGCGCTTCATCAACGATGGTCGAACCAGCTATCCCGACATCGACATCGACTTCTCGTCCGAACGGCGAGAGGAAGTCATCCAGTACGTCTACCGGCGCTACGGTCCCGAGCACACCGGCATGGTCTGCAACCTGGTCACGTATCGGGCTCGGTCGGCGGTGCGGGAGGTCGGGTATGCGCTGGGATTTCCGCGACCGCTGGTCGATCGGGTCGCGAAGGCGCTCGAAACGTACGACTCGGTCATGGTCCGGCGCGACCTCGAGGCGGACGGGGGCTTCGGTCAGTTCTTTGCCGATACCATCGAGCGGGAGGTGGAGGCTGCGGTGCAGGGCGGCGCGGCCGAAACGGCGACCGAGCGCGGACTGACCGACCGAATGGGCCGGCTGAACCATCCCCGCGGCGGTGACCGGGGGGAACTTCCACGGAACACCAGCCCGGGCGGTGCTATGGAGAAGCGCACCCTCGAGTCCGGCTCTGCGAATACCGCCGAAGCGCGCGGCGGGCTCGATCCACGCTCAGCGAGACTGATTTCGATGCGGGATTGGGCGGAAGAACCGCCGACTGGACAGCCCGGTGCCCAACCTTCCGCATACCACCGCTCCCAGTGGTATTCCGGAGAAGCTGATCGGCAAGGGGCAGGGCGGCGCGCCGCTGCGGCTCGGGGCTCGGGCCCGGCTCGGGGCCCGGGCCCGGCTCGGGGCTCGGGCCCGGCGTCGGTGGCAGGCGTCGAGGACCTGGGCGGCGGGTCGGCCACCGAGCAGGAGCGGCGGCTGGCACGACGGCGGTCGATGGGGTCCGTCGCGTCGGACCACGACGGCGGCCCGGGAGATTCGCCGGCGAGCATCGCGTGGCTGGCTTCAGAGAGAGTGGAAAAGGAGCCAGCTCGAGCCCTCGAGGTGGGCACTGGCCGGCTCGCGGCGGATGCAGAAGCGACTGCCCGGCCCGCTTCCGCCGCGCCACCCGACCCGCGCCCCGGCTCCACCGACGGCGCCCGATCTACGGTCGGGATGCCTGAATGGGAGCGCTGGCTGACGTTCTGCGCTCGCATCGACGGCTTTCCGCGCCATCTCTCGATCCATTCCGGGGGCATGCTCGTGACTGCCGCACCGCTGATCGACATCGCGCCGATCGAACGGGCCACGATGGCGGACCGGGTCGTCGTCCAGTTCGACAAGCGCGACGTCGAGACGCTCAAGCTGATCAAGCTCGACCTCCTCGGCCTGGGCATGCTGGCCGCCATCGACGAAACGCTCCAGCTGATCGAACGCGACTGCGCCGCCACGGTCGACCTCGATCGGCTGCCCGAGGACGTGCCCGAAGTCTTCGAGATGCTCCAGGCCGCGGACACCGTCGGCGTCTTCCAGGTCGAGAGCAGGGCCCAGATGCAGACGCTGCCCAAGTCGCGCCCGGCCAACCTGGACGACCTGGTGGTGGAGGTCGCGATCATCCGGCCGGGGCCAATCCAGGGCAACGCCGTCCATCCATACCTGCGTCGGCGGCAGGGCCTCGAGCCGGTCACGTACTTACATCCCAGTCTCGAGCCGGTCCTGCGCGAAACCCTCGGCGTGATCCTGTACCAGGAGCAGGTCATGAACATCGCCATCTCCGTGGCGGGTTTCACCGCGGGCGAGTCGGACGGGTTCCGCCGGGCGATGGGGACGTGGCGCTCCACGAAGGAGATGGAGAAGCTGCACCGGCGCTTCGTCGACGGCTGCCGCGCCACCAACGGCCTGACCGAAGAGCAGGCCGAGGAGCTGTTCCGCAGGGTCGCCGCCTTCGCGAGCTTCGGCTTCGCCAAGAGCCACGCCGCGGCCTTCGCCCGCACCGCCTACGAGTCGGCCTTCCTCAAGCTCTTCTACCCGGCCCAGTTCACGATCGGCTTGATCAACGCCCAGCCGATGGGCTTCTACCCGGTGGAGGTGCTGATCAACGACGCCAGGCGCCACGGCGTGGCGGTCCTGCCGGTGGACGTCAACGCCTCCATGTATAAGACGTCGACTGAGTGGGTGGGTCGCGGCGCCGGGTCGGGGATCGGTGTGGGCGAGCCGCTCCCCGCGGGGGCGGGCATCTCCAGGCGACCGGCCGCGGTCCGCTCGTCGGGCTGCATCGTTCCCTCGGCGGAGTCGCGAAGCCGCTGGACGCCCGACCGGGCCACCGGCTACGGCATACGCCTCGGCCTGGCGCTGGTGAAGGGCATCGGCGATGAGCACGCGGAGCGCCTGGACGCCGAGCTGGCCCGCGGCCGGTACGAGACGCTGGCGGACGTCGTGGCCCGGACCGAGTTGCCGGAGGAAGTGATCGAGCGGTTGATTCGGGCCGGGGCGCTGGATTCGCTGGGCCGGCCCCGGCGCGAGCTGCTGTGGCAGTTGCGCGAGGTCATGGGCGCGACAAGAGGTCGACCGGCGGGCGTTCGAACGGACGAACGAGGGAAAAGGGACGGGCGGAGCCGGGCCGACGGTCGGAGCTCGACTACAGGCGAACGGAGGCAGGCCGGGGGACGGGGTTGGCGCGCCGCCGGTGTCGGCGGACGCGCTGTCGGCGGCCGCGCCGCCGGGGGTCGGCGGACCGCCGGCGGGCGGTCTATGGACCTGCGGTTGCCGGCCACGCCCGCGCCGGAACTCCCGCCGCTGACGGAGCGAGAACGGCTCGGTGACTCATACGCGGTGCTATCGCTCGACGCCCGCCGGCAAGTGGTCTCGCTCTTCCGGCCCGCACTCGATCGCCTCGGCGCGGTGACCAACGCATCTCTTGCGGATCGGGGCCCGGGGCCGGTGAGGCTGGGAGGCCTGGTAGTCACCCGCCAGCATCCCATGACGGCGCGCGGCACGGTCTTCCTGGCACTGGAGGACGAGACGGGCATGGTCAACGTCACTCTCTGGCCGGACGCCTGGGCGCGGCTTCGGGGAGTTGTGCGACGCCACGCGCTGCTCTACGTGGACGGCATGCTGCAGCGCGAGGCGAACGTGGTGAACGTGATCGCGCGCGATGTCAGGCCACTCCCCGAGGTGGCGGAGACAGTCGGGAGGCCGGTCGCTCTGGGCGCCGGCGTGCGATCTCTCGGCTACAGCGGCATGCGCCGCGGCTGAACGTGGGGACGCTGAGGGCTAGCGAGTGGCGGGCTTGCGGCGTTGCGGCGACCGGCTTCCGCCGGACTTCGCCGGGGGCTTCCGCGGTCCGGAGGTCAGTGCCAGGAAGCGCTTGTACCACCCGGACAGGGCGCCCATCACGGCGCCGAACGCGAGCGACTGCGCCAGCAGGACGAACGCCAGGTTGATCAGGTCCCCGGTCAAGTTTCCGCTAGAGCTCCCGCTCGTGTTTGCCGCTGCGCTCGCGCTCGGCGCGGGTGTGCTGCTCGACATGGGCGACGCGCCGGCGGTCGGGGTCGCGCTCGTCGCGGGAGTTCCACTCGACGTCGGCGTCGACGTCACGAGAACCGTTGCCGTGGGCGTGGCGAGCTGTGTAGCGGTCGGGCCGGAAGACGTGTTCGGAGTCGGCGTGGCTATGGAGATCGTACCGGAGGTATCCGAGAGCTTGCCCGCCGTTATGCCGAGCACTATCACCAGCGTCATCGTCGAGATGAAGGCTGAGAGCAGGCCGGCAAGCCAGGTCGACCTCGGTGCCAGGAAGCCGGCCAGCATGGGGGGCAGGAACGGAACCGGGCCGAAAACGAATTGGAATAGGATCGCCAGGACCGGATCGTTGGCCGAGTTGGGACTGCCGAGCCGGACGGTGGTGTACAGGCCCGAGACGGCGCAGATGACGACCACCGGCCAGATCGCATGCGATCCGAAGACAAGCGATCGGATGTTGCGGATGTCGTCGAGATAGTGGGGCGTCCGATAGGCGGCTCGTGCCGCCCCGAACAGGCCCATGCGGACGGCAGGCTGTGCCGGCGCCTGGGACCGCATGTCGCGGCTTCGGGTCGACTTCAAACCGGCCTCGCCTGGTGCCGGGTTCGAGCTAGCGACGTCGCCGGACTCCGCGTCCTGTTGCGCCTGAAGGTAGGCGCGGTACTTGCGGCGCGCCTCAGCTCGATCTGTCCTCTTGGCGCGGGCCACGTCGTCTCCTCAAGCCGGTTTCATGGACGCGCAAGCGACTCAGCGTGGAACCTGCGCGGTCGGAATGGTAGTCGATGGCGAGGCCGACCACAGGCTGCACGGTGTGCCAGACCCCGAATCGCCGGTCACGTAAGTCCAGGATAAGCGGCCGCCAAGCCGATGGGCGTACAAGAGACGGGCTCACTCCCGCCGGAGAGGCTGCCTGAGGTGCCCGATGCCTGCTCTGCGCGGGGTCTTTGCCCTGCTCGCTTCATTCTTGATCGCCTCCGCGACGGTCGCCGCCACTCTGCCTCCAGCGCCCGAGGCCGCCGGGTCACCCTGGCCGCCGTCGGGCGGACTCGTCCTGGCGGAGGTCATGACGGGTGGCGCCTCCGCCTCGGATGAGTACGTGGAGATCGCCAATGCCGGCTCCGCCGACGCCGACCTTGGCGGCTGCGAGCTCGTCTACGTGACGGCCTCCGGCTCGACTGTGACTCGCAAGGCGAGCTTCACCTCGCCGCTGCTCCTCGTGCCGGGACAGCACCTGCTCGTGGCCAACGCCGCGGGCATCTACGGTCCACTGGCCGATGCCACTTACATGGGTGGTCTTGCGGCCGACGGTGGCGCGGTCGCGCTCCGCCTCCTCGGCGGAGCCGTCATCGACGCGGTGGGATGGGGCACGGCCGTGAACTCGTACGTAGAAGGGATGGCCGCTCCGGCTCCGCCGGCGAAGTCGAGCATCGAGCGCCTGCCCGGGGGATCGAACGGGAACACGCAGGACACCGACAACAACTGGGCCGACTGGTTCGTGCAGCCGAATCCGGTCCCGCAGTCGCTCGTCTCCACGCCCGTGCCGGGGCCTTCGGCATCGCCTTCGACCACAACGGAGGGGACCGCCTCTCCCAGTCTGACCGAACCCTCGGGCTCGCCGACGCCGACTCTCACCTCGGGGCCGACGCCCGCGTCGACCACCATTTCCGGGCCGACGCCGACGTCCTCCCCGTCCGTCACGCCCACGACGTCGCCGACGCCGACGCCGACGCCGACACCATTGCTGACGCCAACCCCGACGCCCGCCTCGACATCTTCGTCCACGGATACTGCTCCGGTCGAACCGACAGGCACCGCGATCCCCACCCCTTCCCCGTCGCCGTCGGCGCTCCCCAGCGTGTCGGCCACCACCAGCTCCCCGGCATCGCCCTCGCCGACCGAACCCACTGCGGGTCTACAGACGATCGCGGCGGCCCGCGCTCAGCCGGTGGGATCGCGAGTCCATGTCACGGGAGTGGTCACCGTCGGGCTCGGACTCGTCGGCTCCGACGCGTTGTTCTCGATTCAGGATTCGTCGGGCGGCATCTTCATTCGGTCCTCTGCTCCGGCGGGTGATCTGGTGGTGGGGCGCTCCCTCGAAGTCGAAGGCACGCTGGCCGCGCCGTATGGGCAGCTGGAGATTCGCAACCTCGACTCATTCGTCCTCGGAACCGAGGTCGAAGAACCGACCCCGTCGCTGGCGGATCTCGCCGACATCGGCGAGTCGACGGAGGGATCGCTTGTCACGATCGGCGGCACGGTCACTTCCGTCACCACGGATAGCGGGCGGCTGAACATCAATATCGGCGACGGGACGAGCGCCGTCCGCGTCCTGGCCGACCCGCCCGCGGGCTTGTCGCGTTCGGATGTCGCGCGAGGGGACGCCGTGTTCGCCACCGGCATCGTCGGACAGCACGCTACTGCCAGCGGCCGCCTGGACGGCTACCGGGTCTGGATTCGGCGCCGAACGGATCTGGTCGTCTCGGCTCCCGCACAGACGGCGACTCCAAAGCCCCAATCGTCCGAGAAGCCCAAATCGTCCGAGAAGCCGCAACCGTCCTCGACGGGCGCCCGCGTCTACCCGAACCTGGCCTCGGCCTTGAAGGTCCGGGGTGCCGCCGTCGACGTTGTCGCGGCCGTGACGGCAACTGCCGGCCTGCTGGACATCGGCCGACCGACCATCGTCGTCGACGACGGCACCGCCGCGGTGGCGGTCATCCTGCCTGATGCCACCAACCCCCCGTCCGTCGGCATGCGGGTGCGCGTAACCGGCAAGGTCGGCAGCTGGGAAACCGGGCCGACGGTCCTGGCTACCGGAGTGGAGGCGCAGGGCGTGTTGCAGGCAGTTGGCCCGCGAACCGTCGCGGGCCAACTGGGCAGCTCACTCGAGTGGCGATTGGTCCGCGTATGCGGCCGCATCGACCGTTTCGTTAAGGCGGGGGTTCGATGGCGCGCCGACCTCCAGGTCAACGGCCACACGGTCGCCGTACTGGGCGAGCCGACGGCCGCCATCGCGCTCACCAGGTCATCCGTGGGGCGCCTCGCCGTTGTCACCGGTATCGTCCGACGCGCAACGTCGGATTCGTCGACCTTCCAGCTGCTGCCGCGTATGGCGCTGGACATTCGCCTCGGACCCGCGCCGAGCGGACCGAGCGCAAAGGCAACCCCGAGCAGCGCCCGCGCCTCCGATGCCCGTCCGGGCGGCTCCCGTTCCCCGGCTTTGGCCAGCCACGGAAGCGTGGACATCGGATCCCTTGCGGAATACGAGGGCCGGAGTGTGACCGTGGCGGGCCTCGTGACGGAGACGGCGGGCTCCACGGCGACGATCGACGACGGCACTGGGGAGGTGCGCCTCGGTGGCGCTTCCGCCGTCGATGCCCTCTCCATCCTCGAGCCGGGTGATGCCATCGAGGTCACCGGTCTGGTCAAGCGGGATGGCCAGGGCCTTGTCATCGAAGTGGATCCTGCGTCGATCGTCGATCTGCCGGGCGATCCCGAAAGTCCGGCCGCCACCGATGGCAGCGTTGCAGAGATCCCGGTCGGCGCGCCGACGCTGACCGCAGCGACGTCGCCCGCCGCGGCCGCCTCGATGCTGCGGAACTCTCCGGCCGCTTCTCCACCCGATGGCCTGACGATTCTCCTGGTCCTTCTGTTTGCGCTCCTGGCCGCGGCGGCGGCGTTCTCCGCGGGCAGGCAGGCCGATCGTCTCCGCCGGCTCGGGGCTCCCGTATGGCGGTTCGGCCGCGCCGTCCGAATGGTGCTTCGAAAGCCAGAACGCGGTGGCTGAGGGGGCCGATGAGCGCGTGAAGGGCCCCTTCCGGCCCCTGAGACTCGTTTCGTCGTGCTTGACGCTCAACTTTGGAGCCGTCTATGCTCGTGCCAGGTGCCCAGCGTTGCGCACCAGCTAAGAGGGACGAGGTATTGCCGGTCGCGGATCCCTCCTCGCGCCTCACTACTGCCGAGGAATGCCTCGGGGGCCTATGGGGAGGAACGCTGGGCGCAAGCCAAGATCGGTTCGGTGCCGGCCCACGGCCGGTGTCGACAGGTACAACGGCACTCCCATTCATCGCCATCAGGTACGCTTGCCTGAACGGGCGCGACCACCATGTCCGGGGCTTGGCCCCGATCGTCACTGGAGGCTAGCAACAATGGCCGAGGCTTACTGCGTCAAGGACAAGAAGAAGGTCGAGATCCAGAACGCCGAGCGGATCACGATGAAGAACGGCAAGCCGGCGATGCAGGGAACTTGCCCGACCTGCGGTGGCAAGGTTTTCAAGATCGGCGGCTGATTACCCCGCGCGATCGCTAACTGCGACCCCCGCTTCGGGCGGGGGTCGCTGCGTCTCCGGCGCCGGCGAACCTCAGTCGACGGCCTTGCGCCGGCCTGGTCCAGCATCGGTTCTGCCCTGAGCGACTGGCGCCCCGACTCTGGCGGGGCCAACCGCTACGTCCCGTGGGCCCCTGGAGGCTCTCTGGCAGGGGTTTCGTACTGCGCAAGGGGTGATGCCGGCCCGCCCGCCACGGTCGGAGAAGCAGCCCCGAACGGGCCGACCGGCCCGCAGCAGCCCGAATCCCCTTTGCTAGAATTGACGCGCATCCCAACAGTTCCGGAATTGCGAGGCCTCCCCTGTCACCACGACCTGTCCTCGCCCTTGATGTGGGCGGGACTCACATTCGCGCCGCCGTCGTCCTGGACGACGGGCACCTCCTGGCCGTCACCAGGGGGTACACGCCGATTGCGCATGGTCCGGCGGCGGTCCTCGCTGCATGCGAGGCCGCGCTGCGCGAGGTGAGGGACCGAGTCGCGAGCGACGTTGGTGACGGCATCATAGGCGTGGGCATCTCCACCCCGGGCCCCGTCGATCCATGGGGCGGCGTCGTTCTCGAGACGCCCAACATGGGCCCGGACTTCCACGACATCCCGATCGCGGCCGAGCTCGGCGTCAGACTCGGCCTGCCGGCTTTCCTCGACCGCGACACCAACGTGGCTGCGTTGGGCGAGATGGCCTTCGGCGCCGCCCGCGACTGTCCCGACTTCATCTACCTGACGGTCTCTACGGGCGTCGGCGGAGCGATCGTGTCCGAGGGCAAGATCTTCCACGGACCGGATGGGACTGCCGGCGAGCTTGGCCATACCCCCGTCGCCATGGAGGGCGTCTGCGGTTGCGGAGCCGTCGGGCATCTCGAGGTGTTCGTTGGCGGGGCGGCGATGGCTCGGACCGCCCGCCAGATCCTTGCGGAGGGGTCGAGCCCATTCCTGACCGCACGCGCAGCCCAGAAAGGGCTGGCCGCCATCGAGGCGCGCGACGTCGCTGAGGGTGAGGACGCGGGCGACGAAGCGTGTCGGGCCATCATGGAGCGCGGTCGACGCGCATTTGCCGTTGCCTGCGTCGGTTTCGTCGACGCATTGAACCCAACCCGGATCGTGGTGGGCGGCGCGATCGCGGATGCTCAGGGCGAACGATTGCTGGGCCCGGCGCGGGCCGAGGTTGCCGCCACCGCCTTCCGTACCCCCCGCAGCCGCGTCCAGATCATCCACGCCGAACTCGGCGCCGATGTCGGCCTGGCAGGCGGCCACCCTCTCGTGATCGCGCGTCTCGGCGACCCGGCCTGGCGCGGCGGTCGGGCCATCCCCCTTTCCGCGAACGGTTGACCGAGCGCGGCATCGATCTCCTGGAGGACAAGATATGACAGTACGTGTCGGTATCAACGGTTTCGGTCGAATCGGCCGCCAGTCGCTGAAGGCAATCCTCGAGCGTGCCCCCGGGCTTGAAGTCGTCGCCGTCAACGACATCGTCGACGTCCCGATGAACGCTCTGCTCTTCGCCCACGACTCCACGTACGGGAACTTCCACGGCACCGTGACCCACACCGACGACGCCATCGTCGTCAACGGCAAGCCCATCAAGGTCTTCCAGCTGACCGATCCGTCGCAGCTCCCCTGGAAGGACCTCGGCGTGGACATCGTCATCGAGTCGACCGGTCGCTTCACCGAGGCCGACAAGGCCCGCGCCCACATCACCGCCGGCGCCAAGAAGGTCCTGATCAGCGCCCCGGCCAAGGGCGAGGACATCACCATCGTCCTGGGCGTCAACGAAGGCCTGTACGACTCCTCCAAGCACGTGATCATCAGCAACGCCAGCTGCACGACGAACTGCCTGGCGCCGTTCGCCAAGGTCCTCAACGATGCCTTCGGCATCGAAAAGGGCGTGATGAACACGATCCACAGCTACACCAACGACCAGAAGATCCTTGACGTGGCCCACAAGGATCCCCGCCGCGCTCGCTCGGCCGGCCTGAACATGATCCCGACGACCACCGGCGCCGCCAAGGCCCTGGCCCTGGTCATCCCCGAGCTCAAGGGCAAGGTCGACGGCTTCAGCCTTCGAGTCCCGACCCCCACCGTCAGCATCGTCGACTTCGCGGTCAACCTGCGCGACGAGACCACCGCCGCGGCGATCAACGATGCGTTCCGCGCTGCGGCCGCCGGCCCGCTCAAGGGCATCCTCGGCGTCTCCGACGAGCCTCTCGTCTCGATGGACTTCAAGGGCGACTCTCGTTCCTCGATCGTCGACTCCGCCCTGACCATGGTCATAGGCGGCACCGGCAAGTTCGCCAAGGTCCTCTCCTGGTACGACAACGAGTGGGGCTACAGCTGCCGCGTTGCCGACCTGACCAAGTACATCGCCGAGCGCCTCTAGTACGGGCACAGAGTCTTAGCAGCCGCGGAAAGGCCCTTCTGGGCCGTTCCGCCCAAGGCCACCGGCCTCCCGGCCGGTGGCCCGAGGTCAACTTTCAGGCAGCCGCGGAAAGGCCCTTCTGGGCCGTTCCGCCCAAGGCCACCGGCCTCCCGGCCGGTGGCCCGAGGTCAACATGAACAAGCTGACGATCCGGGACCTGGACGCCGCAGGCAAGCGCGTCTTCGTCCGCTGCGATTTCAACGTTCCCCTCGAGGACGGCAAGATCACGGACGACAGCCGGATCGTGGCCGCCCTGCCGACGATCAGGGCGCTGCTGGCCCAGGGCGCGATCGTCATCCTGGCCAGCCACCTCGGCCGGCCGGACGGCAAGGTTCAGGACAGCATGCGCCTGCGGCCCGTTGCCGAGAGGCTCAGCCAGCTGCTCAAGATGCCGGTCCCGGTCACCGGAGACGCCCTCGGCGCCGGCACCGAGGACGCCATCAAGCGCCTCAAGCCGGGTGAATGCATCCTCCTGGAGAACCTTCGCTTCCACGCCGACGAGGAGAAGAACGATCCCGAGTTCGCCAAAGCGCTGGCGAGCTACGCGGACGTCTACGTCAACGACGCCTTCGGTACCGCCCATCGCGCCCACGCCTCAACCGAGGGCATCGCCCACATCCTGCCGGCGTATGCGGGGCTGCTGATGGAGAAGGAAATCGAGTTCCTCTCCAAGCTCATGGAGAACCCGGAACGGCCCTTCGCCGCGATCATCGGCGGCGCCAAGGTCTCCGGGAAGATCAAGGTTCTGCGGAATCTCGTCGACAAGGTCGACATCCTGGTCATCGGCGGCGGCATGGCCAACACCTTCATGCTCGCCCAGGGCAAGGCGGTCGGCAAGAGTCTGGTCGAGCCGGATCGCGTCGAAGACGCCAGGGCGATCATGGAGTCGGCTGCCAAGCACGGCACCAAGATCATCCTGCCCGTCGACGTGGTCGTGGCCAAGGAAGTCACTCGCGGGAGCGAGTACAAGACTCTGTCCGCCGACAAGGTCCCGGCTTCCTGGAACATCGTCGACGTCGGCAAGCTGAGCATCGAAGCGATGCGGAAAGCTCTCGAGCCGGCCAGGACCGTTTTCTGGAACGGCCCCCTGGGCGTCTTCGAGATCCCGTCCTTCTCGGTCGGGACCAAGGAGATCGCCCGCTTCCTCGCCGGGCGTGCCCAGGCGGGCGCGACCGTGGTGATCGGCGGCGGCGACTCGGTTGCCGCGGTCGAGCAGCAGGGCCTCGCCGACAAGATGACCCATATCTCCACCGGTGGCGGCGCCTCCCTGGAGTTCATGGAAGGCAAGGAGTTGCCCGGCGTAGCCATTTTGCTCGACAAAGCGCCGGCCAAGTAAGCAGCCAGCCGCCGGCCGCCGCTGGCGCCAAGGAGTCGCTATGACAACAATCGATCTGATCGAAGCGCGCCAGATCCTCGACTCGCGCGGCAATCCGACCATCGAAGTCGACGTCGTCCTCGCGGATGGCTCGGTTGGGCGGGCAGGCGTTCCCTCGGGTGCCTCCACCGGTGTCAACGAGGCGGTCGAGCTGCGCGACGGCGACAAGACCAAGTACGGAGGCAAGGGCGTCCTGAAGGCCGTCCAGAACGTCCGCGAGATCATCGCGCCCGAGCTGCTCGGCACGGACGCTGCCGATCAGGCCGGTCTCGACGCCGCGCTGATCGCCCTGGACGGAACCCCGAACAAAGCCAAGCTCGGCGCCAACGCCATCCTGGGCGTCTCTCTCGCGGCCGCGCACGCGGTCGCGGCCAGCTACGAGATGCCGCTCTATCGCTACCTCGGCGGCGTCGGGGCGCGCATCGTTCCGGTCCCGTTCTTCAACATCCTCAACGGCGGCAAGCACGCCGTGAACTCCACGGACTTCCAGGAGTTCATGGTCGCCCCGGTCGGCGTTGCCACGTTCGCCGACGCGCTGCGGGCAGGCGCCGAAGTCTTCCACGCCCTCAAGTCCATCCTGAGCGCCGAGGGCTTCTCGGTCGGCCAGGGTGACGAGGGCGGCTTCGCGCCGTCGCTGCCGTCAAACGAGGCCGCGGTCGAAGTCATCCTTCGGGCCATCGAAAAGGCCGGCTACAAGCCGGGCGACGAAGTGGCAATCGCGCTGGATCCGGCCACAAGCTCGATCCTGGTGGAAGGCACCGGAGTGGGCAACGTGACCGGCCAGTATCGCCTGGAGCGCGAGGGCCGCACCCTCGACTCCGGCCAGCTCATCGACCTCTGGGAGAAGTGGATCGCCAAGTATCCGATCATCTCCCTCGAGGACGGTCTGGCCGAGGAGGACTGGGCCGGGTGGGCCGAGCAAACCAAGCGGCTCGGGTCGAAGGTCCAGCTCGTCGGCGACGACATCTTCGTGACCAACCCCGAGTTCATCGCCCGGGGCATCCGCGAGTCGTCCGCCAACTCGGTCCTGATCAAGCTCAACCAGATCGGCACGATCACCGAGACGATCGACGCGATCGCGATGGCGCGACGCGCCGGCTG
>Ga0182011_10002760_pt1 | contig 14697 bp, 11 predicted proteins | sample 711E1DmetaG_FD_120481 | JGI IMG/M metagenome (GOLD analysis project Ga0182011, IMG submission 120481) | Permafrost microbial communities from Stordalen Mire, Sweden - 711E1D metaG | ecosystem: Environmental > Terrestrial > Soil > Wetlands > Permafrost | place: Sweden: Stordalen | collected... | reverse complement strand
CCTGAGCCCTGGTAGTACTTGGTGGAATCCAGGTAGGTGCCGTCGGTGGGGTAGCCGGTCACGTCGTCCCAGGCGTTGGAGTGAGCCCTGTCGCTGCGGGCCAGCGCGACCACGCCGGAGCGGCCCACCCCATAAGGGCGCGCACCGGGCTCTCCCTCGAGCGCCGACGAATCGACTATGCAATACTCGATGCCCTCGGCCGCGAGCACATCCTCGAGGCCGGGCCGGTAGGCGCACTCGGGGATCCAGAAGCCTCTCGGCTGGACGCCCAGCAGACGGCGGTGCGACTCGATGCCGATCTTGACCTGCTCGCGCGCGCCGCGGTCGTCCAGCGCGGGCAGGAAAGCGTGCGTGGCTGCCGAGGCGATGGTCTCCACCAGGCCCTCCGCCTCGAAGGAGGCCAGCGCTCCGATGATGTCGTGCTCGATGGCGATGTAAGCCAGCAGCTTGCGGCGGTACTCGTCGTAGTACGCCTCCGCCAGCGCCTTGCGGGCTTCGTCGTCGAAGTAGGTGAAGTCGTCGATGTCCTTGCGCGTGTGCTCGCTCATGGTCTTGAGATGCGCGACGAACTGCTCCTGTATATACGGGTCGGCGAGCTGCTCGCACAGGACAGGCGTGAGGGTCAGCGCCAGGCAGGGGCCCACTCCCTCGCCCTCCAACTGCGCCAGCGCGCCGAGCAACGGGATGTAGGTCTCGCTCATGGCCTGGTAGAGCCAGTCCTCTCCGACCGGCCAGACGCCGTTCTTCCTGACATAGGGCATGTGGGTGTGCAGGACCAGCGAGAAGTAGCCCTTCATCTAGAGCTCACTCCCGGCCCCGCCGCACGTCGCCACGATGTCCAGGCAGCGGGAGAGGTCGCCGCCACCGATGCGGAAGTCGCGAGCCCGCACCAGCGGAGTCAGCAGCCGGTGCGTCCAGTACCTGGGGTTGGCGCGTCCCATCTCGTAGAACTTGATGAAGTCCACGATGCGCGCGCGCTCGTTCAGCGCGAGCCAGCCGGCGTGGAAGAGGCCTTCTATCCGCACCTCGGAGAAGTGCGGTTCAAGTGCGGAAGCGAACTCGTCGGGGGTGTACTCGCGCAGGTGGAAGGGGTTGATGGGCTCATCGCGGCCCGGGGAAATCGTCAGGCGGTTCGGCGTGGTGAGGCATGCGGTCCCGCCCGGCCGCAGCACGCGGGCAATCTCGCTGAAGTAACCGGACTCGTCGGCCAGGTGCTCGACCACCTGGAAGGAGACCGCCACGTCGAAGGAGGAGTCCTCCACCGCCAGGTGGTTGACGTCCATGACCTCGAAGGTGACCTCCCTGGAGCCGTAGGTGAACCGCGCGTGCTCGATGACCTCGGGGGCGATGTCGACACCCAGCACCTTGCTCGCCGAGGGCCCCAGCATCGCCGGACCGTAGCCCTCGCCGCAGCCGACGTCGATGACTTTCCTGCCGGCGACGGTATTCATCACGTGGTTATACGCGACCAGGTGACGCTGGAACCAGTAGTTCTCGCGGTCGATGCCCGGCAGGGTGCGCTCGCCGGTAAGCTGCAGCTCGGGCCCGCCCATCGCGGGCCTCTAGCCCAGGAAGTCGAGGACGGCATGCGCCGCCGCGACTCCAGAGGTGAACGCCACGTCTCCACCCTTGCCCTTGACCCCCACGCAGTCGCCCGCGAGGAATAGGTTGTCGACTCCTCCGACCCGCGTGGCAGGGCGGTCCCTGTCGGTCTGCCCCACGCGGGGCTCGAACCCGTCCACCATCTTGAGCCGCAGCACCCGCTCCCACTCGACCGCGTCCATGATCCCGGGGAACATCGTCTCCAGCAGGTCGATGAGCTTCTTCTGCTCGAGGTCCAGCCGCGCGCGGTCGTCCATCGTCTCCATCGGGAGGGGATAGAAGAACGTGGCGAGCTGCTTGCCCGCGGGTGCGGTGGTGTCGTCGATGTTGGAGGTGAACTGGCCGATGACGATCGGGTCGGGGGTGATGATGAAGCCGTCGATGTCGGAGACCGGCTTCTGCAGGCAGAGGTCGACCGAGATGCCGGCGGTGGGAATGAGGCCGGAGCACCTCTCGAGGTAATCGGCGGGCAGCGCGTCACCCACCAGCTCGGGCAGCTTCTGCACCGGCAGCGCGTAGACAACCGCGCGCGCCGCCAGCCTGTCCTCGTGAACCAGCACGCCCTTGACCGCGCCGGAGGCTATCTCCAGCCCCTTGACCCTGCTGTTAAAGGTGATCTTGCCGGACTCGTTTATCTTTGAGGCCAGAGCTTCGTTTATCTGCCGCGTCCCGCCCCTCGGGTAGGCGACCTGCTCTTTCGCCCTCATCGCCCGCCTGAGGAATTTGGAGAACTCCCCCGCGCTTGCCACCTCGATGTTGGGGTCGACCAGCCCCATCGCGGCCAGCACGCGGTAGAAGTCGGTCACCGCCTTGCGGTTCCTGCCGGGGATCCTGTCGAGCAGAGGCACGTCCGCGGTCTTGGCCGTGTTGGCGACGATGAGCCTGCGTACCCCGTGCCCGATGATCATCTTGTCCGCCCAGGACAGGTAGTCGGAGGAGAGGAACGAGCTGGTCCCGGTGGGCATCGGCAGGAAACTGCCATCGATGAACAGTAGTGGCTTGCCGTAGCGGGCGAAGTCGATGTCGTAGCCGATCTCGCGCAGCGCGCGCGCCGCGGGCCCGTTCGACTCGTAGCTGATGATGTGGATGCCGTAGTCGACCAGGAAGCCCTCCTTGCGGTCGCAGGCCGAGCGCCCACCGACGTGGGCGGTGGCTTCCAGCACCTCGACCTCGAGCCCCTGGTGAGCGAGGATCGCGGCGGCCGTGAGCCCGCCCCACCCGGCCCCGATCACTAAGACGTCAGCCATCAGACCTCCCACGATCGTGAACGTTGCCTATTTAGCCTTCTTCAGCGCCGCCTTCAGTCCGTCGTGAAGGTCCGGAAGGTAGCCGAGCCAGTCAGTCGGCTCCGGCGCGAGCTCGATCCGGGGGAACTTCTCCTCGACCCATCCGCGGAAGAACTTGCCCATGTCGGAGAACTGCCTCAGGTAGCGCGGCACCTGGGCCAGCGTGTCGGCCGAGACCGCTTTCCTGTTCTTCCAGAGCTTCTCCATCATCGGCGGCAGCTTCTCGCCCATGGCTTCATCGTCGGTCTTGAGGTAGTAGTCGTCGAGCTGGCCGCACTCGTTGTAGATATTGTATAGGCGCTCGTCGATAGAGACGGCGATGGCCGGAACCCCGCCGGTCATCGACAGCACGCACGCGTGGTATCTGGTGGTGATGAGCATCGACAGCGAGTGCAGCACGCCTGTCATCTGGTAGCCGTCGTAGAAGCGCGAGCTGAAGATGTAGGGCTTGCCGTCGATGCGCGACTGCAGGTCCTTGCAGGCGTCGAGGTCGGTCCAGTCCATGCCCACTATGACCACGTGGACGTCGTTCTCTTTGGCAAACTTGTTGACCGCGTCCGCGATCCCGTTCATGTAGGCCGGGTACTTGCCGCAGCGCTCCGAGGCCTCGAAGAAGTAGAACTTCTCGTAGTGGTTCTCCCAGCTGCGCGTCGCCGCGGACTTCAGGGTCCTGGCCAGGTCGGGCCTCACCGGGTACGACCAGGGGTCGATGCAGGCGATGCCTATGACCGGCTTCTTGCCGTCCCAGCCCGTCTTGGACTTGAGCTCGTCCTCGACCCACTTCTTGTCGGCCGGTGGGAAGGTCCAGGCGGTGTCGGTACCGACGTGGCCCTCCAATCCCATGCTCTCGATGATCTTCAGAGAGGCCTCGGTGCGCGCGATGAAGTAGGTCTCGCTGCACATGTCCGCGGCCATGTCCATCACGAACTGGTCCATCCTGCCGGCCTCAGAGCCGTAGGCCAGGCACGGCTTGCCCTGCTTCTTCATCACTCCCGCCGCCTCGCAGAAATAGAGCGTCAGCGCGTTGGCGAACTGGCTCTTGAGCGTGGAGCCCTCCGAGATCACCGCGACGTGGTTCTCGGAGCACAGGTCCAGCACGTCCTTGAAGAAGATGGTGTTGAGCTTGGAGAGTCTGGCGTCGCCCTCGAAGTAGACCCTGGTGAGCTCGGGGTTGAGGGTCGGTATCGTGATCTCCACCCGGTCGGGCCCCAGGATCTTGTTGAACTGCTTCACCATCTCCGCGACGCGGACGTCTGCTCCGGTGTTGCGCTTGCCGTTGTAGCCCACCAGCACGATCTTGAGTTTTTCCCCGGGCCTCCAGCTCTCCGACTTCGGCAGGCTCGCGAGCTCCGTGGTGCCACGGACCGCCCATGCGAGCAGGTTGTCCATGCTCAACATCTCATCCTCCCAGTGTCCTGATCGTCTCCGCCTCCGTGCGAGCCCGTGCGGACGCCACAAGCATCCGCGCGGTTTGGTATCTTTTCGCCGCCGCCGCCTACTTCTTGAGGGTGGCCTTGAGCTTATCGTTGAGCTCCGGAAGGTAGCCCTTCCAATCCTTGGGCTCCGGCCCGAGCTCTATTCCCGGGAACTTCTCCTCGACCCATCCGCGGAAGAACTTGCCCATGTCGGACATCATCTCGAGGTACCTGGGTATGGACGCCAGTATCTCCCTGGAGACATTCTCGCGGTTCTTCCAGCACTTCTCCATGGTGGAGAAGAGCTTGTTGGCGAGGTCCGGCTCGTCGGTCTTGAGGTAGTACTCGTCGACGTGCCCGCACTCGCTGAAGATATTGAACAGCCTCTCGTCCATCGACACCGCGATAGAGGGCACTCCCGCGGTGGAGGAGAGGACCCTGGCGTGGTAGCGCGAGGTGACCAGCAGCGACAGCGAATGCAGCACCGCTGTCATCTGGAAGCCGTCGTAGAAGCGCGAGCTGAAGATGCCGGTCGGGCCCTTGATCTGCGAGGTGAACTGCTCGCAGGGACCCAGGTCGAGCGCCTCCATGCCGATGGCCACCACGTGGCAGTCGTGGGCCTCGATGAAGCGATTGGCCGCGTCGGCCAGCCCATCGATGTAAGCCTTGAAGAGCTTCTTGCGCTCCGGCGAGGTGGTGAAGAAATAATACTTCTCGAAGTGGTCATCCCAGTTCTTGGTCAGGGCGGCCTCTCCCAGCATCTTCAGGCTCGGTTTCACCGGCCAGCAGAACGGGTTGATCACCGCGAACCCCACCACCGGCTTCTTGCCGTCCCAGCCCGTCTTTTCCTTCAGTTCCTTGGCCGCCCAGGAGGCGTCGGCCGGCGTGAAGGTCCAGGCGGTGTCGGTGCCGAGGTGGCCCTCGAGCCCCATGGACTTCACTATGTCCAGCGACGGCTGGGTGCGGGCGATGAAGTAGGTCTCGCTGCAGAGGTCGGATGCCATCCGCTTCACGAAGTCGTCCATGTCCCCGGCCTCGGACCCGTAGGCTATGCAAGGCTTGCCCTGCTTCTTCATGATGCCGGCGGCCTCACAGAAGAACAGGGTGAGGGCGTTGGCGAACTTGCTCTTGAGGGTCGAGCCCTCACAGAGGATCGCCATGTGGTTCTGGTCGCAGGCGTCGAGCAGGTCCTTGAAGAATATCGTGCTGAACTTGAACTGCTTGGTCGGAGGCTGGAAGTAGACGTCGGTCATCTCGGTGTCGAGCGTCATGACGGTTATCTCGATCTTGTCCTGGCCGAGCACGTTGTAGAACTGCTTGACCATCTCGGCGACCCGGACGTCGGCGCCCGTGTTGCGCTTGCCGTTGTATCCCACGAGCAGGATCTTCAGCTTGTCGCCCTTCTTCCACGTCTCCGATTTCGGCAGGCTCGCGATCTGCGAGAATCCCTTCACTCCCCAGGCGGTGACGTTGTCCATGCTGAGCATATGGTCCTCCTGTGACTTCGAGCGGTTTATCGCGGACCCATTCTAACAACTAGCAGTTGCTTCTTATAGGACCGGCATTTCCGGTTCCACCGAACCGGTGACATGATATCACGAGCCGCAGCGCGGAGGCGGCCGGGGCGCCTGGGCCCTGTGATATAATCCGGACTCGCCGCCCGCCGTGATGCAAAGGTGGTGCCTGGCGCCTTTTTTGCGTTTCCAGGGCCAGACCGCGCCGGGCGGGACTCCGAGACTCCACGTGAGACCATTCAGGCTGAGAGAGGGTGAACGAGGATGCCCGATGATAAGCCCCGGACTACCAGGGGCAAGATGCGGGCCAGGAAGAAGCGCTCGAGCGGCAAGCAGAAGACTGCCCCGGTGAACCCCAACGAGGGCAGGTCGATGCTGATCGTCAATCCGGCCGCGTCCGGCGGCGAGGCCGCCAGACTCACCGATGGGATGCTCGCCATGCTGCGCGACCTGGGCCTCGACTTCGACTTCCAGTTCACCGAGCACCCGGAGCACGCGATCGAGATGGCGCGCGAGGCCGCACTTAAGGGCTTCACCACCATTGTCGCGGCGGGCGGCGACGGCACGGTCTTCGAGGTGGTCAACGGGATAATGGCGGTCGAGCGCTCCAAGCGGCCCCTGCTGGGCATCATCCCCACCGGTGAGGCCAACGACTTCAGCCGGGCGCTGGACATCCCCCAGGACTGGCTGACCGCGTGCTCCTTCCTGCTCTCCAGCAAGAAGCGCTCGCTGGACGTCGGCTGGATGGAGTACCTCGCCCCCGACGGCGTGCGCACCGGCTACTTCGCCAACACCGTGGGCCTGGGCTTCGAGGGCGAGGCGAGCGAGTTCGCGGCGAAGATGCCCGAGGCGCTCAGGAAAGCGGTTGGTGGAAAGGGGACCCGCCTGCTGAGCTTCGTCGTCACCTACGCCCGCTACAAAGAGAAGGACATGGAGCTGGTGGTGGACGGCCAGACACACCGGGTCCTTGCCAACAGCTGCATAATCGCGAACTGCAGGTACTTCGGCGGCAGGATGCTGATGGCGCCGGAGGCGGACTGTTCGGACGGGCTCTTCGACGTGGTGGTGGTGGGGGCGGGCTTCGGCAAGCCGGAGATAAACGTGCCGCCGGGCGCTCCGGCGCCGGACCACTCGGCGCTGGAGAAAGGCATCGCCAAGCTGAAGATGGCGCGCAACGTGCCGCGCTTCTACCGGGGGACCCACACCGGAGACGAGTCCGTGCTCCTGCTGAGGGGCGCCAAGGTGAAGGTGACCTCGCCGGAGCGGATGGTGCTGCAGGCCGACGGCGAGGTGATCGGCGAGGGGCCGTTCACCGCCGAGATGGTAAAGGCTGCGTTCGACGTCATCGCCCCCGAAGCAGGCCAGCCCTAGGCCAGCAGTTCCTTATACAGCGCCAACACCTCATCGAACTCGGCTTCGCGCGGGTTCCCGTACATCTGGCCGTCGCCCATGGCCTCCTCGGTCATGCGCTCGGCCATCGCCAAGTCCCCGCCGGTTTCCTTGAGCGTTCTGGGCAGGCCGAACGAGGTGATGAAGCCGGTGATGGTCTCAATGACTTTCGCCGCGATGTCGAGCTCGTCCAGCCCGGAGATGTTCACCCCCACGAACGGCGCCAGCGAAGCGAACCTCTCCGCCGCCGCATGGAGGTTGAACTTCATCACGGTGGGCAGGATGATCGCGTTGGCGACCCCGTGGCTGACGGGGCTGAGGCCGCCGGCGGCGTGCGCCATGGCGTGGCAGGCGCCGATAGACAGGGTGTGAGACAACGCGTTGCCGGCAAGGTTCGCCGCGATGAGCATGTAACCGCGCGCCTCGATGTCGCCAGGGTCTTCCATGACCCTGGGGAGGTTCTCGAAGATGGCCTGGATGGCGTAAGTGCAGAACGCGTCGGCCGGCGGCATATGCTCCAGGCTGGTAAAAGACTCGACCGCGTGCGTCAGCGCGTCGATGCCGGTGGCTGCGGTGAGGCCCGGAGGCAGCGTCTCGGTGAGGTTGGGGTCGAGGACCGCGACGTCGGGCAGCAGGTACTTGCTGTTGAAGGTGATCTTCTGGCCGGTGGGGGTGTTCTTGATTATCGCCCCCAGGGTCACCTCAGCGCCGGTCCCCGCGGTGGTGGGGATGGCGATGTGCTTCTTCAGCGGCTCGGGGACCAGGTGGGTGCCCTGCCAGTCCTCCATGAGGTCGCCGCCGACCCCCAGCAGGATGTTGACCCCCTTGGTGGTGTCGATGACGCTGCCACCTCCAACCGAGATCAGCGTGTCGACGCCGGCGGCCCTGCCGATCTCCGCGATCGCCTCGCAGACGGCGACCTCGGAGTTCACCGGGACGTCGGAGTACACCTCCACCAGGTCGACCTCGCTGTCGGTGATGCTTTTCTCTATGGTCTGAAGCAGGCCGGCGCCTATGATCCCCTTGTCCGTGATCAGCATTGCCGCCGAGCCACCGAGCCCCTCGACCTCGGCGCCGACGTCCTGGGCGAGGCCCGGCCCGAACATGACCTTGGTGGGAGAGAAGAACTCATAGTAGTCCTGCAGTGCCAAAGGTGCCACCTCCGTGCCGCGCCGGCTGTGCCGGCCTCACAGCGATTCATCCGCTGATGCACCACCGGTGCCCGACCCCAGTGGTGCGCTATCTCAGTAGGCCTGTCTGAACAGCTCTTCTATTTCCTCGAACTCGGGCTCGCCCGGGTTGTTGAACATGCAGCCGTCGACCATCGAGTCCTCGGTGGCGGCCTCGATGCCGTCCTCGGGCACCCCCACCTCGCTCAGCTTGCTGGGCAGGCCCAGCTCGCCTCCGAGTTTGCGAATGTGGTCGATCGCCTTCCTGGCGGCGGTCTCGTCGTCGTCGCCGGCGATGTCTAGCTCCAGGGCCTCGGCCATCAGCCTGTACTTGGCCGGCACGCCCTCGTCGACGTACCTGAGGTTGAACTCCATCCCGTAGGGGAGCAGGATCGCGATCGCGATGCCGTGCGGCACCCCGAACCTCCCGCCCAGCGAGTGGGCCATCGCGTGGATGGCACCGACGAATGTGTTGGTGAACGCCACACCGCCGAGGTAGGCGGCGATCAGCATGTACTTGCGGGCGTCGAGGTCGGCCCCGTCGTTGAACGCGGCCAGGATGTTGCGGTTGACCAGGCGGATCCCGTAGAAAGCGAGCCCGTCGCATATGGGCTCGTTCATCTCGGTGTGAAGCGCCTCGACGCAGTGTGATAGCGCATCCATTCCCGTGGAGGCGGTCAGGCGGGGAGGAAGCGTCCTGGTCATCACCGGATCGAGCATCGCGACCGTGGGGGACAGTGCGGGTCCCTGGAATATCAGCTTGATCATCTGCTCGTGGTCGGCGATGACCGCGATGAAGGTGGCCTCGGACCCGGTGCCGGCGGTGGTCGGCACCGCGACATGCGGCGGCATCGGCGAGCTGGGCGTGAAGACGGCGCTCTCGTGGTCGAGCAGTTCGCCGCCCTCGGCCATCAGGATTGCGGTTCCCTTGGCGGTGTCGATGACGCTGCCCCCGCCGACGCTGATGATCGAGTCGGCGGCCGCCGCCTTTGCCGCGTCGTAGCAGGCCTGCACGACCTTGAGCTCGGAGTTTGGTGGCACCTTGTCGAACGTCGCGACGATCTCGGCGCCGCCGCTGTCCATGCCCTCTCTGACGGCCCCGTCGATGCCGACCTTCTGAACGCCTTCATCGGTCACCAGCAGCGCCCTGGTTCCGCCCACCTTGTCCAGCTCGGCGCCGACGCTGTCGACGCAGTGCTCGGAACAGATGACCTTGCCGGGAACCTGGAACTCGAACCACTCCACCATCGCCATCGGGGGGCCTCCTTGAACGGTTGATATTGGAGCCAGCCGCGTATGACCAAACCCACGCCCAATTCACGCTCCTGGCGCGCCCATATCATACCCGATTGAGGTTAAAGCTTGTCCAGACAGAAAGTGCGATCGTCGGTGAGCCCCGTCAGGCTTCTTCAAGGGCATCGGCGGGTGCGGGAGGATCGTCGGACGCGGTGGGGGTGTGCCTCCGCTGGAGCCATTCGACGCAGCTCAGCGCGGCCCACCCGATAAAGATCAGCAGGAACGGGACGGTGAATAAGTACACAGGGCCTGTCCCACTTATCGCCCCGCCGGGTGGCTGCGGGATCCGGTAGAGGCAGAATATGGCTGCCAGTCCGACTATGAAGGCCGTGATCCTGGACCATCCGAGGATGGCGGCGAACGCGAGGCCCATGAACAGGTACCAGGGGAGGAGCCAGCTGCTGGTGAGGAACCAGGCCAGGAACAGTCCGGCGGAACAGGCCACCATGGACCGGTAGTCCTTGACCCGCGTCAGCAGCACGATGGCGATGACGACCAGCAGCAAGGTGAACAGTATGTGCATGCGGGCGTTCGCGACCGAAGCCGCCTTTATGCTCCCCATCCCACCCCTGATGAGTATCCGCATGTACCAGTTGCTGAACATGTCGGGTATCGAGGACGACGAGTAGAGCTTGGTCATGCGCAGGGTGGTGCCGAAGATCTTGAGGCTGTTAAGGAACGGGAGGTAGACCAGCAGGGAGAGGCCGACCACCACGCCGCCGGCGGCTGCCGCGCGCTTGAGTGGCGCTCCCCGCTTGTCTCGCACGTACATCACCAGCATGGGGGCGAGTGCCAGCGCCCCGGTGATCTTGACCATGGCTCCCAGCACCACCAGCGCTATTCCGGTCAGCAGATAGCCCTTGCGGTAGAGCAGGTAACCCGCCAGCAGGAAGGCGACCATGACAGGGTCGTTGTGCCCCGCGCCGAGCACGTGCATCACCAGGATCGGGCACCACGCGGTTATCGCGAGCGCCATGTTCTCCTTGCCCGGTGTCACCCGCTTTGTGAGCCAGTAGACCAGCGGCAGGCACGCCGCGTAGGCGAGGAACGCGAGCATCTTGAAACCGAGCACGTTGGCGGACACGCTGTTGCCGGCGACCCTGGTGATGGCATACGAGATGAAGTTATAGACCGGCCCGTACACGCTCGCGTTGTACTTCCAGCCGATGAGCGGGTAGAAGACGTCCCCGGTCCGCGCGTGCGGGATGAGCAGGTACGGGTTGGAGTGGTAGACGGACATCGCCCTGCCGTGGAAGATGTAGCTGAACACGTCCTTGGACTGGAACGTGGGGCCGAAGAGGAACAGGAGCGCGAACAGCAGGAATGCGCCCCCGATGATTAGCGCGGTGCCTCTGCTGGAGTCCTTGCGGACGACGTAGATCGCGGCGAGCCACATCAGGGTCAGCGCCACCACCAGGAACATGAAGAGCCACATGCGAGTGAGCGCGTTGAGGCTCGCCAGGTGAAACCAGCGGGATGGCCAGACGAGCGGCCCGCCGTAGGTCGCTCCCTTTACGCTGTAGACGATCTGGAGCTTGGGGTTGAGGGCGATCGACAAGAGCACCCAGTAGCAGATGAAGCTCGCCGCGCCGAGCAACACGAGGAGGCCTCTCCTCGCGGATGGTTTTAGAGGTATCAGTCTTCTTCTTTCTGAATTCATTCCATGGCGGTTACTGCAGGACTTTCGCATATTGTAGCAGTCAATTTCTTTATTGACATATTCCCACCGAAATGCTAGGTTTACTCCCACTGAGCGTCGCTTGAAAAATAAATATCCACGAAAAGCGTTGAAGGGAGAGAGTAGAGGAGCAGCCAGGCCGAAGCGAGCCGGGACGGTGGGAGCCGGCGCCGAGGAGCCTTCTCGAACATGGCCCCTGAGCTCCCGGAAGAAAGCCACGGAAGTGGTGACTAGAACCGGGCGGACGTCCCCGTCAAAGGATCAGGGTATCGCCCCGATGAGGGCCGTACCCGATGAGGCTCACGCCGCGAGGCGCGGGCGAAGTGGGGTGGCACGGCGAAGGCCAGGCCTTTCGTCCCCATGGGCGGAGGGCTTTTCTTGTGCGACCTCGCGGCCGGCCCTTCAAGTACAATGGATATCGATGTCGAGAACTGAAGAAGCTCAGACCGGGGAGGTGAGATTGTGGCCAAGACATACCAGGAGATCAACCAGAGGATCTCCAGAGGCGAGGCCGTTGTCCTCACGGCGGAGGAGATGACCGAGCTGGTGAAGTCGGACGGCGCCAAAAAGGCGGCCGCCAGAGTGGACGTAGTCACAACGGGGACCTTTGGGCCGATGTGCTCTTCGGGCGCGTTCGTGAACTTCGGCCACAGCGAGCCCCCAATAAAGATGAGCAAGGTGTGGCTCAACGACGTGCCCGTGTGCGCGGACCTGGCCGCCGTTGACGTCTACATCGGCGCTACGGCGATGTCGGACACCGAGGGAATGGCCTATGGAGGCGCACACGTCATCCAGGACCTCATCGAGGGAAAGCGGGTCAAGCTGAGGAGCACGGCGTATGGCACCGACTGCTACCCGCTGCGCGAGATCGAGACCTGGGTGGACAAGGACACTATCAACCAGGCCTACCTGTTCAACCCGCGCAACTCGTACCAGAACTACGCCTGCGCGACCAACTCCTCCGACAGGACAATATATACCTACATGGGCGTGCTGCTGCCCAACTTCGGCAACGCCACCTACTGCAGCGCCGGGCAGTTGAGCCCGCTGTTGAACGACCCGCTGTACCGGACGATCGGGCTGGGCACCCGCATCTTCCTGGGCGGGGCGGCCGGGTACGTCGCCTGGGAGGGTACTCAGCACAAGCCCACCGTCGAGCGTTCGCCCGGCGGGACTCCGGTCGGGCCGGCAGCAAGCCTGGCTCTGATCGGGGACCTCAAGCAGATGGACTCGCGGTTCATCCGCGGTGCCCGTTTCCACAGGTACGGAGTGAGCCTGTATGTGGGAGTCGGGATCCCCATCCCCATCCTCGATGAGGAGATGGCGGCATACACGGGGGTGGCGGACGCGGACATCGTGACATCCATATTCGACTACAGCCAGCAGAGCAGGTCGCGCGACCCGCTGGGCAGGATCGATTACGAGCGGCTGCGCTCCGGCTCGATCAAGATCGGGGAGAAGAAGGTGCCCACGGCGCCGCTGTCGAGCTACAAGGTGGCCCGCCGGATAGCCCAGACCCTGAAGGCGTGGATAACAGAGAGCAAGTTCGCGCTGACCGAGCCCTTGCAGCCACTCCCGTCCGAGGGCACGGTACTGCCGCTCGACGTTCGCACAGAGGAGGGGATCTAGATGGCCAAGAAGAGGCTCGTGCTGACGTTCCCCCCGGAGGTCGTGGAGCGACCGGTGGTCTCGCTGATGGTCAAGGAATACGACGTCATCACCAACATACTTCGCGCCGAGATCCACGAGGGCGAGATCGGGCGCATGCTGGTCGAGCTCGAGGGAGAGGGCAAGAAGATAAAGGCCGGTGTCGAGCACCTCAAGGTGATGGGCGTCCAGGTCGAGGAGGCCATAACGGACATCGAGCTCGACGAGGAGCTCTGCATCTCCTGCGGGGCGTGCACCGCCGTGTGCCTGCCGCGCGCGCTCAAGGTGCAGGCCCCCGACTGGGAGCTCGGCCTGGACAAGGACCGCTGCATCCTCTGCGGGTTCTGCGTGGACGCCTGCCCGCTCCAGCTCATCAAGGTCAAGTTCTAGCCCCAATGCAAGAAGGGGACAGGCCCCTTTTTACGTTCTAGAGAGGCAAGGTCCATGGCGGAGAACCTCACCATCACGTCGGAGCGCCCATCCGGGGCGGTGGAACTCGAGGCGAGCCTCGCGGTGCCCGACGGTCAGGCCAGCGGTGGCGTCTTGCTCTGCCACCCGCACCCGGTCGGCGGCGGGGAGATGGATGTCGGCCTGCTGGTCGCCATCGAGAGATGCCTCCTGAAAGCCGGTTTTGCCGTGTTGAGGTTCAACTTCGCCGGTGTCGGCCGCAGCACCGGGAACTTCGTCGATGGGATGGAGGAGCCACTGGATGTGGCGGCGGCGATGGAAGCCCTGCGCTCGCGCACCGGGCTCGCTCCGGAGCTGACCAGCATTTGCGGCTGGTCGTTCGGGGCGTGGATGTCGCTGATGGCGCTCGCCGACGGCCTCGACGCCACGACCTGCGTGGCTATTGCCCCGCCGCTGATCCTCTACGACTGGCATCCGTTCGCGGAGCGCATGGCGGCGTCGGCCACCGAGAGGCACTATATAGTCGGCGCGAACGACCAGTTCTGCCCGCTCGATTTCCTCGAGGCCTTCACCGCGTCGCTCTCACCGCGGGACGCAGAGAACGTCACCGTCCTGCCCAACACCGACCACTACCTGTTCGGTCGCGAGGACGCGGTGGCCGCACTGGTCGCCGAGATCCTGTCATAGCCCCGCAGAATGCAACAAAAGGGGTCAGACCCCTTGTTTTGCAGTTGGCATTTAATAGGTTGGAGTAGCTGCGAGTGCTCGGGGTACCTTCTCCCTCGCTCCGTTCGCCGACTCAAAGTCGCTTGGGAAAAGGCACCCGCTCGCCATAACAAGCAGGAGTAACCCGTCCTGACCCCACCCCCCCTATAAATAACTAATCAAGTGGAGTGGTTGACCAGAAGGAATGTAGTGTGGCGTGTAATCGAAAAACGCAAAAAGGGGACAGCCCCCTTTTTGCGTTTTGGGCAAGGGTCGTCAGAAGTTACCAGCGGGCGAGGTATACCTTCTCCTGAAGGAGTTGGTTCCGACCACCGACTGAGGGGGAAGGTATACCGAGCATCACTTCTTTTTGGGCGGCGCCACGTGTATCGCCTTGCCGTGCGCGGCCTCAGCGGCCTCCATGATGGCCTCCGGCAGTGACGGGTGCGCGTGGATCGTGTTGGCGATGTCCTCCGAAGTCGCTCCCATGTGCATCGCCATGGCGACCTCGTGGATGAGGTCGGAGGCGTGAGGCCCCATGATCTGGGCGCCCAGCACCCGGTCGGTCTTGGCGTCGATGACCAGTTG
>Ga0182011_10002758_pt1 | contig 14704 bp, 18 predicted proteins | sample 711E1DmetaG_FD_120481 | JGI IMG/M metagenome (GOLD analysis project Ga0182011, IMG submission 120481) | Permafrost microbial communities from Stordalen Mire, Sweden - 711E1D metaG | ecosystem: Environmental > Terrestrial > Soil > Wetlands > Permafrost | place: Sweden: Stordalen | collected... | reverse complement strand
TTCTCATACCTCGGGTCTGACGGCCCTCAGCAAGTCGAAGAACGCTTCGCGCTCTTCTCATACCTCGGGTCTGACGGCCCTCAGCAAGTCGAAGAACGCTTCGCGCTCTTCTCATACCTCGGGTCTGATGACCCTCAACAAGTCGAAGAACCCTGATGAGTTCAGGAGAAGGATACCATCCATCTCCCGCTTCATCCTCAAGGGATGAAGCATTCTCCTGCCTCCGGTCTGATGACCGTCGGCATTAAGCAACCGCCCTGCGAAACTATACTCTAGCACATGAAACTGATCCTGCCGGACCGGAGCATCCGGGTCATCGATCCCGCCCCGGCCACTGTTGAAACGATCCTGCAGAACGAGGGCATCAACCCCCTCGCGGTGATGGTCTCAAAGGACGGGAAGCTTATCACGGAAGACACATATGTATCCGGGGATGACGAGATCCGGATAATAAGGATCTCCCACGGGGGCTGAATGTGAGCCCGGAATCCCTTCGTAAGGAGGCACCTGCCTGCTCCCTCTGCGGGGAACCGGCCGTTATCCACCAGCGGCAAACCAGCCGGTACCTGTGCGGCACTCACCTTACCGCTGACGTCGGACACCGGGTTTCAGAAACCATTGCCTCACAGCAACAGGTAGTGCCGGGCGACTGCGTGGCAGTTGCCCTGAGCGGCGGCAAGGACAGCACCGCGCTCCTTCTCATCCTGCACCGCCTTTTCGGCTCCCGGAAAGACATCCGGCTCGTGGCCGTCACCGTTGACGAAGGTATCGGCGGATATCGCGAGGCGACCGTCCGATCCGCGCAGGATCTTGTCAGGAGACTCGGGGTTGAGCACATCACCGTCTCCTTTGGGGAATTATTCGGGGACTCTCTCGATACAATCCTGAACGGCAGGGAATCGCAGGCCTGCAGCATATGCGGGATCCTGAGGAAGAAGGCACTGGTGGTGGGAGCGGAACGGGCCGGTGCGACAAAGCTGGCAACCGGCCATAACCTCGATGATGAAGCCCAGTCGGTGCTCATGAACGTGCTCCGGGGAGACCTTATGCGCCTTGTCAGGAATTCCGGCATGGATTCTGGCGGCCGGTTCATCCCGCGGGTCAAACCGCTGATGTATATCCAGGAAAAAGAGATCGCCACCTGCCTCATGGTGCAGGGTGAATGGGAGGATCTGCCGGAATGCCCGTATGCGGTTCATGCCCTGCGGCGGGAGGTGCGGTCAATACTGTCGGAGCTTGAATACCGGCACCCCGGTACCATGCTCCGGCTTATGCAGAGCAGGAAGACGGTCGAAACCGCATTTATGGGAAAGACCGGCGGGGAACCTGTCGGAACCTGCCGGGAGTGCGGGGACCCGTGTAGCGGGGATATCTGCCAGCTGTGCCAGCTCCGGCACTCAATTATGCGCTGACGCAGCTGCTGCCGGGTCTGCCCCTTCCACCCGTCGGGGGTGAGTATAAACAACCATTTTGCCGCCCCGGGCAAACCCGACCACCGTCAGGCCGGTCTTCTCTGCAGTCTCCACCGCAAGTGTGGTCGTGGCACCTCGGGAGACGATGATGGGGATGCCCGCGATCAGGCACTTGCGCACCATCTCTGAGGAGATCCGCCCGGAGACGATGACCCAGGTCCTGGTAAAGTCGATATGGTTGCGGAGCCCGAACCCGATAACACGGTCGAGCGCATTGTGCCGCCCGATATCCTCGGAGACGGTGATAACCCTCTCCCCGTCCAGCAGGGCAACGATATGGATCCCACCCGTCTTTGTGTGGAGTTCAGAATTTAATACCGCCTTTGTGGAATTCCAGATCGTCGCAGTGCTGATCGTATAGTCTGACGTGATCTTCGGGAGTTTCTCGGTGTCGATAAACGATGTGCTCCCGCCACAGCCGGAAAGGATGGTCTTTTTTGGCCCCAGTACCTTGAAGAGGTTCTTTGTTATCACGCTCATCCGGTTCTTCTCGATCCTGATGGACTCTATCTCGTCAACGTTTTTGATGATCTGCTCCGTATAGAGATACCCGGTGACAAAATCCTCAAGCTGCACCGGGCTCATCATCGCGGTCATTGCGTGCCGCCCGTTGACAAAGAGGGCCAGGGGGACCTCATCGATCACCTCGTGCTGGCCTATTTCGCACGTTTCGCCGTCAACCCGGATACAGGGGATTTTTTTAAACATTTTCTCAACTTCCGGATGGTTTTCTGCATCGGATATCAGAGTACTTCGTCCATGCTGCCGCTGCGGTACCCTTCGAGGTCGAGCGTGACATAGGCAAAACCGAGCGACTTAAGATGCCGGACCACTGCGGACTGCTGCTCCAGTATTTTTCCTGTATCCTCTTTATGTACTTCTATGCGGGCAAGATTCCCGTGCAGCCGCACCCGGATCTGGCCGATCCCGAGGCCGGTAAGGTATGCTTCTGCCCCCTCGATCATACGGAGTCTTTCCGGGGTGATGGGGTCCCCGTAGGGAATGCGGGAGGAGAGGCAGGCTGCCGAGGGCTTCTGCCAGACTGGCAGGCCCAGCTCGCGGGCAATGTCCCGGATGTCCTGCTTGGTGTACCCGGCTTCAATGAACGGGTGTGCTATCCCGTCTTCCGTTGACGCCCGGAGGCCGGGGCGGTGCTCGCCCGTATCCGATACATTGATACCGTCCGTGATGCAGGCAAGACCGAGTTCTGCTGCCCGTTGTTTGAGATAGCCTGCCGAGATCTTTTTACAATGATAGCAACGGTCGGCAGGATTTTTGCAGAATTCTGTATGCTCCATGTGGGGGACCGGGATGATATCGAGACTGAGCCCGAGATCGCGGGCGATCTCCTGCGCCTGCACTACCGCAGCTCGCGGGACCACCGGGCTGTCAAGAAGGACGCACCGGGTATTTGCTCCCAGCACATCGCGGGCAACTACGGCAAGGAGTGTACTGTCAACGCCCCCCGAGTAGGAAACCAGCATCGGGCCATGACCTGCAATGATCTTCCTGAGGTCCTCGTATTTTGTCCGGGCGGTCATGATTGGCTCTCAAAAAAAGTCTTTTGGATAGTATCCGGCACTGTTACGATCCGCAGCGCGGCGGCTCTGACGGCCCGGCACACCCGTCATCCCCGTCGCGCAGCTGGTGGCAGATATCGCAGGTGCGTTTTACCAGGTTGACCTCTTTCTTGTCCTTGAGGTCCCGGGCAAGGAGCTCGATGGACTTTTTCACATCGTCCTCGAACTCGATCCGGTAACCGCGCTTCCCGGAGAGGTACTGGGAGACGGCGGAGGGGGCGATCTCGAGCATCCGCGATGCTTCAACCTGGGAAACACCGTGCCTGACAAGCTCGACTGCTATCGCAGCCCGGATCGCGGGCAGGACATCCCAAACAATTTTCTGACAGGGGGCTTCCATCATATCACAACCTTAACGTTATTATGATACCTGACATAATACATTGTATTCACAATTGTGATTTGTGTTATCACCCCAAATATCTTGCGGAGAGCCGGGCTCTGCTTTCCTGCAGGGGAAAGAATAATCTGACGACAAACGCAGATATCAGATACACGGAATTCACCTATGGGAGAAAAACGCATCATCTATATGGACCATTCTGCAACTACCTACGTCCGTAAGGAAGTACTGGACGCGATGGTCCCCTATTATTCCGAACATTTCGGGAACCCCTCGTCCATCTACAGCATCGCCCGGGACTCGAAGAAAGCGATCGATACGTCCCGTGCACAAGTGGCAAAGGTCCTTGGCGCAGAGCCGGACGAGATCTACTTTACCTCAGGGGGGAGCGAGTCCGACAACTGGGCGATCAAGGGCATAGCGTTCGCCAACCGGAAGAAAGGCAACCATATCATCACCTCGGCGATTGAGCACCACGCGGTCCTCCACACCTGCCAGTACCTGGAGAAAGAGGGCTTCACCGTAACGTATCTCCCGGTCGATCAGTACGGCCTTGTTGACCCGGCCGGACTTGAGAAGGCGATCACCGACAAAACGATTCTCATATCCATCATGTACGCCAACAATGAGATTGGCACCATCGAGCCTGTTGCAGAACTCGGGGCGATCGCCCGGAAGCACAAGATCCCGTTCCACACCGATGCCGTGCAGGCTGTCGGTAATGTGCCGATCGATGTGAAGGCCCAGAATATCGACATGCTCTCGCTTTCCGCCCACAAGTTCTACGGCCCCAAGGGTACCGGGGTGCTCTATATCCGCAAAGGTGTAAAGATCGATAACCTGATCCATGGCGGCGGGCAGGAACTGAGGCGCCGGGCCGGGACTGAGAATATTGCCGGGATTGTCGGGCTTGGGAAAGCTATCGAACTCGCAACTGCTGACATAGAAGGACATAACAGGAAGATCCGGGCTCTGCGGGACCGACTGATGAGCGGGATCCTTGCAACTATCCCGAACTCCCGGCTCAACGGCCACCCGGAGAAGCGCCTGCCGGGCAACATTAACATCAGCTTTGAATTTATCGAAGGTGAGTCTATGCTGCTCTGGCTGGACGACGAAGGGATTTGCGCATCGACCGGCAGCGCCTGCACGTCAGGCTCGCTCGAGCCGTCCCATGTCCTGCTCGCGACCGGTCTGCCGGTCGAGATCTCCCATGGATCGCTGCGACTTACACTTGGCGATGTGAATACAGAGGCGGACGTGGATTTCGTGCTTGGGGTATTACCGAAGGTTGTATCCCGCTTAAGGGATATGTCTCCCTTATACCAGAAGAGCGGGAAGGGAGGAGGCTGCAATGTACAGTGACAAGGTCATGGACCATTTCAAGAACCCGCGGAACGTGGGCGAAATCGAGAACCCTGATGGTGTCGGCGAGGTCGGGAACCCGGTCTGTGGCGATATCATGAAGATCTTCCTGAAGATCGAGAACAATATCGTGACCGACGCGAAGTTCAAGACGTTCGGCTGCGGTGCCGCCATCGCTTCCAGCAGCATGGCAACCGAACTCGTGAAGGGCAAGACCCTCGAGGAGGCATGGGAGGTCTCCAACAAGGCCGTTGCCGAGGCCCTTGAGGGTCTGCCGCCGATCAAGATGCACTGCTCCGTGCTGGCCGAGGAAGGGATCCACAAGGCGATCAACGATTACCGGAAGAAACAGGGCCTCGAGCCCTGGGTGGAGAAGAACCCGCATTCACATGATCACGAGGAAGATATGACCTGCCAGCACTGATGACGGAGGCGACCACGATTGTCCGGGAGTAACACCGTGTCTTGCAGGCATTTTCCCCAAAGCTTCTCCCAAGGAAGTCTTCCCGGTTGTAGGAGTAACCCCCGGGTTGATTGGGATTATCCAGACAACAGAAGCGCTCAAGTACCTGATCCGCGATGGAACCCTGCTGACAAACCGTCTCTTTCTGTGGGATGGTCTTGAGTTGCATGCCGGAGAAATTGCCGTGGAACGGAACCCGGCATGCCCCGTCTGTACCGGTACCACGCTGCGAAAACCCCATGAGGGAGAAGAAATGACGATAAAAGTACGGTTTTTTGCCCGGTTCCGGGAGCTGCTCGGGACCGACATCCTGGTTGAGAAGAAAAGCGGCATAGTGCTTGCCATACTGGTAAAGGAGATTGCACAGAAAAAGAAGGAAGGTTATGATGCTATCTTCGACGGGAATGGGAAGTTCCGCGAGTTTGTTATCGTGATGCGGAACGGAAAACGTCTTGAACCAGCAGAGACCCTGACGGTCACGGTGGCGGACGGGGATGAGATCGCGATTTTCCCACCTGTAGCCGGCGGGTGAGAGCGGGTACTGCCATGATCGCCATCCAGAAAGATGATATTGATATCGGCAGGCTGATCACCGAAGCCAAGCGGCCCGGGACCGGCGCGGTCGTTGTGTTCGACGGCATAGTAAGGGATGACGATATCCGGGAGATGGAACTTGAGGCATATGAGGAGGTTGCCCTCAAAGAGCTCGAAAAAATTACCCGGGATGCAACAAAGCTGCACAACCTCCTCCATGTCGATATTATCCATCGGATCGGCAGGCTCACGGTTGGCGAAAATATCCTCATCATTATCGTCAGTGCCGGCCACCGCCCGGAAGCTTACGCCGGCTCGCGCTATATCATCGAGGAGATCAAAAAAGGTGTCCCGATCTGGAAAAAAGAGCTCCGGAACGATGGTGACCGATGGGTGCCCGGCGAGCATCCGCACGGCTTAGGCAATCACCGGAAATAATCGCTCCCAAAACCCCTTCGGGAAGTGTACGGATAATTCCCAATCGGTCTTTTTTGTTCCAACCCTGTAAGAAACGGGTGACCCGAGGATTCTGATCTGTTCAGCCATACATTTTCCGGTTTGAGCCGCAAACAGTATACACCTGTTGTGTGATCCCTTAGCGCGGGACAGGGATACAACCGAGCGCTTCCCGGAACCGGTCCCGGATCCGGGCCGGCTCGAGGGGGATGTTGGGGACATCACGGTTGCCCGGCCTGATCCGGACATGGATGAACGCAGGCCCCCGGTTGGCTGAGGCTGCGATTGCAGCCTCCAGCTCCTCCGGTCCGTGCACGGTCCACGTGTGCTCAAATCCCGATCCCAATGCCAGCAGCCGGAGGTCGGCAGTATCGCAGCCCGGGCGCGGCTGGTTGCCGGTGCTGCCAAAGACGCCGTTGTCGAGGCCGACAACCGTGAGGTTCCCGGGTGCCGTGGCACCGATCACCGGCAGGATCGAGGACCCGAGCAGGCTGCCGTCCCCGTCCAGCACGATCACCCGCTTTTCCGGCCGGACCGTAGCGATCCCGAGACCTATCGCAGATGCCTGCGTGTAGCTCCCGAGCATGTAAAAGTTCTCCGGCCGGTCTTTTGCCGCATAGAGCTCTTTTGACGGCACACCGATGTTCGAGACCAGGATCTCGTTGGTGGTTCTGTCAGCGATGGTCCGGATCGCATCATACCGGGTCATCGACGGGGTTGTCCAGTCCTGTGTGTACGAAAGGGTTACCGGGCGGCATGCGGTTGTACCGGTGTCCGGGGAAGGTGGCAAACACCCGCTCTCATCAAGGCATCCCGGGCGGACCAGGATGACATGCGGGGTCTGTTTCTTGTATGCCGAAGCAATGGCATCACCGATCTCTTTTGGCCGGTTCCGGTTGGCAAGGATGGTGCAGGGGATGCCTGCCGCGGCGAGAATCCGGGGAAGGGGGCGGTTGAAGGGGATCTGGGCCGGGATAACCTCATCTGTCCCGCCCCGCCAGCTGGCAAGGATCGGCAGTGGCAGGCCAAAGGTCATGGTGAGTGACAGGATTGCGTTAAGCATGTTCCCGATGCCCGAACTCTGGAGTGCGATCAGCGGCCGGGCCCCGGCAAGGTAGGCACCGGCCGATAAACCGACACCGTCCTCCTCGCGGGTCAGGCCGATATGCCGGAACTCTTCCGGCAACCGGAAGAACAATCCTTTTGCCCGGTCGCAGGGAATTGCGCTGACAAGGTCAATCCCCTGCGCTTTTAATTCGTCAATGATCTGGTTCTCATCCATGGTTTCGGATCCACTCCTTTAACTGCACGATCAGTGCATCCCGTGGCTCGTCCGGCAGGACTGTTGCCAACGGAAGGACCGGGTGGAGCACGAAGTCCTCACGGATCTGCTCGTATCCCCCGCCGGTCAGGTTCAGGAGAATATGGTCATCCGGCTTCATAATATCCTTTTCTACTGCCTCTATGAGAGCCGCGGTCGCGATAGCGGCGGCGGGGTCGGGATCAATCCCCAAAGTATCCTGGATCAGCTTCTCCGCCTTGTGTCCGGCCGCATTTGTAATACCATACATGAGGCCCCGGGTATCAGCCAATGCATCGAAGAGGCCCCCTCGGATCCCGTACGGCGGGTTCCGGTTCGTCAGTACATCGGACATGACTTTTTTGATACTCTCCGCCGCATCGGGCATATCCATCGTGGGAATGATATTTCGCCGGCGTGCCGCCCACGCAGAGACCATCGGTATAAAGGGCTCGTTCTGGGCAAGGTGGAGCCGGGGCGGGAGGGTCCCGTACGAGCCGTCGCGGATGAGCCGCATCGCTGCTTCCCACGCGGCGATCGCCCCGGTACCGCTCCCGACGGCCTGGAAATAGTGGTCCGGGATCCTGCCGGTAGTGATGGCGGCATCGAGCATCACGGTTCCCATGCCGTCCCGCCGGGCAACATTTCTTGCCCCGCCTTCCGGTACGCACCCGGGAACTGCGGCAAGGGAAGTACTCACGGCGATTGCATCCGAATAATCCCCCTTCACGGCGACGAGGAATATGTCCTTCGCCGGCTCCGTTGTCCAGAGCCGGGGGATTGCCTTCTCCGGGATCACGATAACGACTGGTCTCCTGCACCGTGCGGAGAGCTCGGCAAAGGCCCTGCCGGTGTTGCCGGCCGAGGCTACCACCGGGCACTTCCCGCCCAGTTCCTTCAACCGCTGCATGGTGGGCGATGCCTCCAGTTCCTTGAATGAGCCGGTGGTAAGGTCTGCCCCGCGTTCGGGGAAATAGCCGGAAAAAGAAACCGAGAGGTGCTGAAGCCCGAGCTCGCGGGAGAGTTCGGTGCTCGTGAACGTGACCGGCCCGCCGGACGGGAGGAGCGGGGCGGTGACCGGGAGCCATGCCAGGTACCGGTAGATCCCCGGGTGGGGTGCGAGGTGCAGTTTCCGGCTGCAGTACTCGGTCCGGAGCAGGGAATCGTGGCCGTGCGGGCAGGAAAGGAGGGTAAGATCCTCAATGACCTCTCCCCCTCCTATACACCGGACCCGGTACTTGGGTATCATCGTTTCACATGATACGGATGTCTTCGACCCGCACGTGTACTCCGTCCTTTTTCTTTAAAACCATGTTTACGAGCGCAGTGTGCGCGAGGTCGATCATGCAGTACCCTGGGAGGAACCGCTGCCGCAGGCCGAGGGTCGGCGGGCGGATCACGGTTTCGGCAATACCTTCAAAAGCATGGACATGGTAGGCCTGCACATCGTGCACCGGCCCCTGCTCCTTCCTTGCCTCGAGCGGCCCGACCGTGTGGCATTCGAGGACGCCGGTGATCGGGTTTGCCGAGAGGACCCTGAGCGCATGGTAGAGCGGGCACCCGGGACCGGCAGGCCGGCCGAGCACAAGGTGGCCTTTCTGAATGTCCCACTTCTCCACGAGGTCTGCCCGGAAGGGGACAACGAACTTGCGGGCCGAGGGCTCTCCGGGGAACGCCCGGATGATGAAGTCGTATTTTGCACCGGTAACGTCGGTACCGGAATACTCGGTCTTGTCCCGCGGCCCCAGAGGCTCAATGGCAAAGAATGTGCAGTCCTCGTTGATCTTCTTGTTCTTTTTCACTGCCTTTACGAACTCGTAACAGCTCGGGAGACCACAGGCCCCGCAGTCCTTCCCGGGAGGAACCCACACCATGGTCAGTCACCCCGGTAGATATTGTCAGCCTCTTCCAGCGGCCGGATCACACCGAAGTGGTGCTGCCACCCGATCTCCTTCTTGCCCACGCAGATAGTGCAGACCCCGAGCGGGGGCGTGCCCCGGAGCGAGATCGTCTTCACATCCTCGATCCCGGGGTGTTTTGCAATAGCCTGGAGGAGGTAACGGAGCCCGGAGCCCTGGACTGCATTGGTCTCGATGATATCGATGGTCGGGATCACGCTCCGGATGCATTCCCGGAACACTTCCTTTTCCGCCTGGGAGACCAGGTCAGTTTTCGTGACCACCGCTACGTCAGCGAGCGCGATCATCGGTGCCATCTTGAGGGGGGAGTTGCTGCCGGAAACCGCTGGCAGCACAGCGATTCCGTAGGACTGCGTGGTGTAAGGGGTGCAGCGCAGGCAGAGACCGGCACTCTCGATGATGAGCATCCCGGCGTTGAGCCCTTCCGCCCATGCGATCGCGTCCTGCAGGATCATGATACCCATGTGATCGGGACAGAGGTCGCCGGAGTAGACCTTCCGGGCAGGTATGCCGAACTCCTCATGAAGTTCCTCGTCCTCGAACGCCCGGACTACATCGATCTTGAGGTACGCAGGCTTGTCGGTCTTATTGAATTTCCTGATGATCTGGCGGATGACCGCTGTCTTTCCGGCGCTTGGCGGGCCGGCAACAATAATGAGCTTCATGCCCGCACACCAACCATTTTCACGGATGACTGCCGGTCAGGTATCATCTCGCCGTTCCGGATCCGTTCCCTGAGCTCCCAGAGACGAGAATCCATGCCCGAAACAGTCTCGATGATCCCGCGTTCGCTGCCGTTTGGTTCAAGCACGGCGGATACCGCACCGTTCTTCATGATGATACGGCGGTCCGTAATCAGGGCGAGGTACGGGTCGTGGGTGACGAAGATCACGGCTTTCTTGTATTCCCGGAGACAGGTGATGACCCGCTCCTTATTGATGCCGGCGTTCTCGATCTCGTCGAGCAGCAGGATCGGGGTCTGGCCGATAAGGATGGCATCCGCGATAAGCAGGGAACGGGTCTGGCCCCCGGACAGTGCCGTCATCCGCATGGACTCGGCAATCTTCTCCCCGGTAAATTCATTGGCAAGCGCAATCGTACGACATATCACATGCTTTGCATCCGTGTCCCGTGCCCGGATATGCAGGGCAAGGAACCGTTCTACCGTCAGGTCAGCGATAACCCGGGTATTCTGGGTGATGAGTGCAATGGGTTTCTTTGCCGGGTCCCGCACCATGTCCTCCGGGGGCTCTTCCCCGTTTATAAGGATGGAGCGTCCTGTGATCGTATCGTCCAGTGCAAGGACCTCGATATCGTTGATGAATGCAGATTTTCCTGAACCCGTTGGTCCGACAATGGAGAGGGTGTCACCCGGCTGTATGACAATCTGGTCAAATCCTTCTTTTTCCCCTTTACGGTTGGTGCCGGGAAGAACCGTGATTTCGTACGTCTGTTCGCTGCGCATACTTAGGATAATCGTTCCGGTGTTGATATAACTTACCAATTTACCACAAAAATTGACCTTATAGTAATAATTATAATCTCATAAGTGTCACTTAAAGGTTAATATGTTGGCAAAGAGGATATTCGAGACCGATTTCACCACGGCTCTGAACGAGGAGCTCGAGCGCAAGAACATGAGCGTGAAGGACCTTGCAGGACTGACCGGGATCCCTGTCTCGACCCTGTACAAGGTGACCGTGGGGGAGCGGGACCCGCGTCTCTCCACCATCAAGAAGATCGTCTCAGTCCTTGATCCCCCGCACGACCGCTTCATCGCGATCATCGCAGCCCGCTTCCTCCTCGACAGTCTCGAGATACGGGAAATCGATATTTTCGGGAAAAAAATGGGAATCCGCGGGTATTCGGCAAACTCCCTCGAGGAGTGCATCATCGCCGCAGCCCGGGCAGAAAAAGACGGGGCATCCGGGATCGTCTGCGCACCGATCCTTGCCTCCATTGTTGAAAAAATTGTTGACATCCCGGTGGTAATGCTCCGTCCCGATCTCACGGTCCTCAACGAAGCGATTACGACCGTGGCAAAAAAGATCGGGTGAACCATGGCACAGGTACGATCAACAATTAGGATTGGGCACCTCTCCACGATGTACCACACAGCATTCCTCCTGCGGGGGACACGCCTGCTCAAAGACCGGGGCCTTGATGCCACGTGGAAACTCTTTCCCTCGGGGCCGGACATTATCAATGCCATGCAGATGGGGGACCTTGACCTTGGCTACATCGGCCTTCCCCCGGCAATTATCGGTGTCGGCCGCGGCCTTTCGCTTGCCTGTATTGCGGGTGGGCACGTGGAAGGGACGGTCATGATCGCCGGCCCGGGCACGCGGGCGCTTGGCGAGTACAGGGACATGCAGGAGTTCCTCTCCCAGTTCGCCGGGACAGCGATTGGCACTCCTCCCCGCGGGTCTATTCACGACGTTATCGTGAACGAGCTGCTCAGGGACCACGGGATCTGCAATGTAATGGTGAAGAACTATCCCTGGGCGGACTTCCTTGCCGATGCACTCCGGGAGGGTGAGATAACTGCCGCGGCCGGGACACCGGCTCTTGCAGTCACAGCAGGCCGTTACGGGAATGCCCGGCTTGTCGTCCCACCGGACCGGCTCTGGCCGTTCAACCCGAGTTATGGCATCGTGGTCATGCGGGCAATGCTGGAGAAGCAGGACCTGCTCCTCCGGTTCCTTGCCGCCCATGAAGAGGCCTGTGAGCTGATCCGCCATAACCCCGGTGCCTGCGCCCGTAGTGTGGCAGCGATCACCGGTATGGTGGACGATAAGTTTGTCATGGACACATACCGGATCTCCCCGAAGTATTGTGCAGCCCTGCCCCCGGAGTATGTTGCATCGACCATGAAGTTCGTGACAACCCTCCATGCACTGGGATACATCCCGCGGCCGATACGGGAAGAGGAGATCTTCGACCGGTCGTTGATTGAGCAGGTACATCCCGGACCGCACCATTATAATGACGGGATTGTTGGCTGACCTGATCCGGGTGCCGCATCATTTTCACGGCACGGGCTGCAGATTAAAGAGGGTGCCCGCAGTATTCTTTTTGTGAATTTGATGAATGCAAATCCAATGGAAGTATTCCAGAAAGAAGCTCCCGAAGTGGCAGCGGCCTTCAATGGTCTCATTATGGCACTCGTTGCGTCCAAGGGGATCGACCAGAAAACCAGGCAGCTCATCTACATAGCCATGAAAGCCTCGATGGGCGATGAGATGGCAGTCAGGGCCCATATCCCGATGGCAAAGGCAGCCGGGGCGACAAAAGAGGAAGTTGTCGATGCCGTCCTTATGACCCTGACCGTTTCCGGGATCCGGGGTGTGGTGACCTGTCTGCCGGAGGTTGTCCGGCAGTTTGAAAATTAAGGCAAAAGAAAAGGCCCGGAGTCCGGAACGTCCGGCAGGCATTTTTTACTATCGGCCTGCTTCGCGAGCCCTGCCGGGGAATTCGTATATCCCCATGACACCCCGTATCTGATCGTACGTCTTCCGGTACTACGATTCCCCGCGTAGAAATTACCGCCCGCGCGTTGCGAGGATCTCTTCCTTCGCCAGCAGATGGACATCAAGGCCGGGCATTGCTTCCCCCAGACTCCGGCTGGCATTTGCAATGATTGTGGCATCGGTGTAATGGTTCACTGCCTCCACGATAGCTTTCGCCCGCAGCGCCGGGTTCTCTGACTTGAAGATCGCAGAACCGACAAAAACCCCGTCCGCGCCCAGCTGCATCATGAGTGCCGCATCAGCGGGTGTGGCGATACCCCCGGCCGAGAAGTTCACGACCGGCAACCGCCCGCGTTTTGCGGTCTCGGCAAGGAGCTCGACCGGGGCTTCGATCTCGCGGGCATACGCGGTAAGCTCCTGTGGATCGAGTTTCTGAATCGAGCGGATACCCCCCTGGATGGCACGCATGTGGCGCACTGCCTCAACCACGTTGCCGGTGCCGGCTTCGCCCTTCGTGCGGATCATGGCCGCCCCTTCATTGATGCGGCGGAGTGCTTCGCCCAGATTCCGGGCACCGCAGACGAACGGGACGGTGAACTTCGTCTTCTCGATGTGGAACTCCTCGTCGGTAGGTGTCAGGACTTCGCTCTCGTCGATCATGTCCACGCCTAGTACTTCCAGCACCTGTGCTTCGACAAAGTGTCCGATCCGGACCTTGCCCATCACCGGGATGGAGACCGCCTCAATAATCCCGATGACTTTCTCCGGGTCGGCCATCCGTGCAACGCCCCCCGCTTTCCGGATATCGGATGGTACCCGTTCGAGCGACATCACTGCAACAGCGCCCGCCTCTTCTGCAATCCGTGCCTGTTCGGCGTTCACGACATCCATGATCACGCCGCCCTTCTGCATGGCGGCAAACCCCCGCTTAAGGAGTTCCGTACCATGCCTGAGCTCTGATAATTCCATGTTGTTTCACCTGTCTATATCTCGGATTGCCGGATCAGTGGAGCAGGCGGACACCACCGGCATCCTCTGCTCCTGCATCTGTCGTACAAATTAGGGCTGGCAGGCTGATAACAATAAACATACGTATGAATTTCACCGCAATACGCAGGTTTAAGGCACGCTGAAAAGGAAGACCGGCCCTGTTCCTGCGTACGTTCCCATACGGCATGGTTCAGAGCTGCCGGCTGTTTCCCCGTTGTTTCACGAACCGGTCCCAGTTGAACGGTTCGTCCAGCACGTTTACAGTCACGTGCTCGATGCCGCTGATCCCCAGCGCCCTGCGCTGCACCTGCCCGGAGAGATGATCGGAGAGCGGGCAGGCCTTGCAGGTAAGAACCATATCTATCTCCGCGCTGTTCCCCGTCACCCGTATCTCCTTGATAAGCCCGAGGTCAACGATATCGATACCCACTTCGGGATCGATCACTTCCTTAAGTGCATCGCGTATCTGGTTCTCGCAGAAGAAATTCTGCCGGATGACCGGGGATTCCGGGCCTGGCTGTGCATGCTCAAAGGTGCGGAGCCGCTCCTCGAGCTGGTTCTGCCGGTCCAGCAGCCGGCTCATCACCCGGAGCATCGGGTCTGGCATGACCTCTTCGACCAGCTCTTCCGGCGAAATATGTTCCGGCCCGGCTATCCTGCCCGGCACACCCACAACGGTTGCACCCGGCGGGACAGAGCGGACAACAACTGACCCGGCACCGACCTTTGCACCCTTCCCGATCCGGATTGGGCCCAGGACAATGGCACCGGAACCGAGGATAACACCGTCCTCGATGGTCGGGTGGCGCTTG